>Ga0315285_10000840_pt1 | contig 31974 bp, 29 predicted proteins | sample YL17G09_36_MG_FD_203698 | JGI IMG/M metagenome (GOLD analysis project Ga0315285, IMG submission 203698) | Sediment microbial communities from Yellowstone Lake, YNP, Wyoming, USA - YL17G09_36 | ecosystem: Environmental > Aquatic > Freshwater > Lake > Sediment | place: USA: Wyoming | collected...
CCAGCGAGTTCGGAAACATCACCGCCAGATCGAACCGCCCTTCCCGCAGTTCCCTGGCCAGGCGCCAGCGCCCGCGAACCCCCCGATGGGCATCCTCGATCCGGTACTCGATGATCCGATCCACGGCTGGGTGCCCCGCGAAGAGCCCGCCGACCCAGGACCTTGCCAGCAGCGCGATCTCGGCCTGGGGGAATCGGCCATCGAGGGCCTCCAGGGCCGGGAGCGTGAGGACCGCATCCCCGACCCAGTTCACCTCCCGCACCAGGATCCGCCGGATGTCCTGAGGATCAAAGTCAATCATTCGCGAGCCATCTTATCCGACGAGCAAGAGAGAATCACGGACGGGGGTCATGAGGCTCAGCGTCCGTTGCCGGTAACCTGGGCTGCCTCCTGTTGCCGTGGCGGGTCGTGAGTCTCCAACCGCGGATCCAGCGGCTGCCGGGTCTTCCAGCGCCGGTGCACCCAGAACCACTGATCGGGGTGTTTCCGAACGAACGCCTCGATCGCGGCCGTGAACCGCGCCGTATTCTCCGCCAGATCCGCCTTGAAATCTCCGCTGCGCCGGATGGGCACCTCGTCGGCGATGAGGACCCGGTACCGACCGCGCCCCTCGCGGACGATCGCCACGGGCAGGACGGCCGCGCCCGATCGCATCGCGATGAGCGTCGGCGCGAAGGCCGTCGAAGCCGGCCGGCCGAAGAAGGGAACGACGACGCCATCCCTCTCGCTGATGTGCTGGTCGATCAGGATGCCCACCGTTTCGCCCCGCCGAAGGACCTGGAGAATCGCCTGCACCGCGTCGCGCTTCCGGATGACCCGGTTGCCCCCCCGCTCCCGCAGGGCCGTGAGCAGATCGTCGAGCCGAGGGTTGTCCAGGGGCCTCGCCACGACGTGGATCGGTCCGACGTGGAGGGCGTGGATGAGCGGCAGCAGCTCCCAGGGTCCGAAATGAGCCGTGATGAAGAGCACGCCCTTGCCGCGCCGTCGCGCCTCTAGCATCCAGTCGAGGCCGTCGATCTGGACGGCGTCCGCGTTGCGCTCGCCCAAAAGACGGTCGGAGCGTGCCACATCCACGGCGGTCCGACCCAGGTTCTCGAACACGGCGCGGGCCAACGCCTCGATCTCCCCGGGCGAGTATTCCCCCGGAAAGGCCCGGGTGAGATTCTCCACCGTGATCGTTCGGTGCCGCCGATCGAGGCGGAACGCGAGGCGCCCGGCCCCCTCTCCCAGCGCATAGGCCGCCGATTCGGGAAGCCAGGCGAAGATCTTGGCCAGCGAGATGACCAGCACCCATTCCAGGATCGCCATGGGGCTCCAGCGCGCGCGCTCAGCCACGGCGGATCTCCCCGGCTGGGATCCCCAGCAGCCGTTCCAGCGCTTCGCCCCCTTCGATGATCTTCACCTCGATACCGAGCGCCAACGTCGGCGCGTCCGCCGGGAGGTCCGCCCCCAGCCGAACCGCGTCCTTCTCCGTCGTGAGGATGTACTCCGCCCCCGCCGCCCGCGCCTCGCTTCCCATCCGTGCTCGGTCCTCGCGCGTGAACGCGTGATGGTCCGGAAACGTCAGGACCTTGGCCGGCGTGGCGCCCAACTGGCGGAGCGTCCGATGGAAGCTGTCCGGGTTGGCGATCCCGCTCACGGCGAGGACCCTCTTCCCCTGGAGGCTCTCCGGCGGCCCCTCCCGCCCCGAGCAGAGGTCCACGACCCGGCAGGGCTGGTGGATCGTCCAGGCCACCGGGATCCCTGGCGCACACTCCCCCAGTCGGCGCCGCAACGAGCCAAGGTCGCCTGCCTGATCCGTTCGCGTCACCAGGATCGCGTGCGCGCGGCGGAGTGCACTCACGGGCTCGCGCAGGCACCCGAGAGGCAGGAGGCGCCCACCGCCGAAGGGATCGGTCGCATCCAGCAGGACCACGTCCACGTCCCGATGAAGGCGCCGGTGCTGGAATCCGTCATCCAGAAGGATCGTGTGCGGACCGAACCGGCCAACCGCCAGCCTCCCTGCTTCCACCCGGTCCCCTCCGACCACAACAGGGACGCCTGGCAGGCTGCCCGCCAGCAGGACCGCCTCGTCTCCGGCCTGCCGCCAATCCCGAAGGATGTCCCGGCCATCCGACACCGCCTCCACGGCTGTCCCCGCACGACCGTAGCCGCGGAGCAGGACGCACACTGTGCGCCCGGTCTCGCGGAGACGCCGCGCCACCGCGATAACCGTGGGCGTCTTCCCCGTCCCGCCGACGGTCAGGTTCCCGACACACACGACCCGGCATGGCAAGCGGTGCGCGGGCAGGAGGCCGAGGGTGTAGCCGGCGTTTCTCACCCGGACGGCCGCCCCGTACCCGAGCGCGCCCACCCCGAGGAGTGCCCGCCCTGCCCGTTGGCCGACGGTCGGCCGCTCCGCCGCAACCGTCCGCGATACCATATCGCGCAGCGAAGTGGACAGGCTCACAGCAGCGCGCCCACGAGGTCGGCGGTCCGCCGGGTCGCCCCGCGATGGGTCTCCACGATCCCCCGGCCCGCCTTCCCCATCCGGTCTGCCAACGCCGGATCGTCCAAGAGCGCCGCCAACTCCGTGCGGAGGCCGGTCGCGTCCTCCACCTGGATGGCGGCTCCCGCCTCCCGGAACAGATCCCGCATCTCGGCGAAGTTGCCCATGTGAGGTCCGTGGAGGACTGGACGGGCAACCGCCGCCGGCTCCAGCATGTTCTGCCCCCCGTGAGGGATCAGGCTGCCCCCGATGAACACCACCGCGGCCGCCGCATACAGGAGGGCCAATTCCCCCATCGTGTCCAGGAGGATGACCGAGGCCCCGTCTAGGGGTGTCGCCGGGAGCTGACTTCGCCGGACCCAGGTGAGGCCGGCCTTGCGCAGGAGCCGCTCCACCTCTTCCAGCCGCTCCGGATGTCGTGGCGCCAGGAGGAGGCACAGGTCGTTGCGCGAATGGATGAGCTCCTGGAAGGCCTGCAGGAGCAGCTCTTCCTCCCCCCGGTGGGTGCTCCCCCCCACGATGAGCCGCCGGCCCGGCGGGAGCGCGAGGCGCGCCCGCACCGCCGCCACGTCCGGCGCCTCACCCAACGTGGGCAGGTCGTACTTCAGGTTCCCCACGACCTGCACGCGGTCCGCGGGCGCACCCAAGAGCCGGATCCGCTCGGCGTCCTGCGCGGTCTGCATGCAGAAGAGCCGGATGTCGGAAAGCACGCGGCCGAACCAGCGCCGCACGAGTCTGTAGCGCGGGAACGACCGGGGGGAGATGCGACCGTTGATCAGCACAACCGGGATCCCCCGCGCCGCACAGGCGGCCAGGAAGTTGGGCCACAGCTCGGTCTCCGTCAGAAGGACCAGGCGCGGTCGCAGCCGGTCCACGGCCCGCTCGACGGCCCACCCGAAGTCCAGAGGGAAGAAGACGAAGCGGGCCGCGGACAGCCGCTGCTCCGCCACGCCCCTGCCCGTGTCCGTCACCGTGGACACCAGCAAGGGCAGATCCGGGTGGCGCGCCCCGAGTTCCCTGGCCAATGGGGTGGCCGCCATGACCTCGCCCACCGACACCGCGTGCAGCCAGATGGGAGGCACCGGTCCCGGCCACGCAGGGAGACGCCCCAGGCGCTCGAAAAGACCCCGGCGATATTTCCCCTTCAGGATGGCCTGCGCCGCGAAAACCGGGAGCCCCCCAATGAAGAACGCCGCCAGTCCGAGGCTGTAGAGCCAGTACATCATCCTTCCAGAAGCGTTCGACTGTTCGGTGGGTTCCGGAACGATCGAACCACCGAACGGTCGAACTGCCGAACGTTCTTCACCCGTTTGCTGCCCGCGTGTCCGCCTCTGCGACCAGTGCGTTCAACCGTTCGGCCAGAATGGATTGGAACTTCTCCACCGCCGCCTTGTCGGCATCCCCCGGCACATAGATGGGCTCGCCCCAGACGTACACGGCCCGAGCCAAGGGGTGCGGAATCAGGAACTGGTCCCAGCTCTTCAGGACGGTCCGGGGCCACGCGCCGAAGGCGACCGGAAGGATGGGCATCCTTGAAAGGCGGGACAGCTCGATGACGCCGGATTTCGCCCGCTGCCGCGGGCCCTTCGGCCCATCGGGGGTGATAACCACGTTGCTGCCATCCCGTAGACTCTGAAGGAGCCGCTTGAAGGCGCGGGCCCCGCCGCGCGTGGCCGACCCGCGCACCACCGTGAACCCCAGTCGCTCGGCGATCCGGGTGATGTACTCCCCGTCCCGGTGATGGCTGATGAGGATCGTGGCCGAATGCCCGGGATAGCCAAACGGCATCATCAGGAGTCGCCCATGCCAGAAGGCCACAATGATCCGTTCGCCCTTGGCCCAGCACGACTCGGGATACTGCCGGCCGAGATCGGTCCGGCGAAGCGTGGCCATTCCCATTCGCATCACCACACTGGCGAGCCAGGGCGCCACGGTCAGACTGAGCTTCCACTCCCGGAGAGAACGCCAGCCGGCGCTCATGGCGACGCCCTCCCGCTCACGACGCCGGGAGGAGCGCCAGGACTTCCCTGGCCGCCCGCTCGGCGGCGCCGGGCATCCCCAGCCGGGCCCGGACCTGAGCCAGCCCCGCCCGCATTCGCGCCTGGCGCTCGGGCGACTCCAGGAGCTGTTCCGCCACGGCCGCCAGGCGCGCCGGCGTGGCATCGGACTGGATCAGCTCCGGCACAATGCCGTCGTTCGCCACCAGGTTCGGAAGCCCGATGAACCGCACCCGAACCAGGAGGCGCGCCAGGAGCCACGACAGGGCTGCCACGCGGTACGTGATGATCATGGGTGTGCCGAGGATGGCCGCCTCTAGGGTGACGGTCCCCGACACAGCCAGCAGGAGGTCGGCCGCCCGCATCACCTCGTAGGTCCGGTCGGGGAGGACCGCCACCTGAAGCCCGGATGTCGCCACGATCGCCTCCACCGCCCCACGATCCAGCGTGGGCGCCAGTCCGAGGAGCAGCCGCAGGTCGGGCCGGGGGGCGGCAACGAGCGAGGCAGCCTGAAGCAGGATCGGCAGGTGGCGGCGGACCTCTGCCTGGCGGCTCCCGGGAAGAAGGCCCAGCACCCGTGCGTGCTCCGGGATGCCCAGGGCGGCGCGGCACACCTCACGCGCCGGCACATCCGCCAGCGCGTCCAGAAGGGGATGCCCCACGAAGGTCACGTCGACGCCGGCCTTCCGGTACAGCCTCTCCTCGAACGGGAACAGCACCAGCATCTTCTGCACCACACGGCGGATCGTGCGGATCCGTCCGCGTCGCCACGCCCAGACCTGGGGGCTGATGAAGTAGCACACCGGAATGCGGAGGCGATGAGCCGTGCGGGCCAGGAGGAGGTTGAAGTCCGGAAAATCGATGCAGATCAGCAAGGCAGGGCGAACGGTCCGGAGGTGCCCACGCAGACGCTGCAGCGCATCCCGCAAGGCCCGGCGCTTCTCCCACAGCTCGGTCAGCCCCACGACGGCCGTGCCCCCGGCGTCAGCCAGGAGGTTCACGCCGGCCTTCCGCATCTGCGCCCCACCCATGCCTTCCACGGTGAGATGCGGCTTGAGGCGCCGGAGTGCCTCCACTAACCGGGCGCCGTGCAGGTCACCAGAGGCCTCCCCCGCCACAATCAGGATTCGCGTCATCGGTGGCGAACCGTGGCCGTGCGCCCCCTCCCTCCCGAACTCCACCGGTCCACCCATCCCAGGTCAGAGGCGCTCGATGATCTGGGCGGCCACGGCCACGGCGTCGCGCCCGGCCTTGCCCGGGACCATGGGGGGGCGGCGGCTCCGCACGCTGCTCACGAAGTCCATGAGCTCCTGCCGCAGCGGCTCCACCCGCGCCACCGGGATATCCACCCGGCTGAGGCGCGACTTGCCCGGGCCGGCGGCCGGCGTCGGCCGGAACAGATGCAGCTCCTGGCTGGCGTAGTCCAGAACGAAATAGGTATCCCGTTGGAACACCCGGATCTTGCGCAGGCGTTCGCCGGTCACCCGGCTGGCCGTGATGTTGGCCACGCAGCCGGACGCGAACTCGAGTCGAGCGTTGGCGATGTCCACCTGACCGGAGACCACGGGCACCCCGACGGCGCTGACCGCCGTAACCGGGGATTTGACCAGGGTGAGGATGATGTCGATGTCGTGGATCATGAGGTCCAGCACTACATCCACGTCGGTGCCGCGGCCCGGGAAAGGTCCCATGCGGTGGACCTCGATGAACCCGGGATCCTGGACATGCGCCGCCAGGGCCTGGACCCCTCCGTTGTACCGTTCGCTGTGGCCGACCTGGAGGATGCGTTTCCCGGCCGCGGCCACGGCGATCAGGTCGTCCGCCTCGTGGAGCGTCCGGGTGATCGGCTTTTCCACCAGGACATCGGATCCCGCCAGCAGGAACTCCCTGGCGATCTGGTGGTGCAACAGCGTGGGAACCGCCACGCTGACCGCGTCCACCTGTCGAAGCAGATCCCGGTAATCCGCTACGGTCGGCACCCGCAGCCCTCCGCCCACCTCGCGCCGGCGTGCCTCGGCAACATCTGCCACCGCGAGCAGCTCGACCCCAGGCAGCTCGGTGTAGATCCGCGCATGATGTTGCCCCAGGTGGCCCACACCGATGACCGCCACCCTGAGCTTCGAATCGGTCGCGCTCATACCCTTGCAGCCTGGGTGTTCCGCATTCGCGTGACCACGCGCTAGTCCGCCACCACCGCCAGGTCCAACTCATTCGCCCCGGCCACGAATCGCTCGCGATCCAGGAGCAGGGTGCGCCCCGCGTCCAGGGCCAGGGCCGTGGCGCTGGCATCTCGTAGGGCGGAGAGCGTCTCCGGGCCGATCGTGGGCAGATCGAAACGGAGGTCCTGATCGGGGCGGCTCACCTTGACCACCACGACCCCGCCCCGACCGAGGTCCCCGCCCCGCCTGATGGCAGCGTCGGTCCCCTCCACGGATTCGACGGCCAGGACGGTCCCGTGCTTCACAACCACGGTTTGCCCGATCCGGAGCGCTGCAATCTGCCGCCCGATCTCGCGCCCCAGGTCGATGTCGCTCTGTTCCCGCGCCGTGGGGGCCCGCCGCGTCAGCCGGCCGGCCTGCAGCAGCAGCGGGCCGAGGAAGCGGGGCGTTTCCAGGGCCCGGATCCCCTCAGCGGCCAGCGCGTCCACGATGGCCTCCAGCAGGCTGTCCCCTCGAAGGTCCCGCGCCTTGAGCAGAACCTTGGCCCCCAGCAGGTCGGGACGTGCCTGGGAGAACAGGCGGGTGACCTCGACCTTCCCCAGCAGGAGAACCTCGGTCACCCGTTCCTCGCGGAAGGCGCGGACGGCGGCCCCGAGCTGCCCGACATGGACCCAATGCATGACATCCACCCGGTCGGCCAGCGACGGGTCGGTCTCTTCCCTGAGGGCCACGGCCACGACGCGCAGGCCTTGCCTCCGCGCCTCCGCCGCCGCGACAAAAGGCAACTGGCCACTGCCTGCCAGGATCCCCAGCGCCTCCATTGGGGACTACTTGCTGATCCCGCGCTGGGATCGTTTGACGAAGTCGATGAACCGCTGCACTTCGGGGAATCCGCTGAGCTCCTGCTCCAACTGGGCCAGCGCCTGGGACGTGTTGAGGCCGGAGGTGAAGAGGATGCGGTAGGCCTGCTTCAGGGCCTGGATGGCCTCGGCCGAGAACCCGTGACGGCGCAGGCCCACCACGTTGAGGCCGAAGGGCTTGGCCCGGTTTCCCTGGGCTTTGACGTAGGGCGGGATATCCTGCAGCACGGCGGAGCACGCACCCAGGAATACGTACTCGCCGATCCGCACGAACTGGTGGACGCCGCTCATGCCCCCGATCACCGCGCACCGGCCGATCTCCACGTGGCCCGCCAGGGAGGCCTGGTTGGCCATGATCACCCGCTCCGCCAGCTGGCAGTCGTGGGCCACGTGGCTGTAGGCCATCAGGAAGTTCTCCGGGCCCACGCTGGTCACACCGGAGCCGCCGGTGCTGGCCCGGTGGATCGTGGCGAACTCGCGCACGAGCGTCCGGTCGCCGATGATGACGCGGGTCGGCTCTCCGTGGTACTTCACGTCCTGCGGGGGGGCGCCGATGATCACGTGAGATCCGATGCGGCACTCCGCGCCGATCTCCGTCCGGCCCTCCAAGATTGTGTGGCTGCCGATGCTGGTGCCCGGGCCCACGCGTACCTCGGAACCGACGATGGCGTAGGCGCCGACGCTCACCCCGTCGGCCAGCTCGGCGCCACGCTCCACCAGCGCCGTGGGATGGATGCTGACCACGTGCCGCTCCTACACCGCCAGGGGGGCGTCCGCCGGCCCCATGGGATCGCGATCCACCACCACCGAGCTCAGTTCCGCCTCCGCCACCAGCGTCCCATCCACATAGGCGGCGGCCTTCATCCGGCACATCTGGCCGCGGAGCTGGAGGATCTCAAGCTCGATCCGGATCTGGTCCCCGGGGACCACCGGGCGCCGGAACCGGGCCCGGTCAATACCGGTGAAGTACATGACCTTCTTCTCGGCCCGCGCGTCCAGGCTGCGCATCAAGAGCACCCCGCCGACCTGGGCCATGGCCTCCACGATGAGGACGCCCGGCATGATGGGGTGGCCGGGGAAATGGCCCGGAAAGAACGGCTCGTTGATCGTGACGTTCTTGATCCCGACCACGCGCTTGCCCAGTTCCATCTCCAGGATGCGATCCACCAAGAGAAACGGGTAGCGGTGGGGGAGAGTTTCCTGAATCTCCTTTGGACCCAACATGCTCCACTCCCTTCGTCCGCCGTGTCACGTCCCTAACCGGGCTTCCAGCGCCGCCAGTCGTTCCTCCAGGGCACGCAGGAGCTTGCGCATCTCGGGCAGCCGCGCCACCGCCGCAACCTGCCGCTTGAACTCGCCGTGCGGGATCGCCGGCGATCCCAGCACCACAGAGCCAGGAGGGATGTCCTTTGTCACCCCCGCCTGCGCCCCCACGATCACGTCGTCGCCGATCTCGACATGATCCACCACCCCGACCTGTCCGGCCAGCGTGACCCGGGATCCGACGCGCGAACTCCCCGAGATCCCCACCTGGGCGACGATCACCGTGTCCGCTCCGATCCGGACATTGTGGGCGATCTGGACCAGATTGTCGATCTTCGTGCCGCGCCCGATGCGGGTTTCCCCCAGGGTGGCCCGGTCGATGGTGACGTTGGCTCCGATTTCCACGTCGTCCTCGATCACCACCCGTCCGACCTGGGGGATCTTGATATAGCGATGGCCGTCCCGGGCGAAGCCGAATCCGTCGGCGCCGATCACGGCGCCGCTGTGCACGATGACCCGGTCCCCCAGGAGCACCCCGTCCCGCAGGACGACCTGGGGGAAGATCCGGCAGCCCTCCCCGATCTGGACACCGGCACCGACGGTCACGTGCGCGTCCAGAATCGTCCCGGCCCCAACCCGCACACCCGGACCCAGGACAGTGAGGGGGCCCACGCTGGCATCCGGAGCCACGCGGGCGTCAGGTGCCACCACCGCAGTGGGATGGATGCCGGGAGCCGGGGTGGGAAGGGGGTGAAAGAGCGTCAGAGCGCGGGCGAAGGCAAGGACCGGGTTGGGCGTGCGCAGCGCGGGGCGGTCCACCGGCGGCCAGCCCTCGGCCAGGATCACGGCACCTGCCGCCGAAGACGGCAGGCGGGTCAGATAGCGTTCGTGGGCGACGAAGCTGAGATCCCGTGGGCCGGCGTCCTCCAGGCCGCGCACGGCGCTGATCTCGAGCCCGCCGTCTCCTTCCAGCCGGCATCCCAGCCGCTCCGCCAACTCTCCCAGTCGCACTGCCCGTCGTTTCCCGTGTCTGCGCTACTCGTCCTTGCGACGCACCGCGGCTCGCGGCGGTCGGCTGTCAGCCCGTTGCTGACCGCTGATGGCTGACGGCCGACCGCTTCCTTCCTCTACTTCTGCTTGGAATCGTAGCGCTTGATGATCTCGCTGGTGATGTCCACCGTTGGCGAACTGAATGCCACACCGCCGCTGTTGCGCTCAAAGATGACGGAATACCCTTGATCTTTCCCGTACTCCTGGACCACCCCGAAGATCTCCCGCGTGATATCCATCTCCGCCTCTCGGACCCGCTTCTCGAAGTCGCGGTTTGCGTCCTCGGCTATGCGGACCGTGTCCCGCGTCTTGCGTTGGATCGCCTCGGACTTCTCCCGCTTGGCCTGCTCGCTGAGCAGCGGGGCTTGCTTCTCCAAATCGGCCTGGAGCTTCATTATCTCTTCCCGCTTGGCGTCCAATTCCTTCTGGCGGGCCGCACGTTCTTGGTCCAGCTTCTGCTTGACCGCCATACCCTTCTGCGACTTATTCAGGACCTCTTGCATATCCAAGACGCCGATGCGGACTGCCGCCTGGGCCGCCCACCCGGGCGTCCCCCAGCCGAGGAGAACCAGCCAACCCAGCGCGGCGATTGCTACTCCCCCGTATCTCTGGAACCGGACGCTCACGTTTCTCGCCTCCCACCTCATCTCGGGTCTTGATCCCGCTGACGTCTCCCGGCAAGAGGCCGCGGACCGCAGACACTGTCGGAATATGATCCGACTGCGCCGGACAGCACCGGGACCTCCTCAGCCTCCCATCAGACTGCTAGCCCCAATCCGAAATTATCAACCGCCAAGGCGCCAAGAACGCCAAGACCGGATAAGCTCCTTGGGTGAAACAAACCAAGCTTCTGAAGGCCCCACGAACGCGTTTTCGCGTTCTTGGATCGGGAGATCGAAACATCGCATCTTTGGCGACCTTGGCGTCATGGCGGTTCAAGGTTTTTCTCGGATCAGGGCTAGAACGCCGTGCCAGCGGTAAAGTGGATCACCTGCAGCTTCTCACCCGGCCGGCGGGCCAAGTTGACGCCCACCTCTACCCGGATCACACCGAGGGGCGAGGTGAACCGGATGCCAACGCCTGCCGAGCGCTTGACCGACCACTTGAACGGATCGCGTTCATCGAACACATTTCCCAAGTCGAAAAACACCAGTCCCCGCAACTTCACGGGCTCATACAGCGGAAACAGAACCTCGTTGTTTATGAAGAAGGCCTTGTTGCCGCCCATCTCGCCCCCGGTGACCGGATCCTTGGGGCTGATGGTAAAGTTCCGGAACCCGCGGATGCTGTTGATGCCACCCAAGTAGTACCGCTCCTGCACAGGCAGATTAGGTGTGTGCCCGAAGGACTCACCGTAGGCAATGTTCCCTCGGAGGTGCCCGACGAATTTCCACCACAGTGGAAAGTACTGGGACAGATCCAGGCTGTACTTCGTGAAGTTGTTGGTGGCGTCCAGGAAGCCGCCGGCATACTGGACGCTGGCTCGAGCTAAGAGTCCTCGCGTCGGCTCGGTGAAGGAGTCCCGTGTGTCGCGGGTCATGGCGAAGGTTAGGGAGCTGGTCTTGGAGACGCCGCCCGACTCGGCCGCCTGTCGTTTCAGTATGTCCGGCGCCCAATCTGTCACGTCCTTAATCCGCACCCGCTCGTAGGTGTAGGTCAATGAGCCGAAGATCCGCTCCACCAACAGGTGCCCGACCGTGAGGGCCCCCCCTTCGGTCGCCTGGTTGAAGCCCATGTCGGTTTCTAGGCCGCGCGTGTTGTTCACGAAGATCCGGGGTTCCACCAAGAAATCCGTGTCCAGAAAGTGGGGGTCGGTGTACACCGCAGTGCCGCGGTTCGCATGTTGGCCGATCTGCGCGTTGATGGCGGCCCGCTTCCCCAGGCCGAAAAGGTTATTCTGAGAGATGCTGGCCACGGCGATTGCCCCATCCACGGAGCTGAACCCGCCGCCAATGGTGAAGGCCCCTGTGGGCTTCTCCTTCACGTCCACCGTCAGGTCCACCCGGTCCTCGGCCGCGGCCCGCTTGGTATCCAGCTTCACGTCCTCGAAGTAGCCGAGGTTTTGCAGTCTGCGACGGCTATACTGCAACAGGGTGCTGTTGAAGACGTCGCCCTCCACCAGTGGGATTTCCCGGCGGATCACCTTGTCTCGTGTTCGGACGTTCCCCGTGATCTCGATCCGGTTCATGTAGGCCTGGCGGCCCTCCGTGATCTCCAGGGACACGTTCACCGTGGTCTCGGCCCGCTGAATGTCGCTGATGGGCGCCACGTCGGCGAAGAGGTAGCCGCGCTCCGCGTACCGGTCGGTGATGGCCACCACATCGCCCTGCAACGCCTCCCGGCTGAAGATCCCCCCCGCCCGGCTCTTGATGAGTGCCCGGACCTCGGACTCCGTGAAGAGCCGGTTCCCCTTGATACCGAGCTCCCCAATCCGGTACTGCGGGCCCTCCTGCACCTGGATGAGGATCCGCAGCTTCTTCCGGCGGGTGTCCAGCTGGGTCTCCGGCTCCTCCACCGCGATGTCCAGGAACCCGTTGTCCAGGTAGTAGGCCCGGATGCGATCCAGGTCGCGCCGCAACTCTTCCCGCTTCAGCGTCCCGCCGAAGAAGAACAGGTACAGCTCCGAGGTCTGGAGCTTGCTCTTGATGTCCTTCTCCTTCAGGTACCGGTTGCCAATGATCCGGATCTCGCCGACGTCGAACTTGTCCCCCTCCACGATGTTGAAGGTCACGTTGACCTCTTGCGGGGAGATCCTGTCCTCGACCCCTTCCACCTGGGCCTGGTAATAGCCTTCCTCCTCGTAAAACAGGCGGACCTTCTCGCTGTTCTTGCCCAGGGCCCCAGGCGGGATGATCCCGCCCTCCACCAGATCGATCTTGGCCTTGATCTTGTCCGCCGCCAGCTTCCGGTTCCCCACGATCCGGATGCTCTGGATGCTGGGCTTCTCGTGGAGGACAAAGGTCAGCTTGAGGCCTCCCTCGAAGATATCCGCCTGGACCACGATGTCCTCGAAGAATCCCAGGCTGTAGAGCGCTTTGATGTCCTCGCGCACCACCTCCGGCGAGTAGGGGTCCCCCGCCCGGCTCTTGAGCTTGAAGCGGACGGTGGCCTCTTCGACCTTGCGGGCCCCGGCCACGTCAATCTGGGTAATGAGGGGCTGGTCCTGCGCCCCGGCGCCCTCGGGCAGGGCGAGGAGAAGGAGGCAACCATAGAGGAGGACAGCCAGCCGAACGCGTAGCAGCGACGTCACGGGCTCTCGCTGTGGGGAACGAGGAACCTGGGCCGGAATCCTACACCCGGCCCCTCGCCGAGTAACGCCGGCGGACGTTATCACTATCCTTCGCAAAAGCCAAGCAGAAATTAGCTCCAATCCGAAATTACTAACCGCCAAGGCGCCAAGAACGCCAAGCCGAAATGGCTCATTGGGCAAAAACGGACGACACTTCTGAAGGCCCCATAAGCACGTTCTCCCGTTTTTCGGTGGTGAGATCGAAACATCGCATCCTTGGCGACCTTGGCGTCATGGCGGTTCAAAGCTTTTCTCGGATCAGGGTTAGCTCTGGCCGGGCAATGCCTGCGGGAGGCACCCATGCAGAGACCCGTTACGACGGGGTCTCGACCGGCTCGGCGAACTCGAACTGGAGCGTCGCGCCTTCGCCTTTCCGGATCCGGATGGTCCCGCCTTCGCCGAACCGCCCCTTGAGGACTTCCTCGGCCAGCGCGTCTTCCACGTACCGCTGGATGGCCCGGCGCAGGGGGCGGGCGCCGTAGTTGGGGTCGAAGCCCTGCTCGATGAGGAACTCCTTCGCCTCCCCCTCGATCTGGAGGCTCATCTGCTTTTCCTTGAGCTGCTGCTGCAAGCGGTTGAGCATCAGGTCCACGATCTGCCGCATGTGGTCCTTGGTCAACGAGTGGAAGACGATCACCTCGTCAATCCGGTTGAGCATCTCCGGGTTGAAGGCCCGCTTCAGTTCGTTGGTGACCGTTTCCTTCATCTTCTCGTACGACAGGCCCTCATCCCCGGCCTTGGCAAACCCCAGGTTGGTGTGGAGGGTGAACTGGCGGGTGCCGATGTTGGAGGTCATGATGATGATGGTGTTCCGGAAGTCCACCACCCGCCCATAATTATCGGTCAGGCGCCCGTCCTCCAGGATCTGGAGGAGCAGGTTGAACACATCCGGGTGCGCCTTCTCGATCTCGTCCAGCAGCACCAGGGAGAAGGGGCGCCGGCGCACCTTCTCGGTGAGCTGGCCGGAGTCATCATAGCCGATGTAGCCGGGCGGCGCGCCGATGAGCCGGGAGGTGGAGAATCGCTCCATGTACTCCGACATGTCCACACGGACCAGGGCGTCCTCGGTCCCGAACAGGAACTCCGCCAGCGCCTTGGCCAGCTCCGTCTTCCCCACGCCCGTGGGGCCCAGGAAGATGAAGGAGCCCACCGGACGGTTGGGGTTTTTCACCCCCGCCCGCGACCGCCGGATGGCGCGGGCCACGGCCTTGATGGCCTCTTCCTGGCCGACCACGCGCTTGGCCAGCTCTGCCTCGATCCGCAGGAGCTTCGCCGACTCCGCCTCCTCCAGTTGCTGGAGCGGGATCCCGGTCCACTTCGCCACCACGTAGGCGATGTCCTCCTCGTTCACCATCGTCTTGGCCTTGGACCGCTGGTCCTTCCAGTTGGCCTTGCGCTCCTCCAGCTCGGCGCGCAGCTTCCGCTCCGTGTCGCGCAGGCGGGCGGCCACCTCGAAGGCCTGGGTGCGGATGGCGTCTTCCTTCTGGGCCCGGAGGCGCTCGACCTCGTTCTCCATCTCCCGCAGATCGGGAGGCAGCACCATGCCCTTCAGGCGGGCGCGGGCCCCCGCCTCGTCGATCACGTCGATGGCCTTATCGGGCAGGAACCGCTCCGCGATGTACCGCTGGCTGAGGCGCGCCGCCGCCACCACCGCCTCGTCGGTGATGATGGCCTGGTGGTGGGTCTCGTAGCGGTCCTTGATCTCCCGCAGGATGCGGATCGTCTCCTCCACGCTAGGCGGCCCGACGACGATGGCCTGGAACCGCCGCTCCAGCGCGCGGTCCTTCTCGACGTATTTCCGGTACTCATCCATGGTGGTCGCGCCGATGCACTGGAGTTCGCCACGGGCCAGCGCCGGCTTGAGCATGTTGCTGGCGTCGATGGCCCCCTCGGCGGCGCCCGCCCCCACCAGGGTGTGCAGTTCGTCGATGAACAGGATAACGTTGCCGGCCTGCTGGATCTCCCTCACCACAGCCTTGAGCCGCTCCTCGAACTGGCCGCGGTACTTGGTCCCGGCCACCATGCCGGCCAGGTCCAGCTGCACCACGCGCCTGCGCAGCAGGATCTCGGGCACGCTGTTGGCCACGATCTGGAGGGCCAGCCCCTCCACGATGGCCGTCTTGCCCACGCCCGCTTCCCCGATCAGGACCGGGTTGTTCTTCTTGCGTCGGCTCAGAACCTGGATCACCCGCTCGATCTCCGCCTCCCGCCCGATGACCGGATCCAACTTGTCCTGCCGGGCCAGGGCCGTGAGGTCCACGCCGAACTCGTCCAGGGCGGGGGTCCGGGTGGTGGAGGTCTGCTTGGAGGCCTGCTCCCCCAGGAGTTCCTGCGCCTGCGCCTTGGCGGCGGCCACGCTCACCCCGAAGTCGCGGAGGACCAGCGACGCGATGCCTTCGCCCTCCCGGATGAGACCGAACAGGAGATGCTCGGTGCCGATGTAGTTGTGGCCGAGGGAACGGGCCTCGGAAATGGCGTACTCCAGCACCTTCTTGGCCTGAGGGGTGAATGGAATCTCCCCGGCGGGGGAGAACTCCGTGCCGACGGCGACGATCTTCTCGATCTCGGCCCTCAGCGCGGAGACGTTGACGTTCAGCTTCTTCAAGATGGCGACGGCCAGGCCGTCCCCTTCACGGATCAGGCCGAGCAGCAGGTGCTCCGTCCCGACGAAATTATGGCCGAGGCGAATGGCCTCCTCGCGGGCCAGGATGATGACCTTGCGGGCGCGTTCGGTGAATCGTTCGAACATGAGCGGCTCCTCGTGGTCTCCGTAACGCTCCGCCCCCTCCGGATGTCATCCGGGGCCTGGCGGATGTGATCGTGCCGAGATTATATCCGACAAGCCAAGCGACGGGAAGAGGCAAATTCGGCGCGTCGGGCAGCCGGCCCTCCCACCCCCGGGCCCTACTCCACCATCCGGCCATCGAGCATCCGCAGGATGCGATCCGCCCGCCCGGCCAATGCCTCGTTATGGGTGACGATGACGCAGGTGAGGCGACGCTCGCGATTGATCTGGCGAAGCAGTTCGAAGACCTCCTGCCCGGTCTTGCTGTCCAGGTTCCCCGTCGGCTCGTCCGCCAGCAGGACGGCCGGCTCCCCCACGAGCGCACGCGTCATGGCCACCCGCTGTTGCTCGCCGCCCGAGAGCTCTCCCGGTCGGTGCCGCAGCCGGTCCGCCAGCCCCACCTGTCCGAGGAGGGCTTGCGCCCGGCTCCTCGCCTCGGCCATCGGGTGGCGCCGGATGAGGAGGGGGAGCATCACGTTTTCCAGGGCGGTGAATTCGGGCAGGAGGTGGTGGAACTGGAAGACGAACCCCACCTGCCGGTTCCGGAATTCCGCCAGCGCCGCATCGCTGAGGCCGGACAGCGCGGTCTCGCCGTACCGGATCTCGCCGCTCGTGGGTCGCTCCAGCGCGCCCAAGAGATGCAGCAGGGTGCTCTTTCCGACCCCGGAGGGTCCCACCACCGCCACCAGCTCTCCCGGGGCGATGCGCAGGCTGACCCCCTTGAGCACCTCCACGCGATCCCCGTCGCGCGGGAAGCTCTTCCAGATGTCCTGGACCCAGATCTCGACGCTCATGTCGCCATTGCGGATTGCGGAATGCGGATTGCGGAATGGCAAACCCCATCCGCAATCGTCACCCGCCCTTCATTCCGCATTCCGCAATCGGGTACCCTTTGGGTGTTCCGCATTGGGTTCATTCGTACCGGATCGCCACGACCGGATCCACCCGGGCCGCCTGGCGGGACGGGATGATCGTCGCCAGGAAGCTGATCACGAAGGCCGTGACCGTGATGGCCACCACGTCCGGCCACAGGACGCGGGACGGCAGCTTGTCCAGCAGATAGACGTCCTGAGGGAAGGCCTTGAACCCGAAGATCCACTCGATGGCCGCCACGATGGGATCCAGGTTCTTGGCGATGCTAAGGCCCGCCAGTAGCCCCAGGATCGTCCCCGCGGCCCCGATGATCATCCCCTGCACGATGAACACGGTCATGAGGCTGCGTCCAGTGGCGCCCATGGATTTCAGGATGGCGATCTCCTTTCGCTTCTGCATGACCAGCATGATCAGCGTGCTGATGATGCCGAAGGCCGCCACCAGGACGATCATCGTCAGGATGACGAACATCACGATCCGCTCCACGCGGAGCGCAGAGAAGAAGTTCCGGTTCAGCTCCATCCACGTCCGGGTGAAATACGGGAACTTCAGGCGGGCGCGGGTGGCCTCGGCTATCTGGGCCGCCTGATAGATGTCCTTCACCCGGACCTCGATGCCGCTGACGGCCGATCCCATGCGAAAGAGCTGCTGGGCCGTGGGGATGGCGATCATGGCCAGCTTCGAGTCGAACTCGGCGAACCCGATCTGGAAGATCCCCACCACCGTGAACCGGCGCATGCGGGGCATCACCCCCAGAGGGGAGAGGTCCCCGCCCAGGGGGAGGAGCACGTCCACCGGACTCCCCACGCTCACCCCCAGGCTGCTGGCCAGGAACGAGCCGAGGATGATCCCGTCCGGGGGAAAGACGGGGTGGGGGCTGGCCATGGCCTCGGTCAAGTCCGCGCTGGCCGTCTTGAGCGTCTTGCGGAAGTCGGTGGCCTCCACCGCCGAGGCGAGGTCTATGCCCCGCAGGACGGTGCCCGCCGTCCGCCCCACGGCCGTCAGCAGGACCTCGTTGTAAGTGAAGGGCGAGGCCGCGGTGACGCCCTGCACTTGCCGGATGGCCGCCAGGGCCGCGTCCGGCTCCTCGATGCCCCGCTCGCCGTAGCGCAGGACCCAGATGTGGGCGTTGGTCCCCAGGATCTTGTTGCGCAGGTCGAATTCGAACCCGCTCATCACCGCCATGACCACGATGAGGGCCATGACGCCGACAGCCACGCCGGCGACGGAAATGAAGGTGATGAGGGAAAGGGAGCGCTGCCGCCGCTTGGCCTTGAGATAGCGGAGGCTGATGAACACCTCGTAGGAAAGGGACCAGGCCATCCGAACGCTACTCTTCACCCGGCCTCTTCGCGAACGTGTTCGCGAAGAGGCGCGGGCAATGACCTGTCTGCCGCGGCACAGGCAGGCCAAATCCCCCGCCTCGGCGGGGCCAATGGCCAACGGGGAAGGTGCTCCATCTGCCCGGGCGCAAGGCCATTGGAAATTGGTCATTGGTCATTGGTCATTCTCCGTAGTCTCGGGACCTCGGGCTTCTGGCCGCAACAAGGGGAACAGGATCACGTCGCGGATGGAGGGGGCGTCGGTGAGGAGCATGACCAGACGGTCAATACCGATCCCCTCGCCGGCCGTGGGAGGCAGGCCGTATTCCAGCGCCCTCACGAAGTCCTCGTCCATGTAGTGCGCCTCTTCGTCCCCGGCCGCTCGCGCCTTTGCCTGCGCCTCGAGACGGCGCCGCTGCTCCCGGGGATCGTTCAGCTCGGTGTAGGCGTTGGCCACCTCCAGCCCGGCCACGTACAGCTCGAAGCGCTGGACGTACCGGGGATCATCCGTTCGCGCCTTGGCCAGCGGGGACAGGTCGGCCGGAAAGTCGGTCACGAAGGTCGGCTGGACGAGCTGTTCCTCCACTCGGGCTTCGAAAAGCTCGACCAACAGCTTGGCCCATCCCCAGCCCGGCCTGATCGCGATGCTGCTCGCCTCGGCGGCAGCCCGCAAGCCCCCCTCGCTCCGGACCTCCTCTCGGCTGAGGTCTCCCATCTTCACCAGGGCCTCCTCCAGCGACAGGCGCGGCCATGGCGGCGCGAAAGAGATCTCCCGCCCCTGATAGGTGACGATGCCACTGCCGCACACCGTCCGGACGATGTGGGGCAGGAGTTCCTCGGTCAGGACCATCAGGTCCCGGTAGTCGGCATAGGCCTGGTAGAACTCCAGCATGGTGAACTCGGGGTTGTGCTGGGTGGACAGGCCCTCGTTCCGGAAGTTCCGGTTGATCTCGTACACCCGCTCCAGCCCGCCCACCACGCACCGCTTGAGATGCAGTTCCGGCGCGATGCGCAGGTACAGGCTCAGGTCCAGGGCGTTGTGGTGGGTCACGAACGGCCGGGCCGCGGCGCCTCCCGGGATCGGGTGCATCATGGGCGTCTCGACCTCGAGGAAGCCGCGGTCATCGAAGAAGCGCCGGATCTCGGCGATGATCCTCGCGCGCCGCCGGAACAGGTCTGCCACGGACGGATTGGCGATCAGATCCACGTAGCGCTGCCGGTAGCGCACCTCCACATCGCTCAGGCCGTGCCACTTGTCCGGCAGCGGTCGCAACGCCTTGGCCAGGAGCGCCAGGCTGTCCACGTGGACCGTCAGCTCGCCCGTCTTGGTCCGGAAGAGGCGCCCTCGGACCCCCAGGAAGTCGCCGACGTCGATCCGGCGGAACAGGCCATAGGCCGATTCGCCCACCGTGTCCTGGCGAACGTAGATCTGGATCTTGCCGGTCTGATCCTTGGTGTGGGCAAACGAGGCCTTGCCGTGACCGCGCAGCGACAGGACCCGCCCGGCCAGCGCCACGGGTTGGGCCGCCGCCAGCGCGGCGTCATCGGCGGAGGCGTAGCGGCTCGTCAAATCGCCTGCCTGGTGGGTGACGGGAAAGGTACTGGGATAGGGGTCAATGCCGTCGCGACTGAGGTCTTCCAGCTTCTTCAGGCGCTCGCGGATGAAGGCACTAGCCTCGTCCACACATCCTCCAGGAAAGCAGGTGGGAAATCGCGAAGCAAGCCTTTAGCATTCAGCCTTCAGCGCTCAGCCTCAAAAAGAGCGAGATTGACAGCGCTGGAAAGATTCATCGATTCCCCGCGTCATTCCTCGCGAAGCTGAAAGCTGACCGCTGGCAGCTGAACGCTAATATTGCGAAAAGCGCGGCGATTATAGGGGTGCGCCTCGGGGGAGTCAAGCAAACCGCCCGAGACAAGAGCGTTCGGGAGTTCGGTGGTTCGCGTGGGATCGGAACGACCGAACCATCGAACACTCGAACGCTCTCGACGGGCCTTCGGCCCGTTCACCCCTTGACCTTCAACCGGGCCTCGTTCTCGGCGATGAATGTCTTGATGTCCTCCGCCATGGATAGCAGCTTGAGCCACTGCTCCTTGTACAACGTCACGGGGAACCGCCCCAGGCCGTACACGGAGACGGCGCCCTTCTCGCTGACCTTGATGGATGTGGGTCGAGAGATCTTGGCCTTCAGCGCTTCGTTTTCGGCGCGCAGCCGCTCCACTTCCGTGCGGAGATCCTCGTTCGGCATTTTCACTCTCCTCTGGTGTTGCGTGGTCGGCCCAGGACCCGGCCTCGCTCGCCGGGCCAGACGTCGAGGCGCTACGTCGTCTTCTCCGGCGGCTTGAACAGGTACGCCTCGATGAAACGGTCCAGGTCGCCATCCAGGACGGCCGTGACGTTCCCCGTCTCCTCCCCCGTCCGATGGTCCTTGACCAGTTGGTACGGCGCCAGAACATAGGACCGGATCTGGCTGCCCCAGGCGATCGGCGCCTTCTCGCCCTCCAGCTTCGACAGCTCCTCCTCCTGCTGCCGCTTGTAGAAATCATACAGGCGTGCCCGCAGCACCTTCATGGCCAGGGCCTTGTTCTTGTGCTGCGAGCGCTCGTTCTGGCACGAGGCCACGATCCCGGTTGGCAGGTGCGTGATGCGGACGGCCGAGTCGGTCACGTTGATGTGCTGCCCGCCGTGCCCTCCGGCGCGGAACGTATCGATGCGCAGGTCCTTCTCCTCGATCTTGATGTGGATATCGTCCGAGATCTCCGGGTAGACGAAGACCGAGGCGAAGGACGTGTGCCGGCGCTTGTTGGCATCGAAGGGGGAGATGCGGACCAGCCGGTGGACGCCCATCTCGGGCCGCAGGTACCCGTAGGCATACGGCCCGGAGACCGTCACGGTACCGTTCTTGATCCCCGCCTCCTCCGCCTCCAGGAGGTCGATGATCTCGGTCGTGAAGCCCTTGCTCTCAGCCCAGCGCAGGTACATGCGCAGGAGCATCTGTGCCCAATCCTGGGACTCCGTACCCCCGGCGCCGGGGTTGATGCTCAGGATGGCATTGCCCTTGTCGTACTCGCCCGAGAGGACGCTCTGCAATTCCAGCGCCCGCACCTGCCGTGTGAGGTCCTTGAGGCCGCTGGAGACTTCCTGGAGCGTCTCGACGTCCTCCTGGTCCGCGGCCAACTCCAGGAGCACCCGGAAGTCTTCCAGCTCTTTCACCAGGCCGGCGTGCTGCTCCAGCGTCTGCCTGAGATCGCTCTGCTCCTTCAGGAGCTTCTGCGCCTTGTCCGGATCTCCCCAGAATTCCGGCGCCGCCGCCGCCCCTTCCAGCGCTGCCAGCCGCGCGGTCTTGCCAGGGACGTCAAAGGTACACCCGGAGCTGGTCCAGCTTCCGCTGCATCTCGTCAACGGTGCGTTGCAGATCGGGAATCATGCATGCCTCCTTCTGAATGCGTCGAGTAACAAAGTGACAGAGTGACGAAGTGACAAAGGCCATCTCCGTCCGCACGCTCCCCTGCCCCCGTGTCCCTTTCTCACTCTCTCACTTTATCACTCTCTCACTGCCCACGACGCCAGCGAGCCGAAAGCAGCGCCAGCACATAAGCGCCCATGAACGCCAGGGCGATCCAGGCCAGCACGTCCCCATACCGGGTGTATGGGGTCTCACCCTGTCGAGGGCGGATCGTCCCCAGCAGGGCCGCCTCGGTGAAGATCCCGGTCTCTGCCAGGACTTCTCCCGTCGGGGCAATCACCGCGCTGATCCCGGTGTTGGCCGCGCGGACCAGGTACGTCCCGTTCTCTACCGCGCGCATCGTCGCCATGGCGAGATGCTGGGAGGGCGCGCTGCTTCGCCCGAACCACGCGTCGTTGGTGATGTTCACCAGGAACTCCGCCCCGTCGCGCACGAACTCTCGCACCTCGGCCGGGAAGATGACCTCGTAGCAGATCATCACGCTGAACCGCACGCCGTCCAGAGAGAACACGGTGGCCGTGCGTCCGCGCCCGAAGTCGCCGATCCCCACCACCACCTTGTCCAGGAAGAAGAAGATCTGGTGGAGCGGCACGTATTCCCCGAAGGGAACGAGATGCCGCTTGTCGTACCGCCCGAGAATCCGCCCGTCCCTTCCCAGGAGGAACGCGGTATTGTGCAGGCGGCCGTCGTCTCCCATGTCGGGGCTTCCGATCAGCATGGGAATGCTGGTCTCTCCGACCAGGCGATAGACGCGGGCCGACAACTCGGGCTGGCGCCGCAGAAAGAACGGGATGGCCGTTTCCGGCCAGACGATCAGCGCGGGCTTCTCCGCGGCGATTCGCCGCACCAGCCGCTCGTAGATGTCCAGGGTCGCCGTCTGATAGCTCCGGTCCCACTTCACCGACTGGTCAATGTTCCCCTGAAGCAGCCCCACGCGGATCGCGGCGCCTCCCGTGGGATCACGCCAGAGGAGACGTGCGTATCCGACCATGAGGAGGACGGCCAGCGCGGCGAGCCCAACCGGCAGGAGCGTCGTGCGCCAGCGGACGCCCTGCTCTCGAGCCTCCATAGACAACGCCAGCAAGCCCGCCAGCGTCGCGTTCACCAGGACGAGCAGGGCCGAGATCCCGTACACCCCGACCGCCGAGGCCAACAGCCGGACCGTCGGCTGGCGGTATTGGCTGTATCCGAGGAGCGCCCATGGAAATCCCGAAAAGAGATATGTCCGCAGAAACTCCAGGGCCACCCACAATCCCGCGGCGAAGAGCGGCTCGATCCACCCGGGGAATCGCAGCCAGCGCCGGCCTGCAACCAGGAGCCAGGCGAAGGCCGCCGTGTAGGCCGCCAGGACACCGCACAGGAGCAGGAGCGCCACCAGGCTCAGGGCAAGCGGCATGCGCCCGTAGGTGGTCATCGTGTTGATGACCCACCAGATCGTCGCGAGGTAGAAGCTCAGGCCGGCCGCATATCCCAGCCACGCCGCTTGTCGCGGCGTGGTCCCTTCCAGCGCCAAGAAAAGCGGGACCAGCCCGACGAATGCGATCAGCCCGGCGTCCCAGGGCGGGAAGGCGATGGCGCACAGCAGGCTGCTTCCCACCGCCAGCCCGACGCGCAGGGCGCGCGGGAGATCCAGCGCAACCGGCAACCACTCCGCGATCACACCCACCCGATTCGCACCAGCGCGTACAGGACGGGGCACGCGAACATCAGGCTGTCCAGCCGGTCCAGGACCCCGCCGTGCCCTGGGATGAGGTCCCCGCTATCCTTGACCGCGGCGCCGCGCTTCACCGCCGACTCGCACAGGTCCCCCAGGATCCCGACGATGGCCAGCAGCAGGCCTACTACGGCCGCGCCGGCCCACGGCAGCCGCGGCCAGATCCAGGGGCTCCCGGCGATCGCCACGACCATCGTGGCAGCCATGCCGCCCAGGGCGCCCTCGACCGTCTTTCTGGGGCTGATCCGTGGGGCCAGCGGCTGCTGGCCAAACCGGCTGCCGATGTAGAACGCTCCGGTGTCCCCCGCCCAGGTTGTAACGGCAAGAAAATAGATGAGCTCTCGCCCCTCGGGCAGAGCGCGGAGCACGCTAGCGAAGCTCAAGAGGCCGCCCACGTAGGCCGTCCCTAGCACGATCCAGGCAGCTTGCAGGAGGCCCACTCGAAACTCGGCCTTGACAAGCGTCGCCCGCAGGAGCGCCGCCCCGGCCACCGCGGCCCCTACACCTGCCACGCCACCGATCGAGGTGAGGGCCACGTGCCACGCCAGGGCGCCGACGACGGTGACCAGGGAGAGCCCGGTATCCGTCCCCGCCGGGCACAACCGGGAGAACTCCCACGCGGCCAGGCCGATGGCCAGGCTGACCAGCAGCGCAAAGTGGCGTGGCGAACCAAAATGGACGACGAGGAGAAACGAGGGGATGAGCAGTAGCGCGCTGAGGATCCGTTGACGGTGCATGACCTCGCGGTCCGCCTTCCCGCGCCGGGTGGGTGGGTTGGACTCAGAACTCCATGATCTCCTTTTCCTTCTTCTCCAGGAGCTCGTCCAGGCTCTTGATCATCCGGTTCGTCAGGTCCTGGATCTGGTCCATGCCCTTGTGCACGCCGTCTTCGGACAGTTGCTTGTTCTTCTCCAGCTTCTTCAAGGCCTCGTTGGCGTCCCGGCGGATGTTGCGGATGGTGACCCGCCCTTCCTCCGCCATCTTGCGGACGACCTTCACCAGCTCCTTGCGGCGCTCCTCCGTGAGCGCGGGGACCGCCAGCCGGATCACCTTGCCATCGTTCATGGGTGTGATCCCCAGGTCGGACTTCAGGATGGCCTTCTCGATCGCCGGGATCAGCGAGGGTTCCCAGGGCTGGATGGTGATCAGGCGCCGCTCCGGGGTCGCCAGGTTGGCCACCGCCTTCAGGGGGGACGGCGTCCCGTGGTAGTCCACGACGATTCCATCCAACAGCGCGACGGAGGCGCGGCCCGTGCGCACACTGTTGAAGTCCTTGAGTGTCGCCTCGGTCGCCCGCTTCATGTCCTGCTCGGCCTTCTTTATGACCTCCTGCATGACCCGTCAGCCTCCCCGGACCAGGGTGCCGATGCGCTCTCCGAATACTAGCTGGCGCAGCCGCCCCTTCTCCAGCAGGTTGAAGACCACGATGGGAAACCCATTATCCATGCAGAGCGAGATGGCGGTGGAGTCCATGACCTTCAGGCGCCGGCTGAGAACCTCGATGTAGCTGAGCTCCTCGAACTTCTTCGCCGTCGGGTCCGTCTTGGGATCGGCGCTGTAGACCCCGTCCACCTTAGTCGCTTTTAAGACGACGTCGGCGTTGATCTCCATGGCCCGGAGGGCCGCCGCCGTGTCCGTCGTGAAGTAGGGGTTGCCGGTGCCGCCCACGAAGATGACCACCCGGCCCTTCTCCAGGTGGCGCAGCGCGCGGCGGCGGATGAACGGCTCGGCCACCTCGCGCATCTCGATGGCGGTTTGCACCCGGGTGTCCACGTTGGCCTTCTCCAGGGCGTCTTGCAGGGCGAGGCCGTTCATCACCGTGGCCAGCATGCCCATGTAGTCGGCCGAGGACCGATCCATCCCCTGGGCGCTGGCCACCACCCCGCGGAAGACGTTCCCGCCGCCGATCACCATGCCGATCTGGACGCCGAACCGATGGACCTCGCGCACCTCCTCCGCGATGAAACGAACCACGTCGGTGCTGATCCCGTACTCCTGATCGCCCGCCAGCGCCTCGCCGCTGATCTTTAGTAGGATCCGTCGATACTTGAGGTCCGGCATCTGATCGTCCAGGAAAAGGGTGCTACCCCTCGGCGCGCTTCTCGATCCCCTCGCCCAGGCGGAACCGGGCGAAGCCAGCCACGGTAACCGGCTCGCCCAGGGTCTTCTCGGCGGCCTTCAGGACATCCCGGATCTTCTGCTTCCCCTCGGGGTCCCGGATGAAGAGCTGATCCACCAGGCAGCGTTCCATGAAGAACTTCTCCAGGCGCCCCTGGATGATCTTGTCCTGGATGGCGGCCGGCTTACCCTGCATATCGGGCTGGGCCCTTAGGATTTCCCACTCCTTCTCCAGAACTTCTGCCGGGACTTGGTCGCGGGTCACGTAGGCGGGCTCGGCCGAGCAGACCTGCAGCGCCAGTTCCTTGGCCAACTGCGCCAGCCCCTCACTCCTTGCAATACCATCCGACTTGCACCGCACCTCGACCAGCACGCCGATCTTCCCACCGCCGTGCAGATAGCTCGTGACCAGCCCCTTGGCGTCCTGGGGCAGCGCCAGGCGGGCCGCCCGCTGGACCACGACGTTTTCCCCCAGGGACCCGATGGTCTCCTTGACTACCTCGGCCACCGGCTTGCCGTTGAGGGACCGCGTGAGCAGGACGTTCACATCCGAGGCGGCGGCATCCGCCCCAACCAGGGCGACCAGAGAACGGGTCAGCCCGGTGAACTGCTCCGTGCGGGCCACGAAGTCCGTCTCGCAATTCAGCTCCAGCAAGGCCCCCGCGTCCCGGCGAGGCGAGATCCACGCCGCCACCAGCCCGTCGGCCGCGGTGCGTCCCGCCTTCTTCTCGGCGGTCTTCAGCCCTCGCTTCCGCAAGACCTCGATTGCCTTCGTGAGATCGCCGCCGGCCTCCGTCAGGGCGGCCTTACACTCCATGACCCCCGCGCCCGTCTTGTCGCGGAGGTCACGAACCATCACTGCCGAAATGTCCATGGAAACTCCTTACTGTGCGGCTGCAGCTGACGCCTGGGGTGCCGGGGATCCGGCAGCGGGTGTCCCCTCCCGAGATGCTGCCTGTGTGGGGGCGGCTGCAGGCTGTTCGCTGGCGGCCGGGTACCCGCTTGCGGGTGTCGCCTCCTCGATCCCCGCCACGCCCGCTTTGGCGCCCGCCCCTCTCCCTTCGATGATGGCATCCGCCAGCCGCGAGGTAATCAGCCGGATGGCGCGGATCGCATCATCGTTGCCCGGGACGGGAAAGTCGATCTCGTCCGGATCGCAGTTCGTGTCCACCACCGCGATCACCGGGATGCCGAGCCGGCGCGCCTCCCGCACGGCGATCCGCTCCTTCTTGGGATCAATGATGAAAACAGCGCCCGGGAGTTGCTCCATGCCCTTGATGCCCAGCAGGGCGTTGTTGAGCTTTTCCATCTCGCGCTCCATCCTCAGGACTTCCTTCTTGGAGAAGGCCTCGAACTTCCCCGTGGCATGCATGTCCTCGAGCTGCTTGAGGCGCGAGATGCTCTTGGTGATCGTCTGGAAGTTCGTTAGGGTCCCGCCCAGCCAACGCCGGTTCACGAAATACATCCCGGCGCGGGTCGCCTCCTCCTGGATCGTGTCCGCCGCCTGCTTCTTCGTGCCCACGAACAGCACCGACTCGCCGCGGGCGGCCACGTCGCGCAGGAAGGCGTGAGCCTCCTGGAACATCTTCAGGCTCTTCTGCAGGTCAATAATGTAGATCCCGTTCCGCTCCCCGAACAGGTACTTCTTCATCTTCGGGTTCCAGCGCTTGGTCTGGTGCCCGAAGTGGACGCCGGCCTCCAGCAACTCCTTAATCGTCACCGTCATGGGTGCGTTCCTCCCGTGCAGGTTGTTCCGCCGCGCGCCTCATTCTCCATCGGGATCCCCGCTCACAGAGCGGGGACACCCCCAACGGAATCCGCGCGCGTGTGAAGTGGGTTCGTCACGTGGCGAACCGCGGTTGGTTATACCACACGGACCCGGGGGCAGCAAGGGCTTTGCCCCTTCCTTCGAGTGACCAAGGGACAAGGTGACACAGGAACCAAGAACGAACTACCCTGTTCTTCCGATCCTCTGCCCCGCTCCCTCCCAGCCCTTTTGCCCCTCTGTCCCTCTATCACTTTGTCCTTCTGTCCCTTCCCCGAGTCAGGTGCGGTATCCCGCGTTGATCCGCACGTAGCCTTCGGACAGGTCGGTGGTCCACAGGCGCGCCGCCGCGCGACCCGCATGCAAGTTCGCCACCAGCGCGAACTCCCGCTGGCGCAGCCGGTGGTTCACAGCTGCCTCGGCGCTGGACCCGAGACCCACGCCCCGGCGCACCACCGGCAACTCATCCACCGAAAGATCCACCACCCCGGGGTCGAACCAGGCGCCGGATCTTCCCAAGGCCGCCATCACCCGCCCCCAGTTGATGTCCTCTCCGAAGAGCGTGGTCTTGACCAGGGGGGAATTGGCCACCGCTTCGGCCGCCAGGCGGGCTTCCCTGGGCGTGCGGGCACCGGTGATCCGGACCTCCACCAGCTTGGTGGCCCCCTCCCCGTCCCGCGCGATCATCTTGGCCAGGCTGAGGCACACCATGTCCAGTCCCACCTGGAATGTGCGGAAGGCGGCCGTGCCCGGGCGCAGCGCCGGGGCGCCGGAGGCCCCGTTGGCGAAGCACAGCACCATGTCGTTGGTGCTGGTGTCACCATCCACCGTGATGCAGTTGAAGCTCGCGTCCACCGCGAGTCGCAGCGCCTTTTGCAGCGATCCCGCCGCCACGGCGGCATCGGTGGCAATGACGGCCAGCATGGTCGCCATCCGCGGGGCGATCATGCCCGATCCCTTGGCCATCCCCCCGATGGTCACCCGCCGCTTCCCCGCGGCAAAGGTGATGGCGGCCTCCTTGGGCGTGCTGTCCGTGGTGAGGATGGCCTGGGCCGCTTCGCTCCCCCCGGCGACGTCCAGCCGGGCCGCGGCCTCTGCGATCCCCTTTCGGACCGCATCCATATCCAGGGAGCGGCCGATCACGCCGGTCGAGGCCACAAACACCTGTCCGGCCGGTCGCTTCAGCACCCGCGCGACCTCCAGCGCCATAGCCTCGGCATCGGCAAGGCCCTGGCGCCCCGTGCAGGCATTGGCATTCCCGCTGTTCACGACGATGGCTGCGAACTTCCCTCCCCGAAGGTTCCGCCGTGAGACCTGGACCGGCGCGGCCTGGACCCGATTGGTCGTGAACGTCGCCGCCACCGTCGCGGGTGAATCCGACACGACCAGCGCAAGGTCCGGCTGGCCGGTTCGCTTCAAGCCGCAGGCTACCCCGGCCGAACGGGCCCCCTTGACGGCGGAGATCCCGCCGGGAATCCCGAAGAGGTATGCGTCTGCCGCTGACACCTTGCCCTCCCGCTGTCCTGCCCCGGCACGCCCCATTGCACGAGGCCAATGCAAATTTTCCATTGGAGTTCTCAGGGAAAGAGTCCGGGAATCCACAACCCGGCGCGCTCGTCCAATCCGGCCATCAGGTTGAAGCACTGCACGGCCTGGCCCGACGCCCCCTTGACCAGGTTGTCGATGGCGGTCACCACAATAACCCGCCCCGTCCGGGGATCCGAGACCAGCCCGATGTCGCAAAAGTTCGAGTGCAGGACATGCTTCGTCTCGGGAAGCCGCCCCTCGGCCAGGACCCGGACGAATGGTGCCTCGCGGTAAAAGTTTTGGAAGATCGGCAAGAGGTCGGCGGCGGCACGCTTGCTCAGGAGCGAGGCCGTGATCGTGGTCAGGATCCCGCGGGTGAGAGGGGCAAGGTGCGGCGTGAAGGAGACCGTGATCTCGCGGCCGGCCAAGTACCCTAGCTCCTGCTCGATCTCGGGGGTGTGCCGGTGGGTGGCCACGCCGTAGGCCTTGAGGCTCTCGTTCACCTCGGAGTACTGATACGGCAGCTCGGCCTTCCGCCCCGCGCCCGAGACGCCGGAGATGGCGTCAATGATCACGGAATCCGGATCCACGAGCCCTTCGGCGATGAGCGGGGCCAGGCCCAGCACTGCGCCGGTGGGATAACAGCCCGGCACCGCCACCAGTCGCGCCTCCGCGATCTCGGCGCGATGGAGTTCGGGAAGGCCGTAGGCCGCCTCCTTCAGCAGGTGCGGAGCCACATGCTCGATCCCGTACCATCGCGGGTAGGCCGCGGCATCCTTCAGTCGGTAGTCGGCCGAAAGGTCCAGGACCCGCGTCCCCCGCTGGATCAGATCCGCGCCCACAGCCATGGAGGTCTTGTGGGGCAGGCCCAGGAAGACAAATTCCGCCTCGGCCGCCAGCATGGCCGTATCCAGGGGAAGGCACGTAAGATCCAGGAACCCCGCCAAGCTGGGGAACACCTTGCCGATGGGCTGGTTCGCGTGCGTCTCGGCGGTGAGGGCCACCACCTTCGCCAGGGGATGCTGGAGGAGGAGTCGGAGCAGCTCCACCCCCGTGTATCCGCTGGCCCCGGCAATGGCCACGCGGCGGGTCCGCTCATTCTTTCCCTTGCCGGTCATGCCACCCTCTGCTGTGTATCGCTGGACCTCATCTCTTGGTTCCCCCATCTTCTCCGAAGACCGCAGAGCGGGACGATCCGGCCGCAGGCACAAAAAGGGGGAAGAACCCGTAGGCCCTTCCCCGTCCGTCACGGTGAAACGATTACCGCTTGGAGAACTGGAACCGGGCCCGCGCGCCCCGCTGACCGTACTTCTTTCGCTCTTTCACTCGGGGATCGCGGGTGAGCAGGCCGGCCTTCTTCAGCGCGGTCCGCATGGTCTCGTCCACCTGGACCAGGGCCCGCGCGATCCCCAGGCGAATTGCCCCCGCCTGGCCGCTAGAGCCACCACCGCTCACGTTGGCCATGACGTCGTATTTCCCCTCCGCGCCGACGACCTTGAGGGGCTGCGTCAAGAGCATCTTCAATGTGGGGCGGGGGAAGAACTCGTCCACCGGGAGGTCGTTCACCTGGATCTTGCCCTCGCCCGGCTGCAACCAGACCCGCGCCACCGAACTCTTGCGGCGTCCGGTCCCGTAGGCGCGCGACATCGTTTCCATGCCTGCCTCGTCTCCTTCGAGTTATTTCAGGGCGACCGCGGCTGCCGGTTGCTGCGCCGCGTGCGGGTGGGAGGGACCGGCGTACACCTTGAGTTTCCCGAAGACCGCATCGCCCAGTTTGTTCTTGGGCAGCATCCCCCGCACCGCCTTTTCCAAGACGCGCTCCGGCTTTCCCCGCAGCAGCTTGTCCAGCCTCACCGTTTTCAGGCCCCCCGGATACTGGGAATGATGATGGTATTCCTTCTGGCGAAGTTTCCGGCCGGTGACCGCCACCTTCTCCGCGTTGATGACCACGACGAAGTCCCCCACGTCCATGTGGGGAGCGAAGACCGGCTTGTTCTTCCCGCGCAGGAGCATGGCCACCCGGCTGGCCAGGCGACCCAGGGTCTGCCCCTGGGCATCCACCAGGACCCACCGGCGGTTGACCTCGCCCGCTTTTGGCTGATACGTCTTCATGGAGACACAGACCTCACCTGGAAACAGTTAGCCCTGATCCGAGAAAAACCTTGAACCGCCATGACGCCAAGGTCGCCAAAGATGCGATGTTTCGATCTCCCGATCCAAGAACGCGAAAACGCGTTCGTGGGGCCTTCAGAAGCTTGGTTTGTTTCACCCAAGGAGCTTATCCGGTCTTGGCGTTCTTGGCGCCTTGGCGGTTGATAATTTCGGATTGGGGTTAGAAAATGGCACTCGAACCGCGTAAACATATGGAGACAGACCCGTTTTGTCAAGCGAAATGTCCCGCGGCTCGCATCTTGCCCGGAAATCGGCCGCCGCCTTTACACGCCCCGGCACGTGCCTTAGTGTTCCGTTTCGCAAAAGCGCTGACGTTTACTCCGTCCCCTCCTGCCTTCCCCTCAACCTCCCCTTCTCCCGGGTACCCTCTGGGTGCGGGAGAAGGAAGGAATGAGGGGTCCAGGCGGAGGCAGAAATCCGGTGTGGAAAACACGTCGTCGTGATTGCCACCAGGCGCACTTAGACTGCCGCGATGTCGTCCGGGGAATATCGCGGCAACTCGCCGGGGGGAAGCCGGCATCGTCCCGGACACCCAGACCGAAGGCGACACGAGAGGGAGGCAGACATGCCAACCGAGAAGACGGTCCTGCATTGAGTATCTGTGGGACATCCTGGTGCCCGGGAACTGCTCCTGCTCGGCGACACGATTGATGCCCGCCGTGCGTTGGAGATCGGGCTGATAAACGAAGTAGTTCCTCGCGGGGAACTCGAGGCGAGATGTCTTGCCGTGGCAGAGCGCTTCCTGGCGGTGCCCCACAACGGCCTGAGCTACATCAAGCGGCTCTCGAACCTGGCGTTCCAGACCGACTTCAGGCACTTCATGAACGCCTACGTCCCGGCTATCCAGGCCTGCCTGGCCTCGCCCGAACACCAGGCCGCCAAAGGGAAATAGGGGTCAGCCTGGAGATTCGTGGTCGGAGGCTCAGATGCCGGGGATCAGGCCTCAGAGACTTAGTGCTTCTGGCCATAATTACGGTGACGTATTTTCCCGACCGATCCTGCCGACCCCCTCTCCCCCGGGTACCCTTTGGGTGCGGAGAGGGTTGGGGTGAGGGGGGACCGTCGGGTACCCTCTGGGTGCGGCATCCCTTCTTGCACCCTCACCCCGGCCCTCTCCCATCCAGGGAG
>Ga0315285_10000841_pt1 | contig 31926 bp, 44 predicted proteins | sample YL17G09_36_MG_FD_203698 | JGI IMG/M metagenome (GOLD analysis project Ga0315285, IMG submission 203698) | Sediment microbial communities from Yellowstone Lake, YNP, Wyoming, USA - YL17G09_36 | ecosystem: Environmental > Aquatic > Freshwater > Lake > Sediment | place: USA: Wyoming | collected...
GCTACGGCCGGCCATCTCCACTTGCGCCAGGGCAGGATCGTCATTTCGGGATCCTCCCGTCCTTCTTGGACTGCTCGAGCATCTTCGTGAAGGCTTCGGAGGTCGGCGTGATGAGGGGAAAGATTCCTTTGGATGCCGTGTTGCCCGGAGCCAGTTTGAGAGGAGTCGCCTTGGTCACGTTCGATACGAAGTCGATCGTCGACACGCTCATGAGGAGCTTCGACTTATCCGGACCTTCGGCGGCGTAGATGTTCCAGCCCTGTACCCGGGGATGGTTGATCGTCGCCAGGTAGGTCAGGCTGGACATGAGGCACTGAAGGTTCATGGTCGGCAACATGAGCCGCCAGGGGACCTGGTCCACCATGAGATCCACGACGTACTTCTCCGGCTCGATGCGTGCCACCTGGGAGGCATCGATATCGAAGACCGTCTTGGGAGCAGCCTCGTCCTTTTTCTGTTTCACGTTCTCCTCCTATTGGATTATAGAGTGTTGCTGGAATCCGATCCCGCACACGGGATCGTGTCCATGGGTTTGGCTTGAGAGACGAACGGCGACATCCGCAGGGGAACCCCTTGGGGATTGACCAGCGGGACCGAGCCGTATGGCGCCGCGGGCGTGCCCGCCGGCGCCCGGGGCGGCACCGGAGCCGCCGACGTGCGGTTCCGCACGTCCGCGATGGCGATATCGATCCGGAGCTGATCGTTCTGCTGCCGGAGATCCCCGATGATGCCGAGAAGGGCACGGATCTGGCTTTCGAGGTCCCTGAGCTTGGAGGTATATCCATCGTGCAGGCGTTCTTCCTTCCAGTGCGCCGTCTCGCGTTCCTCCGCGATCTTTTTGTCGGAATTTCTCCGTTCGTCGGCCAGGGCCCTCTGCGTGGCCGCGTGATCCTGGAGCAGCATCTGAAGATCCGGTTTCTTGATCTCCATCCCCTGGCTTATCCCTTCCGATTTCGGCGGCGGCGGCAGTTTCGCCTTGTCGGCTTGATACTTATTCGCCTGCATCGTGACACCGACAACGGGAACCTCTGAGGGTTTTAGTTTGATTGTTTGAGCGCCCATAACCGGGGAACCTGCGGTAAACATCTTGGATCTGATGATGTTGGGGTCTTCTTTTGATTTCAAAGCAACGCCCTCCTTAGATGATCTTCCCGTCTTCAGCCGCCTTCTTCACCCACTTTGCGGGGAGGCCCATCAGGCTTCCCAAGTTGACTCCGAAAAGATGGGCGGTGAGCTCCGGGTTTTCCGGGTCTTCCTTCCATTCCAGGCGCATGAGGCTGCCGAAGGGGGAGTTGACCGCCGCCGTCAGGTCGCCCTTCTGCGGCATCCGGGTCTGTCCGATCTTCTTGAAGTAGACCGACGGATGGCCCTTACACAGGGGCCGGATGTTGTTCTTGACCTTCCGGTCCTCGAAGTACATGCAGCAGGGCAGCACCAGGCAGGATCCATCTTCTTCGGTCTTGAACGCCTCGACGACCAGGAACTCGTTGGGATGGCCGATCTGGTACAGGACCCTCGGGGTCATCGATTCCAGGGGTCCGCGGACTCTGAGAGCCGTCGTCGTCAGGGCGACGATGTCTCCTGGCTTGAGCTCCTCATCCTGGGTCTCGAACGGACCCTCGTGGGGAATGTTGCCGTCCTTTGTGTTCATGGTTCACCCTCCGCGGCAGCCCGAGCAACCGGCTCAGGGTTTCATCCCGGGACTCCTCTTCCTTGGCTTCCTTCAGAATCTTGTCCATGACGGGCCTGCTGATCTTGATGATCGTCATGCTGGTTGGGCTTGGACGGAGCGGAACCCCCGAAACAACCAACCCCATGAGGCGTCGTAGTATAGTATCGATGGATTCGTTGCCCTGGGCTCGGCTTTCGAGGTACTTAACGATTCGCCTAGACACTTTGATGGTGGTATTTCCCTTGGGCATCCCCTCAATCCCCCTCGGCTGTAGTCGATTCCATGGATAAACACAGTTTACCTATAACCCGTTGGAAATCAAGGGAAAATCGCAAAGAAACCGGGGTTGTTGCCGAGTTGACTCCGCCCCAGGAACTGGGGTATAATCTTGTCGGTGATTTACCTCGACAATCACGCCACCACCCCTGTGGACCCCAGGGTCCACAGCGCCATGGAGCCCTTCCTGACGAACGCGTGGGGCAATGCCGCCTCCAGGACCCACAAGATGGGCTGGGAGGCCAAGGATGCCGTCGAGAAGGCCCGGGTGAAGATCGCCGACCTGGTGGGCGCCCAGCCGGAAAGCATCGTCTTCACGAGCGGAGCCACGGAAAGCGACAACCTGGCCGTCAAGGGCTCCGTGTGGGGGTCCCGCCGATTCAGGCCCCACATTATCACGGCGGCGACCGAGCACCCGGCCATCCTGGACACCTGCGACTACCTCGAGGAAAGCGGCCAGGCAACCGTGACGGTCCTCCCTGTCAGAACGGACGGTCGCGTGGATCCCCAGGCGGTCAAGGACGCCATCCGGATGGACACCGTCCTCGTCACCATCATGGCGGCCAACAACGAGACCGGGGTCCTGAACCCGATCGACGAAATCGCGCAGATCTGCGAGGACAAGGGCATCCTTTTCCATACCGACGCCACTCAGATGGCCGGGAAGCTGCCTTTGAACCTTCCTGAAATGAAAGTGTCCATGGCCTCCCTCTCGGGCCATAAAATGTACGGCCCGAAAGGAATAGGCGCCCTCTACGTGGCCGACGAAGACGTGGAAAAGCGCCTGGTCCCCCTGTTCCACGGCGGTGGCCACGAGGGCGGCCTTCGGTCCGGCACGCCGGCCGTGCCGCTCCTGGTGGGTCTCGGCGCCGCGGCCGAAGCGGCCCGGATAGAGATCCCCACAGAGGTCTCCAGGATCTACGGCCTGCGGAAAAACCTCTGGGGACGCATCCAGGATAGGATCCGGGACGTCTCCCTGAACGGCCATCCCGTCACGAGGCTCCCTGGAAACCTGAATGTCTGTTTCAAAGGCGTCGAAGCCGAGAACCTCCTCATGGACCTCGATGACGTGGCGCTGTCCACCGGTAGCGCCTGCGGAAGCTCCAAAGTCCAGCCTTCGCACGTGCTTTCCGCCATGGGCCTCAGACCCGAGGATTGCCATGCCTCCGTGAGGTTCGGAATCGGCCGCTTCAATACGCAGAAAGAGATCGACACCGTCTGTCAAATGCTGGGACAGGCCGTGGCGAAACAGAGGGGAATTTAACATGGCCGAACCCGTGGTTGATCCTAAGGAGCGGGGACTTCCGCCCGAGGGGCTCTGGGTCTCACCTGATGGCGAACCCATTCCCGTGATCGAGCATCTCCTCGCCCTCAAGGAGGCCCCGGAGACGTTCGGACTTTCCGTACGTGATACTGAGCGCGCTGGTCTCATCGAACTTCGCGAGCTGGCCGTGAAGATCATTGGGGAGGGATGGACCCGATTCCGATTCCTCGGTGGCGTGTGGAATTTCGAGGTCAACAGCATCAGGAACAAGAAAGACCTGATCGAAGAGATCCTGGTCACCCATCAGGCATGGCCCCAGGAACGGATCATCATCAGCCAGGCCAGCCCGAAGAGGGATTACCAGGGATCCGTTTCCCAGTTCTACGACCGCAGCATGTTCCGGCATTACGAGCTGGGACACCTGAGCCGGTGGAGGTTCAGCTGATGCGCAATTTCGGGGCCTTCATGCCGACCTTAGGAATGAGCATCCAGCCCTCCCCGCCGACAACAGCCCTCCAGGCGGTTGCGGAAAAGGTCGTCATCCTCTTTAAGGAATTCTGCTCTCTCGCAAAGCAGGCCAGGAAGGCCGAGGACGAAATCATCCGAGTGGAATCCTCTGGCGCAACCATCCCGGAGGATTCCTACACGAACTACGAGGATCTCCTCGCTCAGGCCGCGGCGGCCCATGAACGCTATGCCTCGGCCCGGCAGGAACTCAGGGATCTTCGTGCCGAAGGCCAGGTTCCCCGCGTATCCCTAAGCGGAACCGAAAAAACCAGGAGATCGTCTGAAGGTTGTTCTTGACCTCTCCGGCCGGCCTGGTAGGATAATTTCTTCGGTATTGCGCTCGGCCAGGACTGTATCCTGGCCGATGTTCCACCTTTCGGGGGCCGAGGATTGGCTGCCTCGGCCCCTTTTTTAAATGATGCGTGCGAGGGCCTTTTCGATCACGGCCCGGTCAACAGCCTTGCGCATAATGTCGACGCCGATGTCCGCGAGGATCACGCGAACGCCGGGACGCACCACAGGCCGTCCGCAGACGAGATCGGCGAATTCCTGGCCCACGAGAACCACGCGAATCTCTTTAGGGGGTTCCTCGACAACTGCGGGCAACGGCGTGGTAAAAGGAGGCGCCACCGCCGGCACGGGCCCGCACTGGCCGCCGACATTGCCTTGATTTCCCTGGTAGGTGCAGTTCATCCCCTGAAGCGGCGTTCCTCCTTGGAACATTTTGCGCTTCTTCCTGCACTCCGCGCAGCGGCGCGGCATCCTGAAGTTCGGAAGGGTCCGGATCAGTTCCTCGAAGTAAAGCTTTTCCCCTTCGGACATGATGAACGTGGTTCCGCAATCGATACAGGCGATGGTGGTTTCGGGCATAATAAAATTCTCCGTATTTTAATTAAATAAATGGGTGCGGGCAGAGGGCTCTGAACCCTCTGCCCGCATGGTGGAGCCGGCCGGTGCTGCCCCGGCGTCTTGCAGCAGTCTTCAGGGGCGTCTACGCGCGTAGGTCGTGTTTTGTTGTCGGTCCTTGAACGGCCACGACCAGCCTTCCTTGGACCCTATTCCGGTTTTGTTCTCGGCCGCTTTCTCCCGGACGCTTCGAACGGCCCAGCCGATGTTTTAACGTCGCACCGCCTTATCGGCGTCCAGTGGATTGACGTGGCAGCTTAGGCCGCCAGAGCCAGCTTGTTGTTGGCAGTTAGTTGTTTTGTCGGCTTTTTCCGTGGCCAACCGACAAACCACGGCGCGCGGCTTGCCTTCTTCCTGTCGCAATCGATACTGTTTCGGCCCCGCAACACAAGTGCTGAACCGGCATATGTGCTGGCTTAATTACCTGATTGTCAAAGCGGCCCCAGCCGCCCACGAGTTTATCCTTTGGGCGCCTTTAGACTCTTCTGGTCTTCGCGGGATTCACGACGCGCCTGCCGGCACGGCTTGCACCGCTTCGGATCGGAGAGCTGCTTCGAAGCGTAGAACTTCTGCTCCCCCTCCGTGAAGGCAAATTCGACCTTGCAGTCCAGGCACGGGATCATGCGGTCCGGCATCGGCTCTCCTCTCAAAACTCCCTTTTATGGTTGTCGGCCCGGCACGCCGGGCATCGCTTCGGCTTTGGCAGATTGTCCACGACGATCCGGCGTCGTTCTGATTCGGTGAGGATCCAGTCCTGGCCGCATTGGGGACAGAGCATTTCCAGATCGCCGACAGGTTCAGATCTCGGAAGGTCCGACATCGTTCACGATAGTTTCTTTAACGGCCACGGACAAATGGTACCCCACGAAGCTGAAAAAATCAACCACGATTTTGCCAGGCCCATTGAGCCGCGAAATCCGAGGCCCTCTTGAGGGATTCTATGCTTCCGGCGTCAGTCCATTCTCCGTGGACGACGCTGTAGCTCATCTCACCCTCGGACACGTAATGGTTGTTGACGTCCGTGATCTCGAGCTCCCCACGCCACGATGGCTTAAGCCTTTTCGTCACCATGAACACGGTGGGGTCATAGACGTAGGCCCCGGTCACGGCCAGGTTGGACTTCGGATGCGCCGGTTTTTCTTCGATGGACACCACCTTGCCGTCCTTGACCTCGGCGATGCCGTATTTGGCTCTCTTCGCGCCGTCGACCTCCTCGTAGAGCAGGACATCCGGGACTTCCTTAAGGAATATATGGGCCCCGCGCCTGAAGGACTTCGAGGGTTCCGCGAGGAAATCCTGGTCCTGAAAAACATTATCTCCGAGGACGACCGCGACGGGAGAGGCGTAGGCGAACTCATTCGCCAGGGCCAGGGCGTGCGCGATCCCCTTGGGCTTCTTCTGGACCCCGTAGGAGAGGCTCACCGGCCCCTTGAGTCCCAAAGCGGCCATCTCCTCCTCGTCCCCAGACCCAAGGAGCCCTCCGATCGCGCTGAAGTGGTCTCCCCCGGTGACGACGTAGATCTCCTTGATGGCCGCCCGGATGAGGTAGCTGAGGGGCCACCAGATCATCGGTTTGTCGTAGACCGGAAGGAGGTGCTTGTTCGTGACGAGGGTGAGGGGTCTCAACCTGGAACCGGATCCGCCCGCGAGGACGATTCCCTTCAAGGGTACGGATCTCCTTTCCCGTAGGTCTTGAAGCCGATCCGGATGGCACCCCCTTGTTCCAGGAACTCCTCGATGGCCTGCTTCTTGGTGATCCGATTTCGCGCCGCGCAAACCCCGGCCTTTAGGCCGGGGTTAGCGGCGCCCGTTTTTAACGCCATATGTCCTATCCTGACTCCCGGTTAGTGTATAATCATAGCGTCATGAAAACGGTAGCCAGGCTCAGGGGAATTCTGGCCCGTCTCGACCCCAAGCCCGTTGCCTTGGGGAAGATTCACCAGTTCGGCGGTTGCCGGAGGTACGCCTACAACAGGCTCCTGGCCGAACGCGAGGCCGCGTGGAAAGCGCTCGGGGCATCTCCGGATGTCGAAACGAAGAAGGCCTTCAACCGTGAGTGGTACTACGTCGGCATGACCCACAAGATTACCCTGTGGCGATCGAAGTTGGAGTGGCTGAGGGCCTGCCCGGTCCACGTGCTCCAGAACGCCGCGTGGGATCTCCAGGATGCCTACGAAAAGTGGTGGAAGGGTCTCGCGAAGCGTCCCCGATTTAAAAAGAAGTCTCATGGTGCCGATTCCTGGACGGAGAGCGATCCGGCCTGCTTCGGCGTGAACGGGCAGGCCGTCAAGCTCCCCAAGATCGGCTGGGTGCGGGCTAGAATCTCCCAAAGGATCGAAGGCGTCGTCAAACGGATCACGGTAAAGCAGGAAGGCGAGCACTGGCACGCCAGTCTCCTGGTTGAGGAAGCAGTCGAGGAGCCCAAGCCTAACGGCAAGCCGGCTGTCGGGCTTGACCTCGGGGTCGTTCACGACGTCGCCGACTCGGACGGGAATATCTACGACACACTCACCCGCACGAAGGAGGAGAAAAGACGGCTGAGGAGGCTCGCCCGAGCCGTGTCCCGGAAGAAGAAAGGATCCAGGAACCGCGAGAAGGCAAAGAGGAAACTCAACCGTGCTCGGCTCCGGATCGACCGCCGTATCCGACACGAGATCCATGTCCTGACTTGCCGTCTGGCCAAAAACCACGGCCTGGTTGCGATTGAGGACCTGGACGTGAAGGGGATGACGGGGAGCGCGGCGGGCACTCTGGAAGCCCCGGGCCGGAACGTGGGGGCTAAGCGGGGTCTGAACCGGGAGATCCTGGAGCGGCGCTGGGGAGAGACCCGGAGGCAGCTCGGGTACAAGTGCCCGTGGAACGGATCCCGCCTCGTGGCCGTCCCGGCTCCGTATTCGTCCCAAGAATGCTCCTCGTGTGGGCACGCGGACAAGCAGAATCGGCCAAGCCAAGCCGTCTTCCAGTGCGTGTCCTGTGGGCACGAGGAAAACGCGGACGTGAATGCCGCAAAAGTCATTCGCAAGAGAGGAATCGTTCTGGCCGCGGGACACGCGGCGACAGCCTGTGGAGAGGACGTAAGACCTCCTCGTAAGAGGAGGCGGACCTCCGTGAAGCAGGAACCTTCTGAGGGCGCACATACATGCGTCGCCTAACAGGAATCCCCGGCCTTCAGGCCGGGGAGGATGTCAAGAATACAGAGTCTCCGCCGACCATCAGACACGCGAATAGTACCCGCCACCACCATAGACGTTTTTTTGTCATCGGCATTAATTATACCGCGGTTTTCTGTGCAATCAACATAATCTCCGGTGCGTATAGGACGCGTGCTTGTACGTCAGCCTCCGATAGCCGTGATTGCGCATCCAGGAATCCACGCGCTTCTCAAAAAGCTCTCCTCCGTAGGCTGGGTAACGCTCCGAGGCCCGATGGCGCTCGTTGTAGATCTGTGCCCGGTAGTCGGCGGTCCGCACGAGGTAGCACTGGTCGGAAAAACCGTAGCCGATGAAGAAGTTCTCCTCTTCGGACTCCGCCTCCGCCCGGGCGGGCACAAGGCCGTTCCACAGGGGAATCGCGACCTTGAGATTCGGGTCCTTCAACATCCTGGTGATGCACGGTTCGATCCACGTGGCCGGCGCGTCCAGGATGGAATCGGCCGTGAAGTAGAGAAGGTACTCGGTCTTGCAAAGATAAATGCTTACGAGGTGCTGGATCGAATAGTAGTACCCGCCTCGGAAGCTCTTCTTGTCGATCCCGAAAAAACGGAGGGCCTCGTCGGCGTATTGGGCGACCACCTCGACGGACGTCAGCGCCCCTTCGGTGACGAGCGGGTCTGCCTGCTTCCGGACCTCCGCAACATCCTCGACGTTGTTGATAAGGAGCCGGCGCTCAACGAATTGACATCCATTGTAGGCGATCATCCTCCGGAGCCGGTCTGTCCACAGAAGGGCCCGCCAGTCGCCTTCGTAGCAGTGGGTTCCGAACGTTACCGCCGGGACCACGTTAAATCCCCTTCTCCGTCGCTTCGTCCTTCACCGGCTTCCACCCGACGAGTCTGACGGCGTCCTCAAACGGACATCCCTTTTCCGTGCATTTGACCTTGCCTTGGACCAGGCCGTTGTCCGCAACCGGGCTGATGACGACGAAGACCTCTCCGCACTTCGGGCAGGCGAACAGAAGGAGGCTCTTTCCGGTCTGCCACAGGTTCCACGTCCCTGGCATGAGACCTGGATCGCATGGGCTTTTCAACATGTAGAGTTCTCCTTCAGACGGAGAACCCCGGTCGCATCTGAATTATAGCCCGTCTAGATGGAGAATTCCAGGTCTCTCGGGCTAGGGATCGAGCTCGATCTCCCAGTAGGCTTTAGAGAGGAAAGCCTCCCAGGACTCCCGGCGATCGCGCGGAGACACTTGGGTTAAAATTCTCCACGACGGCTTCTTCGGCGTCTTGCGGAGTTTCATGTCAGCCTCGGCCGGCGTCCTATTGGCCTTCTTCTTGTTGCACTCTATGCAGGCCAGGACGCAGTTCTCCCAGGTGGAGACGCCCCCGCGGGACTTCGGAGTCACGTGGTCGATCGTCAAGGCCTCGGGGCCCGGCTGCTTCCCGCAGTACACACAGGTGTACCGGTCCCTTTTAAAGAGGTTCCTCCTCGAGAATATGACGGACTTCTCGCCCTGGCCGTCGTAGTTCGTCAGGACGATCACCTCTGGTGGAAGGATCACCATCCTCGGAGACCGGATCACCATCTCGCCTACACGCGCCTTGGCCTTCGAAACGTCGGCCCAGGAGAACAGGTCGTGGCGCTCGTAGGTCCCCGGCTCGAGCACGAAGGCAGATCCCTTGGCCACGAGACCGATGGCCTCGCGGACCGTGGACACCTGGATGGGCTGCCAATTCCTGTTAAGGACCAGGACCTGGCGCTCAAGTAGCCGTGCCGTCGCTTCCATGGCTGAATCCTATCACGTCGGGCCGGAACGTCAAGATTGGTACCCCCGCTCGGGGTCGCACCGAGCCTTCCGCGTCCGTAGCGCGGCGTGCCTCAACTACACTACGGGGGCTTATTTTTTCCACAAGCCTGGATGGCACGGGTACCAAAGTCAAGATGATTCTGATGGCGCCCCGGGCCGGACTCGAACCGACAAGTTCCTCCTTCGGAGGGAGGTGGGCTAATCCAATTACCCTACCGGGGCGAATATTGGAACCCCCGACCCGACTCGAACGGGCATAGGTCTCTTTAGGAAAGAGATGACCATCCAGTTGGTCCACGGGGGCATGGCGGGAGCGGATGGGAATCGAACCCACCGGCCGGGTTTCCCCGGCCCGCCGGGTTTGAAGCCCGGGGAGCACACCAGCGCTTCTTCCGTCCCCACAAGATTGGTCGGCCTGGCCGGATTCGGACCGGCATATTCCTGGTCCCAGGCCAGGCGGGTTAACCAGATTACCCTACAGGCCGGTGGTGGGCCGAGCGAGTGTCGATCTCGCGTCCGCCGATTATGAGTCGGAGGCTCTACCGTTGAGCTATCGGCCCGAAGAGTGGTCGGAGACCCGGAACTTGCGTCCCAAGACTAGAAGCTGTAAGTGTAAAAGTTCCCCGTCGAGGCCGACGTCGAGGAATTGCAGGTGTTGAAGCCTCCGAACGTCCTCACCACAACCACGAACCCCGGCGCCGGCATGGGCATCGCCGGCCTCCTCTGCCGTGCCAGCATCCCGTCGTACTGAGCCCTCTTCGCCTGATCCCTTAGGACGTCATAGGCGGAATTCACCGTCTTCATCGCCTCTTCCGCTTTGGGATCCCTGTTGTGGTCCGGATGCAGCGCCCGGGCCCGGGCCAGGTAGGTCTTTCTGATCACGTCCGGCGTGGCGTCCTCGGGCACACCGAGGACCTCGTAGAGCGTCATGCCCAAATCATACCCCACCCTCAGGCACGAAACAATATTCTCAAAAGTGGTCCGGCTGGTGAGATTTGAACTCACAACTTCCGCGTCCCGAACGCGGCGGGGTAGCCAAGTTCCCCTACAGCCGGATGGTGGGCGCGAGAGGAGTCGAACCTCCATGCCTTGCGGCGCCAGTACCTCAAACTGGTGCGTATGCCTTATCTTCGCCACGCGCCCAAAACTGGTGCCCGACCGTGGAATCGAACCACGTATTCCTCTGTGTGGGAGAGGTGTCTTAGCCGTCTGACCCGTCGGGCGAAGATTGGTGCGCCAGAGAGGAGTTGAACCTCTATGCCTCGCGGCGATCGGTCCTGAGCCGATTGCGTCTGCCTTTCCGCCACTGGCGCGAATTTTGGTGTCCCCGGCAGGATTCGAACCTGCACCCGCCGAAGCGGGCCATCCGGGTTTAGGCCGGAGCCGTCTCCCATTTCCGAGCACGGGGACAAATTTGGTGGGCCCCGCGGGAGTTGCACCCGCACGCCTTGCGGCACCGGCTCCTAAAACCGGCGTGGCTGCTATTTCACCAGAGGCCCGTTCGTTCTATTTTGTCGGCCAGGTCAGCAGCGCCGGCTTTACCGTCTTCGCTGCGCTTATGATCGTCACGGCATCTGCGATCGCTGCGTCCAGTCCTCTCGATAGAGACGCAAAGAAGGTCAGGAGCATCGTTTTCGTACGCTCATCCAGCTTGTCCGTCGGGTTCGCCGGGAGCTTGACGCGCGTCGCGATCACGTTCACGGCAAGCTGCAAGGCCGAGACTACGGTCGGCGAGAGCTTCTCCGAAAGCTGACTGAGAGCCGTGTCCACGGCCGACCTGAGGACCTCGGCAGTCGAGATCCCAGAGAAGACCGGGATGACGTTTGTCTTGATGATGGTGGACGCGATCTGGACGTCCCTGAAGATCGCCTCCGCCTTCTCTGGATACCGATCCACGGCGTACTTGATGCCATAGCGGGCGGCATTCTCGGTCGCCAGGTCGATGCCCCGGAGGACATCCTCGTCGGAGACCTGCATGGTTCCGCACCCGGAGAGCATCACGACGAACGGCAGGAAAAATAAACGGCGCATAGTCACCTCCTATAAAGGAAGTGTATACACCGTATATTGGAAAGTCAATCATGGTGGGCGGAGCGAGATTCGAACTCGCATGGCCGACGATTTTGAGTCGTCGAGGTCTACCTTGTTTGCCTCATCCGCCCATGGTGCCCCCGCCAGGTATCGCGCCTGGTTCCACCGGGTAAGAGCCGGTTGCTCATCTAGTAAAGCGTTCGGGGGCGAATATTTGGTGCCTCCGGTCGGAGTCGGACCGACGCTGTTTCCGGTTAAAGGCCGGATGCCCTGCCAGTTGGGCGACGGAGGCGTGGTACCCCGCACCGGAGTCGCACCGGTTCCTCGAGCTTGAAGGGCTCGCGATCTCCTCTTAATCCAGCGGGGCCTGAAGATTGGTGCTCCCAGCGGGACTCGAACCCGCGTCTCGACCTTGAGGGGGTCGCATCCTGGCCTCTAGACGATGGGAGCTGGTACCCCCGGGAGGAGTTGCACCTCCACCACAACCTTAGAACGGTCGCTGGCTTTCTATTACCGCACGGGGGCGAATATTGGCTCCCCGGGTAGGAGTTCAACCTACGACTTCACGTTTAACAAACGTGCGCCTCAAAGCGACAGAGGCATCCGGGGAACGATGGAGCCGATGGGGAGAATCGAACTCCCGTCTCCTGTTTACGAAACAGGTGGATTGCCACTATCCGACACCGGCGTGGAGGGCGCGATGGGTGCTGCCCCCACCATAGCGGTTTTGCAGACCGCCGCGTTCTCTGGTTCGCCACGCGCCCGAATATTTCGGGAAGGGGATCTCTTGCGAGATCCCCCTTCCCGCGAGAGAGGGAGGAAAAGGACTCTTTTAATCCGTCACGGACTCTTCGGAGACCTTGGGCTCCACGGCTTCCTTTTCGAAGAGATTGATCTTCCGGATCTCCTCGACCTGGCCCTGGCCTCCTTCGAGAACCATGGGGATGTACCTGAGCACGCGATCGCTCCATCCCTGGACGAACCACACCCCGGGGTAGTTCGCCGGCGCCACCCAGTCACGCTCGGGCATGATGGTCACGAAGACCGCCTTCAGGTTCGGGTTGATCTTTTGCCTGTACTCTTCGACCTGGGTCAGCACTCCGCGGCCGGACCAGTCTTCGTTGTCGGTGATCCCGATGAAGACGTCCACTTTCTCGCCGAAGGCCTTGAGGTGCCGCAGGGGCGCCCCCAGGTCCGTGCCGCCCTGGATCCGAGAGATCTGCTTCGCGATCGTCATGATGGAATCGCGCCTGGAGACCTTGCCCATCTCCGGATGCGCCTGGTCATCGAACGGGATGAGGACGACGTCCTCGCTCTTCTTGAAGAGCGCCGCCCCGAAGATCCCAGCGATGTCCGCACAGGTCGTCACGCCCTTGTCGGACGGCTTTGCGTCCATCGAGCTGGAGATGTCGTTTGAGACGCAGACGCGCCCCTTGATCTCGGGCACGTTGACAAACGAGGCCTCGAGGGCATCCGCCAGGGCGTCCCGGATCTCCTGGGGTCCATCGAACGCGTTGAAGGCGTTGAAGAACCTGAACGGGAACTGCCTGGACTTCCGGACGTTCTCCTTGTCGGAGAGCCTCTTCGCGATCCCGAGGACGGTCTTCTTGTCGTCGAGGACCTCGTGGCGCTTCATCGTGTTGAGGTTCCTGAGGAGCGCCATGTACGGCATGTCGTCAAGGAGAGCCTTCCAGACCGCGGAGGTCATCTTCTTGACGCTCGGGACGACCACTTCCCACGGGAGCTTGTACTTCTTGATGAGGGAGACGATCTCCTTCTCGTCCTCCGACCGCTTGAGCTTCTCGAAAGCCCAGATCTGGGGGTTCGAAGGAGAAGGCTCGGGCCCGACCTTATCCCAGCCGTTCACCAGCCATCCGAAGAGCTCGCACTGGGCCGGATTCTCCGGCCGCGGATGGGTCATCCGCAGGATGTCCCGGATCGTGATCCCTTCCGAGCGGGCCGACCCGTACTTGACGGCGTGGTAGGGGCTGAGGTGCCTGAGCCAGTGCTGGACGACCTTCTTGGCCTGGCCGCCCAGGCCCTGACGGATCTCCTTCGTGCGACAGAGGGCCACGAACTCGCGGACGTCGTCCGGGATCCTGCAGACCCTCTGGAAGGCCTTCCGGAAGAGGATCTTCCGGCCTTCGACCTCCTGGGTGGAGAGGACCGCCAGTCCCACGACCGGGGCGAGCTTCATGAGCCCCTTCTCGCGCGCGTAGACCAGCGCCTTCGCCAGGAACTCCGGATCCTTCTTGGCCATGGCCTTGAGGACTTCGACCGTCTCCTTCGCGATCTCGTCCTGAGTGCTGTAGAAGGTCTGCGAGAGCGTGTTCGTCAGGAGCACGGAGAGCGTGTCTTCCTCGACCGTGCGCTCGAAGGCCGGGAAGCCTTCCTTGTTCAGCTTCGTGGACTTCGCGTACGTCTTGGAGATCTTGACTCCGGTGCGCGGAGACGCGGGGGACGTGGACTTGGAACCAAATACCCGAGCTGCCCTGACCATGGTGGGTCCTCCAATTAGGGGGGATTAATTGGAGCCAGCGCAACAAACGCCGGCGGAAATTTTATTGGGGCGATTGGCGGTCATCGAGTATGGGCCTTTCGGCCCATTCGTGCAAAACGAAGTACCGACGACCTAGCAGCCCCAGAATATTTTGGAGGCGATTGGCGATCAAGCCACACAAAGCGTGCTGCCATTACACCACAGGTCCTTTCGGACCATGCCGGGAATCGGACCCGGTCCTCTCTCTTGTAAGGAGAAGTAGGCTCGATCTGCAGCCTCCGAATTTTTTTGAGGGCAATTGTGACCAAGGAGATGCCTGCGCATCACAGGCTTGCGTCTACTGGCGCTTGGCCTTTCGGCCAGCATTCCAGTTCCTGCAGAAGTAACCTCGGTCGGCAGCCCTCTAATTTTATGCGGGCGATTGTGGCCAAGGGTCTGCGCCATGAGGGCTTTCGCCCCGCGTCATATTCAGCTTTCGCTGCGCTTCCGTCTGTCGCGCCCGGAAGACCTTAAAACCCATCGCTGTCGTCCTTTCGGACCGGATGGTGGCCTGCCGCCTAAGCGGCATTTCATCGTTAAAGAAGGAACCTCGACCGGCAGCCCGCGTTCTGATTTTCCAAAGAGCTTTTATCAATCCCGGCATGGCCGGGGTTGTGTTTTGGTAGCAGGGGTGGGAGTCGCACCCACCGGCTTCAGCTTATGAGGCTGACGAGGTCACTGAGCCTCTCCCCTGCGGTATCCCAGCGAACCTGGTCTTCGTGCTGCGCACGCGATCCTGACCTGATCCGCATGGTGTCCTGAATTCGAAAGAACGTATACCAAGTATATACCCAGGTTCATAAAAAGCAAGTGGAAAATGGCGGAGACGCCGAGATTCGAACTCGGAAGCCCTTTCGAGCGCCTCTTTAGCAAAGAGGTGGCCTACCGTTAGCCTACGTCTCCTTGTAACGAACCGGGCCGCGGCCCGTCATAAAAACATGGCGAACACGACGGCGATCGCAAGGCTCTCCATGGTCACACCCGAGAGCGAGACCCACTGGAGGGAGATCCTCGCCCAGGTGTACCGGCTCCTCGGATTCCCCGGGGCCGACGCGTGGGCCAGGACCCAGGACCTCATGGTCTCTGAGATCCGCCAGGGCCATGCAATCGGAAGCTCCAGGGCTCCCCGCCTCTGCCCGCGGTGCCTGGCGCGCGGCGCGCGCTACCACCTGATCTTCGTCGCCGGCGCCGATCGCTGTGGGACCTGCCACTGGCCCGAATGATGGCGGAGCCGACAGGAGTTGAACCTGCCCGCCGGTTAAGGCGCCTTCTTTCCAAGAAGGGGGGCCTACCAGTGCCCAACGGCTCCGAAAGATTGGAGGAGACGGCGCGAATCGAACGCGCGCCCCGGTTCCCCGGGTCCAGCGGTTTCAGGCCGCGGTGGCACGCCATCTGCCTTCGTCTCCTGGTGGAGGGAGGGGGAGTTGCACCCCCAAAGCGGTCTCCACCGCCTCCTGGGTTCGGGCCAGGTGGACCTGCTGATGTACCAACCCCTCCGTGCCAGCCGCCGGAGTTGCGCCGGCGTCTCTCCCTTATGAGAGGAGCGTCCTTCTGTTGAACGAGGCTGGCAAAATATTGGAGCTGCCCGACGGAGTTGCACCGTCGTCTTCCGCTTACAGGGCGGAGGTCTTGCTTCTAGACGAGGGCAGCGTGTGCTATAATCCTAGTGCGGTCGGCGGGTCCCCGGACCGGCTCGTCGAACGTGTCGTTTAATAGCACGTGTCACGCTTAATGCGGACAAGCAGGACTGGCCGGGCATCCTGCGATGACGAGCCTGGCCGGAGCTCTGATCCGGCCACTTTTATTTTGGAGCCGACGGCGGGTGCTGCCCCCGCATTTCCGCTTTACCGAAGCGGTGTCTTGCTGCTGGACGACGCCGGCGAAGATTGGTGGGCGCGAAGGGAATCGAACCCCCGTTTCGAGCATGTCACGCTCGCGCTCTAGCCGCTGAGCTACGCGCCCTGGTCGGGCCGGTGGGATTCGGACCCACGATCTCCTGCACCCCAAGCAGGTGGGGACGGCCAAGCTCCCCTACGGCCCGGAAGGTCGCCCTCTGGTCAGCCGCGCGTTGCCTATCCCCGATTGGCCTTCCGTCTCGTGGTCGTAGCGGCCTCAGCCTGCCACTTGCCCGAAAGGGGTACGGGGCCATAACCTCGTCCGCTGCGAGGGCGATCCTGGAATATTGGAGGGGCCAGGGGGAGTCGAACCCCGCCCTGACTGGGCCACAACCAGTCGTGCCGCCGCAACACTTTGGCCCCGAAGACTGGTCCACCCTGACGGAATCGAACCATCGTGGCGCGGTTATCAACCGCGACCTCTGCCATTGAGGTAAGGGTGGGTGGAGCGGCGGACGGGAATTGAACCCGCGTGGTCCTCGTTGGCAACGAGGTGCCTGAACCAGGCTAGGCTACCGCCGCGAAAGTTGGCTAGGGCGGGTGGAGTCGAACCACCACAAGGAGCTTCAAAGACTCCCGGACTGCCGTTATCCTACGCCCCAGTGGTGCGCCCCGGAGGAGTCGAACCTCTCGTCTGCCGCTACCCTTCTTTAATGACGACCGTTTTACAGACGGCTGGGTAGAACGGAACGCGTGGATCCGACCGGAGTCGAACCGGCAACCTCCTGAATGCAAATCAGGCGTTCTCCCAGCTGAACTACGGACCCGAATATTGGTGGAGCCACCGGGAGTTGAACCCGGACTTCCGCGTTGCGAACGCGGCGGACTCCCATTATCCGATGGCCCCATGGTTAAAACTTGGGAATGCCCACCCTTTAAGAAGACCGAGCTTTCTCGCCTTCCGCATGCCCCTTGCCAATAGCAACCATGCCTCATAAGGAAGGGTTCCGCGAATGCGATTGCAGTCATCACAGGAAGGAACAACATTGGATTTAATGTGGCCTTTGGTGTTGTTTATCCTATCCAGGGTCATCTTCGATCCCGACGCCGGAATGCCGCAGTAAGAACACCCACGACTAATAAGATTCTCGATATATTCTTTGCTGAGGTTATTCTTACGCCCCTTCTTGTGGTCGTCTTTTCGCGAATCATACATAATCCACTTAGCCCGATGAGCGGGCACTCTTCTGTCCCTCTTCCTCCACTCCCTATAGTATCCATTTCTCCAATGGTTTCTCTTCTTGTATTCCAGTGTTCTTATTTTTTCGCATTCCTTACAAATAGTCATCAGATACCGCCGATAATTTACGACTCGGGTATAGAACTGCCTAATATCCTTTGACTTCCCGCACCTATTGCATATTTTAACCATAGCCCTAAAGCATACATTGGTGGAGAAGAATATCAAGAATTGGTGGAGACGCCGAGATTTGCGCTCGGGACTCGGCTATGCCACAGCCGCGTGATTCTGACTTCACCACGTCCCCTGGTGCCGATCCGCGGAATTGAACCGCGTCTTCTTCCTCTTCAGGGAAGCGCGCTACCGTCACGCCCGATCGGCGAATATTGGCTGGGGCGCAGGGATTTGAACCCCGACAAGCAGATCCAGAGTCTGCTGTGCTACCGTTACACTACGCCCCAGTGGCCCCGCCGGCGGGACTCGCACCCGCTCTATTTCCGGTTCGACAAACCGGCGGCTCGTCTACTTTGCCATCGGCGAGAAATATTTATGGCGGGCCGCCCAGGTAACGCTCCCGGCTGCTGGGCTTTGGAGGCCCTGCTGGTCTCTTGACCGCGACCCGGATGGACCTAGATGGTGGGCTCCCTGGTGGACAGTTATTTCCCGGCTGGGTCCACTCCGCGGGACGATGCCTCCACATCGTTTCACGGCCACCGGCCGATCATCAGCCGCAGTAAATGCCGGGCCAGATGCTACCTGCACAGGAGCCCGTTGGTAGCCCACGGTCTAGGGCCATCTGAATATGGACCAGGCGACCAGAATCGAACTGGCTCTTCCTCGTTGGGAACGAGGCGCGCTACCATCACGCTCCGCCTGGATGAGTATGGTGCGGGCGGCCGGAATCGGACCGGCGGCTCATGCTTGGAAGGCATGGGTCTTGCCACTAGACGACGCCCGCAAAGAGGAGGTGCCCTCCCCTTCCCGGAGAGGGCACCTCCGTTGTTCTCACGTTCCAGCCCGCTTTTCAAGGCGGCCCTCGGCCGCCGCTTCCAGGCTTCGCCGCCCGGCTGATCCGCCGATGGTCGGCAAAGTCCACTTCAGAAAAACAAAAAACCCCGCGTCCGTTTCCGGGCGCGGGGTTCGGTTTTTTCTTCTTCTACGCCACCATCACCTCCCGCGCCCAGCCCTCCGGTTCGGTGGCTCGTACCTCGGAGGGCTTCGCGTTTCCGAGGTACGTATCGAACTGGCAGCCTGCCGACAGACTCAAGGCAGACCGCCATATTGAGATGGCTTGGTGCCTCATGACTGTCGTGCGCGCGGTCATTGGACTCCTCTTACGTATAAACAGCCTAGCCTGTCGAAAGTTCGTTGTCAAGCGAAAAATGTTTAAGCTTTTGGCCCACCCCGGGGTTTCCCGCCAGGCTAAACGCCAAACGACTCAAACCGCACCTCGTCAACGATCCGACGAAACATTTCTTGAGGCAAACGTCCCCCGGCGTAACGATAAACGATAGCTTCAGCCGCCTTGACATCAACGAGACCCTTCTGACGGAGAAGCCATTTCAGGTCCGCAATGTGATTCACGCTTCCGCGCCTGTCTGTTATATGGGCCACGAATTTCATGGCGGCTAAATATTCAGGAGTCGCCATCGGGAATCCGTCCTTGGTGATCGTGGCTTCTTCCAGCATCTTGTCGTACAGATTTTTAAAGTCGTCATCACGGATGATGTAGTCCAGCTTTCCACCGGATGGAGTCTGATAGGCCGTCCCCCCGAAGTTGATCGGGCCAATAACGATGAAATCTTTACCGGCGACCAATGGAATGTCGGCCGCCACGTCTACATCCTTGGTGAGTCTGTCCGACCCCAGGTATTGAATGGCCACGCCTCCAATGAGAGCGAAACGAAAGCCTTGCGTTGCCGACAACTGTTGAAGCAAGGCGATGATTTCGTTGATTCGCTCCGGGTCGATGAATTTTCCTTGTTTTACCACTTTTACTTACCGGCCAGGCGCATAGCGTCCCCCATGCGGAGGTTGTCGTCCACGGAGGGGTTCGCCATCGCCAGCATCTCGACGAAGTCCTGGCCGTAGTAGCCCTCGAGGAGGATCTCGTAGAGGGCGTCGTGGGTCTCGCCCTTGGCCACGATCGCCGGGATGAAGTCGTAGCCGGCCATGATGGCCGCGCAGATCCTCATCATGCCATCCATGATCTCGTACTCTTTCCGCTTGGTGTGGTACGTCACGATGGCGAGGGGCATCCCCGGGACCCATTCCTCTCCGGCCTCCCTGGCCTTCTGGAAGACTTCGAGGGTGCTGTGTTTGGGCTTGAGGCAGCGGAACCGGAACGGGGAGGTCGGGATCTTCTGGAGCTCGACCGAGAGATCGAGGCCCCGCTTCCGAGCGGCTTTCAAGGCCATCTTGGGGATCGACTCCACGAAGGAAGTATAGCCGCTCTTGATCTTTATGGCAAGTATCGTAAAATATTGTCGTGGAACTTCACGGCGAACGCTGGAAGCTCAAGAAGAAGAAGGAACGCGAGCAGGAACGGCCATCCGCGGACCAGCCTCCTCCGCCGGCCGCGCCTTTCGGGCCCTGGCAGGTCCTCGTGACTCCGGAGGCCCAGAAGGGCTACGACAATCTCGCGTCCAATATACAGAACTCCATGGACGAGATCATGGAGCGCCTCAGAGCGTGGCCCGAAGTGAGCGGCGCGCGGATCCTATACGGGAAATGCTGGGGCCCGGGGAAGTTCCGAATGAAGACCTGGGACTGGAGGATCGAGTTCCAGGTGGACGACGCCGCCCGGACGATTACCGTACTTCGGATAGGCCATAGGGATAAGTTTTACGACGAGTCCAGCTCCTAGGTCCTGTGTGCCATCGCGCACGCGTAGGCCCATCTCTCCAGCGGTTGAGCCCCTTCCGGGCACGGTTCAGGCATCGCCGGAGCCTGGGATGTCGGCGCGGGAGCCTGGGGCTGCTGGACCGGGGCGGTCTGGGGCGAGTAGGGGACCTGCTGCATCTTGGATTGCTGAGGCAGGGGCATCGCCTGGATGGGCGTCTGAGGGGCCACAGCCCTGAATGGATCCCCCGGATAGGCCCCGGTGGGCTGTTGGGCCTCCGTGAAGGACGAATCACCATTGTACATATTGGTGAGGGGGACCTGCGTGGGCCCAGGAGCCTGCTGCAGGGGCTGGGTGGGGATGGGACCGCCTGCAGGCTGGGCGGGCGGCGGCGGGGGCGCGCAGGACGCCGGGCGCCCGTCTGCGGCGCAGGGAGGGGTTTCCGGGTAGATCCCTTCCGGACTGACCCAGTTGAGGCCGCAACCCTCGTTGTAGCAGCGCTTGACCTGGTTGCCCCCGGGGCCTTTCACCGTACAGCAGTTTGTCTGGCCAAGCCGTTTCGAAGAGGATCCAAGACTGGGCCCCCCCTCCCAGGGCCGTTTCAGGGAAACCTGGCCCAGGAACTGATTCCGCATTATGCCGTCACTTTCGGAATGGGCGCCGTCTCGTTGACCACGTCCTGATCCTGGATGGCCGGAATGGCGTCCGTGGGTTTCTGGTTGATCGCCCAGACGCCGGCCCCGAAGAGAGCGATCGCCGTCGCCTGGCTGATGATGGCGGGCATCCACTTCTTGAAGACGACGTAGATGGCCCCGGATGCAAGCGTGGAGGCCAGGAGGCCGATCCAGAGGCCCTTCATGGCGCGCCCACGGGCCTCCGGCTTCGTCGCGAAGGAGAGGAGGGTGAAGAGGCTCGGGTTGATCGCGCTGTGGATCCCGGCCACGGAGAGGGCCGAGAGCACGGCGAGGGCCAGCTCCTCCTCCGTCTCCCCCGGGTTCCCCAGAGAAAGCGTCTTGAACCGCCTCTGCTTGGCCGGCGACCACCTCATGGCGTATCCCATGGATCTGTGCATGATGATCCTCCACCTTTAAGTCACGACGAAAGTACGGGAAAGCAGGAGCACCCGGTTTTCTTCCGGAGTGCGCTTCTTGTACAGGGTCATGCCGACCGTGAGCGACGTGGAGAACCCTCCGGTCGCCACCGGCAGTTCGAAGGATTGGTTCCTCTCCTCGTTCGCCGCCAGCGAGACTTGGAACGATTTCGCCCCGTGGTTCGGCTCCCGGTTGTACCCGACGAGGGATGGGTATTCGTCCCATTCGAAATCCAGGTTGAAGGCCACGGGCTCCGCGGACGGATTGTAGAACCGCATGACGATCGGGATCCGGTCGGACGTCAGGAGCCAGCCGAGGTGCTCGACTTCCTGGTCCGACTGCGGGGAGACCATCTCGGCCTGGACTCGGATGAAGGCCGGCGTGGACGGCGGAACGAATCCGGCCGGCTTGTCCTCCGCGGCCGCGGCCCCGCTCGGGGGCGCCGCCGGACTGGCGGGTGCGGCCGGAGCGGCCTTGGCTTTAGGGAGCACCAGGTTGACCACGCCGGCGGCAGCCAGGCCGCCTCCGCCGATGAGCGCCACGGTCTTGGGCCAGCCGTCCGGAAGGGCGGTCCTCAGGAGGAACGTGAGCCCCGAAGCCGCGAAAAGTCCAACAGAGAGCGGCAGGCTCCCCAGGTCGATGTTGATCGGAATGGACGGCTTATCGATCTTGATTTCCGGCTTGATGTCGATAAGAGATCCCTGGCCGAGGAAGGGCCTCCATTTCATGATCGGGAAATACCCAGATTGGGGAATTCGAATCACCGGATGCGTAAGCACTTTCAGGCTCCTAAGTCCGGCCATGGACTAAGCTCTATTGATTACACGAGGCCTGCCACCTGAGATACCCTTGGTCAGGAGGTCGTAGCCGACATCGTTGGCAAATGACTGCATCTGCGCAATGAGGCTATTGCCCTCCACTCGTGTGGTTTGGCTATTCGCCATCTTCAAGAGTGCTTCCTCGTGGAGGGTCTTGAGTTCGGCGAGCACTTGAGGATTCTCGATGTAGCCCATGTGCCATAGTTCTTTGACTTGGGTGAACCGGTCAGAGACTGCCTTGAAGTCGGCGTACTTCGACGGTGCCTGCGTAGGCGCCACGGGAGCTATCGATTCCCCGACCTTCGGAGACAGGAGTTTGTAGAGACCATAAACAACCAAGCCGCCCCCGAGGATGAATGGAACGTATTCGAAGAATCCCCAGGACGATTTTTCGGCTTCTCCGATTCTGTAATTCATAATCGCTCCCTTTCAGCTCGCCATAGCAAGAATTTTTGACTCCACGATCCGATCGTCACGCCATATCTCAACGGCCCATTCTACGGGCATAGGACCGTCCCAGAGGATTTCGTCCCCGCTGTGCCAATTCCTCTTCCTTCGTTCGTAGGGAGGGGTCAGCTCTTCGCCCTGCTGGAGCCTGTAGATCTCAATTTCCTTCAGGGCCTGGTCCCCGAACAGCTGTTCCTTCGAAAGAAGTTCATTGAAACCATTTACGATCATGGCCTTGGTCTCTTCCACAGAGGTCGCTTGTTTTTCGGAGACCCTCAGGATCACGCTACGGAAGCGAGACCCAATATCGTCGGGTCGATAAGCCGCGCCTTCTTGGATCAGGTGTTCCGCGTCGAAGGCAAATCCCGAAAGCGGCCACCCCAGGCCACGTCCAGCTTCAGACCAGTTCCCCGGAGAAAGGAAGATCCTTCCGGCGTCGCCGGCCAGAATGTCCTCGCACTTCAGGGCGGTCTCGTGCGTACCGGAACCGATCCTCATCGAGGCGAAGTAATTGAGGGCCTCCTCGACGAGCTCGCCCAAAGCAGACTCCATCAGGGTTCCCCGGTATGGCTCGACGAGTTCGTTGCAGAGGGCGCTGATCTTATCCGGATGCAGCCTGAAGATGGCCGGAACGATCTGTCCAGACTCCAGGATGGCCTCGAGGGCCTTGTTGCTCGCAACTCTGTGGTAGGAGAGGATCATCTCTATGCTGAAAATTATCTACCTTCTAGTTGAGCTTCCGACCACATATTCTGTACGATATCGGCCAGCTCTTCTTCGCCCTGGTCGTTCGCCAAGTCCGCTATCGCCTGTAGATAACCAAGGTTGTATTGTTTCATGGGAGCGGTTTCGGGCATTTTCATCGCCCATTCAAAGGCTCCTCGCGCCCTTTGAAAGGCGCGGTCACGAAGCTCTTTAGTGTGAAATCCTATTCCGATTTTCCCCATTTGCCTTACCTACTATTTCCAGGAGAACAGCTTAATGACTCCGGTTTCCTGCAATACAGCCAAGGCCACCACTCCAACGATCGCGATCGCGGCGACGGTCTTCCATGTCGTTGTTTTTCGGGATGCTGGGGCTTGAGTCGGACGAATTGACTCAAATGGACGTCTCTCGGAACTGCTGGGGGACCAGTCCTTAGTCCCTCGGAGGTACTCCGTCGGTTTCTGTCTCATGGCTACCTCAGCAATAACCAGACCGCGATGATGGCGACACCCCCGATAACAAGCCAGGGAGCGGATTCCGCGCCCACACCGGCGCTTGTGAGGATCTTTGCGGCTGATTCTATAACTTTCGCCGCTCCCTTTGTGCCCGCCACAAGACCCTTTCGGATCGTGTCAAGAGAAACAATGATTGCGGCGGCATCTTTAGGTGCTTCCTTTATTCTTTTTAAAAGTTCCGGGAAAAAAACCCCAACGAAATCTCCGATAAGGACTGTCGGATATTCGCCGATCTTCTTTGCCAGACCCCAGTTTCGTGTGTAGCTGAGAACAACCCGGTCATATGCGTTACTGATCTGGCCGGCTAAAATCGGATCCATTCCGTTAATGTCGTCAATTAAAGGCCACAGATAGTCTTTTTTGAACGAAGAATCCCACAACCTGTAGAGATGATTGCCTGCCTGGATGACCGTTGTGGCTTTTTTGGCAGCGCCGGACTCTTTCCAGGAACGATAAAGCTCGGGAGCGGGTCCAAGGACTATGCCGGCAGCGGCGCTTATAGAGCGCATGAAATTGTCCCAGTTCGTATTCCCGTAATTGACGTAGTTGTTATAGATGGTGTTTAGATTATTTTCCATGTCTCCAGCGCTCTTGAGCATCTTGGCTGCGGCTGATCTCAAGATTTGATTGTACTGATCAACCCTTGTTTGCTGTTCCGCTTCGGTCAACGGAGCGACGGGCTGGACTTCCCGTTCATTCTGACCCATGTATCTGTTCATCGGAACGACCGGGCGGATTGTTTTGGGAGCCTGACCCATGAACAGTCCGGCTCTGCTGAACGGCTGGCCAGCCCGGGCGACCGGATACGTCTTGATCGCGAATTGTCCTACCATGGGTCTCTCCTCACTTTTTCATCATCACGACGAGGATGCCGATGGCCACGAGTCCCAGGCCGCCGACGACCAGGTAACCGGTCGGGATCCCCATTATCCCTGAGCTCGGCGCGGTCTGCGTTGCGGCCGTCCTGGCCTGCGCCGCGGCCGCGGCCGCCCGGGCTTCCGCTGCCTTGCGCTCTTCCTCGGCCTTTTCCGCCGACGTGTATCCCTTCCAGGCTTCGGTAGCCGGGGCCACGAGGCCCTTGACTTCGCCCCAGAAATCGGTGAGCCACTCAAAAGCCCCCAGCCGAGGAGCGAAGGCCGGGCGGTTGAACGGCGTGATCTCGAAGAGCGTCTTCATGGCTTCTTCTCCTCCTGGGAACCCTGTTCATCCAGAGTAGACTTCAAGGCATCCACGATCGCCGCTATGCTCGCGCCGATCGCAATTCCGCCCAATAGTTCCAGCAGCATAGGTCAGGTCGCCGTATAGACGTCCGGTGCCGGCGACGACGATTTCGGCAGCGGGAGGATGGCCATCCCCACGGCACCGCCGAGATGGGCCAGCGTGGCCAGGCCGGCGGCGATCCCCGTGATCCACCCGACGACGCGGATGAAGCCCTTGCCGTTAATCCCGGCGTTAAGGCCGACCCACGTGGTTCCGGCGGCCAGCGCCGTCAGGATCAGGTTGACCCCTACAGCCGCAGCCCGCACGGCCCCATCCTGGCCGAGCTTCACCGCCGGCCGGTACGCGGGCGGTCTATAAGATGCCAGCTTGTACGTGATCATGGCCTACGCCTTCACTACTTGGACCTTGGGGAGCCCCGTGACCAGGCTGGTCTGCCCTCCCAGGTAAAGGAGGCCGATGATGCCCGCGCCGATCCCGCCGACCCAGCCGGCGATCTTCGGCAGCTGCTTCGTCTCCTTCAGCCCCGCGCGGATGCCGATCCACGTGGCGGCGGCGCTCACGCCGAGGACCGCGGCGGTCTCGACGAAGCCCGGAAGGCCCTTGAACTGCGTCACGACGGGAGCCACGGCGGCGGCGTCCTGTCCCAGGGTGCGTCCCCACATCGGTTGTGCGGTCGGGAACCTGTACTGGTACATGCGGATCTCCTTTCTTCCCCTTGATCTATTTCTTGCTCGAAAACACTCCGAGCAGGGCTAACCCAAGAACGACGGCTCCTCCGACGACGAGGACCGGGACGATCGGGAAACTGGACGTCTCCACGGGTGCCCCGGGCACCCTGACCTCGATATACCTTTCCACGATCTGGGGATCCGGCAGGAGCCCGTAGGTCGCCTCCGCGGCATCGAGATCCTTCTTGAACGAGCTGTTCAGGCTATCGAGCTTGGTCACGCGGTTCCGTACGCGCAGGCCGGGCGCATCCGCCGCAAAGACCATGTAGTTGACGGGCGTGTAGGCCTCGGCTTCCGAGATGTGCCAGGCGACCGAGTTGCGTCGGAAGGCACCGCTCTCGGAATCCGCTTGATCGCCCACGTATTCCGACCAGATGGATTCGCGGGCTTGCCTGTTTGCCAGATGGCGCAGCCGCTCGACGTAGCTGTCGTATTGTTCGATCTCGCGCTTGGCCCGGTTGAACCAGTCCAGGTCCGTGTCCACTCCGAGCGTCTTCTTCGCGAAGACTTCCCCGATCGCCGGGGAGAACCACGGGGTCCTCTGTCCGTTGGCCCCGGAGATGGTGACGGGCCGGATCATCCGCGAATCCATGGCAGCCTCCTCTAACCTTTAGCCAGAAGGGTGACGACGATCGCGACGGCGATGGCGCCGCCCCCGATCGCGATCGGCAGGGTCCAGTTGCTCCCGGTCGACTCGGCCGGGAGATTGACGATCGTTTCCCTGTTGACGATGACGGGCTCTGGGAGCTTGCCGTAGAGGTTCTCAGCGCTGGCCACCTGGGCTTCGAACTTCTCGTTTATCTCATCGAGCTTCTCTATGCGGTTGGTCCTTCGCTCCACCTGGTAGGCGTTAATGGCCGGTGGTGTGTAAGCCTCCACGTCCGTCTGGAGGTCGCTTTTCACCGTGGCGTATCGATACGCCGGGGTGTCTGCGTTGGCCGCCGTGCCGACCCAGCCAATAATCAATTCGCGTGACGACCGGGCCGCGATCATGGACGCCCGGGTGAGAAGGTTGTCAAACGTAGCGATGGCCGCCTTCGCGCGGCTATACCACTCCGCAGGGGTCGCCCCGAGCCGAAATCCCCCGGCGAGGGTCGGATGGAATCCCACGCTCTGCACGAGGCTCGAATTGAAGATCGACGGATGGGCCATCCTGTTCACGGGAGAAACCAGCATCATCCTCAAAGGTATTCTCCTATTTCCTAGAGAGCGTGAGCACGAGTCCGACGACGCCGAGAGCGGCGACGCCGATGACGATCGGAACGATAGGGATCGAGGTCGTAGCCGCCAGAGGCGTGACCGGCACCGTATCCTCTGGAGTCGGGATGCACGATCCCGGTGGAGCGTTCAAGGGTCAGCCCTGTCCAAGAATGGGACGGAACACGTGGGGGTTCGTGAAGAGATTTTCGCGACCTCCCCCTTGGGGCCAGAACATGGCGGTCTCCTTGAGTCCTGGCGCGTCTGGGGGGAGGGACTGACGCTGCCGTACCTCTCCAATAGTACCCTGAAAACCTGAAAAAGAAAACGAATTTCTGCTCATACCGAGGAGGCCTCCTTGGTCTTTTCCAGAGTCATCCAGGCCCCGCTTCCGAGGAGCAGGGCGGTGATCGAGTATCCCGCGGCCTTGAGGAGGTCCTGGCCGGAACGCACGACGAAGGTCGTGCCCAGGAACACGGCGACCGCCCCGATGGCCCAGGGGAGGCCGGCCTGCAGGGCGGAGGACATCAGGGCCTTTTCATCGTCGACGATGCTACGGACCCGGGGTTCGGCCTCTATGACGATCGCCGTGGCCGCCTGGTTGACGATCTTAGGAGTCGTCCCGGCCGGCGTGGACTCTACAGGCTTCGGTTCGGCTGTTTCCGTGAGACGCTTGAATGTCCACCAGGCGCCGATCGTGGCCGTGGCTGCCGAGGCGATGTACCCCACGGCCTTCACTATGGGCTTCTTTTCGGGCACGAGATATCTGGTCGCCGTATATCCGATGGCCGCGGCGCCCCCGAAGGGGATGCCGCCGATCAGGGCTTCCGCAAGCCGATTGCGCTCGTCCCGGACGATCCGCCGGACGGCCGGTTCGGCCTCGCCAATGATCTGCTTCGCAAGACCCGACGTGAGTCCGCTCGCGAGATCCCCGATCTGTCCGAGTCTTTTCATCCCATGATTTTCCTGAATATTCTAGACAGCAAGGAGGGCCTCTTCTCCTCAGCCGGTTTCGGAACCTCCGGGAGGGCGGCCATCTCCGCGGCTCGTTTCTGCCAAGCCTCCCTATCATCCACGGAAGGAGGTTCCTTGCCCACCCAGGATTCCGCTATGGGGACCGGATCCTTTTCCTCGGAAAGGTCGAGGTAGATAAACGTGTGCCCCGGATCCGATCCGATGTTCACCACGCAGAATCCGGCTTTCTTGAGATCGACCATGAGACCCATGACGTCATCGACCTTGACCGGAACCGTTATGACCTTTTCCACGTTCTTCTACCCGTGCAGGACCACGACCTGGAGAGGGCTGACGTTGCTGGCGCTGATCGTCGCCGGGGTTCCAAGCCCGACTCCGTATTCCCCGACCGTCAGACCCCTAAGGAGGACATCCAGCGTATGGGACCCGGCTGGCAGGATAGTCCAGAACATCTGGCTCTGGCCGAGCATCCATTCCGCAGTGCCTCCTACGAGGAGATGGATGCTTCTCCGTGCGAGGCCGTGATCCACGCCGTCTATCCGAACTCCGATCTGGCCGTTCTGGGAAGAACCACCGCCACCCATGGTCAGTTCGGCCTGGATGAGGACGAGGATGGCCCCGGCGACGGCCGTCGTGAAGTTCACCGTGGTTCCCGGCACGGCCACGAAGGGGCCGGCGGCGACCGTGAAGTCCCCGTCCACCTTGTTGATTCCCGCCGCGATATCGCTGATGATGAGCGAGGTTCCTGCGGGTCCGGCCGGTCCGGCGGGCCCTGCGGGGCCGCGCGCGCCGACGCCGCCCCCACCGCCGCCGAATCCGCCACCGGCGGCGCCCTGGGCGTAAGGCCCCAGGGGACCCGCCCCGGATGAGAACATGCCCGGCGTGGGTACGCCCTGGACTCCGGGGATGCCGCCGGCCACGCGGACCTGCTGGCCCGGAGCCATGGAGGATCTCATGGCGTTCAGGAGGGTCGGCATGATCTCGCAGAGATCCGACAGGCGGATATAGTCGTCCGGCTCCAGGATCCGGCCGTCCGGCAGGACCACGGGGCCCGGGCATTTCGTCACGGAAGGCGTGGCGTCCTGGGTCGCCGGCTGCTGCTGTGCCGGAGCCTGGGTCGGCGGGGTCTGGCCCAGGATCGGCACGTTTCGCGCTGCGATGAGCTCAACCGGGGAGGCTCCATTTTCTGAATCGACCGTGGTCCCCAGCTTGGGCGCGCTTCCCATTTTGAGGGGGACCTTCTTTTCGTAGAACGCCGTCGCCCCTCCGCCGTTGAGGAGCATTTTCATCGCCGGCGTCAATGCCTGGACCTTGATTTTTTCGGCCATGGCGCACCCTTCCTAGAACCACTCGATCGTGAAATCGACGAGGGCCATCGCATTGGCCCTGGCCTTTTCGTCGCAACCCGTCTTGTCCGTGCCTTCGATGCTGTGCCTGACTCTTTCAGTAAAGAGAGCAACGTGCTCTTCGATGAGACGCTTCAGCCGGTCCTTCGGCATATGCAGCTCCAGGGCCCCAAGCTGATTCACCTGCTTCTCAACGTCCTCGACGAGCAGGTCTCCGATCGTCCCGACCGCATGGCTGTCCTTCCGGCGAACCGCATCGACGAGACCCAGTTCCAGCGTCACGTGGCGTCCCATGGCCCCCTTCGGGAACGACGTGGACCTCATCCGGTCCCATTCGTCGGCCAGATCCATCGCTTCCATCCGAACTTCTTCGGTCCCTTTCACGTTCGGGATCCCCGAGAAGACCAGATAGCGCACGATCGATTCGTAATGCCGGAACCACCAGGTCGCCTTCGGTGAGGCGTTCCCTCGGCCCGATGTGATCTTCGTCGCCAGGAATTCCTTTGCCACTATAAACTCTCTTCGTACACGTTCCATTCCGAATCGTAGACGACGTAACCGCCGTCCGTTCCCGGCTCCACGAACCCGGCATCGTCGCGGGCATGGAGCGCGGCGTCCATGGGTCAGCCGAACGGTCCGGCCGTCCGGCAGACCCCGCCGGTCAGTGGCCCCGTGTATTCCACCCAGTACGTTTCGGACATCCCCGAATTCTTCGGGATCGGTCCGAACAAAGTACGCCGGGGTTCGGATCCACAGGGTTCCCAGACGGCGATCTCCATGTCCCCGCGACAGGATTCGTCGGAGACCTTCTTCCAATCCCCCTTAGGCACGACCAGGTCGCCTTTCCAGCCCTCGACCCGGATCCGGAAGCGGTCCTTGGACAGGCACACGGACGACGGAGTCATGCTGGATGAAGGCTTCACGGTCCCCCAGTAGTGTCCCTGGAGTGGTTCCCGCGACAGGATCACCCTCTCGAGGACGACCTTCTTGATCGGGTTGGGACTCTCTCCGCATCCCAGCATGGGCTTGAAAGGCTCCTGGGGAACCGCGGACAGCTTGGCCCGGAGGGGCTGACCGAAGAGCACGGCCAGACCCGTTATGTACGCGGGAAGCGCGACCCACCGGAGGCCGAAGACGACGTCGGCGATGACGCCGACGGCGGAGAGGCTGAACGCTATCTTGGCCGCGCTGAGGCGCGCGTCCCGAGCGGCGGAGACGCACTTTTCGAGATCCACAAGCCTCAAGACCGCCTCGGCCGGCACGGTGACGCTGGTCGCCCCGGTCTGGGTCTGCCGCTCGACTTCCTTGATCCAACTCCCGACCTGGGTGAGCGTCGTTTCCCACCGATCGGTCGGGCAGTAGCTGTGGAACTCGACCGGGAAGTTCTGGGCGAAGGCGATGATGCTTTCGAGGACCTTGACGAGGAGGAGGCCTTCGTCTTTGGTGAGCGTCACGGCCCGGGGGTTGGACGAAACGGCGGCCGGGGGGTTCTGGCCGAGCTCGATCAGCTCTTCCGCCACCAGCCGGAACGATGTCGGTTTCCGGAGCGCAATGACATTCATCCTAGATAAGGCCGAAAAGGAGGAGCAAGACGCCGCCTCCGGCCGCGATTCCTCCGACCGTCGCGACGGTCTTTATGGTTTTGATGCGTCCCAGGGCTTCCGCGCACTCCACGGCCTTGCCCGTGACGACCGTCTCTCCCTGTGAAATGGTGAAGAGGGCGTCGGGAGACGCCGTCTCGAGGAACTTTCTGAGGCGTTCCTGCAGGCGCTCCACTAAGGGGAACCCGCCGGCGTCATTGAGTTCCCGGAGACATTCCCGGTCGGCGATCTGGCTTGCGGCCTCCTCGGGCGTGAGCGGAGCCAGGACCGTGTCCATGAGTTCCAGGAGATCCGCGGCCTCTTCGAAAGTGATCTGGGTCTTCCCGTGGAAACCTTCTTTCTCTGGCTTCTTCAGTTCCTTCGCAGGCGTCACGGGCTTCCCGGGGATCTTCAGATCCGGGCACTGGTCCAGGACGAGCTGGGCGGCCAGGGAAGGCGGGATCTTCGCGTCGTCGACGTAGGACCAGAAGATCCGGCCGGCCACGTCCTCGGGGACTTCATTCTGGGCAAATTTGACGAGGATCGTGCAGAGGCGATCAATGACCGCCGCCTTTCTGTCGGAAACTTCCTGGACCGGGGCTGGCGCGGCATCCTTGTCCTGACCGGACAGGATCGGGAGATCCTTGGTTCTTGACGTGGAGCTGGCGATCCGCACCGGCTTGGTCGGGCCTCCGATGAAGCCTTCGCCTCCGAAGCTCCCGGCAAAGCCTATGGGACTTCCGAATCCGAACTGGCCCATGTCTACCTCTTCTTGCTCTTGAGTCTGCACGCGCTCTGGGCCCTGAGCCACTTGTAGTCCTTCCTCAGGAGTCTCGCCGTTGGCTTGTCCCGGGTGACGTTGGCCAGAGCGTTGAGGTCCCGGAGCACCCTCAGGCATCCTTTCTCCGAGGTTTTCTTGAGCAGGGAATAATGGCGCATGCCGGCCGGATATTTTTTCGACCAGCGTCCGAGCGGCTTCGGACCCAGATCAGGCAGCCACTTTTTCTTGTTCTTGCCCATTTCGATCAGTTCATCGGCCATCAGGACTTCCTCCTTTTTCCCTTCAGGATATTGCCGTCCCCGATTTCCACGACCTGGTCGGGATGCCGGCGCAGGCCGACGCCGAGGTACTTGAGCGGGCAGGCCACGGGATCGACCTCCGGATCTCCCTTGATGTTGCGGGTCTTGATCCGCCCGTTCAAGGCCACCGAGGCGGTCCTGTTGTC
>Ga0315285_10000843_pt1 | contig 31909 bp, 27 predicted proteins | sample YL17G09_36_MG_FD_203698 | JGI IMG/M metagenome (GOLD analysis project Ga0315285, IMG submission 203698) | Sediment microbial communities from Yellowstone Lake, YNP, Wyoming, USA - YL17G09_36 | ecosystem: Environmental > Aquatic > Freshwater > Lake > Sediment | place: USA: Wyoming | collected...
ATCGGCGATCTTGAGTGCCTCCAGCGTATTGCCCGAGATCACCTCGTAGATCGTGCCGAACCCCTGGCCATAGGTCCAGCGCATGGACATGATGGTGATGATCTCGCGCACCCTGAAGAACGAGGGCCCGAAGGGCGTGTTCACCAGGAACTCCAGCTCCAGCGGGAACATGGAGAAGCCAAGCCCGGTCTCGGCGCGCAGCCGCGCCCAGACCAGATAGTAGCCGAGGACTCCTGCCACCACCGACGCGCCGACGATGACGCGGCAGCCAGCCGCCCACGTGAAGTAGACCATTCCCGCGAAGCTGGCCACCATGCCGACGGCGGCCAGCCGGTAGGGCAGCGGCTCCTCGCGGTCCTCGCCTCCCGCGCGGAAGCTGAACACGGTCTGGAAAGCGCGGGCGAGGTGGCGACGCGCGATCCAGAGCGCCCACACCCCGATTGCCACCATCGCCCCCCCGCCCTGGAAGCGCGGGGCCGGGAAGTTGCTGTCCCAGATCATGGAGGGGTCGCGGGGCTGCGCGCCCGCGAACACGGCCGCCACGTTGGCCGCCACCAGCAGCCACCAGAAGAACCAGCAGGAGAACGAAAGCTCCTTCGGGATGAGGTAGGCGATGGCGATCATCCAGGGCCAGAGCACCAGCGTGATCTCGCCTACCCCTCCCAGCGGGCCCACTCGCTGCTCGGGCATCAGCGCGAGTGGGCCCAGCGGGATCGCCGGCACCGAAGGCCAGCGCTGGGCCAGCGCGTTGACGAAGGTCAAGCCGAACGAGACCGCCAGTCCGATCCAGAACGGGTACGCGCTCGGCAGCCGCACCCTGCGGGCGGCCTGATCCCCCTGGACCTGGGTGACCATCTCCAACGGCATCTGGGCGAGCGGGAAGGAGAGCCGCTCGTGGGTGATCCATTGCCTCTGGAGCAAGGCGATCAGGCAGAGCGCGCAGACGAAGAGCGCCACCATGAACCCGCCCCAGGCGCTCAGCGGAGTTTGCCAGAGCGACCACGGCACGACCGAGTGCCCCTGGAAGAAGTTCTCGTCAGCTACGGGATCGCTCGGCGCGAACCAGGTCGGAACCTGCGGCAGGAAGGCTGTCTGCCAGATCAGGTTGACGCGGGACATGTAGTAGTAGTGAACCGTCCCGCACAGCATCCAGGCCGTGGTGGTGCGGCCGATCAGCGGGCCCGCCACCAGCAGCAGCGAGTAAATCACCAGCAGCTCCCGCCGCGAGAGCCGCAGCCGGCGGAAGAGCGGGAGGCCCATCGCCCCGGTGAGGAGGAAGAGCAGCACCACGGGGGTCATGGAGGGGACCCCCACGAACATATCGCACTTATCCCAGGCGATCTCGATGAAGAACGCGATGGGGGTGAAGACTACCAGCAGCGCCAGCGCGATCAAGACGGCGCGCCCGGTGACGCCCTGGGCCCGGTCCTCGCGTGATGGGAACTGCGCCATGGCCGCCCCTCGACTCCGCTCGGGGTGTCCCTTGCGACTGCCCTAGGGGGTGACCCTGAGCCTGTCGAAGGGCCACCCTGTCATTCGGCCTGCCCGCCGCGCAGTCCTCCTCTCCCGGTTCGGCGGTCCACCGCGGCGGATTGCTCCTGCCCCAACCGCGCACCCCTCGCTCTGGGGAGGCCCTACTGCGCGCGCGGCGTAGCTCGGAATGGCGCCATCAGCCGCTCCGCGTTTCGGTGCAGGATGTTGTGCCGGTCCTCGTCGGTGATGCGGGAGAAGCAAACCGAGCCGATCGCCCAGTGGGGATCAAACCAGGGGAGGTCGGTCCCGAAGAGGACCTTCTGAGATCCGACTTCCTTCACCATCCGCGCGATGATCCCGTTCACCCGGTAGGCGGCGGTCAGATCCAGGTACACGTTGCTGCAATCCCTGGCCGCGGCGAAGGCGGCGTCCCATTCGCCATAGCCGGAGTGGCCCATGATGAGCGTGACCTGCGGGTATCTCTCCGCCACCTGCTGGACCAGCTTCGGGCCGTCGTACTCGCTGTGTCCCCAGGAGTGCGTCAGCACCACCAGGCGATGCGCCTCCGCGTACTGGAGCGCGGGCACGTACCCTTCGCCGGTAAGCGGATAGGAGTGTTGGTCCGGGTGGAACTTGAACCCCAGGAAGCCGGCGTCCTCCGGGTAGCGCTCGACCTCCTTCGCGGCCTGCTTCGGGTAGTTCGGGTTCACCACTCGGTAGCCGTAGAACCGCCCCGGATGCTGCTTCACCACCTCGGCCATCTCCCGGTTCCCGCGCTCCTGATCCACCAGCGCGGAATGTGAGCTGCAGACAGTGGCGGAGACCCCGCAGAGGTCCATGCTATCCAGCATCCCGTCGGCATAGGGCTTCGGCAGGTAGATGCCCCAGAACGGCCCGTAGTGCCCGTGCATATCAATGACCGAGCAGCTTTCGGAGCGCCCGCGTGCGACGAACTCGCCTGCAAGAACGGACGAGTTCATGATAGCTTCACCTCGGCCAGCAGGCGGCGTAGGTTCCCGCCCGCGATCGCCGCTTTGGCCTCCTCGCTCACATCGGCCTGGGCCACCATCAGCAGCGACCCTCCCATCTGCAGCTCGGGAAAGCCGCTGCCGTAGAGCAGTCGCTCCGGGCCGTAACGATCCACCGCGGCCTTGACCCCGCCGTCCAGCGCGTAGTTCGCAGTGTCTACGTGGAAACCGGGGTAGCGCTCCATCAAAGGCCGGTAGTAGCGATCCTCTCCCCAGCTCCCGTGCCCCACCACGATTACGACGAGGTTCGGAAACTCGGCCAGCAGTGCGGTCAGAGCCGCCCACTTCGGCCCGAGGATGAGGGGGATCCGCCGGGCGGTGATCTCCTCCAGCAGCGGCCCGAGGGTCAGGCCGTTCAGAAGATAACGGTGTTCATCGGGGTAGGCGAGGAGCGCCTTGACACCGTGCTGTCGCATGTCGCTCAGGAAGTCGCCCACCGATCCGAGCTCACCGGCCTGAGGCGGCAAGATGGCCCAGATGGGGTGAAGCCGCGGGTGTGCGCTGGTTTCCTCTGCTACCAGGCGATTTCCGGCCTGGGCCGATTCGTCGCGGATGGCGGCATGAGTAACCAGCGCCTCCGCCACCCCGCAGAAGCCCAACTCCTCCAGCAGCTCCTCCGGGGTCGCCGCGAAGCCGCCCGCGGGAGGCACCCGCGCGATGCCATAGCCGACGTTGCAGTCAAACCAGTCCATGGACGCAGTTCCCTTCCGCTGTCCGGCACGAGCGGTGAAGCTGGCGCCGCCAGGCCCGCCGGCCGTGCCGCTCTCGCCCGACAGCAGCGAACGTCAGTGACGATTGCGCGGTCCCGGCGGCCGCCGGTCTGCGGCCTCGCTGGCCTGATCCCCCTCAGACCGAGCCCGCGTGTCCGAGAGAATGTGGTCTGGGTCCCGAGACCGGATCATGGCCTCGTCGTAGCTGATGATCCCTGACTCGTAGAGCTCCTTCAGCGAGTCATCCATCAGGTGCATCCCCTGCTCCGCGCTGGTCTGGATGATGTTGTAGAGCTGGTGGCTGCGCCGCTCGCGGATGACGTTGCGCACCGCCGTGGTGCCGATCAGCACCTCGGTGGCTAGCACGCGCCCCGTCCGGTCGAGCCGGGGGATGAGCTGCTGCGAGACCACCCCCTGGATGGTCGCCGCGAGCTGGGTGATGATCTGGGGCTGCTGCGCGGACGGGAACACGTCAACGATCCGGTCAACCGTGCCCACGCTGTCGGGCGTGTGCAAGGTGGCGACTACGAGGTGGCCGGTCTCGGCGGCGGTCAGCGCGGTGGCGATGGTCTCGAGGTCGCGCATTTCGCCCACCCCGATCACGTCCGGGTCCATGCGCAGGATGTGGGTCAGCGCATCTCCGAACGATTTCGTATCGCTGCCGATCTCCTGCTGGACGATGATGCTCTTCCGGTGGATGTGGCGGTACTCGATCGGGTCCTCGACAGTCACGATCTTGGCCCGCCGCTCGCGGTTGACCTGGTCAATCATCGCCGCCATGGTGGTGGTCTTGCCCACCCCGGTCGGGCCTGTGACCAGCACCAGCCCCGCGTTCCTGCGCACCAGCTCGCCAGTCACCTCCGGCAGGCCCAGGTCGGAGATCCCCCGGATCACCGGGGGGCAGACCCGGATGGCGCATTCCACGCAGGTCCGAGCGTAGTAGAGCGTGATGCGGAAGTGCCCGATCTCGGGGAAGAACGAGGAGACGCAGAGCCGCCAGGTGCGCTCGAAGGTCTCGATCTGGTCCTGGCTCAGCACCGGGTAGATGAAGGCCTTGCCCGAGTCGCGGTCCAGCGGCTCGTGCTCGGTGGCCACGATGGAGCCATCCACGCGCAGCAGAGGCGGCAGACCTGTAACCAGGTGGATGTCCGAAGCGCCTCGGTCAACGGCTTCCCGCAACAGGTCAATCAGCGCGAGACCCATGCTCTCTTCCTTCTCCGCTGCATGTGCTGCACAGGTTGGGAAACCTGCGCTACTCCTGTCTCACTCCCGCTGCCGGGTCCAGATGGTCAATGAGGCGTCGGCCCCAGTAGGGGCTGTAGACCGCCCAGGCCTTGCCCAGGATCGAGTTCTTCCTGATCGTGACCGGTCCCGTGCCTACCTCGTCGTGGGCAGGGTACTGGATTCCCCACCCAAGGTACTCTCCCTCGCGCGCCTGCCCGGACCATTCAGGCGCAGCCAGGTGGCCGCCGTGAATCTCGAAGGGAACGAGAGGCTGCACCGGATAGGCGCTCTCCGCCAGGGCCTCGCCGTTCAGGTAGAGCATCCCTCGGTGGTACTCCAGCGAGTCCCCGGGGATCGCAAGGATGCGCTCGATGTTGATCATATCGTCTGCCCTGACTAGCACGACGTCGCCGCGCGCCGGCACAGTTCGCCGGTAGGCGGACCGCGCGAAGAGAATGCGATCCCCGGTTCCGAAAACGGTCACCGCTCCCCGCGCGGTAACACCGGGCTCCGGCGGCGGCGACAAGCGCACGATCGGCTGCATCACCGTCACCCGTTCCCATCGTGCGGCGAGCAGCACAGCCCCCAGTGTGTAGCATCCGCCCACGATCGCCACCGCCAGCATCACCTGCGCCAGATCGACGCGGCCCCGCTCTCCGGTCGCTGGGTCGAGGCGGAGGCCATCGAGCACCGAGGTCAGGAGGAGGGAGACGGCCACGGTTGCCATCAGCGTCGCCACCGGGGTCCCCATGAGGGCGAACCAGATCAGCGCGGCCGCGCTGAACCCCGCCAGCAGACCCAGCCCCATTCTCCGGTGGCCCAGGAGCAGATGGGCCAGGCCAGGGACCAATGAGGCCAGCACGATCAGGAGCCGCCGGAGAGCGCGGACGCTGCCGGCCCGGTGAGGCCGGTTTCGCTCGAGGGTGAAGAGCGCTCTGTCCCAGGCCTGCGCGAAGCCGGTGCTCACCGCGCGGACTTGCCGCGTGCGGCGGTCGCGCGCCCGGGGCGGCTCGACCGCCGCCCCGGCTCCTCGCACTAGCTCCGCCGCGCAGCTCCCGCAAAAGAGCCGCTCCACGTCATTGTCCGCCCCGCAGGTGGGACAGCGCATGGGCTACCCGGAGCCGGGGCCGCCCCCTCGGCGGGTGCGCGTCCGCTCGGTGTCAACGATCCCCGCCTTGCGCCCCGGCTCGTAGTACTCGGCCGTGAGCTTCTTGCTCTTGACCCGCCCCACCGCCTTCTCGAACAGGTCAACGTACTCCAGGCAGGCCTCGCCCTTCGCCCCCTTGACCTCCACCGTCACCCGGCCGTGTGCGTCAATCACGACCTCCAGCTCGTGCCGCTCCTGCGCCATTCTCCTCCCCCTGTTCGGCAGTCCGCCAGTTGGCGGACTGCTCCTGCCGCGCCTCTACTACCCGCGCCCCAGCAGCCGGCGAAGGGCTCGCCGCACCGGGCCGACCCGGTTCAGCTCGGCCAGACGCTCTTTCGCCAACTTGCACCTGGCGTCGGCCTCCAGCGCCCGGTGGTAGGCGATGGTCGCCGCGCCGGCCTCGCCCAACCGCTCGTGGCACTCACCGATCGCGCACCAGACCCGCGCGCTCATCCGCTCCAGGCTGGAGGCAGCCGAAAGCCTCCGCCGCGCCTCCTCGCAAGCTCCCTTTCGCAGCCAGGCCATGCCGATGAGATAGTGCGTGTACCAGTCACCGCCACCCAGCTCCAGCGCCTTGCCGAAGCAGCGGTCCGCGCCCTGGCGCGCGCCCCCGCCATCCAGCACGATCTCCCCCCTCACGATCCAGGGGTAGGGCCCCACCTGACGCCCTTTGACCTGAAGCGAGGCATCGGAGTACTCCATCGCTCGCGTCACGCCCCGCGTCCGGTTGAGCGCAGCCGCCTTGGCGGCCATCAGGTCGGGCGAGTCCGGGAAGCGCTCCAGCCCTCGGTCGGCCCAGATGTTGGCCTCGACGTTCTCATCCAGCTCCAGCAGGCAGCGCACCTGCCCCACCCAGCCTTCCTCGAGGCCGATCTCGTATCGCAGGGCGCGGGAGTACCATTGCAGGGCCGACTCGCAGTACCCCTGGCGGAGCAGCGCGTCGGCCTTCGCCAGGCAGGCGGACTCATCCAGGTCCCCGCGGTCCTCCGCCGCCTGACCGCGTGCGGCTCCCGACTGGTCATCCAGTTCGAGCCAGCGGAATCGTCCCATCCCCATCCTTGCTTACCGGAAGCAGCGCACCGAGAGCCGGATGTTGCTGTTCTCGTCCACGTGCTCGTCCACCAGCACGAATCCCTTGCTGACCAGCTCGCTCTTGACCTTCTCATAGGCGTACTGCTGCCGCACCCGGTTGAGCAGCTCGGTCCCGATGGCGCTCAGCTCCTTCTGGCTGCGCTCGCCCTGCACGTGCAGCCGGAGGCTGCCCCGCGCGTCCTTCGAGAAGGTCGCCACCACCCCGTCTTTCTCTACCTGGAGGCTCTGCTCGCGCGCCAGCGCCTCGCCGATCACCTCCGCGTTCGCCATTTCCAGCTCAACCTGGTGCGTGGTGGGCTCCTCCACCACCTTTGCTGGCGCGCGCTGTTCGCTTAGCCGCTGAGCGCCATAGCCCAGTGCCGCGCACGCCGCCCCCACCGCCGCCGCGATGACGGGCCAGCCCGCGGCCACCGCCGGGACCACCACAAAGACCACCGACATGGCGACCTCCTACAACTCGATTCGTCTGCCGCCCATCGTGGGCACCGCCTCCGCGGCCTGGCTGGAGGCCTTGCGGGCCCTCCCTTCCGCCCAGTCGCGCAGGCCGTCAATGTCCTCTTTCATCGTCGTTGACAGCGGCACCGTCGCGTTGAGACTGCGCAGGACCGCCTCGGTATTCAGCTCCGTGCTGGCGTCGAACACATCGTAGAGCGCGGAGACGATCGACTCCTCGATCTCCGCCCCGCTGAAGCCTTCGCTCGCCCCGGCCAGGCGATCCAGGTCGAAGGTTCCCGGGTCGCGGCCCCGGCGCCGGAGGTGAATGCCGAAGACGGCGGCCCGCTCCGGCCGGGTGGGCAGGTCTACGAAGAAGATCTCATCCAGCCGGCCCTTGCGCAGCAGTTCCGCTGGCATGAGTTGGATGTTGTTCGCGGTGGCGATGACGAAGACCGCTGACTCCTTCTCCTGCAGCCAGGTCAGGAAGGTGCCGAAGACCCGGGCGCTGGTGCCGGCGTCGCTGAATGTCGAGCTCTGCGTGCCGGCGAACGCCTTCTCGATCTCGTCCACCCACAGGATGCAGGGCGAGACCGACTCTGCCACCTTGATCGCCTCCCGGATGTTCCGCTCCGACGAGCCCACCAGGTCGCTGAACACCTTTCCCACATCCAGCCGCAGCAGCGGCAGCCGCCACAAGCTCGACACGGCCTTCGCGCACAGGCTCTTGCCGCACCCCTGCACTCCCAGCAGCAAGGCTCCCTTGGGAGCCGGCAGTCCGAACTCCTTGGCCCGGTCCCCGAAGGCGTGGTTCCGCTTGCGCAGCCAGTCCTTCAGCAGGTCGAGGCCGCCCACATCTTCGAACTGCTCCTGGGTGCGCTGGTACTCCAGCATCCCGCTCTTCCGGATCGCCTGCTCCTTCTCGGACAGGATCAGCGGGATCTCGTCCTCGGTCAGCTTGCGCGCCACCACCAGGGTCTTGGCGAAAACATTCTCCGCCTCGTTCAGGGTGAGCCCCCTCGCCGCGTAGAGGATGCGCTCCTTGGCCTGTGGGTCAACCTGGATCTCGACCTGGCTGCTCTCCTTCAGCTCTCGCACCCGCGCGTCCAGCAACTTCTCCAGATCAGAGACATCGGGCAGGTCGAAGTCAAGGACGGTGACATCTTTCTGCAGCTCGAAGGGCAGCTTGAGGGCCGGCGAGACCAGAATCACCGTCTTGTAGCTGGCCTTGATCGCGGAGGCGACATCCCTCAGCTTGCGCGCCACACCGGCGTCGTTCAGGTAGGGGTGCATGTCTCGCATGATGAAGATCGCCGGCTCCACGTGGTCCTGAATCGCCCCTAGCGCGACCAGCGGGTCCCGGGTTCGCTCGTCCACCTGCTTGCGCGCGGGGCGCCCCACCTCCGCCCCCTCGTGCTTCTCATCTCCCGCGCGAGTGGGCGCGTGCCGCTGCACCATGCCCATGCTGGCCGACCAGACGAACACTTTCTTGTTCCGCTGATCGGCGATCCCCCGGACCACCTCCTCCACTCGCTCCTCCTCCCACGAGACGATGTAGAGGATCGGATAGCGGGCGCGTATCAGGACGTCAATCTCGGCGACTTGCTCTGCCTTCATGTCTGCCTCTGCCACTCTGCGAAGTAGCGCCGCGGCGGCATAGCTACGGAGCGTCGGCGACTCCGCTACGTAGCACGAGTCTTCTCGCCAAGCCGGCGCGCCTTGTTCGCCAGCGCCCGCAGCCTTGCATCCTGCGGCGCAATCGCCAATCCCAGCTCGAGCATCTCGGGGGTGAGCGTCCCCAGCGCCACCTGACCGTCACTCCGGATCACGATCTTCAGAGGCGCCTTCGCCCCCCGCTTTCTCCGCGCCGCTTTCCCGCTCATTCGGCCACTCTCAGCCCCAGATCCGCCGCCAGTTGGCACGCCTCGGCCGCCTCCTCCTCGCTCAGCGGGCGATCGAGGCCTTCCAGAGGCTGCGGTCCGCCGCGGCGGACTCCGCCGCCGCGTATTCGACGCGCCTCGGGGGGCAGGAAGTTCGTCATCACGTGCACCGGAACCTCGGGAAGCTTGTCCGCCAGCATGTGCAGCGCCGGCCGGGTGCAGCACTCCAGGTGGCCCGGCAGCACCAACTGCCGCACGACCAGCGTCCCGACCTCCTTCGCCCATTCCAGGTTCCGCAGGACGGTCTCGAGATAGCGCGGCGCGCCCGCGACCCGGCGCGCACAAGCATCGTTCCCGAAATGCAGGTCGGCGATGAACACCTCTACCGACCCGGCCAGCACCTCGGCCGCCTCCGGTGTGAAGTAGAAGTTGGAATTCCACACTACCGGCAGCTCAGCCGGCAGGGCCGCCCCTCGACCTCGCTCGGGGCGACCCTGAGCCTGCCGAAGGGCCGAGATGAGGCGCAGCGCCGTCGGCAGGTGCACGGTGGGCTCGCCGCCGATGAAGCTGAAGGAGACCGGCGGCGGGTCGCATTCCCGGACTCGCGCCGCCACGGCGGCAATGTCCACCACCTCATGGCCCTCGACGTGCTCATTGCTCTCGGCCACGTAGCAGAAGCTGCAGCGGAGATTGCACCCGGCGAAGAAGAGCGCGTAGGTCGGTGTGATGAACTCCTCCTCGCCCCAGAGCAGCCCCTCCTGGAAGGCTCGCGCCCTGCTGTCGCAGCCGCACTGGCCGCGCTCGGAGCCGCTCCGAGCCACCCGACAGCGGTGCTCGCAGAGCACGCATGAGCGCAGAAGATCGTCCGCCCGCCCGGCCTTCTCCGCGAGCGATGATGGGCTCCGGCCGCTTCCCGCCAACCCCAGCATCATGGTGACGCAGCCCTCTGAGCTGCGGAGTTCCCTGCATCGCGGCGACGCCGAGGGTGAGCAACCCCCATCCGCGCCTCATTCTACGCTGGCGCCAGTTGCGCGGTCAAGCGACCGACAGCGCGCTTGGCCTCACGAGCCCGGCCGGTGGCATCGCGGCATCACACGCGCACGCCACTCGTTTCCGGTAACAGGGCTATAGGCGCGATGGGAGAATGGGCCAATAGTCCAGGCCAGGCAGCCGGACGTTGGTGGCAGAGTCCCGGAGAAGGAATGGAGTGATGGCCCAACAGTTGGCGATAGAAGGCGGACCGGGCACCGTGCCCGATGGCATGGTCAAGAGCTGGCCCCCGATCACAGAGGAGGACAAGCAGGCGGTGCTGGCGGTGATGGATTCCGACCACCTCCACGGCACCGGCGCGCCCCAGGCGGTCGCTTTTCAGGAGGAGTGGGCGCAGTACGTCGGCGCCAAGTATTGCCTGGTGACTAACAGCGGCACCTCGGCCCTGCACATGGCGCTCGCCTCCGCCGGCGTCAAGCCCGGCGATGAGGTGATCGTCCCTGCTTACACCTACTGGGCGACGGCCGCCGCGGTGCTCCACCACAACGCCATCCCTGTGTTTGTGGACATCGAGCCGGAGACCTTCTGCCTCGACCCCGACCGGATCGAGGAGAAGATCGGAGAGCACACCCGCGCCCTGCTGCCCGTCCACATCCATGGCATGCCGGCCGACATGGATCGGATCAACGAGATCGCCAGCCGTCACCAGCTCCTGGTGATCGAGGACGCCTGCCAGGCCCACGGCGCGGAGTACAAGGGGCGCAAGACCGGCGTGCTGGCCGACGCTGCCGGCTTCAGCCTCAACCGCTCGAAGAACCTTACCGCCTGCGAGGGCGGCCTCTACACTACGGACAATGAGGAGTTCTACCAGTACGCTGCCCGCATGCGGGAGTTCGGCGAGGTCATCCTTCCCGGCCGCCAGCGGGAGTACAACGCCTACACCCTGGGCTGGATGTACCGCACCATCGAGTTCGCCAACGCCTTCGGCCGGAGTCAGCTTCGGCGCCTCGACCAGCACAACGCCCAGCGCAGGGAGATGGCCGAGCATCTGAACCGCGAGCTGGCGCGGATCCCCGGCCTTGCGCCCGCGGCCTGCCCGCCCGATCGCAACCCGTGCTACTGGACCTACGTGGTCGAGTTCCGCCCCGAGCAACTGGGGCTCAAGGTCCCGGTCAACGAGTTCCGCAGGGCCGCCGAGAGCGCCTTGCGCGCCGAAGGGGTGCCCATCTCGCAGTGGCAGCACGTCCCGGTCCCCGCGCAGGACGTGTTCCAGACCATGGAGGGCTACGGGCGCGGCTGTCCCTGGACCTGCCGGTTCGGCCGCAAGATCGAGTACCGCGGTGAGGATTACCCCAACACCCTACGGTTCCTGGAGCGCCACTCCTGCCTCGGCGGCGTCCATCCGCCCAACACCATGGAGCTGATGGCGCTCTACGTGCAGGCCTTCCAGAAGGTGATGGCCTGCGCCTCGGACCTGCCAGCCGCCTAGGGCAGGCCCGCCGCAGCGCGGGCGCAAGGAGCAGCTTCTGTAGGGCGGGCATGTCGGAGTTCACCCTGAGCGTAGCGAAGGGCATGCCCGCCGCGCGTTTGCGCAGCCCCCCGACGCGTTGCCCCCGCCCTCCCACCTACCGCGCCTCCAGCACCCTCCTCGCGTTCCCTCCCACCACCTTCTCTGCTGCACCGGCCTGAGGATAGCAGTTCGTGAAGTAGTGCTTCCAGAAGATCACCCGCTCTTGCCAGGCGCGAATCCGATCCCTCCGGTCCTCGCCCTGCTGCGCCATCAGCATCACATCACTGCCGAGCAGGATCTTGTCCGCGATCCCGTATACCGTCATCGCCCGCGCCACCGGGTCGAGGATCGGACCGACATAGCCGCTGGTGTCGAGGTAGAAGTTGGGATGCGTGAAGGCCATCCCGATCGCCGCTTCGCAGTGCGGCCAACCGAGATGGGCGGCGATCACCCGCAGCGCGGGAAACTGCTTGATGATCACGTCCAGCCGCTCCACGTGCATCCAGTCCGTAGAGCGCGACCGGTGGCCGACCGCGTAGGGATAATGGTCCAGGGTGTCGGTCCATGCCTGGCCGGTGTGAAACACGATAGGCAGGCCCAGGGTCTCGGCCCGCGCGTAGATCGGGAAGAAGCTGTCATCATCCCAGGGGCGGGGCGGGGTGTGTGCTTTCAGCCCCGCGAACCCTCGCTCTTTCTGCCGATCCACCCAGTCCGGTCCCTCCGCCAGGTTCAGGTAGCCGAATGGCGCGACTCTCCCCTCGAAGGCCCGCGCCAGCTCCAGCACGACTTCATCGTTGTCCCGGGTTCCCATCCAGTGAGTCAGGGGAGCCGAAAGGGCCCACACCTGATCAACGAAGCCCAGAGAGAAGACCGTCTCCAGGTCCCCGGCCGTGAAGCCCTCCGGCAAGTGACAATGAGCGTCCACTACCAGCATAGTCTCGCCTCCTACTCCGCGTCATGCTTCAGTGCGCAGTTTACGCACTCCTTGCTTCCTGTCCTGCCGGGTGCTTCATGGCGAAGTAGGATGCCGGTAGTGGCCAATCGAATCGTGGCTGGCGGACGATAGGGCCGAGGCCCCGAGGCATGGCGAAGAAAGCTCAGCCACAGAGAATCCGCCTAGCCGAACTCCTGGTGGCGCGCGGCCTCTGCGCCGGTGTCGAGGAGGCGCGGCGAGTCGTCTGGTCGGGTGAGGTGATCGTTGATGGCGACATGGTGGATCAGCCGGCCGCGCTAGTGCCCGACACGGCCGAACTCCGCCTGCGTAGGCGGCGCCGGTACGCGACCCGGGGTGGGGAGAAGCTGGAGCCCGCGCTCGCCGCATTCGGGGTCGAGGTGCGAGGCCGCTGTGCGCTGGATGTGGGCGCGGCCGGCGGAGGATTCACCGACTGCCTGCTCGCGCATGGGGCCAGCCGCGTCTATGCTGTTGATGTGGGCCGCGGCCAGCTCGCCCAGCGCCTCCGCCTCGATGCCAGGGTCGTGGATCTGGGCGGACACGATGTGATGGCCTTGACGCCGTCCGACCTGGTGCCTCCCCCCAGCCTTGCGGTCGTGGATGTGACCTTCCGCTCCCTGTCGGACATGCTGCCCAAGGTGTTGTCGCTTCTGGACGAGCCACGGGAGGCGGTCGCCTTGGTCAAGCCCCTTCACGAAGCGAGACTGGCCGGAATGGGCAGAGTCCCGGACCTCCAGCGCGCGGTCTTTACCTGGCTGCTGCCGCGGCTCCAGGAGTCGCAGATCGCGGTCGCCGATATCATCCCCTCTGCCTGCCCGCCGCAGGCGGGCTCGCTCGAGTTCTTCCTGCACATCAAGGCCCCGGGTCACGGCGCCGCCAAGCTGTGGGAGAGAATGGAAGCGGCCCTGGTCGCGGGAGCGGCGGCCCTCAGCCGCCGAGCGAAACCCAAGCGCTCCGGCCAGAAGCGCCGGCGCACCTGGCGAAGATTCGGTCAGAGGAAGTGAGACCGGCCTACAGGGCTACGGCCCGGAATGCGCCTATGGAGTCTCTTGCATTACGGTTGTCACCGCAATGCAAGAGACTCTGTAGTGCGTCTACGTCCATCTCGCCACCCTCTTCAGCACCGCCTCCCCCTCCTCCCGGTCCCGCACTCCGACGGCGATCCAGAGGCCCTCGGGCCGGAGGTTCTCCATGAAGAGGTCGAGTTCGTCGGCGCCGAGGTGGAGCTGGAGGCCCTTACCCGCGGCCTGGCACTTGCGGTAGACGTGCATCCAGTCCGAGGCGCGGCCGTGGCCTGCGCCGTAGACCCACTGAATCGCGCTCAGCTCCTCGATCGCCAACAGGCTGTCCAGGTGCTTCAGCGCGTTGGGGCCGTCGAGGTGATAGAGGCTGGCCTCGTAGTGCTGACACTCGGCGATGATGCTGGAGAGGAATACCTCGTCGAACACCTTCGGGGAGACCATGCAGGAGAAGTCGTTGGAGGGCACCAGCCACTTCTTGGTGGAGACGATGCCGGCCCAGGTGGTGTTCGCCTGGCCGGCGGCCCTCAGTTTGTCATAGAAGAGATCATAGATCTTGAGATAGGTCTCGGTGACATAGGCAAGCAGGGCCTTGACCTGGTCCAGCGCCTCTATCATGTCGTAGTTGAGCTGGGCCGGGTCGCGGAAGGCCGCAATGGCATCGCCGCCCGGATGCATGTCGGTGAGGCCGGTGTAGAACCTGCCCCTTCCTGCCTCCAGCATGGCATCAGTGATCTCGACGATCTTCTTCCAGTAGACGTTCTCGGTGCTGAACCTGACCTTTCCCACGTCGGCCCAATCCTTCAGGATGGGGATGGACCACGAGGTATCCTCGCCGAACTCCAGCTCGCATCCGAAGAAGGCGCTGAACACCTCCGGGCCCAGGTTGGGGAAAGCGTAGGGCAGCGCGTCGCCCAGGTACTCGGTGTTCATCACGTTGGCCAGCGCCATCTCGGCGGCGTAGTCGGCGTCCATCCACCGGTCGCGGAGCGTGGCATGGCTGGAGTGCGGCCAGAGGCGCTCGGGTCTGGCCTTCGGGCAGGTCATCACCACCACCGGCCGGTCTATGATCTCGCGGCTCCAGAACGCGTCCTGCCGCGCCAGGCGTTGCTCCCAGTCCGGGATGTTCTCGATCGGCATCATCGGCAGTGACTCCTCACGACTTCAGTTCCGGTGCGTGCGCTGTCGCTTCTGTCTTCCACCGGGTGCGCGACGCGTCCTCTGCGCGGCTCGTGCTGCGTAGCGAAGCCTCCAGCCTTCGTAGCCCGGCGACGGCTGCGAAGCAACGCCGCAGCCTTGGGCCTACTTCGGCGGAGTAGGCACCCTCCTTCGCGGGGCTCCATAGCCCCGCTTCTGAGGGGCGACGGAGCCTTCGCAGAGTGGCAAAGGTTGGCGATGGCCGCGGCCGAATATGGCGAGGTTGGCGGCGCGTGAGAGGGCCGGCGCGACTGGCGCCTGGGAAGCTGAGCGAGTAGCGCCGCTAGGCCCCTCGGACCCTGAAGGACTCTCTGGGTCCTGAACGGATCGGGTCCTGGCTCAGGAAGCGGCCGGCGAGGTCGCGGTAGATGCGGGCGCGGAGCCAATAGTTCGCCGGGTCGGGCTGGCGGTAGTAGCCCCGCCTCCCTCCCCAGGTCATGCGGTTGGCGTGGCTGCCCGAGAGCACGGTCTGCTGACCGAAGGCGCGGTAGAGGTAGGTGATGAGCGCGTTCTGGGAGGCGTCCGTGAGGCGGTCCGTGCTCCCGAGCGCGTCCCTTCGGCTCTGCTCAGGGTAAACTCCGTGGTGGAAGGAGCTGGCCCCGCTGCGGCGCTGCGAGATGAGCGCCCCCCGTTCGCTGCGCTCAGGGTAAACTCCCCCCTCCGGCGCATGAGTGTAGGCGGCCACCGTGGAGTTGCCGCTGTCGGTCTCCAGGGCGATATTCTCCTGGTCCCAGATCACATTCCGCAGCCCATCGGAGTCCTCCGTCCGCCGCCGCTTCCCATCAGGTATCGTCGTCACGAGCTCAGTGTAGCTCATTCCGGTCGTGCGACTAGCTCTCCGGAGTGGGAAGGACAAAGGCGTCCATCGTGTTCGAGATGCGCAGCACCTCTCTCCAGACGCGCGTATCCATCACTATCACAGTCGAGGAGGTCCATGGAGCGTCAGCCTCGTAAAGGTAAAGGGTAAACGAGAGATACCGGCCGTCTCGGCTCCAACGCAAGTCGCGGAACTCGGGCAAGGTCGAATCTGGCCCCACCCCGTCCACCACGATATTCAGGCGGGATGGTGGGGTCGAGGGAATGGCGCCTGGCATCACTTCGGTGTGCCATGCTCTACGCTTTGTGGAAACCACGAACACGTCAATCCTCGCCCCGGGAACATCCGCATCCCCCCAAGGAGCCTTGAGCCGGCGCGAGACGCCTGCATCGGCCCGGGCCAGCATCTTGCCATCAGGTGAGATGGCCAGCTTCAGCGATAACGGGGCACCCGGACCGACTGATGTGGGGATACCGAGAGTGAGCGCCCAAGGATACTCGCCTGGCGAACTAGACAGCCCGAGTTCGCGCTGGAGCTTCTCCAATGCCCGAAGATAAGCATCCCGTAGTATGCCCTGGTGCTTTCTGCAATACTCAGCCAACTCATACTCAGCCAACGGCCGAGGCGAAATGAGCGACTCCGGCTGCTGGGTGGTGACCTTCTCGGGATGGTTCGCCGCAGGCGACCCCACGTTCTTCACGTCGTAGACGGCTCCTCCTCCGGCGCCTTCGAAGCCAACGGTTTCATTGTCCTCCCAGTAGGGTAGCACCGTCTGCCTGGCAGGTTCTAGCGCCACCCCCGCCGCGACCGCAGTTGTTGTGAGCTTGAAGTATCGCCCGTCACTCAGACGGATGACTCCCCACTCTGTGCGCTCTGTGCCCGCTCCGGCCGGAAGCTCACTTCCCCAGACGAGCAGCCAGCGGCCGTCCGGTGAAGGGAGGATGCCGACTGCGTCGGGCACCGGCGATCGAGCCCATTGGAACTCCGGAAAAGACGACACGCTCAAGGGGAAGAAATGGAACCAGGAGTTACCAGCCAGGTAGAGGACGCGCTCTTTTCCAGAACCCCTCCGCCGTTCCATGATCCTCAGCCTGTCCGTCTTGCCATCAAGCGGACTGATGTAGACCACGGACTCCGGCATCTGCAGTCTTGCCCTGTCGCCAAGCCGCACCAGGAACCCGAGCGCGGCAGCGATCACGAGCGCCGACACAGTGAGGAGAATCGCGACAGCTCTGAAGTGCGAGCCCAAGAGCAGCTCCCAGGAGCTATGGCTTCCCACTGATGATCGCCAACAGGCAGTTCAGTGTTGTCTCATACGCATCGCACTCACTATCGCTCACTCCCTTGCCCGGGCGCATATTGTCCCCCAGGCAGTCTCCACGATGGACCTGCTCGTGCTGTATGTAGCAGGTCTGTATACAACCGCTGAGCCCGAAGTAGAGAGGTCCTGGGTAGGTCAACGGTTTGCACCGGCCGCACTCCTCACAACAGATGGTAAAGGCCACTACGTTCGCCGGGATTTCAGGCATGGTGCAGCCAGCATAGCGCCTACATCCCTCTAGTGCTTCGCCATGTGAGCTGACTCCCATTCCCGCGGCCCCTTGCGCCTTCGAGCAGTAGTGGTCGGCCATCTTGGCCACGAAGCGGAGATATGCCCAGACTTGGTTGAGGTCGCACTGGCTATTCGTCGGATGCAGTGGCCTTACGGGCTGCACAGGGATATCCTGGCATTTACACCCGTGTGCGCTCTGGCATTCGAGTCCGGACGGGTCGAATCGCACGGTCGGGCTATTCCCTGCGTACTGATAGCAGTTCCCGTCTATGACGTTGCCGCGGTAGCACAATTCATCCCTCGTCTGCCACCTCCCCGGTACCGGTAGCACGGTGTTCGCCCTCACCCAGTAGTCCGCGGTGTCCGGCTGGGAGTAGTAGCCGAGGCGGCCCACCCACCAGAACCGGTTCGCGCTGCTCCCGGAACTCCCATTCGTGAGGCCGAAGGCCTTGTAGTCGCGGCTGTCGGTGGCGGTCTGGGCCGAGTTGGTTAGCGCGCGGGTAGAGCCCAGCGCGTCGAAGTGGTGGAACGCCGTCGCGCCGCCCCTGCGCTGACTGACCAAGCTGCCGTACATCTCCGGGGCGAGGGTGTAGCGGGCCACCGCGCTGCCGCCGGAGTCGCTCTCGAGGAGGATGTTCTCCGCATCCCAGACCACATTCCGCAGCGCGTCGGAGTCCTCGGTGCGCCGGCGCTTCCCGTCGCCGCCATAGGTCATGGTGTTCCGGCCGCCGGCGGGAAGCTGGACGAGGGTGATGTGGTTGTCGATGTCCCACCCACCCCGGACGTTAGCGTCCACCGTTGCCGCCCAAGCTTTCCGCCGTTACGCCCCGAAGTCTCCTCAGCTCCCTCGCGATGAAGATGATGGCCCAAACGGTCAGGAGGGCGTGGATAGCCGTAGGGAACAGGCCCCACAGCCAGATGGCCCGCGGCATACTGGCCACCCCATGTGGCTGCTCCAGAGACACGGCAGGTTCGACCCGCGACAACCCCGCCCCGGCCGTTAGCATGAAGGCCGCTCGATACGCGACCAGAAGCGCGTCCGCGGCAAGAGCCACCAGCCCCGCTCTCATCCCAAGCGGCCACCGCACCATGACAGAGACGCCGCCGGCGACGAGCGCTGCGCCCCAGACGCAGCCCACCGCCAGAGCGGCCCATCCCGGTGTCGGCGGCCCCCCGTTCGGCAGCCCTTCTGCACCACCGTCCCACCCCACGCGCCAAGTCGCCACTCCTGTTAGGTACGCCCGTCCCACGAGCACGAGGAACACCGTGCTCGACAGACCGTAGAGCACCATGGCCCAGCCGACGACACTGGCGAGGTCTGGACTCCGGTGATCCGGACCGGTGCCTCCAACACTGTTAGCCGGCGAATCGTCTGTCGGCATCATGGCCCCCAGAGCACACAATCAGCCATGCAAGCACAGAAGCACAGAAGCTTCAGCTTCAAGTCGACGACATATCTGCACGACAGACCACAGAACGCGCTACACAAGGCTACCACGTCTGGGTCAGGCTTGGGCAGCCACGGGGGCCATTCCCATTGCTTGCCACCCGATGCTCCCCCGGCGCAGGGGTTCGGGCGCGGAGGTTTGGGCGTACAGTAGGCGTGGTACAGGATCGCGACTTGTACCCACCTCTGCTCAATGTCCTCGTAACACTGGCACTGGTGGCAGATGTCGTATAGCAGGTGGTTCAGCCGCTGGCATTTCGCATACGTGAGGTTTGTGACGTCTGGGACGGGCACTAGATCTCGAAGCGCGTCCTCTGCCTTTCCCATGAGGCCCAGGCAGTGCGCGTGGGTTGCACAACAGCGCTGAGGCCCGCAAAACCCAGCCATGAAAGTGGCCCAGCGGCCGGACGGATCCACCAGCCTCAGGCACCTGTTACCTACATAAGCGTATCCGCCGCGTCCTGGCCCCATCGGATCCCTACTCACGAACCTCCCCATCGCGTCCCGGTAGTACCTCACCCCCAACTGCATCAGCCCGGTGCTGGAGTCGCGGTAGTAACCGTAGGCCGCCGCGAAGCGGAACGGATTGACCGTGCTGCCGGTGCTGGTCACCAGAATGCCGAAGGCCTTGTGCAGATAGGAATCGGTCACGGCTTGGGATGCGTCCGTGAGCCGGTCGGCGCTGCCGAGGGCGTCCAGGTGGTAGAAGCGCGACGCCCCCGATCGCCGGAGCGAGACCAGCCGGTCGAACCACCCGCCGCCGACGGTCGTGTACCGCGTCTGCGTAGTCCCGCCTGCATCCGTCTCCACCAGCACCCTCTCCCCGTCCCGTACGAACTTCGTCACCGCGCCGCTCTCCCCCTTGCTCCGGCGGCGCTTGTCGCCATCGTACGTGAAAGTGGTGTTGCTCCCGTCCGGCAGGGCCGCCTGCGTCATCATGTTCTCGATGTCCCAGGTATTTGTGGTCCGCGAGCCGGCGGCGTTGATCGCTCGCGTGACCAGTTGACCGCTAGCCGGGCTAACGCGCCGATGACCCGACACCTGCGCCCCGATTCTGCCCTCTCAGATAGGTCCCCCGCGCGGGTGGGCATGAAGTGTGTCGTCAGCATTGTACGACCGGGGGTGGGGCAGGTGTCAAGAGGAACCCGTGCCTCTGACTCCTAAGTTTGTGCGCGAGGTGTGGGGATGTCGCTGACAGGCCAACCGAGCGGGGAGCTGACCGCGCTCGAGGAGAAGCTGGGGAGCTTCGAGTCCGACGAGCGCAGGCAGGCGCTGGCGGCCATCTGCCGGATGGCCGAGAGCGGAGCCATCGCCCTCCCCAAGGCCGGGACGGACGTGAATCTGCATTGCCACACTTTCTTCTCGTACAATCCCTATGGCCACTCGCCGAGCAGGTTCGCCTGGCTGGCGCGACAGGCGGGACTGGCGGTGGCGGGGATTGTGGACTTCGACGTGCTGGACGGGCTGGAGGAGTTCCTGGCGGCGGGCCGGGCGCTGGGGCTGAAGGCCTGCGTGGGGCTCGAGACGCGGGTCTACATCCCCGAGTTCGCGGATCTGGTGATCAACTCGCCCGGAGAGCCGGGCGTCTCCTATCACATGGGAGTCGGATTCCCGACCTCGCGGCTCACCGGTCGGGAAGCGGAGTTCCTGTCGCATTTGCGCGCGATTTCGCAGGAGAGAAATCGGGAGCTGACGCAAAGAGTGAACGCATACCTGAGCCCGGTGAGCCTGGACTACGACCGGGACGTGCTGCCTCTCACTCCGTCAGGCAATGCCACGGAGAGGCATATCTGCCTGGCCTATGCGCTCAGAGCACGGGCCGTCTGCGCCGATGCGCGGGAGTTGGCGCGGTTCTGGAGCGAGAAGCTGGAGGTTGAGGCGAGCGCACTGGATCTGCCGACAGGAGTCGGTCTGCAATCGCTGATCCGGTCCAAGACGATGAAGAGCGGAGGCGTCGGCTACGTCCAGCCGGACGCGGGGTCGTTCCCGCACCTGGCCGAGACCAACCAGTTCATCCTGGCGGCGGGTGGCATTCCCACGCACACCTGGCTCGACGGGACCTCTGAGGGCGAAGAGCGGCTGGAGGAGTTGCTGCGGGTGGCGATGGGAGCGGGCGTGATGGCGATCAACATCATCCCGGACCGCAACTACACTCCGGGGAATCCGGATGTGAAGCTGGCGAACCTATACCGGGCGGTCGAGATCGCGGAGGCCCTGGACCTGCTGGTGGTAGTGGGGACGGAGATGAACAGCCCGGGCCAGAAGCTGGTGGATGATTTCGGGTCAAAGGAGCTGGCCCCGCTCGTGCCCGTGTTCCTGAGGGGCGCGCACGCGGTGTACGCGCATTCGGTGCTGCAGCGGAAGTGCGGGCTGGGTTACGCGAGCCGATGGGCGCAAGGCCACTTCCCGGAGCTGGGCCAGCGCGCCCCTTTCTTCGCGGAAGTGGGGGCGCGGCTGTCGGTCGGCGAAGAGGAGGCCCTGGCTGGCCTGACGGGGGATGCTTCCCCGGACGCGATCCTCAAGAGAACCGAGCAGTGATCAGCAGATGAAGAACGGACTGCCAAGAGCACAACGCGCGGTGCAACTGGTCGGGCCGAATGCGCTCAGGCTGAACTCCGAGAAGCCGGTATCCGCGCCCGGGCCTAACCAGATCGTCTGCCGAGTGGAGGCGGTCGGGCTCTGCTTCTCCGATCTGAAGCTGCTGAAGCAGTTCTCCAGCCACCCCCGCAAGGCCGCGATCGTCTCCGGGGTCGGCCCAGAGGTGCTGGCTGAGATCCCGAGCTATGTGCCCGGAGACGCGCCCACGGTGCCGGGACACGAGACGGTGGTGCGAGTGTGCGCAGTGGGCGATCGGGTGAGTATCTGCCGGCCGGGAGAGCGCTATCTCGTACAGACCGACTACCGGTGGCTGCGTACTCCGGGCGCGAACGCCGCGTTCGGCTACAACTTTGAGGGGGCGCTCCAGGAGTACGTGTTGATGGACGAGAGGGTGATCACCTCTCCTGGCGGGGAGTCAATGCTGATCCCGGCCCCTGAGCATCTCTCGGCCTCCGCCATCGCGCTGGTCGAGCCCTGGGCCTGCGTCGAGGACGCATACGCGACGAGGGAGCGCCAAAGGCTGAAGGACGCAGGCCGGATGCTAGTGGTGGCCGAAGAGGAGGTCTGCGAAGGGGCATTCACCGCGCTGCTGGCGCGCTGGGGGAGGCCGGGGGAGATCACATGGGTCTCCCCGCGCGACCGACCGGCCCCGGTCGGCCTTCCGGTCAAGGAGGGGAAGGATCTAGCGGAGCTGCCGGAGGCCGGCTACGATGATGTGATCTACTTCGGCAGCAGGCCGGAGACCGTCGAGACGCTCTTCGGGAAGCTGGCGGCCGGAGGCTTGCTCAACGTGGCGCTCTGCGGCGGGAGACTGGCGCGACCAGTTGCTCTGCCCGTTGGTCGCGTGCACTATGCCGGCATCCGGATCGTGGGCACGATGGGAGATGACCCCGCGGATTCCATGAAGACCATTCGGCCTTCGGGGGAGATTCGGGCCGGGGATGCTATCAACGTGGTTGGGGCCGGCGGGCCGATGGGGGTGATGCACGTCATCCGGAACCTTTCGCTGGGGTTGGATGGCCTGACCCTGGTGGCAAGCGATGTGGACGACGAACGGCTTTCCGCGCTGGGCCGGATCGCCGGCCCGCTGGCCGCGGAATCCGGGGTCGCGTTCCGCACCTGCAGCCCGGTCAGGGAAGCTGCGCCCGGACCGTTCACGCAGACCATCATACTCGTGCCCCAGCCCAGCCTGGTGGCCCAGGCCGTCAAGCAGGCCGCCGAGGGAGGCGTGATCAACATCTTCGCGGGGATACCCCCTGAGGTCACCGCGGAGGTTGACCTCGGTGCTTACATCGGCAAGCGGCTCTATCTCATCGGCACCAGCGGCTCTACGCTGCAAGATATGAGGGCGGTGCTGGCGAAGGTGGAGGCAGGACGGCTGGACACCAACCTGTCCGTGGCGGCCGTCAGCGGCCTGGAGGGAGCGGCTGACGGCATGCGGGCGATCGAGAGCCGAGAGGTGAGCGGCAAGATCGTCGTCTACCCGGAGTGCCGCGGCCTCGGTCTGGTCAGGCTGGAGGAACTGGAAGGACGCCTTCCGTCAGTGGCGGCGTTCGTCGAGCGCGGCCTCTGGAACCCGCAAGCCGAGAGGGAGTTGCTGCGAGTCTGCGGCGCGCCCCGCGCGGCTCAGTGAGGACGGCATGACGACCGGATCATTCCTCGCTTTCGATCTGGGCGCCTCCAGTGGGAGAGCGATGCTGGGCAGGCTGGCGGAGGGCCGCATCGCCATCCGCGAGCTTCACCGTTTTCCCAATGAGATGGTCGAGCTGGGTGGGCATCTGCACTGGAACATCGTGCAGCTCTACCAGGAGATCAAGCAGGGGATGAAGCTCTGCGTCGCGCAGGGGGAGGCGAGGCCGGAGGGTCTTGCCCTCGATACCTGGGGCGTGGACTTCGGGTTTCTGGCGGCCGATGGAAGTCTGCTCGCCCTGCCGTTCGCCTACCGCGATCCAATGACGAATGGAGCGCCCGAGGAGTTCTTCAAGCGGGTGCCGCGCAGTCGGGTCTACGAGCTAACCGGCATCCAGTTCATGCAGATCAACACGCTCTTCCAGCTCTGCGCGTTGGTGCGCGACCGGTGGCCGCCGCTGGGGGTGGCGGACGCCTTCTTGATGGTCCCCGACCTGCTCAACTACCTCCTGACGGGCACAAGGAAGACCGAGTTCACGATCGCGACCACCTCCCAGCTCTACAACCCCGTCAAGCAAGACTGGGAGGAGGAACTGCTGACCGCGCTCGGGCTCCCGCGAATGATGATGCAGGAGATCGTGCCTCCGGGGACAGTGATCGGCGACCTGCGGCCGGCGGTGGCGGCCGAGACCGGCCTGGGGAGCGTGCCGGTGATCGCGACCACCAGCCACGACACCGCCTCCGCGGTGGCCGCGGTGCCGGCCGAGGGCACGGACTGGGCCTACATCAGCTCTGGCACCTGGTCTCTCGTCGGCTTTGAGAGCGGGCGGCCGGTCATCACCAAGCAAGCGCTCGACCTGAACGTGACGAACGAGGGCGGGGTCGGTGGGACTTTCCGCGTGCTCAAGAATGTAACCGGCCTGTGGCTGGTGCAGGAGTGCCGCAGCAGTTGGGCGCGGGAGCGCGAGTACGGGTATGGCGAACTGGCCGAAATGGCGACCGCCGCGCCGCCCTTCGCGGCACTGGTTGACCCGGACCACGCCAGCTTCCTGAACCCGGCGGAGATGCCGGAGGCGATCTGTCGGTACTGCGCAGCGACCGGGCAACAGAGGCCCGCTGGGCCGGCGGAGTTCATGCGCTGCATTCTGGAGAGCCTGGCGCTGAAGCAGCGGATGGTGCTGGAGCAGCTTCGGGAGTTGCGGGGGCGTCCGTTCGAGACCGTGCACATCATCGGGGGCGGCAGCCAGAACGAGACGCTCTGCCAGTTCACGGCGAATGCCACCGGCCTGCCGGTGCTCGCCGGGCCGGTGGAGGCGACCGCAGTCGGCAATCTGCTGGTCCAGGCCCTGGGGCTGGGGCACATCACCTCACTCGCCGAGCTGCGAGAGGTGGTCAGGCGGTCCTTCCCGCTCCGACGGTACGAGCCCGCGAACACCGCGGCCTGGGACTCAGCCTACGCCCGCTTCCGCGAGCTGATCCCGCGGTAGCGCAGGTCCGCGATCTGCGTTTACCTGACCGCGAACGCCCAGAGCGTCGGCAAAGCGGTCTCGCGGCTTCATACCCACAGTTGCAGCTTCCCCAAGCCCTCGCGAGGCCGTATCGTTGCCACGCGGCGCGCCGGATGCCATTACCAGTGACGACAGAACGAGTATGGAGCGGGGTCAGTGCCGTCGTGAGTGCGGAAAGCAAGTCCCTCCTCAGAGGATCTGTTCTGAGCCTGTGTGGCTGCAGGAGAGGTGCTCGCGGAAGAAGAGGGAGAAGTGCCTCCGACGAGGAAACTGCTCCCTGAGGGCATTGCGGGGCGGCCCATGCGGTCCCACTTGCGAGACGGCGTGGCCGCGATCCCCGATAGGTGGCTCTCCCGCTAGCAGGATGAGCCAGGTTGGGGTATAACTAATGGTGCGGTGACCTGCACGTCTGACAGGAGAGTCCTAGTGCCCACTTTCGAAGGGCAGTTCCTCAGCATCGTATTCCTGGGAAGGCACAACCCGCAGATCCTCAACCACGACTTCCTCGTAGATCAGACCGTGTTGCCGCGTGATCGCGAGCCGTTCCAGAGTCTGCTGGCCAAGGAAAGGAACAAGCAGTTCGATCAGTTCATCTCGACCCCCGTCATGGCAACAATCCGCTATGGGCCGGTCTCCATCATCGTGGACGAGAATCGGTACCAGATCAAGGACGACCGCCTGGCCGATCCGGCATCCAGTCCGATCATGGGCATCGCGAGGAAGTACTTCGGCGACCTGCTTCGTTATACGCCTCTCAAAGTTGGTGGGGTGAACCTGAATGGGGTGATACGGTTCACTGACGAAGAGGACCTGGGGCGATTCGAGCAACGTGAGGGACTCAACAGGCAGGCGATCTCCGGTCTGATCGGTCAACCTGCCTTTAGGGCGAGCTTGACGCTTGGCTTCGCATGGCACAAGGGACTTGTCGAGGTTCGACTTCACAGAGCGAAGAACGAACCGGAGACGATTCGGGCTAACTTCAACTATGAGTTCGGATACAGCGACATAGATTCGTTCCTGGCAAACCTAGATGACGTTGGGCTGGTCTACCAGCGATTCCGCGAGTTTCTGGCATCTCTGGAGGTTGTTGCGTGAGCGTGGTCGACGTAGGGAATGTGACGTCTCAAACGATGGGTTGGTGGCACAGGAAGCTCGACCACCAAGAGGACATCGGGACGGCAGTTGTCGTTGCATGTGGCGATGTAGAGCCCAGGCTGATTCCTGACGACTACGATGTAGTAGTAGCCCTCGGTACAGGAGGAATCTCCGTCGGTGAGTGCAAGCAAGCGCAGCCGGGGGTAGTGACGCACTTGGAGGGCTTCGCCTCACCCCTGGATCTGGCCAATGTGACCGAAAGGGCGTGGGTTTCGTTCGGCCATGTCATGTGTACACCAGCGGGGAACCAACCGGTGCAGATCGGCGAATATCTGGATCGGTGGACTGGCCGCGGGATGACTGGCGGACCTATCGGCCCCCGCGGACTCGATTTCAGGCCCGGGAACGTCAGACCCCTCAGCGCTGAAGAGATCTCCTTCTGCCTGTGTGAGGACCTGACCGATTCGCTTCTTCTGGCGATTAGCCTGGCCCAGCAGTACCTGGAGCCCATACAGCCCCTTGAAGTCCAACTGGAGCACGACCCTGAATCCACAGAAGAGTGGCTAACGCTGAGGGTGGTCGTTGCGGGAGACAACGAAAGCATTCTGACTCATTACGACAACTACGTCAGGGACTGGGTCGCACAAGTGCTGTGGCCCGAGGTGAACAGGATTCGCCTCAGCTACGACGTGGCCGAATGATGGACCCGCAACACTTCCTGGATCTGGCACGCCTGCTGTCTGCCAGGGACGACGCGTCTGCTTGCCGAACGGCCATAAGCCGTGCCTACTACGCAGCCTACCATGTGGCCGCGGGGATACTAAGGAACGAAATGGGGGTCCGTATCCCTTCCGGGGCAGAGGGGCATGGTGCCGTGCACAATTGCCTCGCTCTATGCGAGGACCCCGATATAACGCCCGTCGGTCACAGGATCGCGAACCTCTACGGTGACCGTGTCCGCGCGGACTATCACCTTGACACACGATACGTCGAGAAGGCTAGGAACGCACGAGTCCGAGTTGAGGATGCCCAGATGATCATAGGCATCTTGCGGAAGTGCTTGGGAGACAACGCTAGACTCGGGGCAATGCGGGACGCGCTGAGTAAGGCAGCAGCAACAAAGCGATTCCTACTCTAACCGTCCCTCAAACGGCTCGATCGGCGAGCCATCGCCACGCGCAGCATAGCCCCGGCCACTCGGCTGACAAGGAGACAGTGCATAGCCAGGGACGAAGTGTGTGTCTAGTAGGATCTCGCCCCTTCGTTTCTGGGCTCGGTTCCGTCTTCTACCCCCTGGAACGCATGAGTTTGCAGTTCGCCTCTCCGCCATTGAGCAGATAGAGCAAGGGCAGGGGCCGGTCGGCGCCCTCGACATAGCCAGGCCGGGCCTGCCAGGGCGTGACGGAGAGCACGTTCGCCAGGTCCATCCAGTACTGAAGCCGGGCCGGCTTCAGTCCCCAGGTCATGTGGAAGTGGTTGGCCGGCGCGTACTGCTTGTACTCGCCCATGGTCGCATACCTGGGGACCACGAAGGTGTGCGGCCAGGTGGGCGTGGAGGTCTGGCAGACGGCGCGGGCCAGCTTCTCCGGCAGGGCGACGGTGGCGGCCTCATCCCAGATGAGCGAGAACAGGCCCGAGCTGGAGCTGTAGGCGAGGCGGCCGGCGATTCCCTCGATGCCGCCCGGCGAGACGAAGGTGACGGAGTTGCCGAGGCCGGGGAAGTAGCCGGGGTCGGCGAGCGGGAGAGCGATGCCGGACATGATCTCCCCAGTTGATGCCCCCGGGCTGGCGGCCCAGTCGAAGGCCGCGCTGCCCGAGTTGTCGCCATCCACCAGGCCCTTCTTGCGCCAGATGGCATCGGCCTCAAAGCTGTCCTCGAGGCCGACTTCCTTCGCCAGGCGGTTGATCTCCCAGGGCTCCCAGACCTTGCGGAAGTCCATGAAGAGCGGCGGGTTGCCGCCGGTGAGGTAGGTGAAGGCCAGCATGGTGAGCAGGCCTTGCACATCCGCCTCGGTGGCATAGGGCAAAGGCGGCTTCCTGCCGTTGTGATCGAAGGTCGAGTTGAAGAGCGATTCCATCACATCCGCGACCGGGAGCGGGAGGCCGCGGGGATCGGAACCCCACTCGAGCTGGCTCATGAACCCACCGCCCACCGCGTTGAGGTCCCGCATCAGGTCACGCACGATCAGGTACATGGCCAGGCTCTGGTCGAGGCGGGCCCGATCAGCATCATCGCGCAGCTCGATCCGGTCGCCGAGGTGGCGGTGGAGCCAATCGCGGAGCGCGGCCAGCTCCTGCTGCGAGTAGGCCCGCTTCTGAAGCATGTCGGCGAGGAGTTTCATGTCGAGCCGCGCGATCTCCAGGCCGAAAGTGCGGCGGGTTGGGATGATATGCGCGAGGGCCGTTTCCATGCCCATGGAGTCGTGGCCCAAGATCACGACGCGTCGGCCTTTGAGCCCTCGGTAAGCGATCGCGCCGTATATCCAGTCAACGAGCGCACGCGCCGTGGACTCGGTCATCTCAGGGCGCTCGCCGGTGTCGGGCCAGGTGCCGACGTTGATGTGCACCAAGCGGCCGTACTGGGAGATGGCGCCGTTGGCGGCATGGGTGAAGACCACTCCCGGCTTGGGGCCGCTATTGCCGCAGGTCAGGTTGATGGGAGTGTCCTCGGGGAACTGCGAGAGGAGTGAGATCAGGCCGAGCTGGGGGAAGGCCCAGGTGTCGGGCGCGCAGACCAGGATGTCCACGCCTTCGGCGCGGAACTGGCGCGCTACGGCGTCGGCTTGCCGCTCGCCGTCCACGAGCACGGGAGTGTAGACCACTCGCACCGGGCTGCCGTCCGGGAGGGCGGCGCCGCCGGCGATGACGTCGGCCACCATCCCGACGATGTTCCGGGCGCGCCGGCGCGAGGCTTCATCGAGGCGAGGGTCGCAAGTGGCGAAGACTCCCACGGTGGGGACGCCCGGTTGTGCGGGCGGATTCTCGGCCAGTCGCTGGGCTTTGCTCATGAGCATGCTCCCTTCGGCAACTTCCGGCGGATTCTCCCCCCAAGCACGTCGCCCCTGCTGCGGCGAGGTCGCGACGGCGGGAGGCCTGGGGGCAGCGCGCGCCGAAGATGATCGCGGCCCGAGAGCGAACTGACATGCGGCCCCACCTGATATTGCTGCATCCGCCCAGCTTGCTGGGGGCGCCGGCGCGGGAGGCGCGGCACTCGCTCGCCTCGGCGACGGTCGCCAGCTCCTCGCAGTTCGAATATTACCCGCTCGGCTTCCTGACGCTGATGGAGTACGTCGAGCGGCATGGGCTCGAAGTCCGCATCATCAACGTGGCGGCCAAGCTGGCCGGGAGCCGCCGGCTCGACGCGCGTGGGCTGATCCGGGGGCTGAAGCCGCTCCTCTTCGGCATTGATCTCCACTGGCTCGTGCACGCGGACGGCGCGATGGAGCTGGCGCGAATCTGCAAGGAGGAGCACCCCGAGATCCCGGTGGCCCTCGGCGGGCTGACGGCGTCCTACTACCACCGGGAGGTGATCGCGTCCGCGGATGTGGACTATGTGGTGCGCGGTGATTCCACCGAGCAGCCGGTGGTTGACCTGCTGCGTGCGCTGGAGGCCGGAGCCGAGCCGGCCGCAGTCCCGAACCTGACTTGGAAGCGGGCCGGCGAGGTGGTGGTCAACCCGCTGAGCTACCAGCCGGAGCTGCTGGACATCAGGGTTGACTACCGGCGGCTGATCAAGCACATGATCCGGTACCGCGACCTGAGGGGGAACCTGCTGACCGGCTTTCAGTGGCCGGCCTATGCCTTCAACATGACGCTGTTCTGCCGTGGGTGCCTGTTGAACTGCCTCACCTGCGGCGGGTCGAACCGGGCGCTGGGGCGCACGCGGCTGGGCGTGCGTGACCCCGAGGCGCTGGCGGAGGAGATCGCCGCCACCCAGCAGCTAACCCCGTTCTCGGTGGGCATTCCTGGAGACATTCGCCAGCACGAGCCGGAACGCCTGATCGCGGCGCTGCGCCGGCGAAAGCCGAGCCGCCCGCTGAGCTTCGAGTTGTTCGGGCCGGGCGGGGAGGAGTTCCTGAGAGAGCTGGCCAGTATCGGGCCGCCGCTCGATATCCACATGTCGCCCGAGAGCCATGACGAGGATCTGCGGGCGCGGTACGGGCGCTGCTATACCAATGAGCGGCTCGAGCGGGACTTGGCAACCATCCTCGGGCTGGGCGGCAAGGCTTTCATCTTCTTCCTGATTGGGATTCCGGGCCAGACGCGGGACTCGGTGCGAGAGAGTGTGGCCTATGCCGAGCGGCTGCTGGAGCACTGGAACGCGCGCTATCCGGGCAAGCTCGACGCGAACATTTCGCCACCGCTGCCGTTCATTGATCCCGGCAGTCTCGCCTTCGAGTATCCCGAGCGGACCGGGTACCGGCTGTTCGCGCGCAGCCTGGCCGAGCACCGGGCGCTGATCCGGAGGCCCGATCTGCGGGAGGTGCTGAACTTCGAGACCGAGACCATGGCGCGCGCGGAAATCGTTGACATCGCGGCCGAAGCGATGGCGCGGATGATAGAGCTTCGCCAGCGCTGCGGCCTGCTCAAGGCCAAGTGGGCCGAGCGCGAGCGGGCGAGGGTGCGGGAGGCGCGTGAGCCGGGCGCGGGTGGCGCCTCCGCCCCCCAGTGACGGATCTCAAGGCCGGTGCGGCGGTGAGGCCAAGAGGCTGGCGTACGCGGGCGCCGACTTCTTGAACTCCTTGGTCGAGAAGAGCGCCAGCGGCTCGTCGAGGCCGCAGGACTGGGAGAGCTTGGCGGCCGCCGCCAGGCATTCCTCGCGGCAGCGCCCGTGGATCATGGCGTAGAGGTTGAACGGGAACTCCGGGAACCGCGGGCGCTGATAGCAGTGCGAGACCTCGGGCGCCAGGGCGAGCGCGCCGCCCACCTCTTCGATCCGGTCGTCCGGAACAGACCACACCGTCATGGCGTTGGCCACGAATCCGAGGCGACGATGGTTCACGGAGGCGCCATAACGGCGGATGCGACCCGAGGCCGACCAGTCCCGGATCACCTCCAAGAGATCGGCTTCGGGCCAGCCGCACCGTTCGGCCAGGAGGAGGAAGGGGCGAGGGGAGAGGGGCAGGTCCGCGTCGAGGGCGGCGAGGAGCCCCGGCTCGGGGAGACTGGGGGCTGCGTCCGGAGCGACGCCCACACCTGGCCCGTCCAGATCGGCAGTTGGGAGATCCGCCCGCGCGAGACCGCCATCGGTCAGGTCGAAGTGCACGGCGATCTTGAAGCGGCGGAGCGTCGGCAGCCGCCAGACGCCCAGAACTCCTTGCCAGCCGCGGACCTCCTCGGCGGCCTGCTCGAACCAGGTCGCGTCGGCGGCCACGCCTGCGAACCATAGGTTGACCCGGTGGCTGCGCACGTAGCAGTGAGTCACCTCAGACCAGGCGGCAACAGAGGCACCGACTGCATCGAGGCGCCCGGCCACGACCTGGGCTGCGATCAGCTCGCTGGTGAGGCCGAGCGCGGCCGGCTCGAAGATCGGCCCGATGCGGCGGATCAGAGCCGCCTCCTTGAGCGCGACCAGCCGCGCGATCACCGCCTCCTCCGACCAGCGTATGCTCTCACCGAGCGCGGCGAAAGGCCTGGTGACGAGCGGGAACGCGACCTGCGCGAGGGTGAGCAGAAGCCGGTCGTCGGGCGAAAGATCGGCCGGGTTCACTCCTTCAGCCATCTGGCGGCCTCGCGGCAGTGGTAAGTGAGGATGAGATCCGCGCCGGCGCGGGCGATGCTGGTCAGGACCTCGAGGGTGATGGCGCGCTCATCCAGCCAGCCGCAGGCCGCGGCGGCCTTCACCATCGCGTACTCGCCGCTGACATTGTACGCTGCGACCGGGCGGTCGAGCGCGACGCGCACCTCCGCGATCACGTCGAGATAGGCGAGGGCCGGCTTGACCATGATGATGTCCGCGCCTTCGTCTGCGTCGAGGCGGGCCTCGCGCAGGGCCTCTCGGCGGTTCGCGCTCGCCATCTGGTAGGAGCGCCGGTCGCCGAACTGCGGAGCCGAGTCAACCGCCTCGCGGAACGGTCCGTAGAAGGCTGAGGCGTATTTGGCCGAGTAGGCCATGATGCCCGTATCGGTAGAGCCCGCCTGGTCGAGCGCGGCGCGAATGGCGCCGACGCGACCGTCCATCATGTCGGAGGGGGCAACGAAGTCCGCGCCAGCCTCGGCGTGAGAAAGCGCGGCCTCCGCCAGCACCGCCAACGTCGGATCGTTCAGGACTTCGCCGTTCTCACCGACGATGCCGCAGTGCCCATGGGTGGTGTAGCCGCAGAGGCAGACATCGGTCATCACCACCAGCTCGGGGAGGGCCCGCTTCAGCGCTCGAACCCCTTCCTGCGCCGGTCCACGCGGGTTGGCCGCCTCCCGGCCCTCCGGGTCTTTGGCCTCGGGGATGCCGAAGAGCAGCACGGCGCGAATCCCCTCCTGCCAGGCCTGCTCGACCTCCGCGACGAGGAGGTCGGGAGAGCGCCGACACTGGCCGGGAAGGGCCTCGATCTCTTGGCATTGGTTCGTCCCTGGGACCACGAAGAGTGGATAGATGAACTGGCGCGGGTCGAG
>Ga0315285_10000844_pt1 | contig 31878 bp, 28 predicted proteins | sample YL17G09_36_MG_FD_203698 | JGI IMG/M metagenome (GOLD analysis project Ga0315285, IMG submission 203698) | Sediment microbial communities from Yellowstone Lake, YNP, Wyoming, USA - YL17G09_36 | ecosystem: Environmental > Aquatic > Freshwater > Lake > Sediment | place: USA: Wyoming | collected...
CAGCGCGGTCTCGATGAGCGAGCGTGCGACTGAAAAATCTCCTCGACGGCGGGCAGAACCTCCCTGAATGATGTCCGTTGCCGCCGCAAGCCATTCATCTTTCAATTCCTGCTTAAGCAATCGCGCTTCTTCGAACAACGCGTCTGCCCGTGACGGGTCATTCCCCCGGGCTCCACAAACAACTGCCGAGAGAGTGATGCCCCATTTGTCTCCCTGTTGCCGGTACAGTCCCAGACTCTCAGCGCATAGTGCGTGGCATTTTTCATTCGTGCCCACAAAATAGTTCATTATTCCCAATCTTAGGAGTGGCTTGGCTCTTGCAGGCGTGATGGTGGGGCTTTCCAGAGATCGTTCCAGCCAATTCCGCCCTTCGTTGAAATAGCCGCGCTTGATCCAAAACCACGTCAGCGCGCCAGCAAGACGCATCGCCAGCTCGGCGCGATCGTGACCTGCGCCAAGTTCAAGCGACCATTCCAATGCCGCGCGCAAGTTGTCGTGTTCGGTTTCCAACTGGTTGAACCAAATCCCTTGATCCGCGCCATTCAGTTTTGGCTCAGCATCTTCGGCGAATTTCAAGTAGAAATCCAAATGGCGGTCGCGAATATGTTCGCTCTTGCAGGAATCAAGCAATTTCTCGCGCGCGTACTGCCGAATCGTTTCCAAAATTCCATAACGCGCGGCAGGACTTGCCGCTTCCTCATCCACCATCACTAGCGATTTGCCGATCAGATGCAAAAGTAAATCGAGAACATCATTCGTTTCAATTCCATCGCCTGAACAAACGGCATCAGCCGCTTCGAGCGTCCAGCCGCCTGCAAAGACAGACAGCCGCCCCAGTAATTTGCGCTCAGTTTCCGAGAGCAGACTGTAACTCCAATCCACTGCCGCACGCAGAGTTTGATGACGCGGCAACGCGGTGCGACTGCCGTCAGTCAGTAATCGAAAGCGGTCGTCCAGGCGTTGCGCGATTTGTTCTGCTTTCATTCCCTTGATCCGCGCCGCCGCCAGTTCAATCGCGAGCGGAATGCCATCCAAACGATAACAAATTTGCGCAACGGACAGCGGATTCTGGTTTGTGACCTGAAAGGAGGGCAGTATCATCCGCGCACGATCGATGAATAGCCGGACGGCATCATATTGGGTTGGGCTGGAGAGAGATAGGAAATCGGAGGTTGGAGCAGGGCAGGAGAGTGAGGGCACGCGGTAGGTTGTCTCGCCTGTGACACCCAACGCCTCGCGACTGCTCACGAGAATTTTGAGATGCGGGCACGCGCGCAGGACCGTATCGGCAAATTGTGCACACACGGCGAGCAGATGCTCGCAGTTGTCGAGGAGGATGAGCAGATTTCTCGCGTGCAAGTAATCCTTGAGAATCGTTTCGAGCGCAGTGCCTTCGTTCCCGCAAACCCAGTGTTGTCACAACGTCTTGCACGACGAGTGCGGGATCTGCGAGTGGCGCGAGTTCGACAAACCAAATTCCATCGGGAAAACGCTCCGCGTCCAGGAGTTCTGCTGCGACCTGGAGCGCAAGCCGTGTTTTGCCCGTGCCACCTGCGCCAGTGAGCGTGAGCAAACGCGTCGTTTCCAGCAACTGCCGTACTTCTGCCATCTCGTGCTCGCGCCCGATGAAACTGGTCAGTTGAGCGGGGAGATTATGGGTTGGTTTAGCGTCGCGGCGAGTGGGCGCCAGACTGGCCGTTTCTTGAGCGAGTGGCAGAGTGGGGAAGGCATCACCCAAAACTTCGCGCGCGAAGCGTACAAGATCCTCGCGATCTTTGGGTGGAATGTCAAGGCGTTGCGCGAGAATCTCCGCCAACTGCTTGGAGGGACGGCGTCCGTCCGCTTCGATCTTACGAATTGTTCCGACGGCGCAGCCTGCCTGCTTGGCTAGTTCCTCTTGAGTCCAATCTAGCGCACGCCTTCGCCGCCTAAGCCATTCGCCAAAGGAATGCGGTTGGTTCATAAGTAACCCCACCTTCCAGAAAAACAAGTCGAAAACCAGTCACGCTTTTTGTCGTGCTTTTTGTCACGCCAAGTGCCTTACGCCAATTACGAAATTAGTGTTTAATGGTGCCAGGAAACACGAAGGAGGTTATCATGAAAACGGTACCAGAGTGCTCTCTAAAGTGGAATGTTCGAATCCAAGAGCTTAATCGATTGGCTATGATTGCCGAGTATCGGCAAACCGAGATGCGACAAGACAAGAACGCAGTGGCGGATCAACACCCTCCACTCGTTTCGAGAACTATGCGTTTCGCTCGACGGCGTGTGCTACGAGTCGCCTGAGCAATCGGTGTTTAATGGTGCTGGAAAGGACAAAGGAGGTTATCATGAACACGGTACCAGAGTGCGATCTGAAGTGGAATGTTTGGCTCCAAGACTTTGATGGATTGGGTATGATTGCCAAGGATCGGCAAGCCGAGATTCGACAAGACAAGAATGCAGTTTCCTATCAATGCCCTCCACGCGTTTCGAGAACTCTGCATTTCGCTTGGCGGCGTGCGTTAGCAGTCGCCGTTGCAAACGTGATGATGAACTGGTTCGGCTAAACGTGCAGACATTTTACCCAGACTTGCTGTCCACGCCAAACCGCGATTACCGCACTTGCCGATACCTCAAACAACTCGTTACGTGATCGTTTACTAAACCCGCCGCCTGCATAAGCGCATAGCAGATCGTCGAGCCGACGAATTTGGAACCGCGCGCTTTCAAATCCGCGCGCAGCGCGTCCGATTCTTTGCTCGTGGCGGGGATTTGCTTGATTGTCTTGAACTCGTGGGCGATAGGCTTGCCGCCGACGAATGACCAAATGTATTTGTCGAACGAACCGAATTCTTTTTGCACCTCCAAGAATTTCTGCGCGTTGTTGACCGTCGCCGCGTTCTCAGGCGCGTCCAACTGCTTGACTTGCATCTGAGGCAGTTCCTCGCGAGTATATCCCAGCCGCTGACGCGCTACTTGATTGATGATACGCCAGATGGCGGGCAGTGCCGATGGTTCGATCACCTAGGGTGCGACGTACAAATACATCACACGCCCCCACTGCCGCAGCGCAAACAAATCCGCGAGTTCTTTCGTGCCCCAATTCGGCAGCGCCGCCGACCCGAACGCATCGAAGAATCCGGGTTTGTATCGAAATTCGATCTTGCGCGGCGTGCCGGAGATTTTACCCAGTTTTGCCGCCGCGTCCACTGCCGCGTCGAGATTCCCCAGTTCGTCGGCGAGTCCCACTTCTTTCGCTTGCTTGCCCGTGTAGATGCGACCATCGGCGAGTTGTCTCACGCGTGCGCTATCCAGGTGACGACCTTGCGCGACGATGTCCACAAAATCGTTGTACGCTTCGTCAATCATCTTTTGCCAAATCTCGCGCTCTTCGGGCGTCAGGTCACGATAGCCGTAACTCTCGTCTTTGTGGGGACCGCTCTTGATGACGATCAACTGCACACCGATTTTTTCTGTCAGTCCTGCAAGGTTCGGCAGAACACTGATGACGCCGATGCTGCCTGTGATCGTCGCAGGGTGCGCGTAGATTTTGTCGGCGGGGGCGGAGATGTAATAGCCGCCCGACGCGGCAACTTCGCCGAAGGACGCGACGACCGGCTTGCCTTTGCGCGTCGCGACGATTTCGTCGTAAATCTCGCGCGACGCGACGACACTGCCCCCCGGACTTTCGACGCGCAACACGATGGCTTTGACCGCCGCATCTTTTTGCGCGGCGCGCAGATATTGGACGATCGTTTCCGAGTACGCGATGCCGCTCGATGAATAGCCCCCCTCGGGTCTCCCCATCACGATGGGACCTTCGACGTAGATGATGGCGACGGCGTCGCCCAAACCCGCCGCAGGCGAAACGTTCTTGACGAGGCTGATCGTCAACACGGCGATGCCCACGAGCAAAACGCACGCGAGCAGTCCCAGTCCGATGATTGCAACGAGCAATCCCCGCGATTTCATTTTGTCCTCCGTATGTAAAACGTAGGGGTAGCCCCGTGTGGCTACCCCAATTGGGCAACCACACGGGTTGCCCCTACGATCTCACCAACCGCACGAACTTGCGCCGTCCCACGCGCAACACCGCTTCATTTGCCGGAATCACCGCGTCGATCTGGTCAATCGTCGCGTCGTTCAATTTCACGCCCCCTTGTTGAACCAAGCGGCGCGCTTCACTGCGCGACGCGGCGAGATTCGCGGCGACGATCAAATCAATGATCGGCATGGCTTGGTTCAGCGCGAAGGTCGGCAGATCGGTCGGCAGTTCGCGCTGCTGAAACACCTTGACGAATTCGGCTTCGGCTTGGCGCGCGGCGTCCGCGCCGTGAAACTGCGCGACGATTTCGCGCCCCAGCCGCATTTTCAAATCGCGCGGGTTGCCGCGGCGCGCTTTGAGCGCGCGCGTTATTTCTGCGAGTTCAGCGTCAGAAACATCGGTGACGCAGGTAAAGTACGGGATGAGCATATCGTCGGTGAGCGACATCACTTTGCCATACATATCGCCGGGCGCGGCTTTCACGTCAATCGTGTTGTTCAACGACTTGCTCATTTTCAAGCCATCGGTCCCCGCGAGCAGCGGCACGAGAAAAACTTCTTGCGGCGTCTTGCCGAGTCGTTCCTGCAGTTGTCGTCCCGCGAGGATGTTGAATTTCTGATCAGTGCCGCCAAACTCGACATCCGCGTCAATCGCAATCGAATCGTACGCTTGCAAGAGGGGGTACAGCAATTCCATCAACGAGAGCGCCTTGCCCTCTTTCACGCGCTTGTCGAAGGTTTCGTGCTCCATCATATCGGCGAACGTGAAACGCGACGTGAGGTTGAACACATCGGCAAGCGTGAATTTGCCGAACCATTCGCTTTGCCAACGCACTTCGGTGCGCACGCGGTCCACAATCGAAAAGAACTGATCCATATACGTTTTGGCGTTGACTTGGACTTCGGCAGGTGTCAGCATCACGCGCGATTCATCGCGTCCCGACGGATCGCCAATCTGCGCCGTCCAATCGCCGACGACGAGGACGACGGTGTGACCCAGGTCTTGCAGCTGGCGCAGTTTGCGCAGACCGACCGCATGCCCGACGTGCAGATCGGGCTTGGAGGGATCGAAGCCCATTTTGAGGCGGAGCGATTTGCCCGCGTTCAAGCGTCGGCGGAGACCTTCTTCGCTGATGATTTCGGCGACGCCGCGTTTCAAAATGAAATCGAGAGAAAGTGTGGACATTGGGATGATTCCTTGCGCGCATTATACCACAACCCCGCGTCGCGGAACAAACGCGAGTAAGGGCGAAGCATTTTTCGCAGTTCAGAAAAACCCTCGCACCGCCCACCAGGGCAGGTGTGCTTCGCCCCGCGCGTACGTTGACAATCCTGCCCCTTCGTGTTACAATCCCAGCGTAAATTCAGCGTGACTCACATCGAAGAGTGATGATTGCTCCTCGCCGACATTGGTGTTGGCGAAGATTTCCTTTTTGCCAATTCATTTTCCCAAGGAGGAAGCAATGCAATTGATTCGTTTCATTCCAATTGCACGTTTGTTTTTGTTGGTATTGCTTGTCTCGCTCGTCGCGCTTGCCGCGCCGGCGACGCCTGTCGCGCACGCGGCAACGATCACTGTCAGCAATCTGAACGACAGCGGCGCGGGTTCACTACGGCAAGCCATCACCGACGCGATGGCGACCGGCGCGGCGGACACGATCAACTTTAATGTCAGCGGCACGATCACGCTTGGCTCAACTTTGCCGAACATCACTGCGGCGGGTGGCGCGCTGACGATTGATGGCACCGGGCGGAGTGTGACGATCAGCGGCAACAATGCCACAACGATTTTCACTGTTGATGCGGGCGCTACGCTCAATCTGCAAAACATCACGGTTGCGAATGGCAAGAATACCGCGTTCCCCGCCGAAGGTGGCGCCTTCAAGAATAGTGGCTCGCTAAATATCACAAATAGCACATTTTCAAGCAACGGCACGAGTTCCTCGCAAAGCCGAGGTGGCGCTATTTTCAGCGCAGCGGGCGCAACGTTGAGCATTTCATCCAGCACGTTTTCCAGCAACAATGTGTCCAGCGCGTGGTGTGAAGGTGGCGCGATCTATATTCAGGGTGGAATTGCAGCCATCGTGAACAGCACCTTTAGTGGTAACAGCGCAACGTGTCAGTCTAATCCGAATGGCGGCGGGATTTTTGTGAATAGTGGCACCGTGTCAATCACGCACAGCACTTTTTCCAACAATTCAGCCAGTGGCAACGCGTCCGCCGAAGGCGGCGCGATTTATGTGGCGGAAGCGAACATCACGCTCCGCAACACGATCATCGCCAACAACTCGCCCACCGGCAAAAATTGCCGCGGCGTTATCACTGACGGCGGCAACAACTTGCGCTGGCCCTCATCCGACACGACTTGCGTCGGCGCGTACCTCAATCCACTGCTCGCCGCGTTGGCGAACAATGGTGGTTCCACGCAAACGATGGCATTGCAAGCAGGCAGCGCGGCGATTGATCGCATTGCAAGCGCGGGCGGTTGTGGCGTCGGCGTCACAACCGATCAGCGCGGCGTCGCGCGTCCACGTCCCACCGGCGGCTTGTGCGACATCGGCGCGTACGAATACGATCCGCCAGTACCTACACCTACGCCCGCACCGCGCGAAGTTCCCGAAGCGGACACGCTCCTCTTGACGGGTGGCGGCGTCGGTGGACTGGCAACCTGGTTCTGTTGGCAGTGGAGCAAGCGGCGCGCGCGGTAGGGGCGTTTAATTAAACGCCCGTACACAAACGGATTAAACGCCCCAACAAAGACCTTCGAGGTTTGCGCAAACCTCGAAGGTCTTTTTCCATCGGCACGCTTTCAGTTATCACGCCTGTGTTTCAAAATCGCCGCCAGGTGATAACCTGAGAAAAAATCTCGCGCAGAAAATCGGCGCCGGCGTCGAACGCGTCTTGGTCGCTCGCTGTGACCGGGATGTGCAATCGCATCGTCAGCACACCCTTTTCGGGGTCGCGGTTGAAATCCGACCAGAGGTACCAGTAGAGCGCGATGCGGCGCTCGCCCTCCTTGGTCAATGTCGCTTTTTGGACGTAGATTGTCTTTTCACCAATCAGGATGGGCGCGATGCCGTGCTCGACGAGCGCCCACCCTGCGGCGGGGTACGACGTGATCGGCGTATGTTCGAAAAGAAAGTAACTCTTGCGGCTGCGACTGCCAAAGACCGAGAACCACGCCTGGCGACCGCGCAGATCGCGATAAAGATTCGACAGCGCGAGGTCAGGATTTTCGAACCACTCGTTGACCGCGCTCCCCAACTCGATCGGCGATCCTGACCAGTGCCCTAGCGTCGTTGGCAGTGCGCGCATCCCTTCGATCGAAAAATCAATTGGACTGGCGACGGCTCGCTCGTTCGGCGTAATCTCGTACCATCCTGCCACATCAACGAGATACGTATGCAACGGGAGGGTCGTCGGCTGCGTCACGGGTTTAGCAGGCACAGGGGCGGGTTGTCTGTACGCAAGCCAAAAAGTCGCGAGCGCGACGCAAGTCAGCGCGATCACCAATCCAACGGTACGCCGATTCATTCGGGCAGAATGACCTCCCAGCGAATTTGAGTGCAACGGAGCAGATGTGCTGCTCCGAGTAGCAGCGCGCACGCGGCAAAGAAGAGTACGGGGCTGGACAAGTTGTGAAAGTAATCCATTGCCGCAGTCGCGCTCCAGGCGTTGGCGACGGCGAAGAGGAGCGCGATGCGAAGCGTGTTCGCGGCGAGAGCGATCGGAACGGCGGCGAGAAAGAGCAGGAGGCGCGCCAACACGGTACCCCGCACGATGTACGCAAAGAGCGTCCCCAGCGTGATAATCGCGATGACCGAGCGCAATCCGCCGCACGGGATGCCGACAGTGAAAGTCGAATTGGGCAAAAAGACTTGCGCGCCATCATTCTGCGCCGGCACGCCGAACGCTTGCGCGAGCGCGGTTGCGCTTGTGGCGGCCCATCCTTCGAGCGAGGGACCGATTCGCTCGGCCAGAGGGAGCGGCACCATCAAGAACAGAAATGCCAGCGGGAACAGGAACTGGCGGGCGATCCGCCAGCCGAACAGCATCGCGAGCAGACCCAAAAACGCGAGCGGCAGCATCAACGCGGAGAGATAAAAGGCGCGCCACACCAGCGCCCATAGGTGAACTGCCAGCGCAAGCGCGAGGACGAGCGCGCCCGCGTTGCTCGGTGCGCGCGGCGAATCAGAGAACGTTCTGCGGCGCACCCAAGCCAGATAGAGCGTGGCGACTAAAACAAGTGGACCGTGAGCGTAGTACGGATCGCTCAGCCATGCTTCGACGAGCCACAGCAGTGTGGGGAGAAAGAGGAAGAGCGCAAGCACAAATGCCAATCTGTTCCAGAGCGCGTCGCGTGGATGTTTCATCGGCTGCATTATAGCCGCGCGTTGCGGGTTGCGTCAAATCGAGTCGCGATGCAGGTGTAGCAGACGTATATGTTTGACATTCGTTAGGTGTTCGACTAGAATGACGCGCGAAAATCTGCAATTCAAATAGGACTCTCATGTCACTCTCCTCTCACGAAATTCGCAAAACATTCTTGGACTACTTCAAGCGGCGCAAGCACGCGGTCGTCGCGAGTTCGTCGCTGATTCCGGCGGGCGATCCAACTCTGCTCTTCACGAACGCGGGAATGGTGCAATTCAAAGACCTGTTCCTGGGTCGCGAGAAGCGCGATTACACGCGCGCGACCACGTCGCAAAAATGTATGCGCGTCTCGGGCAAGCATAACGATTTGGAAAACGTCGGACCCTCGCCGCGCCATCACACCTTCTTTGAGATGCTCGGCAACTTTTCGTTCGGCGACTATTTCAAGAAGGACGCGATTCATTACGCGTGGGACTTGCTCGTCAATGCCTACGAAATGGAGCCCGCGTGCCTCTGGTTCACCGTGTTCGAGGGCGACGCCGAAGTGCCAGCCGACGAAGAAGCGGCAGAGTTGTGGGTCAAAGTCGGCGCGGCGCCTGACCACGTTCTACGGTTCAGCCGCAAAGATAATTTCTGGCAAATGGGCGAAACAGGTCCGTGCGGTCCCTGTTCCGAAATCCATTACTATCGCGGCGACCGTCCCAAGGATCCGAAATACAATCGCCGCGAGTACGTCAACGGCGAGCGCGGCGAGACGCTCGAAATCTGGAATCTCGTCTTCATGCAATTCAATCGTTTCGCCGATGGCGACGCGTTCAAACTTGAACCATTGCCGAGACCGTCGGTTGACACAGGCGCGGGACTGGAACGCGTCACGATGGTTCTGCAAAACAAGCCATCGAATTACGATACCGATTTGTTCAAGCCGATTCTCGAACGGACGCGCAAACTGCTCGGGCACGACAAAGCGACGATGGAAAAGCAGATCGCGTCGTACCGCGTCATCGCCGATCATTCGCGCGCAGTTGCGTTTCTGATCGCGGATGGCGTGATTCCTGGGAACGAGGGGCGCAACTATATCTTACGCTTGATTCTGCGGCGTGCGGCGCGGCACGGACAGATGCTTGGCTTCGCCGAACCGTTCTTGACCCAGGTTCTGCCGACGGTGATCGAAATTATGGGCGACCAATATCCCGAACTCGTCAAACGGCGCGACGTGATTTTGAAAACGACAGTGCAAGAGGAACAGCGCTTCCAGGCGACGCTCAAAACGGGTTCGGCGTTGCTCGACGATTTGGTCGCGGATTTGAAAGCGAAAGGGAAAACGCAAATTGCGGGCGCAGACGCATTCAAACTCCATGACACGTACGGCTTTGCGCTCGAACAGACGCGCGACATCGCACGCGAGTACGGGATGACGGTGGACGAGCCAGGTTTCCGCAAGGCGATGGAAGAGCAAGCGGAACGTTCCCGCGCGGCGTCAACGATTGGCGCAGTAGACGCGAGCGGCGAGGCAGTGTACAACGCGGCGAAGGATCAAGTGGTGCCAGCAGGTGTTGAGCACGATCCGTACGCAGGCACTGAGGTCGAAGCAGCTGTCGCAGGAATTTTGCGCGAGGGCGCGTTGGCGAATGAGGCGCAAGTCGGCGACGCGGTCGAAATCATTTTGCCAGCGACTTGTTTCTACGTCGAATCAGGCGGGCAGGTGAGTGATACGGGACGCATTGTCAAATACGCGAATATCGCGGACGGCGCGGAGATCGAAGACGCGAACGTTGTGTGGGCAATTGAAATCACCGAAGCACGCAAACCGATTCCTGGGTTGATCGTTCACATCGGCAAGGTGGTGAAAGGCGCGCCGCGCGTCGGCAATCGCGCAGTCGCCGAAGTGGATCGCCTGCGCCGCTGGGACATTATGCGGAATCATACCGCGACGCATCTGCTTCATCGCGAATTGCGGTACGTTCTCGGCGAACATGTTCAGCAGGGCGGCAGTCTCGTCGCGCCGGATCGTTTCCGTTTCGATTTCGCGCACAACGCGATGCTAACCCAGGACGAATTGGATCGCATCGAAGAATCGGTGAACGACGCGGTGCTCGCCGATTTTCCCGTCGCGCCGTTCGAGATGAATTATCGCGATGCCGTCGCGGGGGGCGCGATGGCAATCTTCACCGAAAAGTACGGCGAGCGCGTGCGCGTGCTCAAAGTCGGCGATCCGAACAAACCGTTCAGCCAAGAATTGTGCGGCGGCACGCACGTTACACGCACGAGCCAGATCGGAGCGTTCCACGTTTTGTCCGAATCGTCCATCGGTTCAGGGTTGCGCCGCATCGAAGCGACGACGGGACGCGGCGTGACCAAGTTGCTGCACGATGGTCTCGGACGATTGGAGCGCACCGCCGCGTATTTGCGCACGACCACCGATAAGGTTGATCGTAAAGTGCTCGACCTGATGAGCGAACGCGACGCGCAGAAAAAGGAAATCGAACGCCTGCGCCGTGATCTCGCGATGCGCGATGTCGAAGCGTTGCTGCAGCGCGTTCAAGTCATTGATGGCATTTCGATTCTCGCGGCGCAGGTGGAAGCCGCGAACGCGGATGTGTTGCGCGAGATCGGCGATTGGCTCAAAGACAAACTCGGTTCGGGCATAGTCGTTCTCGGCGCGGCAATTGCTGACAAGCCAAGTCTCGTCGTGATGGTTACCCAAGACCTGACAACACAGGGTTACGACGCGGTGCAGATCATTCGTCCAATCGCGCGCATTGTCGGCGGTGGCGGCGGCGGTCGCGCGACGATGGCGCAAGCGGGCGGCAAAGACGCGGAACGCTTGCCCGAAGCGATCGCGCAAGCGCCGAGTTTGATCGCGAAGAAGTGATGCACCAAATCATCCAACTGCAACCCGACGACGATGTTTTGACGATTCGCGCGCGGATCGAGAACGCGGATTTTGCGCATGTTGTCCTCGTTGTGCCGCGCGATTGTGCGGTTCTCGAAAGCGCGAGCGGCCTGCAACTTTTGCGCCGCGCCGCCGACGATCTCGGCGCGCAGATCGCGCTCGTCGCACACAGCGAGTCCGTGCGCGAGCGCGCCGAAGAGTACGGCTTTCCCGTTTTCAATTCGCTCACGCAGGCGCAACGCGCGCGCTGGAAAATGCAATCGCCTACACGCGTGACTGCGCTGCGAACGGCGAACGTGCCGCCGCCCGCGCCGCCTGAGTGGGTCGCAGATTCTTGCGTGACCAGGATTCTCAGAGAGTGGCGCGTGCCGCTCTTGTTGATCGCGGGCGCGCTGCTGTTGCTCGGCGTCGCCGCGGGCTTGTTCGCGCCGACCGCGCAAGTCTACCTTATCCCGGCGCCGATGGTGTTGACGACGACCACCGACATCCTCGTTGATTCGTCCAATCCTAACATCAGTTTGGCGGTGCGTTCGGTTCCCGCGCGGCGCGTTCTGCAGGGGACGAGCGGCACGTTATCGTTGCGAACGACAGTCACGAAAACCGTACCCGACGCGCGCTCGACGGGAACAGTCGTGTTCACGAATTTGCGCGCGGAGGAAACTATCGTACCGCAAGGCATTGTCGTCGTAACGAGCGCGGGCGTGCCGATTCGTTTCACGACGACGAATACCGTGACGGTACCGTCAGGCGTCGGCGCGCGCGTCGAAGCGCCAATTCAAGCGGTTGATCCAGGTCCGACGGGCAACGTCAAAGAACTCTCGATCAACGCGGTCGAAGGTTCGATGGCGTTATCCGTGCGCGTGATCAACACCAAGCCAACGGCGAGCGGTTCGCTGCGTCCCGTGCGCGTCGTAACCGAAGCCGACAAGAAAAAACTGGAAGAACTATTGCTGGCGCAATTGAAACAGCAAGCACCCGCCGTCCTGCAGACCGCGCTCCAGCCTAACGAATTTGTTCCACCCGATTCGATTCTCGTTGATCCAACGGACAAGTTGTTTGATCGCGCGGTGGACGATCCTGCCGATGTGCTGAATTTGAAAATGACTGCCGACGCGTTCGGCTTGGTGGTAAATCGCGACGATTTGAATTTGTTGATGGGGACGTTATTGCAGAGGCAATTACCTGCGGGCTATCAATTGTTGCCGAATGGCGTCAAGGTCGAAATGGTGGCGGGCGGCAAGTATCAGGGCATTCAACTGCGCCAGCCGCTTCGCGCGGTCGGTTACGCCGCGCCGCAACTCGATCCGAACAAGGTCGCGAGCGCGCTGCAAGGGAAAACGGTTGACGATGCAAAAACCTATTTGGCGGGCGCGGCGCCACTCGCGCAGCCGCCCGACATTCGCGTCTCGCCGCTTGGGTGGCCCCTGATGCCGTTGCTCGCGTTTCGTATCGCGGTCTTCATCGAAACGCCGACGGTGGGGAAATGAGTGGAAGGTGTCATTTCGAGAATACATACCGCCGCGCGGTATGTTAGCAGTCAGAAACTTATGTAAATTCAAGTTTCTGGGTAGCGAAGCGAGGAATCTCGCTGGCGATATGGAGGTTTCTCGCTCCGCTCGAGGTGACAATTGGCGCAGACAGAGGACGTGTGAAATACATCGGTTTGGACATTGGCGATAAACGTATCGGCGTCGCGTGCGGTGATTCGGACGTGCGGATTGCGACGCCGCTGGATGTCCTCGCGCGCGGTTCAGTCGAAGAGGACGCGCACGCGCTCGCCAAGATCGCGCGTGAGTACGACGTCGCGCAGTTGATCGTCGGACTGCCGCGCAATATGGACGGCACCCAAGGCGCGCAAGCCGCGTCCGTCATCGCGTACGCGGAAAAAATCGCGCGGGCGATCAATCTGCCGCTGACGTTGTGGGACGAGCGATTGACTACGCTGGAAGCCACCCAGCGGACGCATGAGACGGGCGCGCGCGGTAAAAAATCGCGCCGCAACTTGGATGCGATTGCGGCGGCGGTGATTTTGCAAGATTTCTTGGATTCGCAAGCGGGCACAGCCGCAGAGAACACAGGGAACACAGAGACAGATCAAGTGGAATCTCTTTGACTGTCAGCAAGAGGTGCGTTTGTGAGAGCACTCCAACGTCTATTTGCCATTCTCATCATATTGTGTTCGATTCTGTTTGTGTGTAGCGCGTTCGTGTACGTCTACAACATGTTCACACCCAAATGGGACGGCGGCTTGTTTGTCACCAGCGCGGGCGTGCCCACCCCGCGTTCGGTCGAGGATATGGCGGTCTATGTGTACCTGCAGCAGCACAAAGACGAATTGCTCGCGCCGGCGGGAAGGGATCCAACACCCGTTCGTTTCACGATTTCACTCGGCGAATTGCCGGGCGATGTTGCCGCGCGTTTGGAAAAACAAGGACTGGTCAAGAGTGCAGACCTGTTTCTCAATCTGGTGAAGTACGAAAAAGTCGGTGCCAAGATTCAGGCGGGCGAATACGTGCTGCGCAAGACGATGACGATGGACGAAATCATCGACGCGATCCAGCACGGGCTTGCCAGGATGATCACCGTGACGACTCGACCGGGGTGGCGCGCGGAGGAAATCGCCGATTACCTTGCGACGCTCGATTTGGAGAACTTCAACAGAGATCAATTTCTGAAGTTGGTACGGGAAGGGAGATCCGATTACGCGTTCTTGAAGGATCGTCCTAAGAACGCGCCGCCGTCGTTGGAAGGATTCTTGTTTCCTGAATCGTACAATGTGCCGTTCGACATCACCAATGACGCGCTCATCGCGCTGATCCTCGACACATTCAACCAGCGCGTGACGGACAAGACGCGCCAGCAAATCGCCGCGCAAAAGATGGCGCTGTACGAAGCGGTGACGCTCGCGTCCATCGTCGAGCGCGAAGCGGTCGTCGCGAACGAACGTCCGATGATCGCGAGTGTGTTCTTGAACCGCATCAAAAAGAAAATGTTCTTGCAGTCCGATTCGACCGCGCAGTATGCGTTGGGCTACCAAAGCGCGACCAAGCAGTGGTGGAAATCGCCTGTGACGATTGACGAACTCGCGAGCATCAACTCGCCGTACAACACCTATCGTAACTTGGGCTTGCCGCCAGGAGCGATTTGCAATCCGAGTCTTGCGTCTATCGTCGCTGCCGCCGAGCCCGCGCAGACCGAGTATCTGTATTTTTTCTCTAAGGGCGATGGGACGCACGCGTTCGCCAAGACGTACGAAGAGCATCAGCAGAACCAGCAGAAATATCAAAAGTGATGTTGGTTGTGGACAATTGGTGGATAGAGTGTGGGATATGTGTGGGTTACTGTGGGATATCGCAGAAACAGATGTTCTGCTACGTGTTGCTACATTTCGCTCGCTAAATCATAAAGACCTTCGAGGCGCTGGCGCGCAAAACCTCGAAGGTCTTTGCTTCATACAAACAGCGGCTCGTACCGCATCGCCTCCGCTATCGTCGCTTCCTGTTCCGCCGCATTCATTTGCTCAAAGCGTGCGCACGCGTCAAGGAACGACGGCATCACCGTGACATCGCCGACGGTACACAAGCCAGTGATGTCTTGCGACAGCGCGAAATTGACCGCGCGCTGAATCTGCGCCGCGTCGGTGAATGGCTCGTACCACGTCGTGTGGGTCTTGGGGCGATCACCCCAGGGACCCTTCGTGATCGCCTTGATTGCCATCACGCCGACGTCGCGCGCGCCGCAGTCGCGCAGTAATGCCTCTGTGTCGCGCCGATAATCCGCGTTGGCGAACAAGCGCGCGTTGATCGGAAACAAGACGGAATCGAAATCGAAACGCCGCAGCGCTTCGAGAAACACGCCAGGCGATTGGAGACCGTGTCCCGTGATGCCGATGAAGCGCGTCAATCCTTCGCTGCGCGCGGCAATCGCGGCTTCGAGCGCGCCACCGCGCGCCGTCACCGCGTCCAATTCCTCCATCGTTTTGACCGCGTGCAGTTGGTACAAATCGAATTTGTCGGTGCGTAATCGTTCGAGCGAGTGGTGGAGTTCTGCCGCCGCGCCTTCGCGGGATCGCTCTGTCGTCTTGCATCCGAGAAAAAATCGTTTGCGTTCGTGCGCGATCCAGGGTCCCATGCGGTCTTCGGCGTTGCCGTAGGAGGGCGCGATGTCAATGTGATTCACCCCTGCTGCGATGACACGTTCCATCGCCGCATCTGCCGTTCCCTGGTCAACCTTGCCGAACGCCGCGCCGCCCAAAATGGCGACTGTACTGAAATGCCGCGTTCGTCCGAATCGTCGTGTTTCCATTGTTCACCTCGCGTCTGTGTCGAACATATTCTATGTTGGCTGACGAGATTGTCAAACGCGATTTTTTGTGATTTGCGCCAATTACGATACAATGGATCAGAACACGATGAACGACATCCGTCTCCTCGATCTCGGACTTGTTCCCCCTGTTCGTTCACAAACGATTTACCACGGGGTCGCGTACGCGCTGGATGCAGACGCGCGTGACACGATCATCCTCGTCGCGCCGAGTGATCCGTACGTCTGCATCGGCTTTCATCAGGAACTGGAAAAAGAAGTGGACGTGGAGTGCTGCCGCGCGCACGGGTTACCGATCTATCGGCGCGAAGTGGGCGGAGGCGCGGTGTACCTGGATCGCAATCAGGTTTTTGCGCAGTGGATCTTCCACCGCGGCGCGTTGCCCGCTGACATTGGCGAACGATTCGCGCTGTACAGCAAGCCACTCGTCGAAACGTACCACGCGCTTGGCATTAACGCAAACTATCGCCCGATCAACGATGTTCACGTCAACGGCAAAAAGATCGGCGGGACAGGCGCGGCGCGGATGGGCGCAGCCGAAGTGGTCGTCGGTTCCCTGATGTTTGATTTCAATTTCGAGTTGATGTCGCAGGTGCTCCAGGTGTTGTCCGAAAAAATGCGCGACAAGGTTTTCCAGTCGTTGAACGAATATATGACGACGATGACGCGCGAATTGGGTCGCACGCCTGATCGCGACGCGGTGGTGAGGATGTATCTTGAAAAAGTCGAAGCGACACTTGGGCGTACCATCGCGCGCGGCGAGCCAACCGCCAAAGAACTCGCGCTCGCGGCACAACTCGACGCGCAATTTGCAACGGCGGAGTGGCTGTGCCAAAAAGGCGGCTTGCGTCACGCTTCGCGCGGCGTCAAGATTCACGAAGACGTGCGTGTGATCGAAGTCGCGTACAAAGCGGCAGGCGGCTTGATTCGCGTGACCGCGCGCGTGCGCGAGCAACGCATTGACGATCTCACGCTCTCGGGAGATTTCACGATGCTCCCGAAATTCGCGCTCGGCGCGCTCGAACTCGCGCTGCGCGGTGCCGCGCTCGACGCGGATGCAATCAAGGCACGCATCGTGGAAGTATATCGCGGCGTTGGAATTCAATCGCCTGGCGTGACCGCGGATGACGTGACGCGCGCGGTGAGGATGTTAGTGCAAGGATGATTTGACACCGTATCTAAAGCGTGTATCATATTACTAATGCATGAACTCCCCGTGACCGAAGGAATCCTCAACACGGCTATTGAGGCATCCGAACGCAACGGCGCGCACCGTATCACCACGATCAATGTCGTCATCGGCGAATTCTCTTCCATCGTGGACGATTCGGTGCAGTTTTATTTTGATGTGCTGAGCAAAGGTACGCTTGCGGAAAACGCAACGTTGCGTTTTCGCCGCGAGCCGTCTATCGCGATTTGTCTCGATTGCGCGCATCAGTTCAACGCGAGCGCGCCGCTCGAGCCGAAATGTCCCAAGTGCGGCAGTGTGCGCTTGCAAGTCAAAGGGAGCCGCGACTTTTTCATCGAGAGCATCGAGGTCGAGGATGAAGATACCCGTCGTTAAGAAGATTTTGAGCGCGAACGATCAAATCGCCGCCGATAATCGTGCGACCTTCGACGAATTGGGCGTGTTCGTCGTCAACTTTATGGCATCGCCTGGCGCGGGCAAGACAAGCGCGATTCTCGCGACGACTGAACGTTTGCCGAAGAATGTGCGCCCTGGTGTGATCGAAGGTGATCTCGCGTCGCGCATTGACGCGGACACGATTGCCGCGCGCAATATTCCTGTTGTGCAGATCAACACGGGCAGCGGCTGTCATCTTGACGCGCCGATGATCCGCACGGCACTACCGCAACTGCCGCTCCAAAATATTGATTTGCTTCTCATCGAAAACGTTGGCAACCTGGTTTGTCCCGCCGAATTTGCGCTCGGTGCGAATCTGGCAGTGGTCGTCGCGAGCGCGCCCGAAGGTCACGACAAATCGTACAAATACCCAGGGATGTTCGCCGCCGCCGACGCGGTGATTCTGAACAAAGCCGACTTGCTCCAAGTTTTCGAATTCGACGTGGACTATTTTCGGCGCGGCATTGAGATGGTGAATCCAGGTGTGCCGTTCTTTCCGCTTTCGTGCCGCACGGGCGCGGGTGTGGACGCGTGGATGAGTTGGCTGTTGGAAAAACAAAATTCGTTTGCCGAACATCGCAAGCAATCGGTCATCGTTTGATCCGCGAATAACGCGAATGTCGCGAATGAAAAACGTGAAACGTGAATCATAAATCGAAAATCGAAAAACTTGTCCTGAGCAAAGCGAAGGATCGCAAATCGAAAACCCGCCGATTGCGAATTGAAATTCACGGCGCGGTGCAAGGCGTCGGCTTCCGCCCATTCGTCTATCGCCTCGCGACCGAACTCGCGCTCAATGGCTGGGTCATCAACGACACGCGCGGCGTCTTCATCGAAGTCGAAGGGGATGAAGCAGCGCTCGCGCGTTTCCTCGAACGTTTGCCGAACGAGAAGCCGCCGCGCGCAATCATTCATTCGCTTGATTCGGGCTGGCTTGATCCGATTGGATTCACGCGCTTTGAGATTCGCCACAGCGACGACGCGGGCGCGAAAACCGTCCTTGTCTTGCCCGACATCGCGACGTGCGATGATTGCCTCACCGAAGTTTTCAATCCCGCTGATCGCCGCGCGCGTTTTCCGTTCACGAATTGCACAAATTGTGGTCCCCGCTTTACGATCATCGAAGCATTGCCGTACGACCGTCCGAACACGACGATGCGAAAATTTGCGATGTGCCCTGATTGCCAACGCGAGTATGAAAATCCGCTCGACCGCCGCTTTCACGCGCAACCGAACGCGTGCCCGACGTGCGGTCCCCAACTCGCGCTGTGGTCAGCGCGCGGTGACGTGATCGCGGCGCGCGACGATGCGTTACACAAGACGGCTGAATCGCTGTGCGAGGGGAAAATTGTCGCCGTCAAAGGTCTCGGTGGATTTTTGCTGATGGTGGACGCGCGCAACGCGGGCACACTCGCGCGTCTGCGCGAACGCAAACCGCGCCGCGACAAACCCTTCGCGCTGATGGCGCGAGATCTCGCGCAAGCACGCGCCCTCGTCGAAATGGACGCACAGGCAGAAGCGTTGCTCACGTCGCCTGAAGCGCCCATCGTTTTGCTGCGCCGCAAACAAGGCGCACCCGTCGCGGAAAACGTCGCGCCAGAGAATCCATATCTCGGTGTGATGCTGCCGTACACGCCACTTTATCATTTACTTCTGCGCGCGAATGATTTCCCTGTCGTCGCGACGAGTGGTAACCTGAGCGACGAGCCGATTTGCACCGACGAAAACGAAGCGGTGCAACGTCTTGGCGGTATCGCCGATTTGTTCCTCGTCCACAATCGTCCGATTGCGCGGCACGTGGATGACAGTGTGCTGACCGTGATGTCGGGCGAGCCGCGCTTTCTTCGTCGCGCGCGCGGTTACGCGCCGTTGCCTGTTTTGCTCGCGCACGAAATTCCGACGATTCTCGGCGTCGGCGCGCATCTGAAAAATACTATCGCGCTCAGCGTGTGTAATCAAGTTGTCATCAGCCAGCACATCGGTGATCTCGAAGCGCCCGAAGCGATGAGCGCGTTCGAACGCGTGATTGCGGATTTCCTCAAACTGTACGAAGCAACGCCGGTTGCAATCGCGCATGACTTGCATCCCGATTATCTTTCGACTCGGTGGGTTGTCGAGCAAGGGCGCAAGCGTGCAGAGGAGCAGGGGAGAATCCCTTCGTCAGCGGTCGGCGGTCAGCGGTCGTTGGTCGCCGTTCAACATCACCACGCACATCTCGCCGCGTGTCTCGCGGAGAATGGTGTAGCGCGCGCGCTCGGCGTGACGTGGGACGGCACAGGGTACGGTACCGATGGCACGATTTGGGGCGGGGAGTTTTTGCTTGGCGATGCAAAAGATTTCGCGCGCGTCGCACACCTGCGTCCGTTTCGGTTGCCTGGCGGTGAGGCGGCGGTCAAAGAACCGCGCCGCGTCGCGCTCGCGCTGCTGTGGGAATTGTACGGCGACGCCGCGCTCGACCGTGATGACCTCGCCCCGATTCGCACGTTCAGTTGCGCGGAACGCAAAACGCTCGCGCAAATGCTGCGCCAAAACATCAACGCGCCAATCACGACGAGCGCGGGACGATTATTCGATGGCATCGCCGCGCTGATCGGTTTGCATCAACACGTTTCGTTTGAAGGGCAAGCCGCGATGGCGCTGGAGTACACGGCGGACGCGGCGGTTGGGGATGCGTATCCGATTGCTCTCGACCGCAGACCGCAGGCCGCGGACAGTGGAAATGGGGCGGTCAGCGGTCGGCAGTCGGCTGTCGTCCTCGACTGGCAACCCCTCGTCGAATCCGTGCTTGGGGACTTGTCACGCGGCGTCGAACGGAGTATCCTATCGGCACGCTTTCATAACGCGCTCATTGATGCTATCGTCGCGGTTGCACAAAAAGTCGGCGAGAAGAATGTCGCGCTGAGCGGCGGCTGTTTCCAAAATCGTTTGCTGACTGAACGCGCGGCAACGCGGCTCGCGCAAGCAGGATTCCGCGTGCTGTTGCATCGTCACGTCCCGCCGAATGATGGATGTATCAGTTTGGGGCAGGTCGTGGTCGCGGCAGCGCGCCTGAATAGTGAACAGTCAACAATCAACAGTCAACAGTAGACTGTTCACTGCTCACTGTTCACTGTTTACTGAACGGGGGTAACAATGTGTGTTGGTGTTCCAGGCAAAGTTATAGAGATTCAACCTAACGCCGCGGGCGTAACGATGGGCAAAGTGGATTTCGCAGGCATCGTCAAAGAAATCTGTCTTGCGTATGTGCCCGAAGTCAAGGTGGGCGAATACGTCATCGCGCACGCAGGTTTCGCGATCAACACGCTGGACGAAACCGAAGCGATGGAAGTGTTTGAGACGTTGAAGCAGATTGACGATTTGTCGGAGCTGGAGATTCCACAGCCGTGAAAGAAAGGCGGAAGGATGAAGGCAGAGAGCAGAAGAATTTCTTCATCCTTCTGACTTCTGCCTTCGTTGGGAACAGGAATCGGATGATAGAAAATGAAATACATTGACGAGTACCGTCGAGAGGCGGACGCGCAAAAATTTATCGCGGCGATTCAACGCGTCGTCACGCGCCCGTGGGCGATTATGGAGATTTGCGGCGGGCAGACGCATACGCTGATCAAATTCGGGATTGATCGTCTATTACCCCAGCAAGTTACGCTCGTTCACGGACCCGGGTGTCCCGTCTGCGTCACACCGCTCGAATTGATTGACAGGGCAATTGCGATTGCGCGCCGACCCGAAGTGATCTTCACGTCGTTCGGCGATATGCTGCGCGTCCCCGGTTCGCGCGACGATTTGCTCTCCGTCAAAGCGCGCGGCGGCGACGTGCGAATGGTCTACTCACCGCTCGACGCGGTGAAACTCGCGCAGAAAAATCCTGAGCGCCAAGTTGTATTCTTCGCGGTCGGATTTGAAACGACCGCGCCAGGCAACGCGATGGCGGTGTGGCAAGCGAAGCAGCTTGGCTTGCAGAATTTTTCGATTCTCACGTCGCACGTTCTCGTGCCGCCCGCGATGGAAGCGATCCTGGGTTCGCCAAGTAATCGCGTGCAAGGATTTCTCGCGGCGGGTCACGTCTGCACGGTGATGGGTTACTGGGAGTACGAACCGATTGCCACAAAATATCGCGTGCCGATTGTCGTCACGGGATTCGAGCCGCTCGATTTGTTGCAAGGCATTTACATGATGCTCCAGCAACTCGAAGCAGGGCGCGCGCAAGTCGAGAATCAGTACACGCGCGCGGTCAAGCGCGCGGGCAACGTGCCCGCGCAGAAACTGATCGCGCAAGTGTTCGAAGTGACGGATCGCAAATGGCGCGGCATCGGCGAGATTCCGCGCAGTGGTTATCGTCTGCGCGAGGAGTTTGCCGCGTTCGACGCGGAAAAACGATTCGATGTTGGATCGCTCACCGCGCAGGAATCGCCGCTGTGCATCGCAGGGCAAATTTTGCAGGGGCTGAAAAAGCCGCGCGATTGTTCGGCGTTCGGAACGAAATGTACTCCCGAACATCCACTCGGCGCGCCGATGGTTTCCTCCGAAGGCGCGTGCGCAGCCTATTTTAGTTACGGGAGAGCGTAATGGCAGACGGAATCGCAGAGGGGCAGGGGGGTAAGAAAGCAGGGGAGCAACTTGCGATGGGCTTGCAATGCCCCATCCCCATCAGCGAATATCCGCACATCACGCTCGCGCACGGCGGCGGCGGACGCTTGACGCAAATGCTCATCGAGAAAATGTTCGTTCCATCGTTCGCGAATCCCGCGCTCCAAACATTGCACGATGGCGCGATTCTCGACGCGCCTAGCGTGCACCTCGCGTTCTCAACTGATTCGTTCGTCGTTCATCCGATTTTTTTCCCAGGCGGTGACATCGGTTCGCTCGCAGTGCACGGCACGGTGAACGATCTCGCGATGTGCGGCGCGCGTCCGCTCGCGCTATCGTCCGCGCTGATTCTCGAAGAAGGATTGCCGATGCAAGACCTGTGGCGCGTCATCCAATCAATGCAGAATGCCGCGCGCGCGGTCGGCGTGCCCATTGTCACGGGCGATACCAAGGTTGTTGATCGCGGCAAAGGCGACGGCGTGTTCATCAATACCGCAGGCATTGGCGTCATTTCGCCGAATATTCGCGTCGCGCCGACGCGCGCACAACCAGGCGATGTCGTTCTCATCAACGGCGCGATTGCGGTGCACGGCATCGCGATTATGTCGGTGCGCGAAGGACTCGAATTTGAAACCGCGCTGCAATCCGATTCCGCGCCGCTGCATGATATTGTTGCGCGCGTGCTCGATGTTGCAGGCGAGCGCGTGCATGTCTTGCGCGATCCGACGCGCGGCGGACTCGCGAGCACGCTGAACGAAATCGCAGCATCGGCAAAGGTTGGCATTCGCTTGAACGAGGCGCAGATTCCGCTCGACGATGCGGTGCGCGGCGCGTGCGAGATTCTCGGACTCGATCCGCTCTACGTCGCGAACGAAGGCAAATTTCTCGCGATTGTCGCGCGTGAGAGCGCGGAGCAAGTGCTGGCGGCAATGCGCGCACATCCGCTCGGCAAAGCCGCGGCAATCATCGGCGAAGTGGTCGCGGAGCATCCAGGCAAGGTGTACTTGCGAAGCCGCATTGGTGGAATGAGGGTGGTGGATATGCTCAGCGGCGAGCAGTTGCCGAGGATTTGTTGACCGCCCCCTGTCATTTCGAGGTGCGGTGTCTGCGCCGAGAAATCTCATCTGTTACTGCGAGCGGGATTTCTCGCTCCGCTCGAAATGACAGGCATGTTTGAACGACAAATTGGAGAACGCGGAGATGATGACCGAAGTACCTTCCCGCAAGCGATTTGAAACCCAACTTGCCGCGCTCGTCGAGAAATTTTCGCGGCGGAAGGATGAATACAAACGCGCCGACTATGCGGAATTGCAAGCGCGGATTGATTTTATCGATCCGTTCTTTGAGGCGTTAGGCTGGGATGTGCGAAACACTCAGGAATTGCCCAGACACGAGCGCCAAGTCATCGTCGAGAGTGGTCAGACCAGCGGTCGTCCTGATTACAATTTCCGCTTGAACGGGGAGACGCAATTCTTTGTCGAAGCGAAAGCGCCGCATGTGCCGTTGGAAAGCAGCCGCGTAATCCTGCAAGCGAAAAAGTACGCGTTCAACGAAACGAGCCAGATGGTCATGCTTGCCGCCACGACCGACTTTGAAGAGTTTCGCCTCTACGAAGTGCGCGATATTTCCTATCTGCGCCGTGTCAACAAGGGCTTGATTTTCGCCTATCGCTATGACGAGTACTTGTCCCCCAAAGCATTTGACGATTTGTGGAAGTTGTCGCGCGAGTCAGTTGCTGCTGGCAGTCTCGATGCGCTGATTACGCCCGCCGCGCGTCGCGAACGCCAACGCATTCCACTCGACCAGCAATTTCTTTCTGATTTGGTTGAGTGGCGCGGAAAACTAGCGAAAGCAGTCTACAAGGCGCATGCCGAGCTGGATGCCGACGATCTAAACAACGTGGTGCAGGTTTTCCTCGACCGCTTGATTTTCATCCGCGTCGCCGAAGATCGCGGCGTTCTGCCAGAGAATCAACTGCGCGAGATTGCGCGGCATTGGACGGAGAGTGGTAAATCCAAATCGCTCCTTGCCGAGTTGTTGCCGCTCTTTCGCTTGGTCAATCAGAAACTGAACGGCGAAATCTTCAAGCCGCACAAATGCGAAGAGATGAAATGGGACTCGGCGCTTGTTGCGGAAATCATTGACGAGGGGTTAGAGCCGTACAATTTTGCTCAGATTGGCGTCGAACTGCTCGGCTCGATTTACGAACGCTATCTCGGCAAGACAATCCGCGTCACCGAGACGCGCGCGATTGTCGAAGAAAAGCCAGAGGTGCGCAAGGCGGGCGGCGTTTACTACACGCCCAAGTACATCGTGGATTACATCGTCGCGCAGACGGTCGGCAAATTGATTGAAGGCAAGACGCCGAAGCAAATTGAAAAACCGCGCGTGCTCGATCCCGCGTGTGGTTCTGGTTCGTTCCTGCTCGGCGCGTACCAAGTGTTGCTTGATTTTCACACACGGTATTACGCCGACGAAGCGAAAAAGAAAGAGGCGAACCAGGCGCGCTTGATTGACGCGGGCGAAGGCGGCGAGTTCAAATTGTCGCTGGAGCAGAAAGCGCAGATTCTGCGCAACAACATTTTCGACGTAGACATTGACCCGCAAGCGGTCGAGATCACGATGATGAGTTTGTACATCAAGATGCTGGAAGGCGAGCGCGGCGCGATTACGGGGCAGGGCGTACTGCCGCGCCTGCGCGACAATATCAAATGCGGCAACTCGCTCCTTGATGACTTTGTTTGGGAGAGCAAGCGCGAGGGGTTTGGCGAGATCATGGAAGCGGGTGGATTTGACGCGGTGATTGGTAACCCGCCGTATATCAAGGAGTACGTAAATCACCAACCGTTTCATGATCTTCGTGGTACAAAATTGGCAAAATACTACCAGGGCAAAATGGATATCTGGTATATCTTTGCCTGTTTAGCGATTGATCTGCTCAAGGACGGCGGCTTGCATAGTTTTATCGCAACCAACAACTGGATTACAAATAGTGGTGCAAGTATTCTGCGACAAAAGATTCTGACAGATACACAATTGCACGAGTTTCTTGACTTTGGTGAGTTTCGCGTATTTCAATCTGCCGGAATTCAAACGATGATCTATCTTCTCCAGAAAACCAAAACACAGCACAGAGGGAGAGTCCGATATCTACGCATTAAGAATGCCGACGTGGCCGCTCACGAGGTAGCAGAGTGCTTGTCCAAAGGGGATTGCGATGATTTCGTGACCTCTTTCAAAGCGGCGCTCCAAGGCGGAACGAAAGGCGGAGTCTTTACTTTTGTTGATGACCGCGAAATTCAGGTGTTGAGACGCATTGAGAAGAATGGTCGCTACCATCTTCGTTCCCAAGAAGTGGCTCAAGGTATAGTCTCACCACAAGACTATACTCTGGAAAGCCATCTCCCACGATTGCGAGATAGGAACGTCCACACAGGAGACGGCATATTTGTGTTATCAGATCGGGAGAAGCGAATACTACACCCGACCGAATCAGAACAAAGCATAATCAAACCCTACTATACCACAAACGAACTGGGGCGATACTACGGCAACGCGCATAACCAGTGTTGGGTTATCTACACCGATACTCAAACAATTAGGCGGATCAAGGATTACCCGCATATCAAATTCCATTTGGACACATTTGCGCCGGTTATTACTTCAGACAATCGTCCTTATGGCTTGCATCGAGCGCGTGACGAACAGTTTTTCCTCGGAGAGAAGATTGTATCTCTGAGAAAGACGGACAAGCCCCAATTTACCTACACTGATTTTCCTTGTTACGTTTCGCAGACCTTCTTTGTTCTCAAGTCAACAGACATTAATCTCAAATATCTTGTTGGTGTTTTGAACTCGCGGCTTTGCCATTTTTGGCTAGATAGAAAGGGCAAAAAACAGGGGAATGCTTTACAAGTAGACAAGGCCCCACTGTTGGCGATTCCCATTCGCGTGATCAACTTCGCCGACCTCGCCGACAAAGCGCTTCACGACAAAATGGTCGCGCTCGTGGAGCGGATTTTGGAACTGCACAAGCAAAAGCACGCCGCCCAAAGCGACGCCGCGCGCGAGCGCATCGAACGCGAGATCAACGTGACAGACGAGCAGATCGACGCGCTGGTGTATGAATTGTACGGGCTGACGAAAGAGGAAATCAAAATCGTCGAAGGGAAGTGAATAACAGACCTGCTAGGTTTCCAAAACCTGACAGGTCTTTTTTTGTCAAAGACTAAAATCTCAGCAAAGATTGAACAAACCATTGACAAACAATAGATATTCGTGTATAATGTTTGACGAGGAAACTTGAGGAGGAATGTGTGAAACGCTTCTTGCCGTGCATCAATATCGCGGCGGTATTCGCCGCGCTGGCGGTCAATGTGCTGGCGAATGCGCTGCCGTTGAACGGGCAGAACACGGGTGCGATCTCGGATAAATTCAAGGTTTTCTTTGTTCCAGCGGGGTATGTGTTTGCGATCTGGGGTGTGATCTACATCGGCTGGCTCGCGTTCACCGTGTATCAAGCGTTGCCCGCCCAACGCAACGATCCGCGCCTTCAACGCATCGGCGGGCTGTTTGCGCTGAGCGCGCTGGCGAACGCGGGATGGTTGTTCACCTGGCATTACGAACTCTTTCCCTTATCGGTGGTTGTGATGCTTTCACTCCTGTCATTGCTGATTGCAATTTACTTGCGATTGGACATCGGGCGCGCGCATGTGCCAACAATCGAGAAATGGTGTGTGGACATTCCGTTCAGCATCTACCTCGGCTGGATTAGCGTCGCGACGATTGCGAACATCACCGATTTGCTCTACTACTGGAAGTGGGATGGTTGGGGCATCGCGCCGCAGGTTTGGGCGGTGATTATGCTCGTCGTCGCTTCGGCGCTTGCGCTGGCGATGGCTTGGACGCGCGGTGATGTGGCGTATCTGTTGGTGATTGTCTGGTCGTTCGTCGGCATTGCGGTCAAACAGTCTGCCGCGCCGCTGGTTGCGAATACGGCTTGGCTGCTGACTGTGGTTGTTGCATTGATGATTCCGCTGAGCGTTTGGCATCGCGGAAAGAAATCGGTGATTGCACGGTTGTAAAGTGTTGACGATGAACGAAACAGAACTCGGATTGACGATCAAAGTCGTCGCGGAACGCACAGGCGTGTCGGCGCACACGCTGCGCGCGTGGGAACGGCGTTACGGCGTGCCCAAGCCGCGGCGCGGCGCGGAGAATCGCTATCGCCTGTACGACGAGCAAGACATCGCTGATGTGCTGTGGCTGAAACAGCGAGTCGAGTCGGGCATTCCGCCCGCGCAGGCGAGCGCGATGCTGCGGCAGCGGCGCGAGCAACCGCGCGCGTTTGCAATCGCCGAAGTGACGCAACCGATCACGGCAGCGCAGACCGCGCTGCAAAACGCGTTCGCAGAATCGGACGAAGCGGCGCGGCAAATTCTCGACGAAGCGTTCGCGCTGTTCACGCCCGAGCAGGTCGCGGTGCAAATCATCGAACCGACGATGAAGGAAATTGGCGAGCGCTGGATGCGTAACGAAACGACCGTGTGGCAGGAACACATCGCGAGCAGCGTCGTGCAGCAAAAATTGTGCGCCGTTTTGCAATCACAGCCCGCGCAGATGATTGCTGCGCCCTACCTCGTCGCCGCGTGCGCGCCGAACGAAGAGCACGCGCTTGGTCTCCTGATTTTCTCGCTCTTCGCGCAACGACAGGGTTGGCGCGTCGTTTTTCTCGGACAAGGCACGCCACTCGCCGAGATCAACGATTTGGTGCGTGCCTCGAAACCGAATGTCGTCGTCGTTTCCGTGACGACGGTGATTGGCTTGACAGGACTCATTCCCTGGCTCGACGCGGCGAATCGTCTGCCGTGCAAGTTGGTATTCGGCGGGCGGATGTTGAACCGATTACCGACTCTGCGCGCGCACATGCCTGGGGAGTATCTGGGGGATGACGTACTCACGGCGATTCGCAATCTCGTCGCACTCAAACCGCGCGGCGAGTACTGGTCGCCGAGCAAGCGCGTGTGGAACGCGGTGGATGTGTTACGCGCGCAACGTCTCAAAATCGCAGGCGATACCGTCGCGCGGTTCATGGCGACGCTTCCGTCCAATCTGCAGCGCAAGTGGAACGCCACCGACATCAATTCTGCGACCTTGTTTCTTGTGGACGCACTGGCGTCGGCGCTCGCGTTCAATGTGCCCGAGGTGATGGATGCAGAGCGGGTGTGGTTGCACGAAGCGATGCCGCCGCGCGCGGTGCAATACGATTTGGTCGTGAAGCATCTTCAGATGTTTGCAAGTGTTTTGGTAAGAACGTTCTCAAAAGAACAGAATCGTTTGTATCATCCACTCGTCGAGCGGATGAAGAATCACAGTTGAGTGTTCAGCGTTGAACGCCCGCAATGTTCTGCGGGCGTTCCGATTGTCAGGAGGTTGCATTGAAACGCGTAGTAATTACAGGCGGTTCGGGTTTCATCGGGCGCACGTTGACGGATGAATTATTGAAAGCGGGATACGAAATCATTTGGCTCAGTCGCAATCCCGATAAAACGCGCAATGTGCCGAACGGCATGCGCGTCGAAAAGTGGGATGCGCGCACCGCGCAAGGTTGGGGCGCGCTTGCTGATGGCGCGGAGGCGATTGTGAATCTCGCGGGTGAGAGCATCGGCATTCCGCCGATTCCCTGGACGGTGGAACGCAAACGCCGCATCCGTGACAGTCGCGTCAACGCGGGCAAAGCGATTGTCGAAGCGGCGCGCGCCGCGCACGAAAGACCGCGCGTCGTCATCCAGTCGTCGGCGGTTGGTTACTATGGCGCGCGCGGCGACGAAATCATCGTCGAGAAAGATTCGGCGGGCAGCGATTTTCTTTCGCAAGTCGCAGTAGAGTGGGAGGCGTCAACTGCCGAAGTTGAGTCGCTCGGTGTGCGACGCGTCGTCATTCGCACAGGATTGCCTTTGCACAAAACAGGCGGTGTGTTTCCGTTTTTGGTTCTGCCGTTCAAATTACTTTTCGGTGGACGCATCGGGAGCGGCAAACAATTTCTGGCGTGGATTCATCTTGCCGATGCGGTGCGGGCGATAAAATTTCTCATTGAGAACGAAAACGTGCACGGCGCGTTCAACTTGACCGCGCCCAATCCCTTGACAAACGCCGATTTCGGTCGCGTGTTGGCGCGCGTCTTGCGACGACCGTTCTGGTTCCCTGTTCCTGCGTTCGCGCTGAAACTCGCACTCGGCGAGATGGCGGAATTGCTTTTGCTCAATGGTCAGCGCGTTGTGCCCGAACGATTTTTGCGCGCGGGGTTCAAATTCCAATTTGCGGACGCGGAAGGCGCGTTGAGGGATGTGTTGAAATGATGGCATTTGTCACAGGCGCGACGGGATACGTTGGCGGACGACTTGTGCCGCAGTTGCTCGACGCAGGCTATCGCGTGCGAGTTCTCGCGCGCGATCCCGAACGCTTGCAAGGCAGACCCTGGTTCACGCGCGTCGAAGTCGCTCAAGGCGATGTGCTGAAACCCGAAACGCTTGTGCGTGCGCTGAACGGTGTCAGCGCGGCGTACTATCTCGTCCGCGGCATGAGCGAACTCGCCGATTTTTGTAATCGTGATTTGACCGCCGCGCGCAATTTCGGTCGCGCCGCGCAAGCGGCGAACGTTCAGCGCATCATTTATCTGGGTGGGTTGGGCGACCCCGATGCGGGATTGTCAAAGCATTTGCGTTCGCGGCAAGAGACAGGCGACGCGTTGCGCGAGTCGGGTGTGCCGGTCACTGAATTCCGCGCGGCGATTATCGTCGGGTCAGGCAGTGTGTCGTTTGAAATCATTCGCACGATGACGGAACGCGTACCGCTGATGATTTGTCCGCGTTGGGTGTACACGCGTGTTCAGCCGATTGCAATTCGCGACGTGCTCGATTATCTGGTTGCCGCGTTGCGTGTGCCAGAGAGCGCGGGACGCATCATCGAAATTGGTGGCGCGGATGTGCAGACGTACGGCGATATGATGCTCGGTTATGCGGGCGCGCGCGATTTGAAACGCTGGTTGATTCCTGTGCCCGTGCTGACGCCCAGACTTTCCGCATACTGGGTGCACTGGATGACGCCGATTTCGGCGAATATCGCGCATCCGTTGATTGAGGGATTGCGGAACGAAGTGATTGTGCGCGATGATGCCGCGCGTAAAATTTTCCCGATCATTCAGCCGCTCGATTACGCGCACGCGTTGAAGCAGGCGCTCGCGCAATTGAACGCGGGTCAAGTCGAAACATCGTGGAGCGATGCACTGCTGAGCAGCAAGGGTGATACGCCCCAAGCCAAGTTCACATATTGCGAAGGTGTCATCACCGAAGCGCGTCAACGTATCGTCGCCGCGAATCCCGATGCCGTGTATCGTGTTGTATCTGGACTCGGCGGCGAGCGCGGTTGGTTGTACGCGAATTGGTTGTGGAAGGTGCGTGGCATGCTCGACCGACTCGTGGGCGGCGTCGGTTTTCGGCGCGGGCGGTGGCATCCTGACGATGTGCATGTCGGCGATGCGCTTGATTTTTGGCGCGTGGAAAAAATCGAGCCGAATCACCTGTTACGCCTGCGCCGGGTCCGGTTGAAATCGGGGCGCCCGACGAGTACGCGATTGGCTCGTTGACGCACATTGAGAACGCGCGCGCGTACCTGGGGCGGGATGAGCGTGGTTTTTACGCTATCATCGCGATTTGCACTCACCTTGGTTGCACGCCGCGCCTTGACGCGAATGAATTTGCGTGCCCCTGCCATGGTAGTCGCTTTGCGCGGGATGGACAAGTTATTTCCGCGCCGGCAGCGCGCCCGTTAAATCGGGCCTTTGTGGGACGCGCGGCAAGCGGCAAGTTGTTTGTTGATCGCAGCCGCGTAGTAGGGACGGATTATCGCTTGGGAGTTTGATCGAGTTCCCCTCCATGAAGCGTCTTTCCTTGTCCCATTTTGCTCTGCACAGCGGCTCGTCCACCATTTTGCTGGCTGTTTCCCCTATTTGTCTATGCGTAGAGAACCGTCTAGCATCGCTGATAGGTTTCGACGGGATATTGACTTGCCTCTGTTCTGAACTATAATACCGGGCAGAACCCCAAATTACTGGTGATGACATGCCTACACAAACGTCGCGTCGTCTTAGAAACCGAAAACGTGATCAGCGAACCGTGACAATTTCGAATGGATCACAGCCAGCTCTCGAAGTTGATGTTGGAAGCAGATTACGCGAACTGCGAACCGAACGCGATTTATCCATTCGCGCCCTGGCCGAAAAAAGCAGTTTATCCATCAATACCCTGGGACTCATCGAGCATGGAAAGACCTCACCAAGTGTCAGCACACTGCAACAAGTCGCCCTTGCCCTCGAAGTGCCGATAACGGCGTTTTTTGAAACGAATGTGCCCAAGAGCAGAATTGCTCATATCAAGACAATCCATCGCCCGCGTGTAGCATTTGAACACGGTACGCTGGAAGACTTGGGGGCCGGGTTGACGGACCGCGCAGTGGAGCCGTTTGTTGTCCGGCTTGAACCCTTTGCCAACAGCGGCCCCAATCCGATTGTCCACACCGGTTACGAGTTCGTTTTCTGTCTCGAGGGACGCATCGCATACACTATCGAGGCTCAGACCTATCTGTTAGAGCCAGGTGACAGTCTTCTGTTTGAGTCTCATTTGCCACATCGTTGGCAAAATGTCGGAGAGGTTCCTTCTCAATCCTTGCTTGTGCTCTTTCCTACTGATGCGCGTGATCGTCCGACAAAACATCACTTTGGATTGTGAAGGACATCGGCTGCGAGTGGGCTATCAGGCGTTGGCACCGATCCGTGTGGGGAAGAGAGCAACACGGGATAGGCGTTTCACCTTTGAGTGGGAAGGGTATCAACTCTTCCCACTCTTGTATTATCTCGGATTATTCTCTACCAAAGCGATCATGCTGGAATCTTCTCTGGGGTGCAGAGCGCATCCAAAGTGAACGCATCGCCCCCAAAAGCCGACGCGATCTGTGGCCGGTTCTCCGAAAGCATGCGGGGTTTCTCGATAGC
>Ga0315285_10000846_pt1 | contig 31873 bp, 29 predicted proteins | sample YL17G09_36_MG_FD_203698 | JGI IMG/M metagenome (GOLD analysis project Ga0315285, IMG submission 203698) | Sediment microbial communities from Yellowstone Lake, YNP, Wyoming, USA - YL17G09_36 | ecosystem: Environmental > Aquatic > Freshwater > Lake > Sediment | place: USA: Wyoming | collected...
ATCCAAGAACGCGAAAACGCGTTCGTGGGGCCTTCAGAAGCTTGGTTTGTTTCACCCAAGGAGCTTATCCGGTCTTGGCGTTCTTGGCGCCTTGGCGGTTGATAATTTCGGATTGGGGATAAGTGAGGTGGCCTCGCACCTGAGGCCTTGTCGGCCTGAAGGGAGGTGATCCTGGAAGAAAGCGAAGGGGCATGCGTTGCCGAAGTTCACTGCATCTGAAGTGTTTCCTCTAGGGGAGAAGGGAGTACACGATGAAGACCCGCATATTGATAACGACGCTGCTCGTGGTCTTTGGCCTGGCGCTCATTCCCCTGGCGATGCCCGGTCCCGCGCAGGCGGGGGCTCCAACCGAGCTGGTCATGGCCGATAGCCAGTCGGGAGCGAACTTCCAGGCGTACTGGCAGAAGTACGTGATCCCGGCGGTCAAGCAGTCCCTGGGCGTGAACCTCAAGTACCTCGTGAGCAGCGACCCCGAGCAGATCCAGAAGGCCAAGGCGTGGAAGCCGGGCCAGGGTGACGTCCACCTCCTCTTTGCCAAGTCCATCGCGACCTGGGTCACCTCTGGCGTTCCTCTGGAAACGATCACCTCGGCGAACGTGCCGAACCTGGCCAAGATCGACCCCCGGTACCTCAAGAGCGATGAGGGCGTGGACCTGCAGGGGAAAGGCGCGCTCTACTGGCGGACCTCCTACGCCCTCATCTACAACAGCCAGTACATCAAGAACCCGCCCAAGTCCTGGAAGGAGTTCTACGATCGCCGGGCGGAGTTCAAGGGCCACATCGGCATGATCCGGCCCGACGCCAAGTCGAGCGCCGCTTGGCGGCAGCGGCTCACCTTCCTGCACGCGTTCCTCAAGGAAAAGATGGCCATGCCCATGGCGCAGCTGGAGAAAGATCCCGCCTTCCAGGACGCGTGGAACAAGCTGAAGGACTTCACCACGTACGCCAAGCTGCCCCTGCCGGCCGAGCCGCCGAACCTCTTCGAAGACTTCAACTCCGGCGAGACTTGGCTCGCCCTGTACGCCCAGGACTACTCCCTGTGGTCCGCGCGCCAGGGAACCATGCCCCCCACCATCAAGGCCGTGTATCCGGAAGAGGGGGCCGATGAGATCGGCACGGGCTACCTGGCCGTTCCCGCGAACATCCCTCCGGAATACAAGGAGGTAGCGCTCAAGGTCGTCAACTACCTGCTCTCCGACGACCAGCAGATCCGGCTGTTCACCACCATGTGGCAGTATCCCGCGACCGAGATCGCCGACCAGGCTCCGCCCATCGTTTGGGAGATGGTTCCCAAGCTGGACGCCCTGACCAAGTCCGCGATCCCTCGGGAGCGCATCCGGAAGGACGTCATTGACTACATCAAGGGTCACGCCAAGGAGCTGATCCCGTAGGACGTCTGCGGCGAGAAACGGCCGCAGGGGGAACACGCGCGGTGGGGGCGGGTGCTGATCCGCTCCCACCTTTCGCTGTCCCTGGACGAAGGGGCGACATGACCCGATTCTGGCGCACGCACTCCGTGACGCTGATCACAGTCTTCCTGCTCTTGCCGGCCCTGGCCGGGTTCTTCGGCCTCTTTTTCTATCCCATGCTGCTCACCGCCGTCCTGAGCTTCCGTCCGGAGGGACAGACGGTCGGGTGGACGCTCGAGAACTACACCCGGTTCCTCCGCGATCCCGATGGCCAGTGGGTCATCCTTCTGACCTTCATCCTGGCCCTGGGCTCTACGGCCCTGTCCGTCCTGTTGAGCGTGCCGCTGGCCCTCATCCTGCGAGAAAAGGTCAGGGGGCACCGGTTCTACCGTCTAATGGTCCTCGTCCCCCTGGTGGTGCCGGGTCTGATCGGCGCCCTCGGCCTGTTGCTCTTCTGGGGGACACGGGGGTGGTTCAACCTCTTCCTCACACAGTTGGTGCCCTTCGTGCAACGCCCGGTGGCCGTGAACTACACCATCCACGGCCTGATCATGTTCTACCTCTGGCTGTACTTCCCCTACACCTGCATCACCACCCTCTCATCCCTGGAGTCGCTCGACCGGAGCATCGAGGAGGCCGGCGAGGTATCCGGAGCCACCCGCTGGCAGGTCCTGCGCCACATCGTCCTCCCGCTCATCACGCCCGGGATCCTGGCCGGGTCCGTCCTGACCTTCATGGCGGCCTTCGGGGCCTTCAGCGTCCCCCTGATCGCTGGCGGCAACTACCGGCCGCTGGCGGTGGAGATCTACAAGCAGATCGCGGTGCCCATCCCGGCGCGCTGGTCGGCGGCCAGCGCCATCGCCATCGTCATGGGCGCCTTGCAGGTGATCTTCCTGAGCCTGTACATGCGGTTCGTGCGCCGCGCCGGAGGCGCCGGAGGACCGCGATGACGCTGGCGAGGGCGTATCTCCGAGCCATGTGGGACGCCAAGCTGATCCTGGCGTACACCATCCTTCTCAGCCTCACCATGTTCATCCTGGCCCCCTTCCTGATGATCGCCCTGCGTTCGGTGGGCAAGGGGTGGTTCGGCCGGCTGTGGCTGCCGCCGCAACTGACCCTGGACTGGTACCGGTGGGCGGTCGAGGTGGGCAACATCCCTGAGGTCATGAAGAACACCCTGATCATCGGGGTCATCGCCGTGGTCGGCAGCACCGTGATCGGCATCTTCGCGGGCTGGGCCTTCGGCCGGCGACAGATGCCGGGCAAAGAGGTGCTCATGGCCGTCATCCTGCTGCCGCGGATGATTCCCCCCATCACCTATGCGCTGGGGGTGGCCAAGATCTTCTACACCCTGGAGCTGGTGGATACCTATCTGGGCGTGGCGCTGGCTCACGTTTCCGTCTGCACCCCGTACGCCATCCTGGTCCTCTCCGCCACCTTCGAGGGGCTGGACGAGCGGGTGCTGGAGGCGGCCGGCGTCTGTGGCGCGAACACGATCAAGCGCTTCTTCTACGTGGTCCTGCCCCTGATCATGCCCGGGATCCTGGCCTCCATGATCTTTTCCTTCACCCATTCCTACAACGAGTTCACCCTGACCCTGTTGACCTACGGCCCCCACACCGTGACGCTGCCGATACGCACCTACCTGGCGGTGGGGGATGGATACTGGGAGATCACCAGCGCCATGGCGATGATCATGGTCGTCCCGTCGCTCGTCATCCTGGCCCTCATCCAGCGGCGGGCCGAGCCGGAGAAACTGGTCGGTGGGTTCAAGGGAGTGTGATGCATGACGGACGCCATGATCGAATTCCGTGACGTCACGAAGCGCTACGGCAACCTCCTCGCCAACGATCACCTCAGCCTGACGATCCGGCGGGGCGAGCTGATGACCCTGCTGGGCCCCTCGGGCTGCGGCAAGACCACGGCGCTGCGGTGCCTCACGGGCTACGTCCGCCCCGACGAGGGGCGCGTTTTCATTGACGGGACGGACGTCACCGATCTCCCCACCCACCAGCGCGAGCTGGGGATGGTGTTCCAGAACTTCGCCCTCTTCCCCCACATGACGGTCCACGACAATGTCGGGTTCCCGCTGATGATCCGGAACCTCCCCAGGGCCGAGCGGGACGAGCGGGTAGGCCAAGCCCTGCGGCTGGTCCGGCTGGAGGGGTACGAGTCCCACTACCCCCGACAGCTCTCGGGCGGGCAGCAACAACGGGTCGGGCTGGCCCGCGCCCTGGTCTATCGGCCCAAGGTGCTGCTTCTGGACGAGCCCCTCTCCAACCTGGATGCCAAGCTCCGCGAGGAGATGCGCTTCGAGATCAAAGAGGTGGTGACGCGCCTCGGGATCACCGCCATGTACGTGACGCACGACCAGGGCGAGGCCCTGGCCCTGTCGGACCGGGTGGCCATCATGAATCGCGGCCGGCTCGAGCAGGTGGGCACGCCGGAGGAGATCTACGAGCATCCGCAGTCCCGGTTCGTCGCCGAGTTCATCGGCCTGTCGAATTTCCTAGAGGGTCACATTCAGGCCGTGGACCGCGACACGATGGTGGTTGCCGCCGGTGGCCTGCAGGTGACCATCCCTGCCCTGCCAAACGCAGGCCCAGGCCAGCGGGTCCTGCTCTTCCTGCGCCCCAACGAGATCGAGCTGCTGCGCCCCGACGATCCCGGCGGGACCAATGTCTTCGACGCACGCGTGGAGAAGGCCACGTACCTGGGCGACACGATGGACTACCGGCTGGGATTCGGCCAGGACCTCACGCTCCGCGTCCAGACCGATGCCCACCGACGATTCGGCCAGGGGCAGCGGGTCCGGCTCCGCTTGCCGCGCATCCGTTGCTGGGCAATGACATCAGGCTAAAGGCGTTCGGACGTTCGAGCGTTCGAGGGTTCGGGTGTTCGACCAGAACGACCGAACTCCCGAACACCCGAACTCTCGAACGCTTCTAGCGGAGCGACCATGCCGAAAGACGATAGGATCCACCTTGCGAATCTGACAAAGGACGAGTTCGCTGCTGCCATGCAGGCAGAGCGCTGGATCCTTCTCCCCTTCGGGGCGGTGGAGCAACACGGGCCGCATCTTCCTCTCGGGACCGACCTGTTTTACGCGGAGCACGTCTGTGCCGCGGTGGCGCGACAGATCAATGGGCTCGTGGCGCCCGCGCTGCCCTATGGCGTCTGCCGGACCATGCGGAACTTCCGGGGGACGATCTCGCTCACCCCGGCCACCCTCGAGGCCGTCGTACGAGAGGTGGTCGGGGAGTACATTCGCCACGGGGGCCGGAAGTTCGCCCTGATCACCGGCCACGCAGAGTCAGGTCAGATGGAAGCCATCCGCGAGGCCGTCCTTCCCCTGGTGAACGCCGATCCCGGCCTCGTCGTCCTGGCCATCGGGCCGTATGACTTCCTGGATCCCATTCGGCGCGAGGCCGACTTGGTGGGCCAGGACGGCCACGCCGGGTCCATCGAGACCTCCGAGATGCTCGTCGTGGCGGAAGAGATGGTCCGGATGCACCGCATCCCCAAGGTCACCCGGCCGCGTCTCTCCCAGTTCCGGGTGATGGGCCATCCCGAGGTGGAATATCCAACCGGTGTCCGAGGCGACACCTCCAAGATCTCCCGCGCACTCGGTGAGAAGGCCGTCAGCCATGTCGTAACAGAGATCGTGCGCCTGCTGGAGCGAATCGACCGCGATGGCAAAGAGTGGTGAGCCGGGAGGGAGCATGACCAAAGGACGAAAGAGGCCGTTCCCGTGGCGCCAGTGCGTGCAGGCCGGATTGCTCGCCGCGAATGCCGCGGTCCGCCGGTTGGCACCGCGATCAGGGCAACGCGTGGTGCGCGGCCGGGAAGCCGGCTACCGTTCCTGGGACCCCGAGGTCATCCGCGTGGACGTGGCGGCGGAGCGCGCCATCATCGGCGTCCTCCGGCGCCGGGGGATCCACGGGACACTGCTATCGGAAGAGGCCGGGGAAACGCGGTTGGGGGAACGGCGCGGCGGGTCCGATGCGCGGGGCGAGCCGGTGTACGTGATCCAGGACCCCTTCGACGGGAGCCTCCTGTATCGGCGCGGGATCCGCGCGCACTGGTTCACCGCCCTGGGAATCTATGGGCTGGATGAATCACCCAAGGCCGCCGGGGTGGTAGATCACATTACCGGCGAGATCGTCCTGGCCGACGCCGCGGGCACGGTCCGGCTCGCCCGGCCTGGCGCTCGCGCGATGCCGGTCCGTCCAGCAGCGACCAGGACCCTGGACGGCGCCTTCCTCGAGACCTACCTGATGAAACCGCCGTTTCTCTATCCGACGGCAACCGCCCTGCGTCCTCTCTTCGAGCGGGCCAGGTTCATCCTGCCGAACGGCGGCCCCAACGGCTTCGCCGACGTGGCCTGTGGACGGATTGACGTGTATTTCGCCTGGAACGAGGCCCTGACCGAGGTCTTCTCCGCCATCTACATCGCGGAGCGGGCGGGATGCGTCATCACCCACTGGGACGGATCCCCCGTGCGGTTTCGCCCGGACATTCATGCGGTGTACAGCCTGGTGTGCAGCGCCAACCCGCGCTTGCACGAGCACGTACTCCAGGCCCTCAGGGGCATCACGCCCCCGAAAGGACTCACGCCGTGAGAATCGGCTGCATCTGCGGCACCTTCAACCGCTCGTTCGATGCCGGGGCCATGGACCAGGTGCGCTTCCTCACCCGCTGTGCCACCGACCTCCTGGTGCAGGGGGTTGAGCTCCAGGACATTCACTTCCCCCAGACCCGGCCGGCCTACCTGCAGATGCTGCGCCGGACCGCCAGGGACCTCAACCTCACGATCATCGGCATCGGGGTGCACAACGACTTCGGCCGGGCGGACCCCACCATTCGGCAGAGCGAGGTGGTGAAGGTCAAGCAGTGGGTCGAGGTGGCCGAGCAGCTCGGGGCACCCCTCGTCCGGGTCTTTGCCGGCTACCCCGAGGGCGACCCCGCTCAGAGCGGGGCGCGCTGGCCCGCCATGATTGATGCCCTGCGCGAGGTCGCCGCCTTCGCCGGCCACGCGGGCGTGCGCCTGGGCCTCGAGAACCACAACCATGCCGCCTTCACGCCCACCGCGGCCGAGTACCTGCGCGTCCTGGAGGAGGTCAAGTCCCCCCACCTGGTTCCCCTCCTGGACACGGGAAACTACACGGACGGCTGGCCGTCGCTGCAGAAGACGCTCGGGATCGCGGCGCACGTGCACGCCAAGTTCTGGAAGGTCGCAGCCGACGGCTCCGACGAGAGGGTGGACTATGCCAAGATCATCCCGGCCCTACGGGCCGCCGGTTACGACGGCTGGGTGAGCTTCGAGTACGAGGCGGAAGAGCCCGAGGCCACCGGCATCCCCCGCGCCCTTGCCTTCCTCAAGCGGATGCTAGCCGCCGGCTAACAGGGGCTGAGCCAAAGAGAAAGGGCCCCACGGGGCGCCGTCGCCGAAGCTTCTTGGCCACGATCCCTGTAACAAGAGGAGAGGTGTAGCATGGGCATTTCTTTCAACGCCGAAGAAATGTTCGAGATGGCGGAGCGAATCGAACGGAATGGGGCGAAGTTCTATCGAACCGCAGCAGGGGCGATCTCCGACGCCTCGGTCCGCCGGCGGTTCGTGGACCTGGCCGCCTGGGAGGACGAGCACGAGAAGACCTTCGCCGCCATGAGGGCGCAGCTCACAGCCGAGGAACGCACGCCGACGGTGTTCGATCCCGATGAGCAGAGCGCCTTGTACCTCGCGGCGATGGCCGATCGCCGCGTCTTCGACGTCAGCACCGAGCCAGCCAAACTCCTGACCGGCAAGGAGACGGTAGCGGAGATTCTCCAGGCAGCCCTCGAGCGGGAGAAGGATTCGGTCGTTTTTTACACCGGCATGCTGGACTACGTTCCCAAGCGGCTCGGGAAAGACAGAATTGAAGGCATCATCAGGGAGGAGATGGGGCACATCGCCCTGCTCAGCAAAGAGCTGCGCGCGTTGAAGCAGTAACTACACAACGCTCAGTCCGCACTATTCGTTTGCAGCCGAGGCACCTTCTCATGGCAGGGAGGTGGCTCTTTCCGCTAGGGACTTATCTCCTAGCAGGCCTCGATGCGTACCGTCTTAGGAGATGAGTCCCATCCAAGCGGGCTCTACCCCGCAGCTCCCGACCCTCCGGTTCGAGCCGTTGCAGGCGTCGCGGGACAGCCAGGCATTTCACCCCGCACCCAGATCAATCAGCCGCGATGTGCGACTTGAGCTTGCACTTGACGAGTGCAAGCGAGCAAGCTGTCAATCCTGGCGCAGATTGCTTCTCTTGACCGCGGCCCTTCGAATCGGATTCTGTTGATAAAAAGCGCCGGCGGGAACTTGATCTTGTCTCCCACTGCCAACCGGAATTCCTCGTTGACCACACCCTCAAAGCGGCGGCTGTCCAGGTCAGCCACAAATCGGTCCATGTCCAGGGCGATTTCCTCGGCACACCTGAGAAGTTGCTCCCGCTCCAAGCGCTGCTGGGCGCCAAAGAGGCGATGGTGCATTTCGCAGAACTTCCCCTGTGCTCCGGCCGCTTCGGCGGCCTCGGCTGCCGACTGGGCCTGGGGGTGTGAGTGTCTGAGCAGATAGTGCCTGTGTACCAGCATGACCTTGTCGCCATAGCCGAGGAGGATTTGGTTGAGCAGATCATGCAACTCAGCGCAACGACCACACTGATAGTCACTGTACTCGATGAGGACAACCGGCGCCTCCCGCGGACCCAACTGCCAGTCGTCCTCGGTGACAGGCGCCGGTTTGGGTGTATCCGCCAGCTTGTTGAGCGCACGCGCGACCATTGCAGGGTTTGGCAGGCCTGCATCGGGCCCCGGCTCATACACGCGGCGTATCAAGCCTTCGTCGTCAATGACGAACAGGGTGGGCAAGATCGCGCCATCGTCAGAGCGCACCCCGTACAGGCTCCCCGTTCCACCAGCGGGTTGCGAGTCACTCAAGAGCGCAAACTCGATACCCTTCTCTCCGGCCAGCTGTCTCAGGGAATCTTCCGGGGCATCCGACACACCGATCACTTCTGCAGCCTGCCCTGCGAACCCTTGGACCCGCTCCTGGTATCTGGCAAGCTGAGCGGCCAGCTCTTCACCGCATGGGAACGGGAAGAAGAACAGCACCACGTTCTTTCCCCGTTGCCCTGCCATGGAGGCCTTGCGCCCCAGATTGGCGGCAGGCAACAAGAAATCCGGGCCATTGATGCCTGGCTGCAAAGGGGTCGGCATGCGAGGCTCCTCCAGAAGACCTTCTGGTTGTCCGCATCACGCCAGCTTCCGCCTGCCCGCAAGGTGCTCTCCGGGACAGCCCACCTCCTCCAGCCATCTCACGTAGCGCGCGTGAATCTCACCGGCCAGCTTTTGGTTGCCCTGGAGGACGTCTCTTGACTCCTTCGGGTCATCCGGCAGGTGGAACAACGCGGGCTCTACAGGGGCACGCGCGGCACCGGGGTCTGTGAGCTTGTTGATGAACATGGCCGCACCGCGCACTTCTTGGTCGTACTTGCCGGCGTAATGCAGACACCATCCATCTTCCGTCACGATGGCACACTTGGCCAAGATTGGCGTGTGATGTATCAGGGTGTTCGAGCATACGGCGATGTCTCGAATCTTGTCCGCCTCCCCGCGCATGACGGGCATCAACGACTTGCCGTGAATGGTTTCGGGCTTGAATTGCCAATCCTCGGTATAGAACACCCCACACTGCAGCGCCTGGGTCTTGGATTGACCACCGATCGTTTCCGTGGCCACCAGCCCTTCCATCTCCAAAATGGTCGGCATCAAATCGGGCGCCTGGACCAATGCGCCGATGTGTCGTCCCGCGCTTTGCCCGGGGAGACGGATCATGAGGGGGGTCGCTCTGACTTCGGCATACATCCTGATGGCTTCGTAGTATCCCTTCCCCGGCGTTATGAGTGACTTGCCAACCAGGCCATGTTCTCCGAAGAGATAGCCGTGGTCGCTCACAAAGATCACCGCGGTATCTTCGGTCAAGCCCAGCTCATCTATCTTGTCCAGGAGCACGCCGAACCAGTGATCCACCAGGCTCGACTCGGCCATGTAGAGCGCGCGAGAATGGTTCAACTCCTCTTCCGTGAGGAAGTTCTGCCAGAAGTCGTAGTGGGGATAGATCACCTCCTGGCCGCGATAGTCCGGATCGTACATGTCCACGTACTTCTTCGGTGCATCCCAGGGCTCGTGCGGGTCGAAGAGATCTATGTACAGGAAGAACCGATCCTGCTCCTGGTTGTCCTCCAGCCACTGGCAGGCCGCTTTGATCGAGCGCGCAACGAAGCGATCCTCTTCCGACCGCCAGGAGGCGCTGGTGCGGAGATGGTTCCGCAGAATGAAATCGGGGCTCCGCAGCTTGTGGCTGTCGGCTGGCAGCCGCACGGTCTTTGGGGCCGTCCTCCACTGGTCAGTCTCCTGCCCCCGGATCCACTCCCAGGCGTCGAACCCCCGACAGTAATTAAACCCCATCTCGATCAGGTGCGGGTTGTCGGCGATCATCTGGGTGACGATCCCTGAGGCGCTGAGAATCTGCTGAAGGGTCACGCTGTCAGGCGGTAGTGGGCACCACTCATGATCAATGAAGCTGAAACGGCCGCTGATGATATCCAGACGATTGGGAATAGTCGGGAAGGAGCCCAAGTAGGCGTTGTCGAACGCGAATGACTCTTGGGCGAATCTGTCCAGCCGAGGGGTCTTGACTGGCGTCGGACCGTAGCAGGAGAGATTATCGTGGCGAAAGCTGTCTGACATGACCAGGATGGTGTTCATGGCTGGGCTCACCTCGTTCGATGGATGTGTGGTGTCCTGCTATGGACGCTCAGCAGAACTTCGGGTCTGTCGTGACGACGCTGCCTAGCTGCAGGAGCGATCATGCACATCCTTTCTGCTTGATGCACACCTGCCGCAGCTTCCGTATTCTGTCAAGCTGCAGTGGCTTCCATAGCATCTCGCTCGATAAGCCCCCAGATGTGTTTCGTGAGTTTAATGAACTCGGGCCGCTCCTGTGTCTCCACACGCGGGCGTTCCAAAGGATTCGTGATCTCTGCCTTCACGCGTCCCGGCCGCCGGCTCATGACGACGATTCGATCCCCCAAGAAAACTGCCTCGTGAATGTTGTGGGTGACGAACAGCACGGTGCGCCGCTGGTTGGACGGCAGGCGCTCCCCCCAGATGCGAAGCAGCTCTGCCTGGAGAATGGTGCGAGTCTGGGCGTCCAGCGCTGTCAGCGGTTCATCCATCAGGAGCAGGTCCGGGTCGTTGGCGAGCGTGCGCGCAAGGGCGCATCGCTGGCGCATTCCACCCGAGAGCTGGTGCGGATACTTGTGTTCAAACTGTTTCAATCCAACCAGCTCAATCAGTTCTCGGGCGATCTGCCGCCGCTTTTCCTTCGCCACTCCTCGCGAGCGCGGCCCGAATTCCACGTTATCCTGCACGCTCATCCACGGAAAGAGCGCGTAGTCCTGAAAGACGACCCCCAGCTTGGGATGAGGGCGACCCTGCACCGGCTGACCATCAATCGTCACGCTCCCACTGCTGCTCTGTTGCAGGCCGGCTACGATGCTGAGCAAGGTGGATTTGCCGCATCCGCTTGGGCCAACGACCACCAGGAATTCGCCGGGCTGCACCTGGAGAGTGATGTCCTCGAGGGCAATGAATTCCTGCCGCCCTCGCGGTTCGCCGAATATCTTGGTCACACCTTCGATGCGTACGCTGGCTCCCACGGCGCTTCCTTCCTGTTGTTGATTCTGCGGAGACCCTTCGATCCCAGAGCAAATGTCACGAGAGCGGACCCGAGATCCTTGCCGCGCTGCACCCGCCAGGGCCTCGATGTTGGCGATGCTCCGCAGGGGCACCGGTACGGTGCCCCTGCGCTCCAGAACGACGAGGCGTCTTCCAGTATGCCAACGCCAGACCCGAGCGGGTCACTGCTGCTTCTTGGGCAGCTCCCACTTGTCCGATTCCCAGATTGGGTAGCCTCGTACATCCTTCGCATCCTTGGCCGTGAAGGCCGAGGCATCCGGGAATTTGACCCGCTCCCAGGCTTGCTTGGCCAGAGGGGCAACCGGTCCGATATTCTTCAGCATCTCCTTCCACGTCACGGGCTTTTCGATCAACTTTGCATTGGTCGCCAGCACCGATTGATCAACCACTGCGCGGAGGTCTCCCTCCGTGAGCCAGCACCAGCCCCGCCGATAATCCAGGTCGTGTAGCCAGATGTCCTTGGCCACCTTGGGGTCAAGCTGCCACTGTTCCTGGGCCAGGCGAGCCACATCCTCGGGTGGCATCTTGGCCAGGGCCTGCAAAGCCCTTTGCTGTGCCACCAGGAAGGCCACCACTGCCTTGGGAGAGGTCCGCACCGCCTTGTTCGTCACTAGCCAGAAGTTGCGGTGCAGGTAAAACCCCTCGGGGTAGTAAGGCGACTTCTTGATGGCCGGCAGCTCTAGCCCAGCACCCTTGCCTAACGGGCCATCGTAGTTTGCCTCGGTGTAACCGTAACTGTTGAACAGCCCGGTATTCAGTTTCTCAATCTGGCCCCTCAAGTAGGACGTCTCGGTTGTCGTCCCAGCCGCAAGCCCCTGTGGGGGCACTGCCCCCTGGATCAGAGCCTTGATCCCAACTGCCTCGATACCGAGTGTTTGATAGTCCATCGTCCCGAAGAGGGCCTGCAGGCTCAGGTCGAAGAAGAACTGGAGATCGGTGGCCAGCAGTATTCCCACTTTCTTGCCCTTGAGATCCTCGGGGGTCTTGATGGGAGAGTTGGGTGGCAACGCCAGAACGAACTTGACACCACCTTCGGCCATGCTCAGGACGTGGAATGGTTCGCCCTGCGCGATGCCTATGAGGGTCGGGGTATTGCCGACGCTGCCAATGTCCAACTTGTCACCGGTCAAGGCTTGGCGAATTGGGGGGCCAGCGGCGAAATCTTGCAGGTCCACCGTGATCTGCAAGCCCAGCTCTGTGCCGGCGGCCTCAATGAGCTTGTCCCGTCGCATCAGCTCCGTCACTGGCGTCATCCCCTGAGCCTGGGGGATGCGCCCGACACGGAGCGTCACTTTCTCCAGTGGCGCTCCCGCGCCGGCCGGAGAGGTGGCCACCAGCTCCGCACCCATCAGGACCATCACGACCACGAGGAGACAGGACGTGTAGTGCCTTGCACCAAGAGCCGACAGCGTTTTGTTTCTCATCTCCCTTCTCCTTCTGTTGACTTGGTGTGGATCATAGCGACTCTGCGTTAGGATCGATCACCGGAGACATCAAAGTATCAGCCAGCCTCCACCTCCTTATGTTCCGCGTGCCCACGGCGTCAGCCGTCGATACAGCGCACCGAGCAGGCGATCCGATAGCAACGCAAGCACGCCGACGGTGATGATGCACGCCACGATGTAGTTCAGATTGATGGAATAGGCATAGAAAATGTACATCATCTGGCCTAACCCGCCGCTTGCACTCTGCGTGGCCCGTGAGCCCGAGGCCAGTTCGGCCGCGACAACTGCTATCCAGGCGCTCCCCATAGCCAGGCGAGCGCCCACGAGGAGGGACGGCAGCGCGGCCGGGAAGAACACTCGGCCAAAGAGCGTGAGCCGTGAAGCGCCCAGGACGCGGGCGACATCTATCAGATTTCGATCGATGTTGCGGGCTCCTGTGATGGCGTTGACCGTCATCGGGAAGAAAGCCGCATACGCGACGATCGAGATGACCGCAGCGTCTCCGATGCCCAACCAAAGGATGACGAGCGGAATCCAGGCATACGGTGCGATGGAGCGTAACGTATGCACCAGCGGTCCCAACCACCCATCGAGTGCGGACCAGTAACCCATCAGTAAGCCCACGCTGCCGCCCAGCACCGTCGCGAGGACGAACGCGGTCAGGATACGTTCGATGCTGACCAGCGCGCCAGTTTGCAGACTGCCCTTTGCCCAGAGCTCGATAAAGGCCTGGAGCACTCCCACTGGCGTGGCAAACCGTGGGCTTCGCGGCCAGCCAAGGCTGAGCACATACCACAACACCAATAAAAACAATGGCAACGCTGCGCGCACGACAACGCGGGCGCCAGCCAAGTCAAGGGGTTTGATCGCGATCGTCCGCCGCACGGCTGTACCCGGCTCCATCCGGCTACTCCCCGACCTTCAGTCCTACTCTCCACGGTGTCAGGCGGCCTTGAAGCCAGTGCAAGGTTGTATCCAACACGTACCCGCACACCCCTATGTAAACAATCCAGGCCAGCACCAGCGTGGCGTTCCCCAATTCCTGGGCGTAGCCGACCGAGAACCCCAGGCCATTGGGGGCCCCGATCAATTCGGCAACGATCAACGCCATCCACGAGTTGCTGGCGGCGACGCGCGCGCCCGTCATGATATCTGGTACTGCTCCCGGCAGAATGACGGTGAGAAGTATCCGCCAGCGCTTGGCTCCCAAGACCTTGGCAGCGCTGGTGAGGCGAGGATCCACGTGGCGAACACCAGAGGCGCTGTTCAGGACGAAGGGAAAGACCGCCGCGTAAAAGATAATCGCCATCGGAAGGGCGTTGCTGATCCCAAACACAACCAGCAACACGGGGATCCAGGCGATCCCGGAGATCGGCCGGATCATCTCGACCAGCCAATCGAACACGTCGGCCACCCAGCGGCTCAACCCCATGCCGACTCCCAGGGGGATACCGATGCCGGCAGCCAACAGATAGGAAAGCAGAAGGCGTTGCCCGCTGACGGCAACGGCCGCCGTCACCTTTCCCGTGGTCAACAACTTGAGCGCAGCGGCAGCCACCCTCTCCGGCGCTGGAAGCAGGTATGGACGGGCAAGCCACGCGCTGGCGGCCCACCAAATGACCACCACCAGGGCCATGGTCCGTAGATACGTGAAGAAGATGGAGCGCGTGATACCCTGGGCAGAGATCATCAGGCCCGTCCCCGGTGTTTGGGATGACCTTCTGCACGTCTACCTGGCGCGTCCAGGCTCTGTGCCACGCTGGCTGTCGGATTGTTCAGGATCGAGCGCAGGACCAAGGCCGCCCCACCCATCACGCAGGCATCAAGTTTGAATGCGGAAAGGGTGATCTTGACGCCTTCGCGCACCGTCGCCAGAGCGCGTGCATTCACCTCTGCCTGGGCTCGCGGCAAGATGTACGGACCGGCCAGGCCCAACACACCGCCCAGCACCACCAAGCTGGGGTTGAACGCATTGATCAGGTTGGCGACGCCGATCCCGAGGTAGCGTCCCACCTCGCCTAACACGTCCAGCACGGCTGGCTCGCCCTGCACGGCGGATCGCAAGACGTGTTCCATCCGAATGGCGTTTGGCTGGCCTCCGACTTCGTCCAGCGCCAGCAGGCCCGGAGCCTGCCCCTTGGCCGCCTCCTCGCGCACGCGCTGGAGAATGGCTCTGGGGCCGATCAGAGTCTCCCAGCAACCCCGATTGCCACAGTTGCATTGACGGCCGTCGGGCTCAATGGTCATGTGACCGACTGCCCCAGCATTGCCGCCCATGCCCCGCAGCAGCCTGCCGTCAATCACCACCGCGCCGCCCAGGCCCACGCTTGCGCTCAAGTACAGAAAGTTGTCTGCCTGCTTGGCCTCGCCCCACGTCTGCTCGGCCACTGCAGCCGCCTTGGCTTCGTTTTCCACCGCCACCGGCACACCAAAACGCTGTACCCACATGTCGCGCAGCGGCACGTTTCTCCACCGCAGGTTGGGCGCAAAGAGCAAGGTGCCCGTGGCTCGATCCACCAGTCCCGGAACTCCCAGGCCAATGCCGAACAAGCGGCACTTGCAGGCTGCCGCCCGAGAGATCGCTTCATGAACCAGGCGCTCGGCCTGCTCCAGCACCTGGGGCTGGGGTGGGGGGACAGGCGATTTCCCGTTGTCGGCGGTTTTGGTTTCTTGCCGCCAGACAACGTTCGCTTTGAGATCGGTGAGCGCCACCGAAACGAAGTCCACGCCGATCTCGGCCCCGATCAGCCGGCCGCCGTCCGGGTCAAGGTCTATCAAGGTTGCAGGGCGACCAGGCCGCGGATCCGACAAGCCGCTCTGTTTGACGAAACCCCATGACTGCAACTGTGCGATCAGACTGCCGACAGTGCTCTTGTTCAAACCGCTCATGTCAACCAGGTGAGTTCGCGACACCGGTTGGCCAGTCTCCCACAGCTGGTTGAGGACGATCGCCAGGTTACGCTCGCGCACCCAGTTCTGGTAGCCGGTCTGGTAACGCCGTGTCATCACCAACCTGCCAGGGCGTGAAAGGTCGGTTTCAACGCCGGATAGAGGGAGCGGTACATGGGGTGAAGCTCTCCATAGCGCCCCACGTTCTCAGGGATAGGTGATGTGGAATCTGTCACGCGCACCGTGCGAGATACGGCTTCGTCCACGCTGGCAAACACGCCTGCTCCGACAGCAGCGAGCAGAGCTGCCCCATACGCTGCGCCTTCGGTGATGTTGACCAAGACCAGCTCGGTTCCAAACACGTCGGCCTGGATCTGTCGCCACAGGGGGCTGCGTGCACCGCCACCGGAAGCGCGCACCTGCTGGATGGGCACTCCCAAATCCTTGATCAATTCCAGACTGTCACATAGGCCGAACGCCACCCCCTCCAGCACAGAGCGCACGATGTGGCTCTTGTGGTGTCGCACCGTCAGCCCCACAAAGGCCCCACGTGCCTCCGGGTCGGGGTGGGGCGTGCGTTCTCCCGTCAGGTATGGCAAGAACAAGAGGCCGTCGCTGCCCACGCGCGCACGCGCCGCCTCGCGTGTCAGCAAGTCATACGCATCGTCGCCCGTGAGCAGCGCGGTCGAACGCTCCGGCTCCCCCAGGCTATCGCGCAGCCAGCGGAACGAGCCGCCGGCGGAAAGCACCACCCCCATCAAATGCCACTTCCCGGGCACCGCGTGGCAGAAGGCGTGCAACCGTCCTTGCGCTTCGGCAGAAAACGTCTCCGAGTGCGCGAACACCACGCCCGAGGTGCCGAGCGTGACTGAGATCACGCCAGGCTTGACGATCCCGCTGCCCACTGCCTGAGCCGCCTGATCGCCGGCACCACCGACAACCGGCGTGCCGGCCTTGAGGCCGGTCGCTCGGGCCGCCACCGCGCCGATCCTCCCAGACACCTCGGGCGACTCGGTGCAGCGCGGCAACATGTCGGCAGAGATCTCGAGCGCGCTCAACATCCGTTCCGACCAGCGCCGGTGCGCCACGTCCAGCAGCGATGTGCCGGAAGCGTCCGACACCTCCGTGGCGTATTCGCCGGTCAAGCGGTAGCGAACGGAATCCTTCGGGAGTAAGAGATGCGCCGCGCGCTCATACACTTCCGGCTCGTTCTGACGCACCCATAGGATCTTGGGCGCAGTGAAGCCCGGGAGCACCGCATTGCCGGTCAGCTCCAACAGCTTGCCCAACCCGCCGACTCGATCCGTGATCTCGGCGCATTGCGGGCCGGTCCGTTGATCGTTCCACAGGATCGCCGGACGCAAGACGTGGCCTGATTTGTCCATCAGCACTAGGCCGTGCATCTGGCCGGTCAGCCCCACCCCGGTCACGTCTTCGCCCGTCAGCCCGGCCTGCTTCAACGCCCCCTGGATGCTGGCGCACGCACCTTGCCACCAATCCTCCGGGGCTTGCTCGGACCACAAGGGCCGAGGCGTGGAAAGCGGATACTCGGTCGTGGCAGAGGCCGCCACGTTGCCCGCCTCGTCAATCAGCAGCGCCTTGGCGCCCGTCGTGGAGATGTCCAGACCCAAGAGGTAGGCCATGCGTTCTCCTATCTCTCCAGCGCGGGCAGGGGGCCCAGCTTCTCGGGATGAGGCGCTCGCGCGCGGATCAAGTACGCCTCCAACCAACCCCGTGCCTTGTCAGGGTGCTCGGTGGCCCACAGGACCTTTTCGTGATCCATCCCATTGATGCGGTCGTTGGCCGCGCGCAGCGCGTCCATGCTGTTGCGCAAGGCCACGTCTACCGCCATCCGTTCCGGGTTGAGGTCAATTCCGAAATAGCCACGATAGCCGTACATCTTGAGCACGTACAGCGCAGCCTCAGTCTGTTCCGGGCTGATGACACCCACGTTCAAGTCCTGGTCATAATTTCCCAGGGGCTGGCTGTTCCAATGCGAGTGAAACAGGCGGCCGTACTCCATCACCAGGCTGAAAGCATACGCCAGGTCTTCAAACGCCATAAGCATGTGTCCAACCTCGGGGTTCATCCCTACCAGGGCATGCCCCTCGCCCAGTAATCTCTTGTTGATCGGGTTCTGGAGGAGCGCTTCTACCTTGTGCCCCAACAACAGACCCTCGGGAGTGGTTCCGTACAGGATGTGTCCGCGAGGTTCGTATGGTTTTGGCTCGAAGGCCACGCGAATGCCGGGCACAGCGTCCATCGCTTCGGCCAGGCCTTCCGCAAAGCGATCGCGGGCAGCACAGAAGTTCACGCCGAAGGGGTTTTCGTAACCATCAATACCGGGCCAGACGACGCAAAAGTCCGTTTCCAATTCCTTGTTCAATTCAAGAGCGCGCTTGGTGCGCTCAATGGCCATCCGGCGAACAGGAGGCAAGGGCGAGCTGAGCGCTCCCCATTCAAAGTCCGCATCGAAGAATAGGAGGGGGATAACCGTCACAAGTCGAATTCCGGTGTCCCGGACAAACCGCTTCCAGACCTCCAGGTTGGCTTCGTTGATCTCGTTGGGATAGTGAGCCTCCATGCCTGCCAGACCGTACTTTTTCAGCTTTTCTGCAATCTCCAGCCGGGCCGGGATATCCAGCGGGGGCGTATATCGATCGTGAAACCGCCCGCCACCTGGAGCGAAAAACCAGATCCCAGCCGAGAACTTCAGTCCCACTTCAAAAGTTTGCATGTGTTCAATTAGCTCTTTGTGGCTATGTCGTACCGCTTGCGGTCGGCAATCTATCCATCCCATCGCGCTTTCCTTTCTACCCGGAGTTGGTTTGTTGAATGCCCAAACTAATTGAAAATCTATTTCGCGATTTCCCTGTGTCAATGGGTTCAGTTCGCTTTTTTGAAACAAATCTGGCAGGAACTAGCGGGAGATTTCCGGTGTTTTCCATCCGCTTTTGCCGGCCTTGAACCTCCAAGACTCTTCAACCCCCAAACCGGTTGTCGCATTCAGGCCACCTGCTCACGGCCAATTCTTTCAGCCGTACCGGGACCCGGCGCCGAAACCCTACCCGGCCTGCCTGTACTCGCCGCGGTGGGGCGAAGATGTCGAGCACAACGCATCGCTTGTCGAGCGTGCGGCCCCCATGCAGCACGTTCGGTGGCGTCTGCCGGAAGTCGCCGGCCCTGACGTGATGTTCCTCACCGTCCTGGATGCGAATCCACTCCCCTTCGAGACACGCTCCCCACTGCTCATTCGGATGGGAATGCACCGGCGATGACGAATACGGCTCGATCGTCACCACCGAGAGCATTGCCTTGACTCCGGGGAAGATGCGCGCGGTGATGCCGGGCGCAAGCTGTCGAACGATGCCCCCTTCACGCAGGTTGTGGAAGCACGATCCGTCGCTCATCATGGTCTCCTCGACTTTGGCCTTCGTAAAGGAACCGGCGACATCTTGTGGCACCGCGCTTATACCCGAATCGCGGAGGGCAAGCAAGGAGGTAAAGCCGACAGGCTCGTCTGCCCTGAGATTGCATACGCCTCTCGGGGGAAATCGGGAGCCCTTGTGAGGACTCCAGGCCTCCACAGCCGTCCCTCGCCCTGTCCTCATTTCCAATCATTCTGTGAAAAATGATTGCAACGGGATTGCGGGTGGTTCTAATTTAGAGGGGTTGATCGACAGGAATCTGTCACTCACCTGTAGCGGCCGAGGGGGCGGTCCTCGATCGCCCCGAATCCGAATAACGTGGCCCTCCCAAGGTGGGAGTCGCCGCGGGAATGGCTGATTCAGCAGAAAGGAGAGGCTCTATGGCATTCGAATTTGGACCACGGCGCGGAACCTACATGGATGTAACCGAGATCCTGAAGACCGAGAAGCCCCCATTGTCGCCTGAGGAAATCGGCCACTTCGAGACCCTGGACCTCATCTACCGCTCCCTGTGCGCCCTTCTGTACAACTACGTCCCGATGTCGGGTCACCCGGGAGGCTCGATCTCTTCCGGGCGGTTCGTGGCCGGCCTGCTGTTCGACGCGCTGAATTACGATCTCTCGAAGCCCGATCGGGAGGACGCGGACATCATCTCGTATGCCGCCGGGCACAAGGCCATGGGCCTCTACTCGATCTGGGCCATCCGGGACGAAATTGCACGCCTTGCTGCGCCCCAGTTGCTCCCCGCCGATGTGAAGTTTCGCCTCCGGCTCGAGGACCTGCTGGGCTTCCGACGCAATCCCATCACCAAGACCCCGCTGTTCACGAAGTTCGGTGCCAAGGCCCTCGACGGCCACCCGACCCCGACAACGCCCTTCATCCGACTCTCGACCGGGGCCTCCGGCGTCGGCGTCGCCAGCTCGCTTGGACTGGCCTTCGGCGCGAAGGATTACTTCGGCGAGGCCTCGCCCCTCGTGCACATCGTCGAGGGCGAGGGGGGCTTGACGCCCGGCCGCGTGGCGGAAGTCCTGGCCGGCGCCGGGACCGCCTGTCTTGGAAACGCGATCCTCCACCTGGACTGGAACCAGGCCTCCATCGACACGAACCGCGTCTGCCGCGAGGATGGGCAGCCGGGCGATTACGTTCAGTGGAGCCCCATGGAGCTGTTCTACCTTCACGATTGGAACGTGATCTACGTCCCGGACGGCAAGGATTTCCAGCAGATCTTTGCCGCGCAGCGGGCCGCCGTGGCGATCAATAACGGTCAGCCCACCGCGGTCATCTACCGGACGATGAAGGGCTGGCAATACGGCATCGAAGGGAAGGCCGCGCACGGAGCCGGCCACAAGCTTTGCTCGGATGGCTTCTGCAAGGCCGTCGCTGACCTGACAGGCAAGGCGGACATGATGCTGCCGATGTGCGAGGCCGGCAAACAGCGCTGCCAGGTTGGCCCGGACGGCGCAGCCATCATGGAGCAGTGCTTCTGGGAATCGCTCCAGATCGTGCGCAAGGTCATCGAGGATAACCGCCCAACCGTCGAGGTGCTTGCCGCCCGGCTCGTCGCCGCCCGCGACCGGCTCAACCGGCTCAACCGGCGTCCCCGATCCGCCGCGCCGCGAGTCGAAGCCGTCTACGAGCTGGCCGCCAAGGGCCCCAGCACCCCTGCAGAGCTCAAACTCAAGCCTGGATCGGTCACAACCCTGCGCGCCGAACTGGGACGCGCCCTGCAGTATTACAACAAGGTCTCCGGCGGGGCGATCTTCGCCGGCGCCGCCGACCTGCTGGGCTCGACGAGCGTGAACATCATAGGCGCAGGGTTTGGCGATGGGTACTGGAACGCCGTCAGGAATCCGGGAGCACGACTCATATCCATCGGTGGCATCTGCGAAGACGGGATGACGGGCGTCCTGTCCGGCCTGTCCACGTTTGGCCACCACATCGGCGCCGGTTCCTCCTACGGCGCGTTCATCGCCGCACTCGGGCACATCGCCTCACGGCTGCACGCTATCGGGGCCCAGGCGAAGCACTCGGTCACGGGCCAGCCGTATCGGCCGATCTTCGTCATCGGCGCCCACGCAGGCTTGAAGACCGGCGAGGATGGGCCCACGCATGCTGATCCCCAGCCGCTGCAACTGCTCCAGGAGAACTTCCCCAAGGGCACGGCCATCACGTTGACTCCGTGGGACCCCCAGGAGATCTGGCCGCTGGTGGCCGCCGCGCTGGCAAAGCGGCCCGCCATTATTGCGCCCTTCGTGACGCGCCCCAACGAGAAAGTCCTCGACCGCGCGCAGTTGGGCCTGGCCCCTGCAGAGGATGCCGTGAACGGCGTCTACCTGCTACGGAAGCCTCGAGGGAAAGGCGAGGGGACGATCGTCCTGCAGGAGAGCGCAGCCACCTACGCCTTCATCGAAGAGGCGCTGCCACTGCTCGACAAGGACGGGATCGATCTCTGGATCTACTACGTTTCCAGCGCAGAACTATTCGGTCTTCTGCCTGCGGCGAAACAGCGCAGCCTCTTCCCGGAGGAGCGCGGCCGGGAGGCGATGGGCATCACCGGCTTCACCCTGCCGACGTTGTTCCGCTGGGTGCGATCCGATCTCGGTCTGTCCATGACGCTGCATCCGTTCCGAAAGGGGCACTTCCTCGGAAGCGGTCAGGGCGAGGTGGTGCTGGCCGAGGCAGGCCTGGATGGCAGGAGCCAGTACAAGGCCATCAAGAAGTACGTGGAGGCACTCCGGCGAGAAGGGAAGGCGGCGCGACCCGCAGTCAAGACTGCCGCTCGAACCGTTGCCCGCCGGAAGGCGCAACCGAAGGCAAAGGCTCGCAAGCGGCGCTAGGACCCGCCCGACTCCGCGGAGCGGAAGCTGATCGTCTCAACGCAGCGCGGGAGGGGTCTCCGGACCCCTCCCGCGAGCCTTTTCCTGAGCAGGACCCGATCAAGTACGTGTCCGCCCACGATTCTCGATTGGGTCGGGTCCCCCTTCCAGTCGCCGACCCTACCCTCCCTCGGTACTGCGGGCCATCTTCACACGGACCCAGGGGGCATCGCTGACTCTCCCTGCGCCTCCCTAGGAACAACAAGGTATTGACCCGGCAAACCCTCCGAGATATATTGCAATGCATTGTGGTGCAAAGGAGGTATCCATGGAAACCCAGCTTACAGTCCGCCTGCCGGAAGTATTGCATGAACGCTTGACGCGGGCTGCGAACCGTCTCGGCTTGAAACGCTCGGATGTGGCTCGGATGGCCATTCAACGTTATCTGGACGAGACCGAACACATGCCTCGAGCTCGACCCTATGACGCAGTCAAGGATCTCATCGGATCCCTGGATAGCGGGATCTCGGACATTGGATCGCGCCATCGCGAGTACCTCTTGACACGGTTCCGCAAGCGTGGCTGACGTCCTGCTGGACACCGGAGCCTGGTACGCCATCCTCGACCGGCGCGACCGGGCACACGGCCATTGCGTCGAAGCATTGGAAGGGGTCACCGGGCGCCTGCTTTCCACCGAAGCTGTCCTGACGGAAACGCTCCGGCTGCTCGAGCGAGTGCGCGAGGGGCCCCGGCGGTGCGCCGAATTCGTACGGCGCGGCGCGGTCATCCTGGTGCCAACCTCCGCGGAAAGCCTTGCCCGCGCCGTGGCTCTGATGGAGAAATACCGTGACGTGCCCATGGACTTTGCCGATGCCACGCTGGTCACGCTCGGCGAAGAGCTGGGATTGGACACCATCCTGACGCTGGACCGGAGGGGTTTCGGCGTCTACCGGCTCCTCGGGCGTCGGCCATTCCGCATCCTCCCGTGAAGGGGACTCCCGTCCACCCTTCGACCCCTTTCTTAAAGAGGGCTGCGGCTGCCCAGGGATTGGGAGGCGTGCTCGCGAATAGCGAGCGTAGAGTCGCAGGACCTGCCGCAGCGAATCCAAAGGCGGGCTGGACTTCCATCTGAACGGGGCCAGGCGCTTCACCCAGCCTGACGTGGGCGGCATCCGGTCCCAGCTATTTTCCCAACACGATTCGGCCGTCGGCGATCTTCTGCAGCGTCTCCACGTACAGGACGTGCTCGTGTTTCAGGACCCTTTCGGCCAGCGAATCGACGGTGTCTCCTTCAAGCACAGGCACCTGACACTGATTGATGATCGGCCCGGCATCGTAGTTCTCGTCCACGCTGTGAATCGTCACCCCGGTCACCTTTTCGCCTGCGGCCAAGACCGCCTCATGCACGCGCTTTCCGTACATGCCCTTCCCACCGAACTTGGGAAGGAGCGCAGGATGAATGTTGAGGATCCTGCCCCGATACGCCTGCAGCGTCATGGGCCCCAGTCTCTTCATGTAGCCGGCCAGGACGACCGTATCCACTCCGTGCCGCTGCAAGACCCGCAAGATCTCTTCGTCTTCCAGGGAGCCGGGGTGTGTCTGCGAGCTGATGTGGTACTGCGGGATCCCCTCGTTCTTCGCCCGCTCCAGCGCCATCGAGTCGGAGTTGTTGCTGATCACGACACAGGACCTGGCATCCAGCCGCCCGGCTTTGCAGGCGTCAATGATCGCCTGCATGTTGCTCCCGCCGTGCGAGGCCAGAAAGCCGAGATACAAGGTTGCCATGGACGCTCCGCCTCTTTCTCGACCGCAATCGCCGCGCCACACACCTCGCAGGCGCTCACAGCACCGCGATGGCCTCCACCTCGATCATCCAGTCCGGATGGGCCAGGGCGGATACCTCGACCAGCGTGGACGCCGGCATCTTCTTTCCGAAGAATTCCTCACGCACCGGGAGCAGATCCGCCCGGTACCGGATATCGGTGAGGTAGGTGTTGACCTTCACGACATTGGCCAGGCTCCCGCCGCCGGCCTCCACCTGCGCCTTGATTGCCCGGAACACGGCACGAGCCTGAGCGACGAAATCGCCGCGGTGCGCTGGGCCTCCCTTCTCGTCATAGGCGACCTGCCCCGAGAGGAAGAGGATCGTCTGGGCCCCGGTGACCTTGATGGCCTGGTTGTAAGTCGGCGGGTCGAACACTTCCTTCGCACAGTACGGCTGGATCGTCACCATGCAAGCCTCCTTTCCTCGATGCGACACGAGCCCAGGTGGTCTGTAGGAAAGCGAACACCAGGAGATCCGATCCTATGAGCAGGAGCACGGGCACACGGCTGGCCATGAGCCGCGACATGCCCACGAGGCATTTGCCAGGAAGGGAGGTCGGGGAACTGTTCATTCACCTGCGCGCAAGCGCAGGATGATATCGGCGGCGATCCGGGCAGCGATCCCGCACACCTCGGGGCAACCGTTCCGGTTGTGGCCCCCCGCCTCGTGGAAGGCCTTCGCTTCCTCGGGGTCGTACAGATGAAAAACCCGCCCGAAGCGGAGCTTGTGGATCTCGGCGCACAGGCTGTGGCCGACTTCCTCCCGGAACCGACGGTACATCTCGATCGCGGGCGGCTTGGCGCGGCGATACTGAGCGAGATCCTCCAGACGCTCTCGCCCGACGACGCACCCGATCGCCATGATGGCGCCGGTCAGCGCACCACACGTCTCTCCTTGGGAGGCCACACCGCCGGCGAGGGCACTGCCCGCCTTGAAGACCATCCCGTCGCCGACATCCAGCGTTGCTTGCAGAGCTGCAAGCACGGCCTGCGTTCACCCATAGTAGGTCATATCGTTGTGCAGCGCCAGGTCATACGCCTCGGCCAGGCTCTGGTCGCGGGTCGCCATCGGCCTTCCTCCACTGGGTGTCGTCATGGAGAGAACGCGATCACTCGGCCTCTCCCATGTTCATTTCGCCCTGTCCCACATTCCACGGTCGGCGGCACACGTTCCGTTCCTTCGGTCCATCCGACACGCGTGCCGCCGGTCGGATTCGTAGCGTGACTAACTCCCCGACTTCCGCATTCCGAGGTGCCGATCCAGCATGATCACGGCGGCGCCCTGGTCGCCGATCATCTTAAGCTGCTCGACCACCTCGCTAGCGTTCTTTTCTTCTTCCACCTGCTCCGTGATGAACCACTGCAGCATGACCTGGGCCGGGTAATCATTCTCCTTGACCGCAGTCTCGTACAGCCGATGGATCATTGCGGATACTTCCTTCTCATGATCCAGGACCTGCTTGAAGACATCGAGGAGGGACTTGAACTCTGTGAGCGGCTGGGGAATGGCCTTGAGCACTGCGTGCCCGCCCCGGTCGTTGACATGCTCGAACAACTTCATGGCGTGAGTCAGTTCCTCCTCCCATTGCACCCGCATCCAGTGCGCGCACCCCGGACGGTTGTTCGCCGCGCAATAGGCCGACATTGACAGGTACAAATACGCGGAGCTGATTTCTGCATTGATCTGCTTGTTGATGGCGTCTTGCATCGCTTTGCTGAGCATGGCTGGCCCTCCCCTCTCCTTGTCACGAGTCGTATGGTGAGTGTTTGATCGAGTGTGACGGGTTTCTGCTGGCCCGGCCGCATCATTATGCACCAATTGGGCCTCAACGGCAAGCCGGCGAAGATCCACGCCCGCCGTTCCGGGAGGCAGGCCCCCGACAGCACTGATGATTGCTGTTGGCCGGACCGGTGCCCGATGTGATGTCTTTCAGGCCGTAGCGCCGGTGGTCACGCGCCTGCGGGGTTGAAGGTGATGCATCCTCCAGGACGCGCCGTGGCTGGCGCGGCTTCGAGCAACCGGAGGGGGGAGCGATGGCGACCAATAGACCTGGACCCCGCGCGAGATCGACTCGCCGGTATTCAAGTTGATCGACGGCCGTGGGTGACAACCCGGGGAAGGTAGCGGGTACCCTTCGGCCTCCACGTGGTCGCGGATGCCGGGGGAGCCGAGGAGGACAACAGCTCATCGAGGGGGAAGATGCGGCGCCTCACCGCGACCCTGAAGGAGCAGTTCACCGATATTCCCAGCGGGCCTCGATTGGGCCGGGTATGCTCCGAGCCAGCCGCGTAAATAAGTTTCATAACTGCCCTACGTCCCCTTCATAATGGAGACATGGTTTCGCCCAAAGCCCAGTGTGGGGCTTCGGCTCCTCCCCCTCTTCCATGATCACCTTTTCGTAACCAGATTACCGACTCGACCAGACCTCCCCCGACCGGCTCATCGTCGGGGTCCCCCATCAATTAAGGCCCGGAGTTTCTCCCCGGTCCCCGGCCCGCCACGACCGTGGCCAGCGACGCAGTATCCCGCTTTGGGATATGGCGCCACTGGAGACACTGAACCGCGCGGGGTGATGGACCGGGGGATGGAGGAGGATACAGAACGAGGGGCCGGGCGGGGCAGGCACTCCGGGCGCGTCGCGGGCAATGTTGGACGGAAACTGCCGAGCCGCGCCTCTATCCCAAAACATCCTTCATGATCCGCCCCTCCTTCATGACCAGAAGGACATTCTTGCGGCCATCCTCGAAGAGCGTGATGTCCTCCAGGGGGTTTCCCCCCACCACGATAAGGTCCGCCCATTTCCCTGGCTCCACGGTGCCCAGCCGATCGGACACATTCAGAAGCTCGGCGTTGGTCTTTGTGGTGGCAAGGATAGCCCCCATGGCCCCCAGCACCTCAGCTTTGATGGCCAGTTCCCTCCCCTTGAGGGCTTGAGCGGGGCCCACGATGTCCGCGCCCGATGCGATCTTGACCCCGGCCCGGTGGGCCAGCTCCAGGGCCCGACGGCCGAGCCTTCCCACCATATCGAGTTTGGCCAGGCTGTGGTCGTCCAGCCCCCACTCGCGGCCATGCGCCACCAGGAGGTCGTACACGGTGAGAGTCGGCACGAAGTACGTTCCGCGCTCCGCCATGAGCCGGGCCGTCTCCTCGTCCAGGAGGTTTCCGTGCTCGATGGACCGCACGCCAGCCTCAAGGCAGTTCCGGATGGCCCGCGGGCCGTACACATGGGCCATGACATACGTCCCCGCGGCCTCGGCCACATCCACAGCGGCCCGGAGTTCCTCCACGGAGAACTTCCATTGGCCCGGGACGGCCCGGTCGGCGGCCTGGGAGGCCAGCACCTCCCCGTCGGCGAAGACCTTGATCTGGTCCGCTCCTCGGCCCAGTGTCCTTCGCGCAGCGGCGCGCACCTGATCCGGCCCGTCGCAGATCTCCGGATAGATCCCGAGGGGGTTGCGAGGCTGAGGCGCGTCCGGGCCGAATCCCCGAACCGGGCTGTTGGCCCCGGACTGGCTGAGGGGGGTGATGCTCAAGAGAAGGCGCGGTCCCTTGACCAACCCCTGTTCGATGGCGGCGCGGAAACTCGGGTCGAGGCCCGCCGCGTCGCGGACCGTGGTGTAGCCAAGCTCCAGATCGGTCTCCAGGTTGCGGCACGCCTTGAGGACATATACCGCCGCGGGAAGTTGGGCCGTGAGCGGGGTGCGAAGCTCGACGTTCCCCGCGTGGATGTGCGCATCGATCAGGCCGGGCATCAGACACTTGCCCTTGAGGTCCACCACCTGCGCCCCGCGAGGGGCGTTGGCTTTGGGGCCGGCAATCTCCTGAATGGTCCCCTCGGCCACGATCACCGTGGGGACCGGCTGGGGCGGAGCACCGGTCCCATCGATCACCAGCGCATTCTTGAAGACCACGGGATGGGACATGGTCGCACCTCTCAACGGCGTCGGCCGATCTTGGGATTGAGCTCCTCCCGGAGCCAGTCAGCAAAGACATTGATGCCCACGACCAGCAACACCACGGCCCCTCCGGGAAAGACGACCATCCACCACATCCCGGCGTAGATGTAGTTCTTCCCGATGGAGATCATCATGCCCAGGGAGGGTTCCGTAAGGGGCACGCCCACCCCCAGGAAGCTCAAGGTGGCCTCGATCATGATGACCACCGCCAGATCCACGGCCATGATGACCAAGATGGGGGCCATGGCGTTGGGAAGCAGATGGTTGAGGAGGAGCCGCGTATCCCGGCACCCCGTGGCCCGGGCCGCCGCGATATAGGCCTCCTCCTTCACCTCCAGCACGCTGCCCCTCATGGTCCGGGCGTATCGGACCCAATCGACCACCGCGATGGCCAGAATCACGATCAGGACCCCACGCTGTTTGAACAGGCCCAGCATGAGAAAGGCTATGAGGGTCGTGGAGAAGGAAAAAAGGGTGTCCGCCAGCCGCATGATGACGGCGTCGAGCCGGCCGCCATAGTATCCGGCCAGGAGCCCCAGGGTCACGCCGACGGTGGCGGCCAGCGAGACCACTCCAAATCCCACCAGCAGCGAGGTGCGGCAGCCGTAGAGCATGGTGCTCAGGATGTCGCGGCCACGATCATCGGTGCCCAGGAGGAAAGGGGCTTGGCCGCCAGGGTGCCAAACAGGGGGCTTGAGGAAGTGCTCCAGGCTGACCTTGCGCAGGTCGTACGGGTTCTGGGGCGCGATCAGCGGGGCCGCGAGGGCCGCCACGAGGAAGAGCAGCAGCACGGCGGCTCCGAAAATCGCGGAGGGCTCATGGAGAAAGTCGTGGAGAAACGCGGATCGCCTCCCATCAGTCATAGCTGATCTTGGGGTTGAGGACCGCGTACAGCATGTCCACGAAGATGTTCACGGACAGGATGATGATGGAGGCCAGCATGATGTACGTGACGATCACCGGCTGGTCCGACTCGTATATGGAGGTGAGGAGGAGATTCCCCATGCCTGGCCACTGGTAAATGGTCTCGGTGACAATGGAGAAGACGAGCAGCTCCCCCAGCATCAGGCCGGACATGGTCACCACAGGAATGAGGACATTGCGCAGAGCGTGCTTGAAGATGACGCGGTTGGCCGAGAGCCCCTTGGCCCAGGCGGTCCGGATGTAGTCCTCGTTGAGCACCTCGCGCATGCCTGCCCGAGTCAACCGAAGGAGCACGGCGAGCTGGTACCCCACCAGCGTCAGCGTCGGAAGAATGAGATGATTCAGCCCGCTCCACGTGGCGAAGCTGGTCTGCCAGTATCCCCCCAGCGTCACGGTCTCTCCCCGGCCGAAGGGAGGCAGGAGTCCGAGCTGCACCGCGAATAGCATGATCAGCAAGGTTCCCATGAGAAAGGTGGGGGTGGAGATGCCCGCCAGGGAACCGGCCATAATCAGGCGGCTGGGCCAAGACCTCGGCCGGAGGGACACCAGCACCCCCAGGACGATTCCCAGTCCAAGGGCTACCAGCGCAGCCGTCAATGCCAACTCCGCCGTGGCCGGAACCCGCTCCAGAATGAGGCCCAGGGCAGGAACCTTCGAGACGAAGGATTTCCCGAATTCCCCTCGGGCTGCGTGCGCCACCCAGAAGAGGTACTGGAGGTAGAAGGGGCGGTCCAGGCCATAGGCCTGGCGGACCTCCTCCACCTGCCGGGGGGTGGCGTCCTGGCCCGCGATGATGGCCGCAGGATCCCCGGTGAACCGGAAGATCACGAAGCAGACAAAAGTCACCGCCAGCATCACCAGGATGCCCTGGATGAGGCGGCGAGCGATGTAGCTGGTCACGGAGTATCCTGGCCGCCGGGGCGCAGGCCCCGGCGGCCCCGATCTTCTACTTCTTGTCGATGTCTTTGTACACCAGCCAGCGGTCGGGCCGCGGGGTGAACTGGATTCCCCGGTCCTTGACGATTCCGTAGAGGTCCGTGCCGTAATGCAGAGGGATGACGGCGACCTGGTCCTGAGCCATCCGGTTCGCCCGGCGGAGGATCCCATCCCGCTCGGCCAGATCCACCGTGACACCCGCCTTGTCCACCAGGGCGTCTAACTCCGGGGCGCTGAAGCGTGCCCCGTTCCAGCCGCCCGAGCCCTTCTCCTTGTTGTAGGTCACGATGTTCGTCATGAGACCGCGGGCGCTGTCATAGGCGCCGTCCAGCCACCCCAAGAGGTAGAACTGGTGCTTCTCGCCGCCCGAGACCTCGGGGAAGAAGATGGACTTGGGCTTGACGTCCAGTTTGGCCTTGATCCCCACCTTGTTGAGATACTGGACCGCGGCCTCCGCGATCCTCGCGTCGTTCACGTACCGGTCGTTGGGGCCGGCCAGGGTGATCTCGAACCCGTCGGGATAGCCCGCCTCCTTGAGGAGGGCCTTGGCCTTCTCCGGGTCATAGGGAAGCCGCTTCAGGCTCGGGTCAAAGCCGGCGCAGGCCGAATCCGGAATCTGGGCTGCGGGGACCGCCTGACCGCCCATGATCTTGGCGATGATCTCGTCCTCGTTGATGGCCAAATACATGGCCCTCCGCACCCGCACATCGGCCAGCGGCGTGCCGGGCTTGTTTCCCAGGGCAAGGTAGATGGAGCGCCGGGAGGGGCGGGTCACCAGCTCCACTTTGGGATTCTTCCGGATCTGCTCCAGGAGTTCCAGGGGTACGCCGGCCACGAGGTCCACCGCGCCCGAGACCAGGGCCGCGAAACGCGTAGCTGGCTCGGTGATGATCTTCAGCTCCACCTGCTTCACCTTGGGGGCGCCTCCCCAGTACGCCTCGTTGGCCGCGAACTTGAGATGCGAGCCCTTCACCCACTCCACGAACCTGTACGGCCCCGTGCCCACGGGCTTCACGCCTACATCCCCCAGATCGCGGCTCTCCACATCCTTCTTGCTCACGATGAAGATCTGGTGGAGGTTATTGGCGAACCAGGGCGTGGGTGTCTTGGTCTTGATGATGATAGTGTAATCGTCCGGCGTCTCCATGGACGCGATGGACTGACCGGTCTCGAGCCACTTAGAGAGCTTGGGGTCCGAGAGCCGCTCGAAGGTGAACTTCACGTCCGCCGCGGTGAACAGATTGCCGTTGTGGAACTTGACCCCTTTGCGGAGGTAGAACTTCCAGGTGAGGAGATCCAGCCGCTCGAACCTCTCGGCGAGGCCTGGGATGAGCTTGCCGTCCTTGCCGTCCCGGGCCATGAGGCCGTCGAAGACGTTGGCCAGGACCGAGCAGGTGGAGTCGGAGTTGTCGGCCGCGGGGTCCAGGGTAGTGGGTGGGGTCTCATCGGCCAGGACCAGGGCCGACGCGGCCGATGCGGGGCCGGCTGCGAGGAGAGCCGCCAAGAGCAGTCCGACCAGGGTCAAGAGGGAAACTTGTCTCATGTGCACACCTCCTATGGACAAAACCGGATAGGAAGTTGAAAACCGGCACCGGGCGGGCGCCGGGGCCAGTGGCAAGCGACCAGCCCGAGGGCGGCCGAACGGGGGCGGGAAAAAGACCGAGAACTCGAACAGTGAGTGACGCTACCACCGGCGGGCCTGTCATGTCAAGGCGGAAGGCGGGCAGAAGTCGCCGCACGCCGCCGCGCTTGCGCCCGCCGGTGGCCACGTGTTGCTAGTCGGATGTGCTCCGACCCGATCGGCATACAGTGGGGGACCAGTGCGTTCTTAACGGGGATCCCGTTTCAAGTATTCCTGAAGGGAATCACACAAGACAGGGAGTCCTAGGTCCCGCATCTTGGTGCCAAACCACACCTGTGGTCCGCAAAAACTTCAGACGTTGCCCATAGCTCGAGCCGAACTCTACGCCATGATCAGTACCTAACCAATTGATTGTAAAAGAATCTTCCAACGTCGACCACTCTGGGATGTGAACCATTGCACAATTATCGGTCCGCTCCCCCGGCACCAACCCTCATGAAGTCCCGATGTGACAGCCAGCCTCGCCCCAGCTTCTAGCCGAGGCAACCAGTTTAGACCTTGCTTGGCCCGAGACTGGCCGCTCGGCGCGCCTATGGTTGCAGGCGGCTTGAGATCGCCTCAGAAAGTCGCAACAGTTCGTCCCCACTTTCCGGCACTTCCGGGGGATCGCCGGGGGGAACCGGCAACACTTCTGCTGTTCTGTTGCGAGTGCCGGCGGAATTCCGGGGACACCATACTTATCTATGAATTCCCGGTCCGTTTGGGCCCTGGCTTTCCTCGCTGTAGCGGTCGGCCTAGTTTCCGCTCAACTGCCCCGATGAATCGCTCGCTCCCCAGGGGCCTCCCGGTCCGTTCATGGCGGCGAAGCTGCTTG
>Ga0315285_10000847_pt1 | contig 31859 bp, 30 predicted proteins | sample YL17G09_36_MG_FD_203698 | JGI IMG/M metagenome (GOLD analysis project Ga0315285, IMG submission 203698) | Sediment microbial communities from Yellowstone Lake, YNP, Wyoming, USA - YL17G09_36 | ecosystem: Environmental > Aquatic > Freshwater > Lake > Sediment | place: USA: Wyoming | collected...
GGGGGAATTAAAGGAAAAAACCTCTAAGTTAGCGCTTATGCCCTCGAGGGGGGAGGGGAGGGAGGGGGTGATTCCTTTTGGTTGCGGCTCTGCCGCGCTGTGTTCATCTGTGTCCCCTTAGGTTTTTTTATCGGTACGGACGGCGATTCCAAACTCTAGGAGGATCCTCATCATGGGAGAAAAGGTTCCCACCCGCGAAGAGGCCCTGAAGCTTCTTCACCAGTATTTTGAAACCGACAGTCTGCGCAAACACGCCTACGCCGTCGAAGGGGTCATGCGCTATATCGCCCGGAAGCGCGGCGAGGATGTGGAGAAATGGGGGATCGTCGGCCTGATCCACGACCTCGATTACGAAAAGTTCCCGGACCAGCACTGCGGGAAGACCCGGGAGATCCTGGAAAAGGAGGGCTGGGCGGAGGAATACATCCGGGCGGCCGTTTCTCACGGGTGGGGAATATGCTCCGAGGTAGAGCCCCAGACCGTGCTGGAGAAAACCCTGTATGCCATCGATGAGCTTACCGGGCTGGTAGTCACCACCGCTTTGATACGCCCTTCCAAAAGCGTAATGGATGTAGCGGTGAAATCCGTAAAGAACAAATGGAAGGACAAACGGTTTGCCGCGGGCGTCGACCGCTCCATCATCGAAAAGGGAGCCGCCATGCTGGGAGTTCCCCTTGAAGAACTGATCGAGGACACCATCAAAGGGATGCAGGAGGTCGCCGAAGCCATCGGACTGAAAGGAGTTTCCTGAACAATGGAAGGACCCTCCTGCCCGAAGATTCGCCAGGCAGGGGGCCCACCCGTTTTTATCCGCCGATTCCTCCCGCCTTTTTTCCCTCCCCCTGAGCCGGCAGACTCTCTAAATTTTCTAAAGAATATTGGATTGGGAAACGCGTCTCTGAAATCCCCCCCAACCCCCCTTTAGAAAAGGGGGGCGAAGGGGGGATTTCTGGGATTACCCGTAACCCTGAGCAAAACTCTTCCCGAAAGATGACCTGATTTTGGTTGCGGCTGCGCCGCGCTGTGTAATCTGCGGATAAAAAGTTTCCTTTTTGATAATTCGCCCCTGTTGAGATAAAATAATTCCAGATGGTGGAAAATGCTTTCCTGGAAAGGGACCGGCGATGAAATCTCTTAAGTCCACCCTCTGCCTAAAATCCTTCGAAGAAATGAAGGATCTCCTCAAGGCTAAATCCATTTCCTTTCCGGACGCTCCCATCCCCTCTCCCCGAGAAAACGAACCACCCCCTTCCTACCCTCCCCCCTCGAGGGGGAGGGTGAGGGTGGGGGGGATTGCTCAGGAGCCGGGCCCTGAGTCGGATGAAAAACTATTCAAGGAGGCCATGGAGGGGGTAAGCCGCATCCCCCGGCCCAACTTCGTCGAAAGGGGCCTTCCCCCGCCCCCTCCGGAAAAGCCCGAACCCCGGGACGAGGTTGAACCTCTCTTGAAGCTGAAAGACCTGGTGCAGCATGGGGTGGGGTTCGAGGTCGCCGACACTCCCGAATACATCGAAGGCACCATGTACCGCGTCCCCCCGGACGTCGCCCGCCGCCTGCATCAGGGGGATTTTTCCATCCAGGCCTATATCAATCTTCACCGCTTCAAGGTGGCCGCCGCCAAGGAAGCATTTGAGCGGTTCATCAAGTGGGCGGTAACCACGGGAAAAACCGGGGTTCTCATCGTTCACGGCCGGGGGCTCTCTTCTCCCTCGGAACCCGTCTTGAAGCAGAAGATGGTGGAATGGCTCACCCGGGGCCCCTGGAGGAAATGGGTGGTGGCCTATGCCACGGCCCGGTCCTGCGACGGAGGCGCGGGGGCGACGTACGTTCTCCTGCGGAGGCGCCCGGTTTCCAAGCGGCTCAAAAAATCGAGGTAGGGAAGGGAATGAAATTCAGCCTCCCCTTCGAACATACCTACTGGGTCCTCCCCGGAAAGCTTCTGGCCGGCCCCTACCCGGGAAGCCATGATCCGGATGAAGCCCTTCACCGGTTGAGAGCGCTGGTTCAATGCGGAATCCGCCGGGTCATCAACCTGATGGATGAAGAGGAAATCCGGAAGGCCGATCCTCCCTTTCTTCCCTACGCCGAAACCCTGGTTCGCCTGGGAAAAGAAATGAGGATCCCGATGGTCTTAACCCAACTTCCCCTTCAGGATCAGAATCATCCTGCACCGGCGGTCATGAATGCGATTCTTGACCAAATCGACCGTTCCCTTGCCGAGAATCACCCGGTTTAGGTTCACTGCTGGCCGGATTTCCTGGCGATTCTGCGTAGGGGCGGTTCACGAACTGCCCCTATGATCATGGGCAAATATCAAAGACACTTTGTATAATAATAAAAATGGGGAATGGAGTGCGCCTTGGGTTTTGACTGGATGAAATCCGATGGAGAATCAAATCACCACATTGAGCTGCTGGAGGGTGCCGGCCCCGCCGTCTTCCCGCAGGAAGACACCGGTTCGGACGATCTGGCCGCGGAGCTGATTCTGGCTGTCTTTTAAGGCGAAGGGGGAATCGGCGGAAGAAACATACAGGGCTCCTACGCCCGCATCCTTCAGACCTTGGAGGAAGTCATTCCCGTCCGCATCCCGGGTCCAGACGAAGAGATTTCGGTAAATGGCTTCGCTTTCATCGATCCAGCGGTCCCCGTTTTCATCGTACCCGGAGAGTTCGGCAAAGGCGTTTCCCGTGCTCGGTCCGAAGAGTTCGGTCCCGTCATTGACCTTTCCGTCCCCGTTCCGGTCAAAGACCAGGACCCCGCTTCCCCCGGCCACGAAGGGGATCTTTTCGTCCTGGCCGTCGGCATTCAGGTCGAAGGCGAAGGTCTGGTCGGTCAACTGGGCGGCGGTACCGCTGAAGTTGATCACTAATGGATCCACCAGGGTGGCATCCCCGGCGCGGAATTGGACATCCGTGGACTGGACGAACTCCCTGCTCATCTTCAAATCAAGGGTAAACCGAATCTCCTGCCCGTCCGCGGTTTTGACGATCCCTCCGGCACAGAAGGCGGTTTCTTCCTTTTCCATGTAGGTTTCATGCAGCTCGTAGCGAACTCCCCAGCCCGCTCTTTCCGGTTGACTCGACGGGGCCTCCCGGGGAGGAGGCTCGGGCAAATCCGGGCTCTCCGCGGCGAGTTTCACTTTGGCGAGTTTGATCTTTCGGCCGGTCAGTTTTTCGATGATCATCTGGATCAGGAGAAGCTTGGGGTCCCCCTCCAGCGGGTCCTCCCTGCTCTTCAGGAGCGACCCGGATGGCTCGATCAGCGAGGCTTCCTTGGCTTTCCTGGAAATGGTTACCCGATCCACGGCCATCTCCAGATGGGGGGTGTCCACCCACACATCCAGCTTTTCGGTTCGAGTATGCTGGCTCTCCAACCAATGATCGCAAGAGAGGACCATCATGGAGCTATCGATCTTCATACTCTTCATATCGTCATCTCAGCGGAAAAATTCAGCGGATTTGGATAAAAAAATGCTCCCGTCGCAATGGAAAGAAAGGGCCGTCATTCCCGCGAAAACGGGACCCCAGGGAAATATGGAGAAGACAAAGGCCTCTAAATGATAAGATTTTTATATGAATTGGACTTGCCTGGATACCCGCCTCTGAGGGCATGACGATCGACGACGCAGCCTTTTGAACTCCCTAACCCCGCATAGCCGGAACCAAACAGGATTTTGTAGGGGCGGCCCGATGTGGCCGCCCGCGGGATGGGCAACCACGCAGGGTTGCCCCTACATTTTTGATACCATTTTGCGCACAACTTTACTGCAAAGGGACTCCGCCCGGAAGGGGTGGCCCCTGCGGGGGAGCGAAAAGTCCAGAAATCCCCCCAACCCCCCTTTGTAAAAGGGGGGCAAGGGGGGATTTATCGCGAATGCACAACATATTTCCTTCTTACCAACATGTTGGTGTTAGTTGCGCAGTAACCGCCTAACCCCGACCCCCGCCCGCGAGGAGAAAGAGTTTTTTGCCTAAATCCCAGAAGGTCCTGGAGGAGAAAGCTCTTATGAATCATCAGCCTGCCCCTAAGAAAAAGAGAACGATTGCCAGGGAAGAAGGAAGAGAGGTAAAATACTGCGGAGCCCGGACCTCAGCATAACCCGTAGTGGAAAATTGCCTGCACAAGGCTGCGGTTAAATTCGTGAAAGAACTGAGGGAGGCTATCAAACCCTTATAGTGAAAAAAAACGCGGTCAGGTCTTGAATTATCAGATTTTTAAAGATTGGCGACATTTCAAGACTTGTCCCCGGGATTGCAAAAGGGAAAGGATGGGTTAAGTTACCAAGTTATTTTAAACATTAAAAAGGAAAGGAAAGGAGGTTTTTTATGAAGGTTCTAAAAAGGGCAATGTTTGTTTTATTAATCCAGGTTTTATTGGTAGCGTTCATTGTCCTACCGGCCTCAGCAAAAACTTTTGTGTATATTGCCTGCGCAGATGACGCGGAAATCGCTATCATGAAAATGAATCTAGGGAATGGAGACCTAAAACTGATAACAAAGGCCAAGGCCGGTAAAACCGTCATGCCGATGGCTGTGAGTCCCGATCGTAGGTTCCTTTATGCCTCCATCCGTTCAGTTCCATATTCAGTTGCTTCTTATTCGATTGACTCAAGTACAGGGGAATTGACCCACCTATCCACGGTTCCATTGCCCGACAACATGGCTTATATTTCCACGGATAAAACCGGGCGTTTTCTCTTGGCTGCTTCTTATACCGGCCATAAAGTAAGCGTAAACCCGATCGGGTGGAGGGGGTTTGTGCAACCGGACCCCACCCAGGTCATGATGACCGGCCGCAATGCTCATGCCATATTGCCGGATCCATCCAACCGATTTGTGTACGTGCCCAATCTGGGAAGCGATCAAGTCATGCAGCTGGTCTTTGACGAAAAAGGAGGCATCCTTACTCCCAACAAACCGGCGGCCGTTTACACCAAATTCGGAGCGGGACCGAGACACCTTGATTTTTCTCCCAATAACCGATTCGTTTATGTGCTTAATGAATTGAACGGGACGGTCAATGCTTACGCTTTTGACAACCAAACCGGTTTATTGAGTGAAATTCAGTCCATTTCCGCCGTTCCCCGTGATTCCAAACTGCCGCCCGGAATCCCAGCCGCGGGGATCGGCGCGCCTCAGTCAACTCCCAGTGCCGAAAGGGAGGAAATCAAGTGTGCGGATATACACATGACTCCCGATGGCCGATTTTTGTATGCGTCAGAACGGACGAGCAGCACTCTCGCGGCGTTTGCTGTGGATAGCGCTACGGGAAAGTTAAGATATATAAACAGTTTTGAGACGGAAAAACAACCTCGCGGCTTTCATATTGATCCAAGGGGGAATTTCCTGATTGCTGCCGGCCAGAAAACGGAGCATTGTTCAGTTCATCGAATCGACCGAGCAACCGGCGATTTGCAGCGATTGAAGCGCTACCCCGTTGGTAAAAATCCCAACTGGATCGAAATTGTAGATTTTCCATAAAAACCTATCAAAATTCTTTTTTGGCATGCTCCGCAGCTTGCCGCGGGGATGAGGGGGGAAACGGACCGCCCCCCTTATCCCCTCTGCTTCAACCTCTGCAACCCTGTCGGGGGAAGACATGACCATAAAGGATCTGAATCAGCGGGGTCATGTAACCTTGCCAGGCCGCAACTGCGGGCGTCTCGCTTTCTATCCTTGAACTCCAAAATGATTTGTAAGCCCATTCAGAAAGAACGTCCCCCTTTCCCATTTCATTCCCTTCTGCATTTATTAATCATGGGGATCAAGGGAATGCGCTCGAAGAATCCATATCCCATTTCCTTTGGACGACAAGGGGGAACGCTTGTCCTTTTCGATTGACGGCCGGGATTTTTCATCGCTCCATTTTGCAGGAATCATGGGCTCGGGCATGAGCGCGATCGCCCAATACCTTGCCTGGGAGGGGCGGGCAATCACCGGCTCCGACCGTATCGCTTTCGCGCCCGAAATGAAGGAAACCAAAGAAGAACTGGAGCGCTGTGGCTGTCTTTTGTTCCCCCAAGACGGGAGCGGGGTTAGCCCTGCTACGGAAGCTCTGGTTATTTCCACGGCCATCGAAGAGGATAACCCCGATATTGTTGCGGCCCGCAAACGCGGCATCCCCATTGTACATCGTTCCGATGTGCTCGCCGCCATCGTCGCATCCCACCGTACGATTGCCGTATGCGGTACCAGCGGCAAGTCAACGGTAACCGCTTTGGTATTTGAAATCCTCCGGGCATGCGGCCAAAGTCCGTCGGTCCTTACCGGGGCAAACCTCATTCGTCTGAACGAGGAGGGGTTCCTGGGCAATGCCTTCAAGGGCGATTCCGGTATCCTCGTAATGGAAGCGGATGAAAGCGACGGCACGTTGGTGAAATACCGTCCGGAGAAAGCCGTTTTCTTGAACCTTTCCAAGGATCATAAATCCGTAGCCCAGACTCTGGAGCTTTTTGAGCGGCTTGCCGGCCAAACGCCCTTGGTAATCAAAAATGGGGACGATCCCGAGCTCAAATCGATTCAAGCTGCACGTCTGTTCGGCCTTTTGGAGGGCGCTGATTGCAGGCCGGAGGCTGTAAAAGGGGTAACCCCCTCGGTGCGGTTCACTTTGAAAGGGACGGACTTTGAATTGCCGCTGCCGGGAGGACATAACCTTTCCAATGCGCTGGCCGCTCTTTGTGTATGCCAGAGCCAGGGCTGCAGCCTGGAACGGATGGTCGGGCCCATGCGGGAATTTGGGGGGGTTATGCGGAGGTTTTCGGTTTCTCGAACGTTAAAAGGTGTGACGGTTATCGATGATTATGCCCACAACCCCGACAAGATAAGGGCTGCCCTTTTTACCGCCCGAGATTTTGGAAAGCGGATATTTGCCGTATTTCAACCCCACGGATACGGCCCCACCCGTTTCCTGAAAGATGAATTGGTGGAAACCTTTGCCGGGTTCATTCGGAATACCGACGAAGTCTATTTTCTCCCCATTTATTACGCCGGGGGAACCGTTAAAAAGGATATTTCTTCCGAAGACTTAGCGGATTGGGTCAGCAAGCGCGGGGTCAGGTCTTATGCGCCTCAAAACCGAAAAGGGCTTCTGGCCGACCTTACCCAGCGCGTAAAACCGGGTGACGCGGTGATTGTTATGGGTGCGCGCGATCCCACGCTTTCGCTGCTGGCCCAAGAAATCAAAAATAGCTTGTGATTTTCGGGACGATTTTCGCCAAAGATGCGGCAAAGCTGTCAATAAAGATGTCCCAAAGGTGTCAGGCATCCGTAATATATATACGAATGAAAGGAATGTCTGGTTTTGTATTCTTTCTTTCCCACCAAAGCTCATCATAGTAAAGAATAAAGATCTGATCCCACCACATTCGCTGCCTTCTACATCTCCCCCTGCGGGTAACATGCTGATTTTCTAAGGACTAATTCTCTGTAAAGTCGATCTAGTCGATTTTCCCTTGACACTCCTATTGCCAGCATGTTAAATCTCCTTCCACTCCCGCGTAAAATTTTTTTATCCGGAGGTGGGTTATGGCAAATTTCTTTGGTGACTTTAAATGGGAAAAACTCTTCAGCGAAATGACTCGGCGTGACTTCATCATCACTTCGCTGGCGGCGGGCGCCGTGACCATGGTACCCCGTTTCGCCCATGCTCAGGCGGCCAAGCCTTACCGCATCGGGGTATTGCTACCTTCCACAGGCTCGGGGGCCAATTATTCCGAGCGGCCGATCAAAGGATTGCCCCTCATCGCCGCTGAGATCAACAAACGGGGAGGCCTCCTGGGAAAACACCCCATTGAGCTCCACTTCCGCGACACCCAGACCAAACCTGATGTGGGCGCCCGTGAAGCCCGGTCGCTTATATTGAATGAAAAGGTGCAGACCATCATCGGCGCCTGGAGCAGTGCCGTGGCCATGGCTATCCAGGAAGTCATCCACGAATACAAGGTCCTGCACCTGTCCGCCACCAGCAACAGCTCCAAGATCGTCCATGAGAATTACACCCCCTGGACATTTCTTTTTGGACCGGACAGCCGCATGCAATCCAACTCTACAGTGGTGGCCGTTACCAAAATGATCAAAGAGAAGGGGTGGAAAACCTACGTTACCCTGGGTCTGGATTATGAGTGGGGACGGGATGCCCAGAAGGTATTCGTTACGAGCTTAGGCCAGGTTTCGCCCCAGACGAAACTGGTGAAGGAGTTCTGGGCCAAACTGGGGGAGACCGACTTTACCTCCTACATTACGGCGATTATGGGCCTAAAGCCCGACTTCATGTTTGGGGCCATCGCCGGCAAAGACAACGAAACCTTCCTTCAGCAGGCTAAGGCATCGGGCCTCTTCCGGAGGATTGCCTACCCGGGCGTCTTCCTTCCCGTGACCGAGCTGATGCAGCAACGCAAGACCCTTCCCCGGGGGATCATCGGAATCAACCGTTGCCCCTTCTTTGCCCACATGGATAACCCGATGATGCAGCAGTATGTCAAGCTCTATCAGGCCAAGTTCGGGAAGGAGGACTACCCCGATGATTTTTCCTGCATGTATTTCGATTCCCTCAACGCCCTGGACCAGGCGATTACCAAAGCGGGGTCCATCGATAACGAAGCGGTGCGCAAGGCCATGACCGGTATGGCGGTCAATACTTGCCGGGGCAAACTCATCCTCCGGGACTGCAACAATCAGCTCGATTGCCCTTCCTACGTGGGCGAAGTGGTGGATGTGCCCGAGTATCCTTTCCCCATTTTTGCTCCCAAGACGATGATCATGGTCAAGGGGAACGAGGTTTGGATTCCCAGTTGTGACGAGGTGCGGAAGATGCAGAAGAAACGAACCTGACATGAGACCAGAGCGGGTTCTTCTTGGCAATAAGGCCTTTAGCCCCTTAAAAATGAAATCGTACGCGAGAGGGTAACAAATTCATAGGGGCAACCCCGTGCTTCGCGGGATTGCCCTTCTGACAAAGATCTTATAGGTCAGTCACGCGAAACGCGGGTCGCCTGACCTGGACTCGGTCGGGCGCCGGGCCTGACCTATCCATTTCCGGCTCCCGCTAAGCCGGGTTCGGTTCAACCCAAGCTAACGGAATTGCTGACATCTCCCCATGCCGGACTTTGGTTCTCTTTTGATCCAGCTTTTCAGCGGCTTCTCCCGGGCGATGATGCTCTTTCTGCTATCCTCGGGGTTGTCCCTCATCTTCGGGGTGATGAACATTCTTAACTTCGCCCACGCCACTCTCTGGCTCCTGGCCGCCTACTTAACCTATACCTTCTTCCAGATTTTTTCCAGACTTTGGGGAAGCGAAGCCCTGGTCCTCATGGCCTCCATCGTCCTGGCAACGGGGATTATGTTTCTTTTGGGGGTGGCCATCGAGCGCTTCCTCATCCGGAGAATGTATGCTCGGGAGCTGCCCGAACAACTCTTGCTTACTTTCGCCCTCATCCTGATTTTCAGCGATACGATCAAGTTATTCTGGGGGGTGGAAAACCGGCGCATTGTCCTGCCCATCGAACCCATGGAGGTGCTGGGTTCTTTTGTCAATCCCTATTTCTTTGTCATCATCGCCGCAGGATGCGGCATCGCCCTGGGGCTATGGTTCTTCTTGCACCGCAGCCGGTACGGGAAAATGGTGCGGGCGGCCGTTTTCAGCCGGGACATGGTCAGCGCCCTGGGAATCCGTATTCCGGCCATCTATGCCGGGGTCTTCGGCCTGGGTGTAGGGTTGGCAGCTGTGACCGCGGGTATATTTCTTCCCATCATGCCCCTCAGCCTGGGGATCGACATGGACTTGATCGTGCAATGTTTCGCCGTGGTGGTCATCGGCGGTTTTGGCAGTATTCTGGGTACGTTCATCGCCTCCCTGATGGTGGGGGTGGTCTATTCCTATTCTGTTCTTTTTTGGCCCGACGGCGCGCTGGCGATTATCTTTCTCATCCTGGTTGCGGTGCTGATCTGGAGGCCCTGGGGCCTTTTCGGAACAGAAATGCGCTACTGATCAGAATTCATGGATATGGCTTCTTCACCTGGAAATCAAAGAAGAGGATGGTTTTCGGATCTTTACCGTGGCCGGGGTCTCTCCGGCCCGGTAGCCATCATTTTTCTTCTGGGTTTTCTGCTCGTCCCTCTTTTACCCGGGCAGTTTCCCATCATCGTAGGCACCGAGATCCTCATCGTCGGCCTCTTCGCCCTGAGCTTCAACTTGATCTACGGTTATATGGGGCAGATTTCCTTCGGGCATGCCGCTTTTTTTGGGCTGGGAGCTTATGCCACAGCCCTCTTGTTTCGCTACCTCCAGATGACGGCCGGAGGAATCGGGTACCTTGGATTTTTTCTCTCGCTGATCGTATCCCTGCCCGTAGCGGCGCTGGGCTCTCTCGTCGTCGGCTTCTTCTGTGTCCGTCTGACCGGCATATACTTTGCCATGCTCAGCCTCGGGTTCGGGGAACTTCTCTTCTATATCGTTTTCTCCTGGTACAGTTTCACCAAGGGGGATGACGGTATTCAGGGTCTTCTGCCTCCGCCTTTTTTCCAGAACCCCACCCATTATTACTATTTCACCCTGGCCATTGTGGTGTTGGCCGTCCTTCTCCTCTGGCGCATCACCGAGTCACCCTTCGGTTTTACGCTGCGTATGCTCCGGGATAACCGCAACCGAGCGGCCTTTTTGGGCATCAATGTCCGGCGGGTCATGCTCACGAATTTTGTGATCGCGGGCACCTTTGCCGGAGCAGCCGGAGCCCTGTGGGGTCCGTTCCAGCGAAGCGTGTCCCCTCACATTCTCGGCTGGGCGGAAAGTGGGAAAGCCATCTTCATGACCCTGATTGGAGGCGCCTATTATCTTGCTGGGCCCATGGCGGGATCCATCATTTATACGGCGCTGAATGCTTATGTGACTCGTTTCACCATCTTTTGGCCGCTCACGATCGGGTTGACCATCCTCGTTTTCGTGATTTTCATTCCGGGAGGCTTGCTTTCGGTGATCGATCAAAGGATCCGCTCCCTTCCGAAGAAGGGAAACACGGAGGGGAACCAAAAAGCCGAGAAGGCTCCCTCACCCAGGAGGGGAGAATGAGCGGTACGGTCTTGGAAGTGGCCGGGCTGAACAAACGCTTCGGCGGCCTTCATGCCATCCAGGACCTGGATTTTGTCCTCCTGGAAGGAGACCAGACCGCCATCATCGGACCCAATGGTGCCGGCAAGACCACGTTTTTCAACCTGATCACGGGTTTCCACCGAGCCGATTCCGGGCGGATTCTTTTCCAGGGAAACGACATCACCAACCATCCTTCCCACGAAATCGCCCGCCTGGGAATCTCCCGGGCTTTCCAGATCAGTAACATTTTTCCCAAACTCACAGTTCTGGAAAACGTCCGCTCCGCTGTCCAGGCCAAAATGGGTAAGGCTTTTGATGTCTTGGGCCGGGCGGACCGAATCGGAACCGAAGAAGCCGAAAGAATCATTCGCCTCTGCGGACTCAACGACAAACAAAGGGTCGCAGCGGGAGAACTCTCTCAAGGGGACAAGAAAAAACTGGAGCTGGCCCTGGCCCTTTCGGGAAAACCGAAACTGCTTCTTCTCGATGAACCCACTGCGGGGATGTCCCTGGAAGAAACCCGGGAGACGATGGCCCTGGTGGACCGCTTGAACCAGGAGTTGAAGCTTACGACCCTTTTTACCGAGCATGATATGTCGGTGGTCTTTAATCATGCCCGCAAGGTTACCCTCCTGCACCGCGGCCAGATCATCGTAGAGGGTCCTCCCGGAGATGTCCGGGCGAGCGAAACGGCCCAACGGATCTATTTGGGTGAGCATCACTGATGGTAGAATTAGAGGTCCAAGATATCCACACCTTTTACGGAACCAGCCACATCCTCTTCGGAGTGAGCCTGGAGGTGAACCGGGGGGAGTTCATCTGCCTCCTCGGGCGGAATGGCGCTGGCAAAACCACCACCCTCAAGACCATCATGGGCCTCGCTCCTGCCCGTTCGGGCTTGATCCGGTACTATGGCCAAGACCTGATCGGCCTGCCGTCTTACGATATAGCCCGGATGGGAGTGGGTTATGTTCCCGACGACCGACTGATCTTCCCCGACCTTACGGTGCGAGAGAACCTGGAGATCGCTATCAAAAAACCGGTAGATCCCGGCATGGCCCCATGGACGATCGAACGCATCTATGAACTCTTCCCGGTCCTCAAGCCGCTGGATGACCATCCGGGCGGCTATTTGAGCGGTGGCGAGCAGCAGATGCTCACCATCGGCCGGACGCTGATGGGCAACCCTTCTCTCATGCTGCTCGACGAGCCGGTCGAGGGTTTGGCGCCGGTCGTGGTTCAAGAACTGAGGAAACAGATTCTCACCCTCAAGAAGATGGGATTGGGCATTCTTTTCGCCGAGCAGAACATCCAGTTCGCCACGGAGATTTCCGACCGGGCCTATGTCATCGAAGGCGGGCGAGTCCGCTACGCGGGAACCATGGCTGATCTTGAAAATCAGCCGGAAATCAAACAGAAATACCTCATGATCTAATTCCCCCCGGGAAAGCTGTGCGGGATATATTTTCCTCGCATCAGTTCTCTGTGCTACTTACCTGCAAACTCTTTAAATTTTGTTAAGCATCCGGGAAGCAATTTTAGATAACTTCATGAATCTTTTAACTTTAGGCACTCTAGCTCACTTTAGGCACTTTAGGCACTTTGGGTTGCGGCACAGCCGCGCTAAGCTCTCGGTGACCTCAGGGGCTAGAATTCATGGCTCAAGGAGGAATCTATGACCCCCCAATTCCGAGCCGCCGTCGTCCAGGCGGCAGCCGTTCCCTTTGATAGTCAACGGTCTCTGGAGAAGGCCTGCCGGCTCGTCTCCGAAGCAGCCGGGCAGGGCGCCAAGCTCGTGGTTTTCCCGGAAGCATTTATCTCGGCCTATCCCAAAGGGCTTGATTTCGGCGCCCGGGTAGGTATGCGTTTTCCCGAAGGGCGCGATATGTTCCGCCGTTACTTCGAGAGCGCTATCGAAGTGCCGGGTTCGGTCACCGAAGCCCTCGGCTCCTCGACCCGGGAGCACGGAGTCTATCTGGTCATCGGGGTCATCGAACGCGACGGCGGAACCCTTTACTGCACAGCCTTATTCTTCGGAACGGATGGACGCCTCCTGGGCAAGCACCGCAAGCTCATGCCTACGGCTATGGAACGGTTGATATGGGGATTCGGGGACGGATCTACCCTGCCTGTGTTCCCAACCCCTCTCGGCAAAATGGGGGCGGTGATCTGCTGGGAAAATTACATGCCCCTCCTGCGCATGGCCATGTATGCCAAAGGCATTCAAATCTATTGCGCGCCAACCGCGGACGACCGCGAGAGCTGGCTTCCCACGATGCGCCATATTGCTCTGGAGGGACGGTGTTTTGTTCTGAGCTCCTGCCAGTATATCAGACGGGGCGATTACCCGCAGGATTACCCGGCCATTCAGGGCGATGATCCCCAAACCGTGGTGATGCGCGGTGGAAGCTGCATCGTCGGCCCCCTGGGACAGGTTCTCGCCGGTCCCAATTTTGAGGGCGAATGCATCCTCACTGCGGACCTCGACCCGGCGGAGATCGCCCGGGGAAAATATGACTTCGACGCGGCGGGACATTACGCCCGTCCCGACGTATTCCGTCTTTACGTCAACGAGCGGGCCACCCCCCCGGTGGTCTGGAATGCGGGGATTCCAGGAGACCCATTTGGGGAGGGGGAATAACCGGGGGAAAAGCACCGGTTCCCCCTTGGGAATTCTATCGTCTTAGAAGGATGTTTTGGGGTTCAAAAATGGCGGTCTAAGTTCTAAAAAGAGGATTTCCCCAGGGTGTTCTTTTGCAATATCCGATACTTAGCCAGGTCCGACCCGGACTCCGAATTATTTCTATCTGATCGAAGTCGTGACAAACCGGGAAAGCCCGACCTACTTCTGCCCTGGGATCACCAGGGGATACCCGATCCGGTGGGATAAATTGGCTTACCTGAAACAGTAATTTCATTTTGGCACCCCCCCCGGCTATGCAGGGGTGACGCCCAAGGGCCCGCCTCATTTATATGGAAGTGAGGTTTGTATGCCATGGGAGGCGTGTTCCGCCGATGTTTTTTGTGTACAATTGACTCAGGCCCGGGCCGCCTTTGGCGGTCCTCCATTACGTAAGGACCCTAAAACGATCGGGTTCAAGACCGAGAGGTAGACGATGCCCGAAAATATCCAAGGGGGAAAGACCATTGATGTTCACGCCCACATGGTTGCTTTGGGGGGGCCGGAAACGGAAGAGAAATACAGGGATATTATGCCCCGTCTCTCCTGCGATGCGGCCGGCCGGGAAATCATTGCGGTCAGCGGAAAGCCGAGCTATCTCCTTCCGGAAAACCTCTACAAACCCGAACTCCGACTCCAGGAAATGGACAAAAACAGAGTTGACATTCAAGTCTTATCCATGATGGCGCCCCTCGCCCGCTATGATCTCGATCCCGAATTGGGAGTCGGCTACTCCAAAATCCAAAACGAGGCCATTGCGAAAGTTGTTAAGGCCCATCCGGACCGGTTCGTAGGACTCGCGACCGTCCCCCTTCAAGACCCCGGGGAAGCAGCCAACGAGCTGGAGAGGGCCATGAGGGAGCTAGGAATGAAAGGGGTGGAAATCGCCACGGATGTGAACGGCAAAAATTTGGATTGGCCGGAGCTCTGGCCTTTTTACGCCCGGGCGGAAAAGCTCGGCGCTTTTGTGTTGGTCCATCCGGGCGTACCTCCCGGCGCGGCACAGATGGGAGATTATGCTCTTTTCAATCTCATCGGCTATCCCTTTGTGACCACTCTGGCGGCGGCCAGCCTGGTTTTCGGCGGTGTTCTGGAAGATTTTCCCCGGCTGAAATTCTGCTTGGCCCATGGGGGGGGCTTTGTTCCCTATCAGAGAGGACGCCTGGAACACGGGTATCGGGTGAAACCGGAATGCAGGCGAAAAATTCCCCGGCCCCCGAGTGATTACCTAAACTTGCTTTATTTCGACACAGTCACCCACTATCTGCCCGCGCTCGAATACCTGATTCAAACGGCTGGCGTCGATAAAGTCGTATTGGGCAGCGATTATCCGTTTGATGTCTGTGATTCAGACCCGGTGGCAACGGTCAGCCGCATTCGGTCCATTTCCTTGCAGGAAAAAAAGAAGATATGGGGAAAAAACGCGGCCCGACTCCTCGGGATTTCTTCTGCATAAGGGGAGGCTTAAGTCAGGGATTTGGGGCTGAAGAAAAGATCCCAAGAAGTGCAGAGAGGTTTCGGGATGGCATTTTTGCCCTAGAAAAACCTAAAGGAGGTAGTTCATGGTTGACTTGGTAATTATTAAGTCTGAAGAGGTGGAACCCGTTCCGCCCCCCGGGGCGGGAAAAGAAGCCGGCTGGATGAAGAGAGTCGTTTATCCTCCGCACGCGAAAACAAGAGGTGCCTTTCTGGGGCTCGCGGAGGTCAATCCGGGTTATTCCGTTCACCGTTGGCATCGTCATACCAGCGATAAGGCCAAGGGATATGAAGTGACTTATCCGGAGAATTTCGAGGAGATCTACCATATCATTCGGGGGAACGGCCTGATCCAATGGAAAACGGAAGAAGGTAAAATCAAGGAACAAGAGGTAGGGGCTGGCGACACCATATTACTTCCAGTGGATGTGGTGGAGCATCAGCTTTTGAACAGCGGTCCCGAAAAAATGTACGTGGTATTCTGCGGAAATCCCACCCCGCAAGTGAAAATTACTCCCCAATAGGCTTCAAGGGATCCCCTTGGATTTGAAAGGGATGAGGCTCTAAAATAATCCCGGATTATAGGAAACCCGAAAGGAACCAAAAGGAGGTCTTATGATGAAGGGTTTCAAGTCAATAGGGTTCACTTTGGTCATAATAGGAATTATCGGCGGCCTTGTGTTCGGCCCGTCATCTGTATGGGCCCAAAAAACGGTCCGTTTATCCATTGCTACGGGGGGGACAGGGGGCTCGTATTATCCAATGGGTGGCGCAATGGCGAACATTATTTCCAAATACATCCCCTACGCAGAGGCAACCGCAGAGGTGACGTCGGCATCGATTGATAACTGCCTTTTGGTCGGCAAGGGAAAGGCGGACCTGGCCTTCATGAACGCGGATACCGCCTGGGATGCCGTACAGGCAAAAGGGAAATTTAAGGAGAAAATCCCCCTTCGGACGTTAGCGGTCTGGTCTCCCAGCACGATGCAAATCGTGACCATCGAGGGGAAAGGGATTCAAAAAATCTCCGACCTGAAAGGAAGACGAATCGCGACGGGTGCTCCGGGAAGCAATACGGAGGTGATGGCTCTTCGAGTAATAGAGACCTATGGGATCAACCCCTTAAAAGACGTCAGTCGGGAAAGACTGAGCATCTCTGAATCGGCCGGAGCATTGAAAGATCGGAAGATCGACGCCTTTTTCTGGGTGGGAGGACTCCCTTCAGCCGCGGTAACCGATTTGGCAGCGACTCCCGGAATCAAGATAAAGCTGCTCAGCCATGGAGACGCGGTCCCCAAGATAAGAGAAAAATTCGGGCCTTTCTACGTTGCCGGGGTTATCCCCGCCAAAACTTACGCCGGCCAGGAGGCGGATGTCCAGGCTTGCGCCGTTTGGAATGTCGTTGTCTGTAATGCCAATATGAAAGAAACCCTTGCGTATGATCTGATAAAAACCCTCTTTGAACACAAGCCGGAGTTGCTTGCTTCTCATAGCGACGTAAAGTATTTCTCTTTAGAGTCGCAAGGAAGGGGAGGATCACCCATCCCGTTTCACCCGGGCGTTATTCGCTATTTGAAGGAAAAGGGGATCAAGGTTCAGTAGCCTCGCGGACTTCGCCCGCGGATCCCGCTGAAGATGCCCTCCGGTAGAGGTTCGGCTCAATCTCCGATCTTGGGCAAATTTTTTCCCCGGGTGCGGCCGCTTTTTATCATCTCGAGTGCTTTTGGCGCCTCGGCAAAGGAGAGGACGGTCTCCATGACCGGATGAACCGTACCAGTCCCGACGAATCCGGCTATTTCGTAAAGCTGGGCCGGATTGCCCTCTGAGGATTGTCACTTTCGGGGCCACCTGTGCGTTCACTTCCGTCATGGCCCGGCGACTCGCTCGCATCCCTAACGGATTATTTTGTCAGCGGGCCTCATATATTCGGTTTCCCTCCTATCTGCCATTCAAGTTACGGGGCTTCTGGCTTCTACCCCGGCAGGACTAACTCCTGCTGAACATGCCAGCCTTAACTGGACACACATCCGTACACAATTCAGACGCTGATCGGGCACAAGACCTTCACTACCACGCAAAGGTACGCCCATCATTATTTCGAGAGCCTGGAAATCGGGATAAAGGCGTTGGAGGTCTCAAGGGCGGCCCAAAATGGTCTGCGTTTATCACAATTTTAGCACAATGAGAAAAAAGAAAGCCTCCCAGATTGGGAGGCCGTTGGCGTAAATACCTGATTTTGTTGGTGCCGGCGGTCGGAATCGAACCGACACGGAGCCAGACCCCACGGGATTTTGAGTCAACAATTTAGAAAAAGCGATTCCCCATCAAAATTAATAAGTTAGATTACGAGCAGTTAGAAGACCATTTTGGATTAGCTTGGGAAATTTGGGGTTATTTTCGGGTCTGACGGTTACATTTTAGTTACAGTTTTAGGGCCAAAAACGCACTGGAGTTACAGCCCGATCCTCCCTCTCCTATTCATAATCGCCCCTGCGTCCTGGTTGCCATCGTTAAGAAGAAGCTCAAAGTGAAGGCGAGCCTCTATACCATGTTACGGATTTTGAGCGTGTCTCTTTTTGAGAAAACACCATTACTCCAATTGCTTTCGCAAATTAAACCCGAAGAAAAAAAGTCTAATCCTTCTAACCAGCTAAAAAAACTAATAACGTTGGGACACTACTGTCTTAACAATGTGTAAGAAAGAAGTGCCAATGCCGATGTTAATATTTCAATTTTTTCGCTAAATCGTTGGCGCCGGCAATTTAATTTCATGAAGTTTTCTATAAGTAGGAACCAGCGCTTCCTCTATTTCCTTATACCGATCAAACAAAGCTTGATAAATTTTGTGATTCTCTGAATCAGGAGTAAGCTTTTGTTTGTACTGGACGCAACGATTGACAGCTTCCCTTATATCCTTGAAAACGCCGATAGCAATTCCTCCCAACATAGCTGTCCCAAACGACGAGTCGTCGACAGCCGGCACGATCATCTCTTTTCCAAAAACATCACATACTATCTGCTGCCATAGAGAACTCCTTGAACCTCCACCAATCAGCCTGAAATTATCTGCTCTGATTCCTAATGAGCCTATCTTTTCGCGGGCAGCGAGCAGAGAAAAAGCAACGCCTTCTAGGACAGATCGAGCAAAATAAGCCCGTGTATGGCGAAAAGTGATTCCGACAAAATTCCCTCTCATACGTGGTTCTATGGAAGCGCCTTGAAGGTGCGGATGAAATATCAATCCTTCAGATCCCAGTGGAACTTCTGCAGCCATATCGTCCATGCACGCATAAGAGGGAGTTCCTTCCGTTTTTTCGAGTGCTTTCAAGTCTTCAAAGAAAGCATCTCTGAGCCACCGATAGCAAACGGCGCAACTTCTCGTTCCGGTTAACATGTACCATTGCCCGGCTACGAGATGGAGATAAGAATGTACTAGCGAACGGTCTGGGTGAGGCGCTTCGGTAACGGTGGCCACGTTGCCTGCGGTAGCCAATTTAACAATCCCCTGCCCCGGATCAATCGCCCCTGCCCCAAACGCTTCTGATGCCTGATCGGTCGTTCCTACAATAACAGGTATTCCTTCTTTTAGCCCAAGTATATGAGCTGATTCTTTATTGAGTACACCTGCTACATGATCGGGGGGTAAGACAGGGGGTAGAATTTCTAACGGAATATCAAAAGTATTGCATATCTTTTCCGACCATTCACGTTTTCGAGGATTGAATAATAGAGTCCCCACGGCATCGATTGGATCCGTTGCCCACGCCCCTGTTAGACGGAGGCGAATATAATCCTTCGGCATGAGAATTCTTTTTGTCTTTTTCCAAACATCAGGTTCCTTTTCACGAACCCAAATCAGGTAAGGAAGTGTCCAATTCACGTTAGGAGAATGAAGGGTCTCCTCAAATATTAATTCCCCGTAATTCATCCTAAGATAATCAACTTGTTCTATAGTCCTTTTATCGGTCCATAAAATTGCTGGGCGCAATATTTGGTCTCTTTCGTCAAGGAAGACAATGCTGTGCGTGGCGGAGCCGAACGTAATAGCTCCTATTTCAGCAGGCTTGATTCTGCCAGAATCCATTGCCATCTTCATAGTGATACTGAGAGCTTTTTCCCAATCAGAGGGTTCTTGTTCCGACCATCCAGGGTGTCGATAATAAGTGGGCCATTCCTGGTAGGATCTTCCAAGAATTCTTCCCGTTTCATCGATGATGATAACCTTACAACCACCCGAGCCGATATCAACCCCGATCAATCTATTTTTCATGTGTTTAAAACCTCTTTGGTTTTACGAACAATATCATATTGTCGAGAAACTTATGCAATTTATTCAAGCTTTCTTTGAACCCCAGCTGGCATCCCCGCCGTGATGCCGGTATCAATCACTATCCCAGCACCATTTATTCCGCGGGCCGTATCAGAAGCAAGAAAAAGGGCTAAGGACGCTATTTCAGATATATCAAGGAATCTCCTTTGTGGAATTAGGGCGAAAAGCCGATCCCTCGCATCCTCGCGATTTGTTCCGTGGACAGCCGCAATTTTGTCTAGAAATGCCTCTTTCTTGGATGTCCCTATCCAGCCTGGGCAGATTGCATTAACCGTAATGGAATCACGAGCAAGCTCGATTGCCCAAACCTTTGTTAGCTGCAAAAGCCCCGCCTTGCTCGCAGCGTAAGGACTATAAGTCTCGGCGCCTATTAAAGACATCATTGATGCAATATTAATGATGCGACCCCATTTTTTACGCTTCATAACTGGTATCACTTGCTTAGCACAAATCATCGGACCTGTTAAATTGACATCGAGTGCACGCTTCCACTGGGTAATATCTATATCTTCTGCCGGCGCCTTATAAAAGAGAGCGGCATTATTTACCAACACATCTACACTCCCCCATTTCTTTATCATATCATTTACAACGCTTTTAACGAAAGATTCGTCGGTAACATCTCCTTCATATGTTAATACAGACCCAGGCTTCGTTTTCTCCAGCTCCTCTTTGACGTTATGGCTAATATCCAAATCTAAAATACCCACCTTATCACCATTTTCAAGGAATGAATTAACGATCCCCCTTCCTATATTCACTGCACCCCCTGTTACTAAAACAGAACGATTACTTAAATCACTGCCCCCTAAAATGTTCATATATCCTCCTATTGAAGATTGGTTATCTCTAATCTTCATTTTTCTGGCGCTACGCCTTGTTCATATCTCCCAACTGCTCTACATTCATGATTGCTTCGATAACCATTTTCCGATTCACCGGAAATGGCATCTTATGAATTGAGGAACCTTCTTGACAGATAATGTCACATGCTTTTTCAATTTTTTTAGGCCCAAAGTCTCCGCCTGCTAAGTCAGCTATACGTGTTGGCAGACCAATGCGTTTGTAAAATTGTACTAGATCAAGAATAAATTCCTTTTGCCTCCGTTCGAGAAACAGCTGAACCAAGACTCCATAGCCCACTTTCTCCCCGTGCAAAGACCGACTCATCTCTTCAAAAACAGTAAAACCACCATGAATTGCATGGGCCGCTGCTACTCCACCGCTTTCCCATCCAAGCCCGCTCAGGAGGATATTCGCTTCAATGACATTTTCTAATGCTAAAGAGATTTCCTTCTTTTTTACAGATGTAATTGCCGCCTCCCCATGCGTTCGAATGATATCGTAAGCCAAATTCCCAAGGTAAAGTGTTGCATTAAACGGCATGCCGCCGAATGCATTTACGGCATTGGCTGCCCAGCAGGCTTCTGCCTCAAATTTCGTAGAGATCGCATCTCCCATTCCCGCTATAAGGAATCTTACAGGAGCACTTCCAATAATCCCAGTGTCTACCAAGACTATCACCACAGTTGGGGTCATTTTAATAGCCCCTGTTTTCGCATGTTTTTCATCATAAATAACCGCCACTTGGCTAGTTGGAGCATCGGATGCAGCAATCGTAGGGACTAGCACAAGCGGGAGATGAATTCGAGCACTAATCGCTTTTGCAGTGTCAAGCGCTTTTCCTCCACCAAGGCCAATCAATACCTCTGCTTCTATCTTTTTCGCTTTGTTGCCAAGTCGAAGAATCTCTGATTCGCAACATTCACCTCCAAACCTTTCCACAATAACCCGGTTTTGAAGGTTTTTAAGAAGGGTCTCAACCTTCTTCCCGACGATATTCAAAACTATCTCATCTGCAAATACAAAGATCCGCTTTCCAAGAGGAGCGACAATATCTCCCATTTCATCCAAAACCCCATTCCCTTGAATATATCGACATGGTGCTCCAAATATTTTCATTTCTTCATCTCCTAAATAATGGATAGTTTTAACTCTATGTTGGTAACATATTTATTTTCAATGCATTTTTGGCTTCTCAATAAATAAATCTGAACAAAAACCTATTCAGAGATAATCTAATAATGATTTACCGCTTATCGGCATGATTTAAGAACTAAATCTTCTTCATAAGTCTCTATCGAGCCAGCATAGAAAGCCCTATATTCCGGAAATAATTCCTCTATCCTTTGATGGCCCCAGCAGTTAATCCTTGAAGGAAATATCGCCCTAGGAAAGCAAAAATTATGAAAAGCGGCAGACATACAAGTATAGACCCGGCCATTATTTCCCCCCAGAACATTGAAAAGGCTTCCACCATAGCTCCCAGTCCAACGGTCACCGTCCTCTTTTCATTCGACGGAAGAAGGACCAGAGCAAATATATAATCAGACCACGTGATTATAAAAGAAAAAATACCTGCTGAAATGATGCCCGGAAGCGCTATCGGCAACGTAATTTTATAAATCGCCTGAATACGGCTGGCCCCGTCCACCAGTGCCGCTTCCTCGATTTCGAATGGGCACGTCTTGAAGAAACCCCACAATAACCAAATGCTAAGGGGTGTGCAGATTGTACAGCAAGCAATCACAACGCTAGACAAGGTGTCTTCTATTCCAATTAAAACGAAAATTTCGTAGATAGGAATAACAAGCAGCATATGGGGGAACATGTATGAAAAAAGAACAAATCGCAATATCAGCCGTGTTCTTTTGATTTTGAACCGTGTCATGGCATAGGCCATTAAAACTGCAATTATAAGGGTAATGAAAGTGGCGGAACAAGCAACAATAATGCTGTTTATATAGTATCTTCCGTATGACGATTGCTCAAGAAGACTGTAAAAATTAACCAAAGAAAAAGGGCCGGGGACTAAAGATGAAGCCTCTAATAAAACTTTTGGCGGACGGAAGGCTGAAATAGCCATCCAGTATATAGCAAAAAGTGACCAAAGGGCTATAATTCCCGCCAAACCGTAAATAATAATTTTGAATAAAATGCTCCTCACTTAATTTCCCTCATATTATTATTCCACCTTCATTAATTTGAAATAAATGAAAATCAGACCTGAAAGGAATATTAAAGAAAGTGTGGCTACCGCAGAGCCACCACCGACGTCAAAAAGACCAAAAGCCTTCTTATATGCCATTATTGGCAGATGCTCCGTTCCTCCTAATGGTCCCCCCCCTGTTAAGATCCATATCAAATCAAATTTATTAAACATCCAAATACCTCGGAGTAAAGCCACAACGGATAGCACCGGCATTAATATTGGAATAGTAATTTTTGAAAATTGAACCCATGAAGATGCACCATCGACCTCTGCGGATTCGTAAAGCTCTTGAGGTACATTCTGCAAAGCTGCCAGAAAACAGATAGTGACAAAAGGAGTCCATGCCCAAACGCTTATAATGATAATGGTGATCATCGCATTAAAAGGTGTTTCAAGATATGCAAAATATAAACCTAAGTATTTCAGGAATTGAGTAATGATGCCCATCTGGAATTCCAGCATCCAACCCCAGATAATGGCAATAACAACAGGAGGAATAATGTAGGGCATCAGCACACTTCCTCTCAAAATATTTCGTCCCTTCAAATTTTGATTTAGAACAAGTGCAAAAGCAATTCCCAACACCAATTGCAAGATAACAGTACTCCCTGCATAAATTATCCCATTCTTCAATGCGTTCCAAAACTGCGGATCTTGGATCAATGATAAATAATTATCGAGGCCACAGAAAGTTGGCGTTCCAATGAGCGACGTCATCTTGAACAGACTCAGACGAATCGCCATAACGAGGGGCACTAAAATAAAGATTGCAGAGAGAAGTAACCCTGGAGTTAAAAAAACTACCGCCAGATGTTTATCCTTCATCCCTGCAATCCTCCTTCAAATTCAATTTAGCCTTATTTAATTGCTTGACGCATTTTTGTAGCAATTGCATCTACCGCCTTGCTTGGATCCTCCTTATTTATCATCACCCTCTGCAGTAATTCTGGGTAGAAAAACGACATAAGGATTTTTCCTGGTCTCAAGTCAAAAGGAGTGAGACCATCAGTGTCAACGGAACGAAAATAGCCATTTTTCATGAGGTCGAGTTGGTGCTCAACGATCTTTGAGAATTTTTTCACAGAAGGATGAGATAGCCATTCAGGGTTTTTATAGATCGAATACTGGGTCGGCTGATAATGGAGCGGAAGGGTTTTGAGAAAACCAATCTGTTTCTTAAAAACAAACCATTCCATAAATTCCATAGCTTGCTTTTGTTGCGGCCCTTTTAATACAAACCACCCATCATAGCCCAAGGTACTAGCGGTCCTTTTTCCGTCAGGAGTTGGCCACCCGATTAAATCAAAATTATCAATTAATTGGGGGTTTAACCGCTCGATTTCGTGGACAATTCTACCTGTCCCAGCAAAGATAGCCACCTTGCCTCCGATAAATTTCGACATTAGCGAGGTATAGCTTTCCGCTGTAAGACCCGGTGGCATGTATTGGTAAAGCTTCTGATACATTTCCAGCGACTGGATCATCTTTGGCTTCATTTCGGGTTTGTCAATAATTACATTCCATTTGTCGTCAAAGGTATGAACACCATTCCCCCAGAAAAGCGGGGTCGACGCCCAATTGGTGAGGTTAGAAAGGGTCATGGGTATTGCCATGCCGTAGCGATCGATTTTCCCGTCACCATCCGTATCTTCTGTGCATTCTTTTGCGACCTTAAGAAGATCATCCCACGTTTTCGGCACGGAGAGCCCCTTTTTCTTAAGGATGTCTGTTCGAATAGCGAGCATGGCGAAGTTGTAGTCATAAGGAAACCACCAAACATCACCTCGGTGAGGGAAATGAATGTTTGGACCAAAATCTTTCATCCCTATCTTATTGATGATCGGTGTCATGGGAACGACTTGATTTTCAAACACAAGAGAGGTGAGCTCACCCAAATACATCACGTTAACAACTTCGTACGGCCTTTTCGCCTTAATCGAGGCAACGATCTTCACGTAAACATCCTGGGACGGAACTGATTCAAGTATAACCTTAATACCTTTCTCCTTCTCATATTCCTTGAAGGTTTCTTCTAGAAATTTTATGGTGGCCTTATCAGTTTCACAATTCAAAAACCTCATGGTAATTTTTTGAGCAATCGCCGGCTCGAAACATAGTGTCCAAGTTAATCCAACAATCAAAGGAAAAAGAAACAGTTGCCGAAAGCAAATTTTTCTTGCTCGATTCATGCTGTCCTCCTTTAAATTGAGATTTGAGCGCTTAGCGCTACATTAATACAATTATATGTAAAGGAAGAAAATATTCTGGATTGGAAACATAGATGCGGCATCGTCTCCCTTCACGCCCAGCGGTATTAGCTGTTTTTTTCTCCGTTGTCTTTTTTAAATGTAAAATTTTTTTTCGATTTGCAGAGAGAATTTTCCCTTCGCTGAACGGCCCGCTATTCCAAAGTACCAGCCGCCATCGCCACCAACTCAATCAAATTCACTATTTTAGGCCCCCCTTCCTCATGTGTCGCCTTTATTGATGCCAGGGCAACATCACAACCAGGACAGCCAGTAACCAAAAGCGAAGCTGATGTGGCTTTTGCCTCCTGGAATCTGAGAAGAGCAACCTTCTCTGCGATATCAGGCCGGTGGACATACATCATTCCTCCTGCACCACAACAGTTAGCCATCTTTCTGTTAGTTGCCATTTCTTTCAAATCTCCAGATAAGATATTTTTTAGCATTTTCCGTGGAGTATCGGTATCTTCACAGTATCGAGCGTACGCACATGGGTCATGGTAGGTAACCGAATCTGCGATGGGATGGGTCACCTTCAGGAGCCCTTTCTGAACCCACTCCCAAATGAGACTAATTGCATTGACAATGTTAATACCATATAAATTGCCGCCAAACCTTGTGTTGCGAGTCGTCAGCATTCGAAAGCAGTCCGCATCTAGAACGGCGACGGTTAATACACCGGCTTCACGGATAGCCTTTGAAATATTAACTGAAAACTCCTTTGCACCCTCGAAATGACCCAACTGATAGAATGGCCATCCACAACATGGTTCGTTGTCCAGAACTCGAAACTTGACACCAACATGATTGAAGAGTCTGCCCATGGCCGTAATAACCGAATGATTAGATTCCCTTGCCTTGCAGCCGCAGAAGAGCAGTACGTCTGCACTGGGAGTTAAAAGAGTATGGGTTTTCGAAAGAATCTCAGCGGGACTTGCAGTCTTTTTTGGGTTTCCGCGGAACGACTCCAGAAAACGAACCACACTAATCGGGGCCTTCCCTCTTTTAAAAAGTCTCGCACGCGCATCGATTATAAGTTCTTCATAGTCGTAATTGCTTACGCACCATTCCCGCGCCAACCCATCGTTCAATGCGGTATAAATAATATCTGCAACGGTATCATCCCATTCGATGAGTCCTTTTTCAGCAGCTTCCAGGATTACTGCCCGGCCTCGCGGGGTATATGATTCCCTGCAAACAATACTTCCAACCCGGTCTATGACTTGACACATAGGGCAGAAACGGCAGCCTTTGAGAAATTCCTCTCGTTCTTTCTTATCGAGAACCATTGAGATTTTTTGATTTTGTTGTTCGATATTAACAGAGTTTTCCATCTTACCTCCTAAATCCTAGTTTGCCCGGATTCATAATCCCTAATGGGTCAATCGAATTTTTGATTCCCTGCAACACCGCGAAAGCCCCACCATACATTTCTGGCATCAACCAACCCAACTTTATTCCAATACCGTGGTGATCGTTTAATGTCCCCCCGTATTGGATGTTTGTACGAGCAGCTCTCGCCCATATCTCTGTGTGAAGCTGCAGGTATTCATGAGGGTCTTGTGGGGGCTTTTGAATGACAAAGCGGTCATAAACCATTACCCCCCAAGGGAACCAGTGGGAAAAATGGGCCAGGTAAATCGCTCCCCAATCCTTAAACTCATTTTCGATCATATTTTTCTTTGCAAGATAAAGGCCGTATATTCGGTCGAAGGTGGTTGTGGTTTCAAAAGTTCCTGCCATTCCCGGCAGCATGGTTGGTCCCATGCCGGGAAAATAAAAATCATACCGATGCTTCCACCAATGCTCACCAAGTTCAGGCCCCAAATCCCTGCCCTCCAGAGTATCACAGATTTCCTTAATTTTGGCCATCTCCAAATTCACGAAATCTTTCTCGCCATCACACCCCACAACGAGGCAGGATCCCGCCAGATTGAATCCTAATACTTTATTCACTACTCGATTCGTTGAATTCTCATCGTATAAACGCATCACAGCAGGCCTTACTCTCCGGGTCATGATTTGACGACCAGCATCTAATCCTGCTTTTACGTCCTTAAATAGATACCCCCGCCAACTTCGAATCTCCGGCAGTGGATCAAGACGCATTTTTGCTTTGGTAATGATCCCTAATGTTCCTTCAGATCCCACAAATAGCTGAAGTAGATCCGGGCCACAGGCGTGGCGCGGAACGGGCAAGGTTTTAATGATCTCACCCGAGGGTAAAACCACCTCTATGGTTAACACGATTTCTTCCGCCTTACCATATTTTGTTGAAAGGGTTCCCGCCCCTCGCGCTGAAATATACCCTCCTAGGGTAGCACAGTACTCCGACGCCGGATAATGGCCCAACGTCAAACCTTTTTTATTCAGAGCCCATTCAAGTCTCTGTCCATTGATACCAGTTTCAGCAAAGACTGTTAGTGAAGTCTCGTCGATGCAAAGGATGCGATTCATCTTTTTCATGTCGACAAAGATGCCACCATAAAGAGGAGTCGTACCACCTTGGCTGCCGGAGCCCCCCCCAAAAGGGATCACTGGAATACGATGTCGGGATGCCAATTTCAGAATTTGGGATACCTCTTCAGTCGATTCTGGCTGGACAATCCAATCCGGCAGCGGTGGCTCTAACCCCCCGTCTAGCCATTTATGCGTTACCAAGAAAGAGTCCATCGAATACGCAATTCGCTCGGCCTTTCGATAGGTAATGTCATCCTCACCTACGATATCCGCAAGCTCATTTTTAATTAAGGAAAATAAGAAATCAGATGCCATACCATTTCCTCCATCACCGTGAAATTAGAATCTAAACAACAATTCTGGGTGCGCAACCCCGATTGTCTGGAACTTTTACTAGCCGCACTAACTCCCATTGGGTTGCAACATAGATAAAAGAGATTTAAAACGAATACAAAGTAGACTGAACCGCAGGAGTTTAAACCAACCCCTTCATAAGTACATTCCCCTTAAACTTCTCAGGAGATGAATCGATTCCGAGATCGATAATCTCATGGGGGGAGCGCCAGTAACTGCTGGACAAGAACCCCTTAAACGTCGAGCTAGCCATCACTTAGGTGTGCGGCTTCCATGCCTACACCCCATAATTAACTTTGCCAGCGGTTTCCTCAAAGATTAAATTTTTTCGCAGGAATTGTCAAGTAAATTTTCAAATTTTTATCATTAATCTTTCAAAATATGTTATTTTTTATCATGTTTATGGAATTTATCATTCCATTAAACAAATATTAATATTATTAAAGAGATAGCTCAATTTTTTAGCGAAGACTCTCAGTAAAGATCGGCAATTTATTTAAATGGACGTCTTACAGATATCTTTTTTCTTGCATTTTTTGAATAATTTTTGCATAATATGACAAATTATTAAACGTATTTCCGAGACAGAACACTAGATCATCGAACACCGAGGTGAGAGTCAATTGCATTGCTGAGTTTTATTGATGGGGGAATGTATTGGCCAAGCAGTAGACTGATGTACAACAAGCATTCCAATGGATTAGGAGCCAAGGACACGAACTCGAACGAAAGAGAAAAGGGAATTGTCGAGAAACTTCGCCGAAGCGGTAGTCTGAAAATCGCAGAGGATGCAAAGTTTTTCGGAGTTTCTCTATCCACATTTCATCGGGACCTATCAAAGCTTGAGAGAATGGGGGTTATAAAAAGAGTTCGAGGCGGTGCCCTTTTAGCAGAGACAGGCCAGATTGAAGCATTTTATGACTTTCGTATGAAAGATAATGTTGCGGAAAAGAAGGAAATCGCAAAAAAAGCTTCCCGGTTTGTTGAGGACGGATCATCTATTTTTCTTGATCACTCAACTACCTCAACCTTTCTTGCTGAGGAATTTCTTACCCATAATTTCCGTAATCTAAACATACTTACTAATTCCATCGCCATAGCATCAGTGTTTGGTGGGACAAAAGGCATTCAAATTCATTTGACGGGAGGCCTTTATAACCACGAGTTTAAGGCACTTTGGGGGCCATGGGTCATTAAATCAGTAAAGGGGGTTAATTTAGATCAAATTTTCGTTTCCGTCGGAACGATTTCCGTGGACCGCGGCCTTATGACACAAAACCCGTTTATACAGGAACTCATCGCTGAGTTATTACATGTTGATGGCCAAGTCAATGTTCTGGTTGACCATCACAAATTCAATAGAGTTTCTAGTTTCTTAATCGCTCCTTTAAAATCGTCATTTAGAATCATCTCGGATAAAGGGCTTCATGATACCACTATCATTCAAATCAAGGAAAAGGGTATAGAGCTCATTATCTGACGTACATTTTTCTTTTTCCCGCTAGCTCGGCGAGTCGTTTTATTCCAAAAGCCCTTCTTTAGCGGCTTCCCGAGCCGCGATACGACCGAAGGCTAAGCATTCCCCAAGATTGCCCGCCCCCTGGTAAAGAAGCCCATAGAGCGAACCCATTTCCCCGGCACTATACAAGCGGGGAATCGCGCGCCCATCGGGATAAGGAATTTGGGCTTTGCCATTCCTCCTGGGCCCACCCTGGGTATTAACCAGACAGGGCCAAAGCTTGATGGCGTAGTAAGGTCCCGGACCAATGGAAATCAGCTTTCTGTCCATCTGCCTGGAACACGGGAAGATGATCGAGGAGTTCCTGGGTAAGCTCAAAGAGAAGAACGCGTAGAGATTGTCCCTGTTTCCCGCAGGATTAGCTCCTTGATTATGCCCTATTTTCGGGGGATTTAACCAAACGATCCCTAGGGTCAGGCCGAAGCCATCTTGCGGATTAGGTCCAGGTCCAGCTTGCCGCAGGCCCCCCACCCTTTCTTGCCAGGAGGGATCTCCGGCCTAAATTTCTCGTACAGGGCGTAGGCTTTTTCCGCCAGTTCTTTTACCTCCCTGGGGGTCGGCTGGAAGAGCCCCAGGGAAACCCCCTTGGAGTAGGCATTCACCCTGCCACCGCCCGCCCAAGGGTCAGCGCTTCATCATGCTCGAACCCCAAGACTTCAGCCACCACCGCCGCCCAAAGCGTCAACACCGGCGCCCGATTCACCCTTACCTAGCTTCTTTTCCCATCATTCTCGGCCATAAGCCCTATTCGAAAAGATATTCGTCAATGAACCGCCGCGGGCTCATTACTGTTAATCCCCTAAATCCAGATACCTTCAATAGATGTCTGTCACCGCTTATGATCACCCTGCACCTGCCTGCAAGAGCACAAGCAATGAATTTATCGTCATCAGGGTCTTCGCAGATGGATTCCGGCAAGACCTGATTCGGAAAGACCTCTGCATTCGTAGTAACGAGATCAATAATCGGCTGAAGATTGACCCCAGGAAATTGCTCGGCCAATGTTTCTCCTACCCGCTGATATTCCTCGAGGATTTCCTGGGAGGCGACCAATTGCAGTTTCCCACCCCGCCAGGCTTCCAAAATCCGGTAGGGAGGCCCTGAGAAAAAGACCCCGGAAACAAATACGTTGGTGTCCAGGATGACTCTCACCGTCGTCCCCGCACCTTGGCAATGGCACGGGCGACATCAGACCGTTTCATCCCGGTCTGTTTGGCTCGTTTGCGGGCAGTGGTGATCAAGGAATCAAATTCTTCCATGGCCGGAGGGGAGATTGCCTTGAGAATCACCACATCATCCTTGCCCAGAACAACGAATTGAGATCCGGCTTTCAATCTGAGCTGTTTTCGGATATCTTCGGGAATGACAACTTGCCCTTTGGAGGACATTCTGGTTGTGGCGACATTCGGCATAACTGCGCTCCTTCAATCATTTAATCTTACTGGTAAGATTATAATCTGAGAAAAGGTTTGTTGCAAGATGAAATCTGAGCAGAAAAGAGAATTATCCTGTTGGCCAAACGAATGCAAGGGCGTTTGCCACGAACTGGTACAGACCTTGTGAGAAATCGGAATAGATGGGTTGACCAACACCTATTATCAGAAGATTGCTATTACCAAGATCTGGCCGAATCCTTCCTCTCTGGAAAAGGCCAATTTCCTTCTTTTGTCTCCATTCATACCTTGATAGCAGGCCTTTGGATATTCACCATATGGAAGCCGAAACATAGCGAGATTTCATCCGGGAAGATAAAAAGGGGCATGAATAGACTTTACCCTTTCTCCAGGAGATATTTTATGCAACGTAGGAACCAACGTCCAGGATCACTGCGTCAGCCGCTTTCTATCCCTGATCGCCAAAATCATTCGTAGGTCCATTCAGAAAGAACATCCCCTTTCTTGGGAGTCGGCTGGATTAGCCCCAGGGAAACCCCCTTGGAGTAGGCATTCAGCCCTGCCACCGCTCGCCCGAGGCTCAGCGCTTCATCATGCTCGAACCCCAAGACTTCGGCCACCACCGCCGCCCAAAGCGTAAGCACCGGCGCCCGATTCACCAAAAGTTGTCTTTGAACGAACGTCCCCCTTTACATAAATAGCTATGAGACGGAAAAACAACCTCGTGGTTTTACCATTGATCCAAGGGGGAATTTTTTAATTGCCGCCGGGCAGAAGTCTGGTCAATGTTCGGTTCATAAAATAAACCGGGCAACGGGCGAATTACAGCTATTGAAGCGCTACCCCGTGGGTAAAAATCCCAACTGGATCGAAATTGTAGATTTTCCATAAAAACTTATCAAAATTCTTTTTTGGAATCCCCCGTAGCTTGCCGCGGGGATGAGGGGGAAACGGACCCTCCCCCTTATCCCCTCTGCTTCAACCTCTGCAACCCTGTTGGGGGAAGACATGACCATAAAGGATCTGAATCAGCGGGGTCATGTAACCTTGCCAGCCCGCAACTAAGGGCGTCCCCCCTTCCTGGATCACGAAGGAGCCTTTGTCAGGGAACTCGGTGCTTCGGGTTACTCCCCACACCTCCCTCCAGCTATCTGGGCGAACTGCCGAACTCCCATGGTCGGACTTTAACCGACAAGTCATATGTCATGCACGGCATACTGTCCGGTACCTACCTTCGTGCGGTACCTACCTTCTGTGAGTGGAAAA
>Ga0315285_10000848_pt1 | contig 31853 bp, 17 predicted proteins | sample YL17G09_36_MG_FD_203698 | JGI IMG/M metagenome (GOLD analysis project Ga0315285, IMG submission 203698) | Sediment microbial communities from Yellowstone Lake, YNP, Wyoming, USA - YL17G09_36 | ecosystem: Environmental > Aquatic > Freshwater > Lake > Sediment | place: USA: Wyoming | collected...
CTTATGACAGTACCCTCGCCTGGGACAATACCAATAATTGGCTGGGCATCGGCGATAATAGTCCCGATGCAATGTTGGATGTTGAGGGCGGTGCCTCTGTATCTCAAGACTTCTCGGTTGGTGATTCCTTGTTATATGTTAATGTCGGTTCTTCATCAATGGACTTCACCCGCGCCTCAGTATCTGATTCTCTAACTGCTACAGATATTATCAGGGGAGGCATTTTGACCGACGGCACCCTGTCAATTACTGGAGGAGATATTGTATCAGGAGATTTGTTCTCATTTGATTATGCTTCGGTATCCCAAGAAGCCCAGATGACGTCAGCCAGTTTCAATAATTTAGCAGTTACTACTGGTTTGCAATTGCCGGATGGGAGTGTTTTAGAAGCTGATTTGGATATTGCCAATAATCCGGCTGACAACTACATTCTTTTTTACAACTCAACAGCAGGCAAACTTGATTACATTACTTCCACTGCTTCCTGGGACACGAATACCATTTACACGGCAGCATCACCATTAAGTTTGGTAGGCACGGAATTCGATATTGACCTTGCTTCCACCTCCGGCCCCGGTTATCTTTCTAATACTGACTGGGACATTTTCTCCAACAAACTGGGCCAGAAAGCATCAACATCTTTTATCTGGAGCCCCACCACTACCACTAATGCTTTTGAAATCGATGGTTTGGCATCGATTAGCGGTTTGGCTTCTTTTTACGGTGGTTTGGTTTCTTCCGGCTCTGCCAATTTCGACAATACCGTTTCAATATCCGGGCCATTCTATCTGGGCGGCAACTCCACCAATCAGACTAATCAATTATGGACCACTTCTCCAACAAGCTCGATTTTCTCTTCGGCATCCTGGCAATTAGTTGGTAACTTTGATGTTGATGGCATAGCTTCTCTTTCCGGAACCCAATGGTTATACGGAAATACCTATTCAAGCGCAAGTTGGTATGGCGTGGGCACGAACTTTGTTTATGACGGCACTGCCTCTTTATCTGGTCCTTTTACCTTGGGCAATAATCAATTATGGACCAGTTCTCCAACAAGCCCAATCTATTCCAGCGCTTCTTGGGGAATAGTTGGTAACTTTGATGTTGATGGCATAGCTTCTTTGTCCATTGCCTCAATATCTCAATACATTGATTTCGGCGATGTTGCTACTCCATCGGAAACATTGGGCAGAGTTTTCCATGACACAGGAGACAATTCATTGCTTTATTACAACGGCACCGGGTGGCAGAATCTGGCAAGTCCAAGTGCGAGCGGATTATCCGGCGGTTCACAAAATTATATCGCTATCTGGTCTGGTGCGGACAGCATGACTTATGACAGTACCCTCGCCTGGAACAATACCAATAATTGGCTGGGCATCGGCGATAATAGTCCCGATGCAATGTTGGATGTTGAGGGCGGTGCCTCTGTATCTCAAGACTTCTCGGTTGCCGATTCCTTATTCTATGTCAATGTCGGGAGCAGCTCTTATCAGTTCGGCGGCACCGGTTCCGCTTCTTTCCTGGGTCCGCTTAATGTAACCAATGATGTGGACTTCGATTCGGGATTATTCTGGCTTGATTCGAGCGCCGATACCATAGAAATGGGTCTCAATACCTCCGATGTCTATATCGGCACAGCGGGCGGCAATGTTAATTTACTTATCGAAAGCACGGGTAAGGTTGGTATTGGAACCGAAGCGCTTGTTGGTGGTCCTGGCTACACTCTTACAGTTGATGGTACTGCTTCTGTCAGTGGCGCGGTTTATATGGATAAACTTACGGCTGCTTCTGGTACTACTCTTGCAATTTGTCAGGCAAGCGGAGGAGAGCTTCAGGTTAGCGCTAATCAAACCTGCACTACCTCAAGTTTAAGATTTAAGACCGATATCCAACCATTAACAGGAGGACTGAATACAATAGAAAAATTAAAGCCCTCATCATTTGAATTTAAAGACAATTTAGGCGTAGAGCAAGTTGGTTTAATAGCCGAAGATGTTTATGAAATAGATCCCCGTCTCGTATTCTCAGACGAATATGGTCCTTTGGGTATAAAATACGAACAGTTTACAGCAGTTTTGGCCAACGCAATTCAGGAAATGAATGCAATTGTGGATCTTTCCGATGCACCGAGAAATTATACCGCTTTAACTATCGGTAATTTGGGCAACGTGGGCATTGCCGGCACTGCTTCTATTTCCGGTGATTTGTATATCGGCGGTCTGGCCACTGCTTCCAATGCTTTTGTTTATGTGGATACTGAAGGCAAACTTCACGCCGGAGATGCTTATTCCGATTTATCGGAATTTATGCCCCTAAGCAGTGAGTCAATGAGTTATGAGCCAGGAGATGTGATAACCTCAAGACCAGCAACCGACGAAGAAAAAGCTAATGGATTGACTACCGAGCCGTTTATCGGAGTCAAGTCATCTGTTTCTTATGACCAGAATCTGTTGGGTGTTGTTTCTTATTCCGATATTCCGGCTCTGGGAACAAAACTGAATGACAATTACTTGCCGATTTCTTTGGCTGGCCGCGTGTTGGTTAAGGTTTCAACTGAAAATGGAAATATCGAACCGGGAGATTACCTGACGTCTTCCACCAAACCGGGAGTGGCAATGAAAGCAACAAATGTTGGTACGGTAATCGGTAAGGCGCTAGAGCCATATGAAAATCCTGACCCAACAAATGTTGGTAAGATTTTAATGTTTGTGAATTCGACCTGGTATGGCGGTAAAGATTCGGAAATCACTATTAATCCCGACGGAACAGTTGATGACAAAGTGACAATTGAATCCAGTGGTGATTTCTTGAGTAATCTGACAGCGGGATTAAGAAATCTGGGAGTGGATATCGTTGATGGCGTGATTAAAGCCACTAAACTTGTGGTTAACGAGGTAAAGACAAAAGTTTTGAGAATTTCTGTTGAGAAAGACAAAGATGCTACGGTTGGTTCGGCCACGATTCCTGCTCAACAGATTGAGTTCAGGGTGAACAATACTTTGGTTGAGGCAAATTCAAAAATATTTATCACCTTTACCTCCGATACCGGCGGCAAGACCTGGCATATTTCGGAAAAAGTTCCGGAAGTTGGATTTACAATTCGCTTGAGCGATGTCACGCCCGAAGAATTAAACTTCGATTACTGGATATTACAGGTTGAGGGAAGTAGCGAGCCAATAAGTGATGAACAACCGACTACGCCTCCAAGCGAATCAGGAATGTGCGGCGACGGAACTGTTCAACCGGGAGAGGAGTGCGATGATGGAAATTTAATTGATGGAGATGGATGTAGCGCGACGTGTATGACAGAAGTCGTGAGCGAAGAACCGCCTGTGGAAGAGCCGTCCGTGGAAGAAACCATGCCACCCGCCGAAGAAATTATTCCTCCAATCGAAGAATCGCAACCAGAGCCAACCCCATAATATTGAATCTAAACAATTTTAACAATTAATCATTAAGCTTAAAAAATATATGACTATTTTAAAAAACAAAATTTTTATCATTGCTTTAGTAGTTTTACTGGCTGGCGCGCTGGGTTGGTTTTTGATTTTGCGAAAAAACCCCGTTCAGCCGGGTGGAGAAACGGGAAATGAAAACGAAAACATTGGGCAGGACAAAACTTTTACTGTTGCTCCGAGCGAGGAGAATAAAGAAAACAATATCTATACCGATTCGCAATACAAATTTTCCTTCGAGTATCCGAAAGATTTTACAGCAACGAAATTCAGGGAAGGAGAGGAGGGCGACACAATATTGGTTCAGAAAAAAGGAAGCAAGGACGGTTTTCAGATTTTTATTTCTCCTTTTGACGAGCCGGGGCCATTGACCGAAGAACGGGTCAAGCAGGATTTGCCCGATTTGAAAATAGAAAATGCCGAGCAAAGGGTTTTGAAAAACGGTGTTCCTGCTTTGATTTTTTTCAGCGAAGAAACATCATTGGGCAAGACCCGCGAAATTTGGTTTATTTACCCCGTTAGAAACTCTGATTCTAATGGGGCAAGTAATTACTATCTCTATCAGGTCTCGACCTATAAAGAACTTGATAGCTTGGTGGCAAAGATACTGGAGACGTGGAAATTCCAATAAATATCAAAAATCAAAAATCAAAATGACAAATCAAAATTCAAAAAGAATTAAAAAACCATCCCTCAAACTCTTGCCTATTATATTTAGTGCAGTTTTGGTGTTGCTCATTTCGGCAACAATTATTTTAATCTTGAATAAATCGCGCGGAATAAAGGTTGAACTATCGCCAATAGGCGAGGAAGATGAAAAATTGATTATTAGGATTAAAACCAATAAAAAACCAGATATTGATTTATCTGGAAATAGTCTTCGTTTCATTGCCGCCAATACCGAAGGTCTGGCAGGATCATTGGGCCTTGAATTGTATTCTCCCGAAGACGAAAATGATTTAGCCAAAGTCAAAGAATGGGTGAAAAACGAAAACATTTCTTATCAGGTTGAAATTCCGAAATTAAAGGGAGTGTTTTGTCCCGAAAGACGAAGAATAATTGAAGAACGACTTAATAATCTATTAAAATGAAAAATTTTAAAATAATTAAATTATTAGCAATTTTATTGGTAGCCCTGCCGTTTTTGGTCTGTCTTGTTTTGCCAATTACTCTTTTAAATGGAAATGCTAAAAATATTTTCAGGTGCGCTGTTTGTAGATTATTGGCAGTTATAACCAGAAATAGCAGTAATCGCCTTTGTTAATATAGCGAAAAACAAAACAATGAATAAAAGAACATTATTTTTAATATTTAGAGTTGGCGTGGCTTTCTTATTTTTAGAACTAATTGTTTTTCGTTTTTATTTTGTCCAAGCCAGTTCTTTAACCGTAAACCCTGAGGAAAAAATAATAAAAGAAGAACTGGATAAAATCATTGACCCAGAATTTAATGCCCCTTTAACAGAATATATAAAGATTAACGATATTAAGATTGAAGACGGGAATGTAATAATAGAAACCAATCTTCCTTCCCGGTGCCCGTATAAAGACGAAATAACTGCTCTTATAAAAGAACAGATACTTAAAATCCAAAACGTAAAATCAGTTGAAGTTTTATTAAAAAAACCAGAACAAAAGACAGTAAAAGAAAAGGAAACAATTGTTCAGCCCAACAAAGAAGAAAAATCAATATTCAATGGTCTTTCTTTCACTGATACATCTAATCAAATAAAAAATCTAAAGAATTATTTTTCAGAAATCTTTATTCCAAAAATAACCGGCGCTTCGGTTGAACCCAATGATGTTAAACCCGGAGACGTAATGATTGTCACTGCTTATATTTCGGATAAATTTGGAATTGTTTCTGTAAAAGTGGACTTGGGAGGAATTGAAACAATTGATTTGTCTTTAAAAGATGGTTCGGTTAATCAAGGAATCTGGGAGGGTAAATGGAATGTTCACGACACCCAGGTTAAAACTTATATTGCCAAGATTGAAGCTGTTAATGTTTTGGGTTTAAGCTCTTCTTTTGATGTTGAATGGTCCGACACTCCTGCTTGGTGGAATTCTAATTACAAATACAGAAAGCAAATTACTGTTACCAATAATACTGTCTCAACTCTTTCTGCCGGTTACTCGGTTTGGATTTCAGAAGACACGGCAACTTTGGTTATTGCCACTAAAATGCAGGACGATGGAGATGACCTGAAAATAGTTTATTGGAATGGAGCAAGCAATGTGGAGCTTGACCGCCACTTGCGCTATATGGATACTGCTGCTACTGAAGCATATTTTAAAACCCAAGCCGATATTGCCGGAAGCGGAACAGATAGCAACTATTATATGTATTACGGCTATTCATCAGCCGTAGACCCGCCAGCTAATGGGTCAAATGTGTATGAATTCTGGGAACCGTTTGATAATTTGGATAATTGGACCACGGGCGGAGGCAGTCCCAGTGTTGTTAGCGGTATTCTAACTTTGCCCGCAAGCGTCAATACGGAAATCCACCATAATATGGGTTATGCTGCCACTACGTACAATAAGGTACTTGAACAACGCGTGAAGATAGATCTTTCCAGTGCGCAAAAAGTATGGTGGGGAGCTCAGATGCAGGCAACCGCGTTCTCATCATATTTTTGTGGTAATCAATGTTGTGATGGAGCTTATGAAGGGTATAGGGATCTTATTTCGATTACTTCGGTCATTGATGCAGCGGCTCAGACATCGCTTATTGCTATCGCTACTCCTGGGACCGGCGATGACACTAAATCAGATGGTTGGGGTCCGGGAACGGACTACAATATCTACACCGAGAAATGGAAAGCCAGCGAAGTGAGATATTACCATAACCAGGATTTATTATGGGATACGCATGCAGTTGATGTTACCAGTAGTTACAATGTTTTCTTGCAGTTTTGGCATTATAATGCTACGGTCGCCCTTTACGCGGACTGGTATGCTGTCAGAAAATACGTTGACCCAGAGCCGTCTTCAACTCTTGGGGGTGAGCAAAATAGATTAGCTGTTGGGACTACTGGCACCCAGACCGCGACCGTGAATATCTCTTCAACTGACAATTATATTGGCGCTTTTACTTTTACGGGCTCGGGTAATTTTACGGTCAGCCAAATTATTGTTTCCGAAGCCGGAACTGTTAATGCCAATTCAAATCTTTCTAATCTGGATATTCGTTATGAAACAGCCGATACCTGCACCTATAATGGCAATGAAACTCTTTTTGGCACGGCTAATTCTTTTGATGGTTCGGAAAACGCCACAGTTACCGGCACAATGTCAGTGGAAACTTCCCAAATTTGCGTTTATGTGATTTTAGATGTTGGCTCTGGCGCTGCAAATGGCCAGACAATAGAAATTGAAATCACTGATCCTTCTACCGAAGTAACAGTTAGCAGCGGCGAGGTAAGTCCAGCTACTGCAGTTGCAATTTCTGGCACAACCACAATCGGGGGCGTAAACAGCGATATAAAGCTAAAAGGAGGTATTAGATTAAAAGACGGCGTTAGGTTAAAGCCTTAAATTCAATGACATTAAATGTCATTGAATTACTAATGTTGAAAAATCAAAGAAATAACGCTTTTGAGATTAAAATTTAGAGATTAAAAAGCATGAAATATTTTCTTAGCATAATAATCATTCTCTTCGCTTTATTCTGTGCCATACCTGCTCACGCAGGAATAATTTTCCGTCCTGTTTTTAATTCCGGCTTGGTCGGTTATTGGTCTTTTGAAGAGGGAAGCGGCACCAAAGTCGGCGATATGAGCGGAAATGGAAACAATGGCACTTGGGCTGGTTCGGGTTCTCATTGGACAGACGGAAAATTCGGCAAAGGAGGGAGTTTTAATGGTATTAATGATTATGTGGATTGTGGAACAGGGGCAAGTCTGAATATTACATCAGTAATTACCGTTGGAGCGTGGGTTTACTTGAGCAGTGCCCCTACGGAAATTAGATACATTCTTGGCAAAAGAGACGGTGCCGAAGCCTACTCAATAGATATTAATGTTAATCGAGGAATCAGATTCTCCACATTTGACGGAGGCAACCATATTCTTTACACGGGAGATAATGTTTGGCCATTAAATCAGTGGTTTCACGTAGTGGGGACATATGACGGAACAACTCTGGTTATTTATATTAATGGAATCAATGTCGCATCGCAGTATAGTCCCGGTAGTATCAGCACATCGCCTTATAGCTTTGCTATCGGAAATATACGAGGCACAACTGATTATCCTGGTATCTATTTTCCAGGCCTTATCGACGAAGTTCGCGTTTATAACCGAGATTTAAGCGCGAGCGAAGTGAGTCGGCTTTATACAAGCGGAGCAACGAAAATGTTTGCCGCGCCGAAAAACGGATTGGTCGGATACTGGTCTTTTGAAGAGGGAACCGGCACCAAAGTCGGAGATTTTAGCAATCAAGGAAATACCGGCACCTGGTATGGTTCGGGCTCTCACTGGGCAGACGGAAAATTCGGAAAAGGAGGGAGTTTTGATGGAAGTAGTGATTATGTTGACATGGGAGATGTTCTTGATATGAGAACAGGAGATTATAGTGTTTCAGTTTGGTTTAAAACAACGGACACTCAGTTTACTCTTGTCCAAAAGTCTCTCGCTGCTTCTAATCCTAATAGGTGGTTTATCATTTACGGTGAAGAGACGAATGTTCTTAAAGCGGCTTTCACGGATGCAGAAGGAAGCGCAATTCAGGCCACGTGGACTACCACAACTAGTATCTTGGATAATAATTGGCACCACGTAGTCGCAGTATATGATAGAGATAGCCTTTTGACTTTATATGTAGATGGAGTAAGCCGAGCCACTGCTGATATATCGTCAAGGAACGGAGCTGATATAAATATTTCTTGTTCTTTGCGTATAGGGGCTTATAACGATAGCGACTGCAGCGTTTATTCTTCTTTTAAAATGAACGGCTCTATCGACGAAGTCCGCATTTACAATCGAGCGTTAGAAATTAGCGAAATTACCGCACTTTATAACTCCGGTCTGCAAAAAGTCAATTCTTCGCAAAATAATCAGCTCACCAACGGTTTGGTCGGTCTTTGGTCATTTAACGGTCCGGACATAGATGGCAATGAAGCTTATGATAGGAGTGGTCAGGGAAATACTGGCACTATCTATGGCGCTGTTCCGACTCGCGGCAAAGTCGGCCAGGCATTAAGTTTTGATGGGAGTAAAAGCGCAAATACATACATTGAGGCCGGATCGGGCGGAGCAATATCCGAAGATTGGACGATTAGTGCTTACGTTAATAGGCGGGGACTAGGTGATTCTGAAAGTGATGCTAATCTGATTATTCAGCGTGGTGCTTATATTCCCTTTCCCAGAAATTATGAATTAGGCATTATTCGTTCCACCACCAAGCCCTATGTTTCAACCAGCATAGATTCTTGGAAAAGAGTTATCGGCACTACGAGTATCAATGTGGAAGGATGGTATCATATTACGGGTGTTTTTATTGATGCTACTAACACACTCAAGGTTTATGTTAACGGCGTCGAAGAAAACTCCGCCACTATAACGAGTAATCCTCCTACTGCTTCGCAGGTCATTACGATCGGACGCTCCAGTCAAGAAAGCGATCACTACTGGAACGGTCTCATCGACGAAGTAAGAATATATAATAGAGCATTAAGCGCCCAGGAAATTTTGAGATTATACAATCTGGGACACTGATGCCCAAATTAACCTAATTAACCTAATTTCTAATTAACCTAATCAAATCCCAAACCCCAACTTCTAATTTAAAAAATTTTAGACATTAAATATTTAGTCATTGGGTATTGATTAGAATAATTAGGTCAATTAGAGCAATTAGAAATTTCAAAATTATGCACAGAAGATTAATACAATTTATATTTATTTTAATCGCCTTGCTGTTTGCCATGGATGCCAAGGCTGGAATAATCATAAAACCAGTGCATAATTTTGGGCTGGTCGGCTATTGGAATTTTGATGAAGGTGCGGGAGGAACAGCCAATGACAAAAGCGGTTACGGAAATCACGGCGCTTGGTATGGCACTGGTTCTCACTGGGCAAACGGCAAAATCGGTCAAGGAGGGAATTTTAATGGGAGCGATGATTATGTGAATATTGGAACTTCAAGCGAATTGCAGCCTTCCAATCTTACGGTTTCACTCTGGGTGAAAAGAACAGCTGCCTGGAATGGTGGGAGTGGGAAAACATTTGTTTGGGCAAAAGAGGATAGCAGGCAGTGCGAGGATACTGGATGGTATCTTGATTCGTGGGATGACGCAGAAAATCATGAAGCATTTAATCTTGTTGTTGACGGTTGTAATTATTTTCGTATAACCGACTATCCTGACAATGTTTTCCCGCTAAATCAATGGACTCACGTTGCCGCCAGCTTCAACTCTACCACAAACGTGGGAGCTCTTTACATCAATGGTATATCCAGATCGATAGATACAATAGGTAGTCCGGATTCAATTACCGGTACAGCGGATTCAAAAACAATTGGAACGAGAGGCACAATCGGACCATACTTTCTAAATGGCCAAATCGATGAAATCCGTATTTATAACCGCGTTTTGAGCGCAAGTGAAGTAGAACGGCTTTATAAATTATCTCAGCCGAAATTCGGCATTAATAGATTGGGGCCTGTTTCCGATGATAATCCTTCCAATGCCGTGATTGGTTTGGTGCGTGAAAATTGCGCAGGTTATTCTAATTGTTCCACTTCGCTTTCTGCTTGGCAGACTTATATGCTCACTGGCGGCGGCATAACTTGGGGCGAATGTCCGCAAGGCGATCTGCCCTGCGTTGACAAAGTTGCTGTTGCTAAAATTGATGGGCCATGGGCTGCTGCCGATACTACTGCTGTTACTATAGATGGTTGGACTACTGACGCAACGCGCTATATTAAAATCTACACAACCGCGGAAGCAAGGCATAACGGGAAGTGGGATGAGGGGAAGTATAGGCTGATTATTACTGGTGCACACGGCATTTATATAAACGAAGGAAATGTTCGCATCGATGGGCTACAAGTTTCCGTGACTCCTTCGTCGTATTATGATGGTATAGTATTTCAGTCTACGGGTACTTCAAACAATGATTTTCGGGTTTCGAACAATATTATAAAGGCCATTAACTCTGCGGCAAATTGGCCTGCGGGAATTGAGTTATGGGATAGCGGAAGCGGAACATTTAGAGCATGGAATAATATAATTTATGATTTTAATTATGGTACTGTAAATTTCGGCATTGTGATGGCAGACAATGCAGGAGGATATACTGGATATGTTTATAATAATACTATTCATAATTGTATCAAAGGTCTTTTTAGGGACGCTGGAACGCTCGTTGCTATAAATAATATTGTCAAAGGCAGTGGCGATACCAATGCCTATGTCGGTACTTTTTCAGATTCCGACTATAACGCAACCGATGGAACGGATACTGACGATGGAGGAGCGCATAGTCGTACATCGCAAACATTCAATTTTGCCGACGAAGCCAATGATGATTTTCATCTTGCCCCGGCTGATACAGGAGCCAGGGATTATGGAACTAGCAATCCTGGTTCCGGTCTTTTTTCTAATGACATCGACCGTCAGAACCGGTCTGTGCCGTGGGACATTGGCGCGGATGAAGCCCTGGTTTCAAAAATCAGCGCCTCGCAAAATAATCAGCTTACCAATGGTTTGGTCGGACTTTGGTCATTCAACGGTCCGGACATAGATGGTAATGAAGCTTATGATAGGAGTGGTCAGGGAAATACCGGCACAATTACCGGCGCAACCAAAACTATCGGTCAAGTCGGCCAGGCATTGGATTTTGATGGGACAGATGACCAAATTTCAGTTGCAAATAACGATACGCTTGATGGAATAGATCAGGTGAGCATTTCACTTTGGTTCTATCCGCGCGTCATGTCTGCTGAATGGCGTATTATAGCAGGAAAAGGCACCTATGCGGAAAACTATGGGCTGTGGCAAAGTGGAGCTAATTTCGTAACTGTTTTTGACAACGGCGGCTGGAAAAATCACCCTACAGTCAATGGTTATGCGGTTAATCAATGGTATCACCTGGTTATGGTAATAGACAATATTAATGATACGGCGCGCATTTATGTTAATGGAGTTGATGACACCCAAACGCCATCCGAGACCAGTGACATGGTTACCAATGAAACTGCGTTTTTGATTGCGCCAGACTATGGCGGCTATCGTCCGAATGGTATCATTGACGAAGTAAGAATTTATAACCGTGTCTTAACAGCCCAGGAAATTTTGAGACTTTACAATCTCGGAAGATAAATTTTGAATTTTTAATTTCGAATTTCGAATTAATTTCAAATGAATTAATTTTAAAACGCATGCCACAAAATTCAAACAATTACGACTTAGAAGAACGAACCGCTAAATTTGGAGAAAGCGTGATTGATTTTTGTAAAAACATAAGTCAAGATGCGATAAACAAACCGATTATTAATCAACTGGTAAGATCATCAACCAGTATCGGAGCAAATTATATGGAAGCGAATGGCGCGAGCTCTAAACAAGATTTTAAAAATAAGATATTTATTTGCAAAAAAGAGTCGCAGGAAACAAAACACTGGTTAAGAATGATAACCACATCTAATCCGGAAAAAATCGAGGAAGCAAGAAAACTGTGGAAAGAATGTCAGGAGTTAACTCTAATTTTCGGCAAGATAGTTTCATCGTTGAAGAAGTAATCGTGTTTTAAAATTCAAAATTAAATAATTCATTCAAAATTCAAAATTCGAAATTCAAAATTAAACCAGCATGAAAAACTTTTTATATACAATCATATTCATATTTGGACTACTAATAGCCCAGAATGCTTTTGCTGGTATCATTATGAAGCCGGTTTTTCAGGCTGGTTTGGTCGGTTATTGGGATTTTCAGGAAGGCGCGGGAAATAATGTTTATGACAAAAGCGGGCAAGGAAACACCGGTACTTGGAATGGCACGGGTTCTCACTGGGCAAATGGTAAAATCGGCGCAGGTGGTAATTTTAATGGAAGTGATGATTATGTAACGACACCAACAATTACAGCGAGCACAATAACGATTTCCGCATGGGTAAAGACTTCATCCGCAACATTGCAAATAATAATCCACGACTATGCTATAGGCGAAAACAATCAATTTAGATTACATTCTGATGGTAACGTCAGATTTCTTACGGGGGGCTCATCCGAGATTGATATTACAACTACAGGGCTTAATGTTGTTGATGGAAATTGGCACCATGTGGCTGCTATTAATGATGGGACAAATGCATATATATATGTAGACGGTATTCAGAGAAAAAGCGGTTCAGGTTCAACAAATCAACGCAGTTGGAATCAAATCGGCACGTACGTTACTGAAGCGTATTTCAACGGCCTCATCGACGAAGTGCGGATTTATAACCGCGCATTAAATGCCGGCGAAGTTGAACGGCTTTATAAAAGCGGAGCAACGAAAATTGGCGCTGCAAAACCCGTGATTGAAGATAATCCTTCCAATGCCTTTATCGCTTATGTCCGGCAGAACTGCACGGGCTATTCTCCTTGTTATACTTCGCTTGACGCCTGGGCAGATGCATTTGGCGGGATTGATTATGGGATTTGTGCGCCCGGAAATTTGGTCTGTGCCGAAAAAAGTGCTGTTGCTAAAATCGATGGCCCATGGACTTCTGCCGATACCACCGCTGTTCTTATAAATGGTTGGAACACCGACGCAACGCATTACATTAAAATTTACACAACTGCTTCGGCAAGGCATTCGGGGAAGTGGGATGACAACAAATACAGGCTTGTCCTTTCGTCTGGAAATATTATCGATATAGACGAGGACTACGTTAGAATTGACGGCATCCAGGTGAAAACGACATCTACCGGAGGGGTGCGGTTATTCGATTTGGGAACAAATTTGACAGAAAATGCCAACGAGATAAGGATTCAGAATGTTATCGGGGTTGGAAATCCATCTGTGTCTGTGATTGATAGTCAGCATGGCATCTATTGTTTAGGTCAGTATGTAAGGTTATATGTCTTTAACTCGATTTTCTATGGCTTGCCCCAATTTAGTGTTTCTTCAGTTATCGTCACTGGATATGATTCGACTTTTGTTAAAGCTTATAATGTAACTGGGATTGGTTCTGTTTACGGTTTTTGGGAGTGGGCGGGGGGTGGTGAGATTACGGTTAAAAATTGCTATTCGGGCGGTGGGACTTACTCTTATACGAACATTCCAAGCGGACAGAAAACTACCTGCGCTAGTTCCGATACGGGCGGTTCAGAGGGGCTTCAAAATATTGCGGCCAATACCAATAATTTTAAAAATGTAACTGCCGGGTCTGAAGATTTTCATATTCCTGTTAATTCTGCTTTGAAGGATAAGGGAACAAATACAAGTGGCGATGCTGCGCCGATGAATTTTACAACCGACATCGACCGCCAGAACCGAGCAGGTAGTTGGGACATTGGCGCGGATGAAAGTATTGTGACGCAAGTCAATTCTCCGCAAAACAATAAAGTTACTGACGGTTTGGTGGGGCTTTGGTCATTCAACGGCCCGGATATTGATGGCACTACGGCAACTGACCGCAGCGGACAGGGAAATAACGGCACTCTTTATGGTTCTGTGCGCGCCATCGGCAAAGTCGGCCAGGCATTGAGTTTTAACGGGACGAGTGATTATGTGGATGTAAGCAATATAGCTAACGACATAGACGATGGCGATCTAAGTATTTCTGCTTGGGTAAAGTTTTCTTCATCTTATGGCGTGGGCTCACCAGTTGTGATAGTTTTCCGATTGGGAATAAATTTGTCTACCAATGATGTAGATTTTGGTTTTGGAGGTTGGATGGCTCAATCTACTGATGGAGCATTACGAATCGCCACGTGGACGGGCCAAATAGTAGATGCTCATTCTACGCAGACTACATGGCAAGCAAATACTTGGTATCATATTGCCGGAACAATCGTAGATAACGGTAAGCTGAAAATCTATCTTAATGGCAGCCTTGTGGGTTCAGGAGATATGTTGGGTTCTAGGTGGTCTGATGATTCTCCAAATGCTGCGATTGCAAGGTCGTATGAAAGTCAGGGTTTGCCTGGATACGCTTATTTTAACGGCACTATCGACGAAGTCCGCATTTATAACCGAGCACTAACCGCCCAAGAAATATTGAGATTATATAATATGGGAAGATAAAATAAATTAACCTAATTAACCCCAGTAGTACAAACCTTTAGTTTGACTACGGGGCAGGCCTAATTTCTAATTAACCTAAAAAATGACCCAAGCACCAATTATTGAAAAGAAAAACTACGACTTAGAAGAAAGAACCGCCAAATTCGGTGAGGATGTTATTAGGTTTTGCAGAAAAATTGCCAGAAGCCCGGTTGCGGATCCGTTAATTAATCAATTGGTTAAAGCGGGAACAAGCGTGGGGCAAATTATTGTGAAGCAGATGACGCAGAAAGTAAAGAAGATTTCAGGCACAAAATAGGAATTTGTAAAAAGGAATCTCGGGAATCAAAACATTTTGTCAGGATGATTGCCATTGCAATCCCGAGCTTAAAAGAAGAAGCCGGACCATTGTGGCAAGAAGCAAAAGAATTGAATTTGATTTTTAATAAAATTTACAGGAAAGTCAGATAATTTGGTCATTGGGATTTGGGAATTGTTTAGATCAATTAGGTCAATTAGAGCAATTAGAAATTGAGAAATCTATTTATGCGCAAAACCCTCATCATATTAATATTCATTCTTGCTTTCTGTTTGCTGCCCAAAATAGTTGAGGCTGGCATAATTATGAAGCCGGTTTTTCAGGCTGGCTTGGTCGGTTATTGGGATTTTCAGGAAGGTGCGGGAATAAATGTTTATGATAAAAGCGGGCAAGGAAACACTGGCACTTGGGCTGGCACAGGTTCTCACTGGGCAGATGGCAAAATCGGTAAAGCTGGTAATTTTAATGGAGATGATGATTATGTTGATTTGGGCACTATTGACTCAGGCAATTCTTTAATGCTTGCAAACTCAGATGTTACAATTGCTGCATGGGTGAAACAGTCTAGTGGGGGAGACCAGTATCAGCGTATTGTGGACAAGACCGATGCTCCAAACGGTGCTGATGGTTATGATTTGTATTTTTCTTTAATTAACGGAGAATTTATGCTTCAGGTAAACGGTAACAAATATTATCGCGATATATCATCTGATGGTTATAGTTATGATACTTGGTATTATGTTACGGGGGTAATTACTGCTACTGCTTTTCATTTGTACATAAATGGAGAAGAAAAAAGTGGTGGGTGGGCTGAAGGCTCACCAGCATTACCTCCAAATGTGCAGACGAATATGAGAATTGGTACTTGGAATCATTCTACGGGTAGAGAATTTAACGGTCTCATTGACGAAGTCCGAATTTACAATCGAGCGTTAAGCGCGAGCGAAGTTGAGCGGCTTTATAAATTATCCCAGCCGAAGATTTTGGCAGCGCCGAGAAACGGTTTGGTTGGCTATTGGTCGTTTAACGAGGGAAGCGGCACCAAAGTCGGAGACATGAGCGGTAATGGAAATCACGGCACTTGGAACGGCGCTGGCTCTCACTGGACTGACGGGAAGTTTGGAAAAGCAGGAAAATTTGTTGAAAGCAGCGGTGATTATGTGGAGGTAGATGATAATGCCAGTTTAAGATTCGGAACAGGAGATTTTACTGTTTCTGTGTGGATTAAATTTCCCATGGATGTACCCGTAGATGGATGGAACGGTATAGTTACGAAAGGTTATAGTGTTATGGGTACTACCCATACCTGGGGTCTTATTAGATGGTATGACTCTACTAACGCGGTAACATATTACGATAACCACGATGATGAGGACCATGGAAATTGCTCCGTTAACAGTATTGCATTATCGGATGGATGGCATCTTGTAACGGCAGTCAGAGATTCCTCGGGTTGCACAATATATACCGACGCAAAAAAGGGTGACCACTGGAATGCATCTCCTTCCAATCTTTATGCTACTGTGCCTCTTAGAATAGGAGCCGACCCCGCTAGAATATGTGGAGGAACTTTTGATGAAGTGCGTCTTTATAACCGTGCTTTGGAAACCAGCGAAATCACGGCTTTATACAATTCCGGTCTGCAAAAAATCAATGCTTCGCAAAACAATCAAATTACCAATGGCTTGGTAGGTTTTTGGTCATTCAACGGCCCGGATATGGACGGAAACACGGCAACTGACAGAAGCGGACAAGGGAATGACGGCACAATCACTGGCGCCACGCGCACTATCGGCAAAGTCGGCCAAGCATTGAGTTTTAATGTAAATGGCGATGTCGTGGCGTTGTTGTCACCGACATCATTGGATGATATTGAAAACCAAGGCGGGGGAGGAATGTCGATTAGTGCATGGGTTTATCCAAGAGATTTCTCGGTAGGAAGCCCTATAGTAAATAAGCTTTTGGTTAGCAGCAGCGGCTGGTGGCATTTCGGGCTTGCTGTTAATGCAGGTCAAGCAATATTAAGATTTGAAAAGGATTTCGCAAATGTTGATTTGGATGCATTCACCCATTATGGAGATGTAGTAACAAATAAATGGCAGCATGTGGCAATGACCTGGGATGGCTCGAGTTCGGCTGCCAACATTCACCTTTATGTAGATGGAGTTGAGCAAACATGGAGCCGGACAGACGGAGATGGCATAAAAAACTCTGATGCCGATATAAATATGTATATTGGATCGGACGTTTACGGCAATGCTGCTCACGGCAAAGTTGATGAAGTTAGAATCTATAACCGCGCCCTTACCGCCCAGGAAATATTGAGATTATACAATCTCGGCCGATAGCCGAGAAAATCTCTAATCTCGAAATTCTAATCTCTAAATAATTTCAAATATCAAAAAATGAACGAATCTCAAAACAAGAAACCATATGACTTAGAAGAGAGAACCTTTAAGTTTGCCAAAAGAGCAATACAGTATTTTAAAAATTTGCCACGCAGTATTGCGAATCTGGAAATTGCAAAACAAGGAATTCGTTCTTGCGGTTCGGTAGGCGCGAACTTTATCGAAGCCAACGAGGCTTTTAGCAGAAAAGATTTTTTAATGCGCGTAAAAATTTCCCGCAAAGAAGCGAAAGAAACTATTTATTGGCTGCGTCTCTCCGAATCGAGTGAATCTCAATTAACAGAACAAGAATTTCTTCTGAATGAAGCTACTGAATTAATGAAAATCCTCGGTTCAATAGTTGAAAAAAGCAAAAAGTAATCGTTTTAGAATTTTGAAATTTGAGTTTTGAATTTGTTTAGAGATTAGAGATTAGGATTTAGAGATTAAAATTATGCCCAAAAGAATTACACAACTAACAATTATTCTAATAATGCTGTTTTTTGCTATGGATGCCCACGCTGGAATAATCATAAAGCCAGTGCATAATTTTGGTTTAGTCGGCTACTGGGATTTTCAGGAAGGCGCAGGAAATACGGTTAGTGATAGAAGCGGACAAGGAAATACCGGCACCTGGAACGGCACAGGTTCTCACTGGACAACCGGGAAAATCGGCGCAGGAGGAAATTTTAACGGAAGCGATGATTATGTAAACGTGGGTAATCCAGCAGAGTTGCAATTAGGAAACACAGGAACAATTGCTGCATGGATATTAGAAAAAGATGATGGTAGAAACCACATAGTGGGGAAAAATGATTGGCCTGGAGATAGAAATGGTTATACCTTCGAGGCTGCTCAAGGTGGAGATGGAAAAGTATTAATTGGAGAAATTACCGATGGGTCGGGTATGAATCAATTGTGGAGCAATACGCCCTTACAAAATGATCGTTGGTATCACGTAGTCTTTATTTGGGATGGCAGTTATCTCAGGATTTATTTAGATGGTGTATCCGACGCTACTCCAATACAGCAAACGCTGACCCCTGTATCAAATGTATGGGATTTCTATATAGGAAATTGTCCGTCGTATAGTGATTGCAAATTGAATGGTAAAATGGACGAAGTGCGGATTTACAACCGCGCTTTAAGCGCCAGCGAAGTTGAACGGCTTTATAAATTATCCCAGCCGAAAGTTGGCATTAATCGGCTGGGGCCTGTGTCTGATGACCTTCCTGCCAATGCCGCTATCGCTTATGTTCGCGAAGACTGTGCGGGGTATTCTCCTTGTTATCATTCTCTTTATGATTGGGAGGCAGCATACGGTGGGATTGACTTTTCCGGATGTACACCCGGCGATTTAACTTGCGCGAATGTGAATAAAACTGCTGTTGCTAAAATCGACGGACCATGGGCTGCTGCCGATCCCGATGGCGCTGTAACTATCAGTGGCTGGACAACCGACGCAACACGCTACATCAAAATCTATACCACTGCCGCTGCGCGGCATCCGGGTAAATGGGACGAGACAAAGTACAGAATGGAAGTGACTGTCGAGTCATCGGGTGTGGGGGCGATAAATATATATGAAAATTATGTCACAATAGATGGTTTGCAATTCAAAGTTTCCAACAGTAGCACTATTTCTACTTATGCGATTACTATAGCGGGAACCTCAGTTGATTCTGCTGTGCGCATATCGAATAACATTTTCAGAACCGGTTCAACGCTTGCAGGCACTTATTCTCTGCACGCCATACACGTTTCTATCGGCGCCGCTAGTTGCAATGCCTATATATGGAATAATATTATTTACGATTTCAATAGTAGCACGGGAGGGGCGGGTGTTGTTTCATACGCTGATAGCGGCCAGACACTGAATACCTATGTATATAACAATACGTTTGTAAATAATACTAATGGGCTGGTTTCCACGAATGCTTCTGTAATGCGTGCCAAGAATAATATCGTAAAGGGTAGTGGCAACAGCAATGCCTACGTTTACCAGGATGTTGGAAATTTTTCGGATACCGATTACAACGCAACCGACGGAACCGATACCACCGGCCAGGGGGCGCATAGCCGCACTTCACAAACATTTAATTTTTATTACGAAGCCAATAATGATTTTCATCTTGCTGTTTCCGATACCGGAGCAAGAGATTATGGTACTAATCTTTCCGCTGATGCTATCCTGCCTTTTTCTAATGACATCGACCGTCAGAACCGGTCTGTGCCGTGGGACATTGGCGCGGATGAAGCGCTTTTCGCAAAAATCAATACTTCGCAAAATAACCAAATTACCAATGGCTTGGTCGGTCTTTGGTCATTCAACGGACCGGATATTGACGGCAATGAAGCAATTGATAGAAGTGGTCAGGGAAATACCGGCACAATCATTGGCGCCACAGTGATTAACGGCAAAGTCGGCCAGGCATTGAGTTTTAACGGGGTGGATGATGTAGTTTCTGTTCCAGACAACCCCAGTCTTGATGAAAATATGAATGGTGTAACTATGTCTGCCTGGATTAAATGGAAGGGGACGGGGGATTCTTATCAAAGAATCATAGCCAAGAATGATTATGTTGACTATGCTATGTTTGTTCATCCACCGGATAAAAATTTTGGCGCATCGATTGAAACAGAGTTAGGCCTTACTGATTTCTATGCTACTGGAGTGATAACCCCTACCAATGAATGGGTGCATTTAGTGGCAACTTGGGACAATCAGTCTCAATACATTAAATTATATGTAAACGGCGTGTATCAAAACGGAGCCGAAAGAACTGGCAATTCGATAAATGGATCAGCCAATTCATTGTGTATAGGAGCCTGGCCCGGAAGAGAACGAACGGTCAATGGCCTCATCGACGAAGTCAGGGTTTATAATAGAGCACTTTCTGTCCAAGAAATACAGAGATTATACAACCTCGGAAGATAAATTTTTAATTTTTAATTTCGAATTTCGAATCAATTTTAAATGATTTAATTTTAAAACGTATGCCACAAAATTCAAACAATTATAATCTTGAAGAACGAACTGCTAAATTTGGAGAAAGCGTAATTGGTTTTTGTAAAAATATAAATCAGGACGCGATAAACAAACCAATTATCAATCAACTGGTAAGATCATCAACCAGCATCGGAGCAAACTATATGGAGGCAAATGGGGCAAGTTCTAAACAAGATTTTAAAAATAAGATATTTATTTGTAAAAAAGAGTCGCAGGAAACAAAACACTGGTTAAGAATGATAACTACATCTAATCCGGAAAAAACAGATGAAGCAAGAAAATTGTGGAAAGAATGTCAGGAATTAACTTTAATTTTCGGGAAAATCGTTTCATCGTTGAAAAAGCAATCGTGTTTCAAAATTCAAAATTAAGTAATTCAATCAAAATTCAAAATTCTAAATTCAAAATTAATCCAGCATGAAAAAACTTTTATACTTATCAATATTTATATTTGCCTTCTGTCTTTTGCCTAAAACAGCAGAGGCAGGTATTATATTTAAGCCGGTTTTTCAGGCTGGTTTGGTCGGTTATTGGAATTTTCAGGAAGGAGCAGGAATAAACGTTTATGACAAAACTGGCTATGATAATGACGGAACTTGGGCTGGCACTGGCTCGCATTGGGCAAATGGTAAAATCGGTGAGGGTGGTAATTTTAATGGGAGTAATGATTATGTAAACGTGGGTAATCCGGCAGAATTACAATTAGGAAATACGGGAACATTGTCTTTATGGTTAAAATTCTCCAGCAATAATGCTCCTAATGGCGTAATATCAAAAAACGAAGGAGTTGGTGATACAAATGGATATATGATATGGGTAGGTTCGGAATCACCCGGCAATGTAATAATTGGGGAAATTTGTAATGGTTCAAGTAATAATCGTATACAGAACTCTGTGTCATTGAACGATAACAATTGGCATCATATAGTATTTGCCTGGGACGGAAGCTTTTTGTATCTCTATATAGATGGCGTTTCTGCCGCTACGCCCGTTGCCCAAACCTTAACGCCAGTTAGTAATGTATATGATTTACATATCGGGAAGATTTCTTCTAGTGTTTATTATTATGGTGGCAAAATCGACGAAGTCCGTATTTACAACCGCGCATTAAGCGCCGATGAGGTCCAGCGGGTTTATAAATTATCCCAGCCGAAATTTTTGGCTGCGCCGAGAAATGGACTTGTGGGTTATTGGTCTTTTGAAGAGGGAATCGGCACAAAAGTTCATGATTATAGCGGCAATGGAAATCACGGCACCTGGAACGGCTCTGGCTCGCATTGGGCAGACGGAAAATTCGGCAAAGGAGGAAATTTTAACGGAAGCGGTGATTATGTAGCAATGGGAGACGTTTTGAACTTTGGTACGGGCGATTTTACGATTACAGCTTGGATAAAGCACGTGCAAAGCGCAACTTTTCCATATTGGGAGGGGATTGTAGATAAATGCTGGAGCACGAACTGGAGTTTTTATGGCACGCGGGAGGGCTACTCCTCAATCCCCTGTATTGGTTTCGCTATAGCGGGCAATTATTCTACTGAACGTTCTGGAGCAACCCCAGTCACAGATGGGAAATGGCATCATGTGGCGGTGGTGGCCGACAGAGATAATGTGGCCACGTTTTATGTGGATGGCAAGGTAGACGGTGATACGTTTAACATAAGTGGTTCAAGCAGTGTTAATCTCAGTAGCGGTAGTGGATACACTGTTCGCTTGGGTATGCAGGATTGTAATAATATGTACTGGAACGGCTCTATTGACGAAGTCCGCACTTATAACCGCGCGTTGGAAACCAGCGAAATCACTGCGCTTTATAATTCCGGTCTGCAAAAAATCAATGCTTCGCAAAACAATCAACTCACCAATAGCTTGGTAGGTCTTTGGTCCTTCAATGGTCCGGATATAGACGGCAATGAAGCCATTGACCGCAGCGGAAACGGAAATAACGGCACAATCACCGGCGCCACGCCCATTAACGGCAAGGTTGGCCAAGCATTGGATTTTGATGGGGTGGATGATTATATTGTGGGGACAGGATATGAGTACAGTATATATACTATGAGCGCATGGATTAAAGTGTCAGGCACAATTTCAAATTGGAAAGGGATAGTAGCATATACAGATAGTTCGGGCAATAGAAGAGAGATAGGACTTAATGGTAGTGGAACGCCAATAATTGTTTACGGAAGTCAAAAATATAAAACTTCATTAGGAAGCGATTTGGATGACAATGCGTGGCATTATGTAGTTGGTACATATGACGGAAGTACGGCCCAATTATATATTGATGGAGTTTCGGTTTCTCTTGGTTCTGAAGGAACTGGCGGTGCTGCAGCTGGAACAAATATAATGTGGATAGGTCGACTTATCCCTAGTACTGAAAATAATTATCGTTTTACCGGCAAGATCGACGAAGTCCGCATCTACAACCGTGTCTTAACAGCCCAGGAGGTGTTGAGATTATACAACCTCGGAAGATAAATTTCGAATTTCGAATTTCGAATCAATTTTAAATGATTTAATTTTAAATTAAAAAATAGTCGTGTTTCAAAATTCAAAAATTAAGTAATTCAATCAAAATTCAAAATTAGAAATTGAAAATTATTATGTGTTATATGAAATAATGTGTGAAATATGAGTAAGACACGAAAAAAAATAAAAGCGTTAAAAAAGCCGATACCCATCATTTTGGGAGTAATTTTCGCTTTGCTTATTTTTGGCGCGATTATTTTATTGGCAAAACCCCACAACAACGCATTAAAAAATCTTTACAATAATTCAGCGGAAATAAAAGCGGAATATAAATTGGCAGGAATGACTTTTGTAAAAGAAGCAGAAGACGCAAATGGCATCAAAGCCATTATCGGAGAAGAAAAAGCAGCTGATTTTGAGCCAAGCATCACTTTAACCAAATGGGAAGACGAAGTAAAATTCAGCGTCAAGCCGGATATTTCCGATGTGGCCAAAGCAGACAGAACTTTGCAATTCGATAAAAACAAAATAGTATTCAATACGCCGAAAATCGAATACCGGATATATGATTTGCCAAAAACAGAGGGAATGGAACAGGGCGGATACGAATTCGAAATTATTTTGAAGGAAAAACCGGCATCCAATGTTGTCAGTTTGAATATTGAAACCCAAAATCTCGATTTCTTTTACCAGCCGCCGTTGAATCAGGAAAAGCACAGACCGGATATTGTTTCCTGCACCGAGACCCAATGTTTTGACAAAGACGGGAAAGTGGCAAGTCAAAGACCCGAAAACGTGGTTGGTTCTTATGCGGTTTATTACAAAGACGGAAAATCGGGCGACTACACTGCTTTAGGTGGAAAAAACTATCGAGCTGGAAAAGCTTTTCATATTTACAGACCAAAAATAATAGATAGTGCCGGGACGGAAGTTTGGGGCATATTAAACATTAACAAAGAAGCAGAAATTTTAAGTGTTGAAATACCACAATCTTTTCTTGATTCGGCTATTTATCCAATTCACCACGCCGCAGGATTAACAATCGGGAATATAGGAACAGGGGCCAGCGAAACAGCGGAAAGTATGAATTGGGGAGGGCAGACCGCAAGCGCAAGAGGACAAGCCGCCTTCTCCGGGACGGCCTCGAAAATAAGTTTATACATGAAAGTGAGCGGGTCGTCAGGGCCATACAAGATGGGCTTTTATTCCGACAAGGCCGGACCTTATCCAGACGCCAGAATCGGATACGATTCGACGGGGATAAACCCAACCAACACAGACTACGCCTGGGTCGACAGCAACGCAATTAGCGGTACCATCACGGCAGGGGCTTATTATTGGGCGGCTTGGAACAGGTCCACCTTCGACGGCATGAACCTCTGGCACAGATATGACACGGAAACCGATGGGATGAAATATAAGGAGGTCTCGCCATATAATCAACTTGATGATCCCTATCCGGCGGCGGCCAGCAGTTACAATGAAAAAATTTCTATTTACATCACCTATACGGAAGCTAGCGAATTAAAGCATACGGTCGCACCCGCAGGGACATCGCCAACGCCGGATTTTAATACGCTCGCGGCGGCGGCAGCACATCTCCAGGGATTAAATCTTGTTACGGCAAACCAATATGCCACGATTGAAATATATGGTGATTGGTCTGGAGGAGCAGATACAGCCGCCGTTACTCTTCCACCTGATGTTGGCATCGTCACCGACGCTACTCATTATGTTCATATTTACACCACGGGCTTAGCGGCCAGAACATCCGCCTCTCCGGCGAGGATAGACACCACCAAATATGTTTTGTCCGTGTCTAATACCACCGCACTTTATTTGAGATTAACAAATTATGTGAAAATAGATGGTTTACAGATAACTACGCAAGCCGTGAATGCTAATGGCCAAGGTGTAATATTTGTCTATAGTGAGGGAGCGGGTCATATTGACATATCAAACTGCATCATTAAGGGAAGTAATAGCGCTACATATTATCAAGAAGGTTTAACGTGGCAGAGCGCAGCGACCTTCAATATTTGGAATTGTATATTCTATAATTTTGATACAACTTCGAATACCAGGGTCATTGGCACCGCATCTCCAAATACAAACATTTATAGCACTACGGTCATCGGTGGTTATTATGGGATTCTCGATAATGGTGGAGGAGCAATTGAAAAGAACAACTATGTCGGTGGTTGTGGGGCGGGCGGATGCTATTACGGCGGAACCAAAACCACTTGTGCCTCATCCGATACGTCGGGCACTGCTGGACTTCAAAACATCGCTGCCAACACGACCCAATTCGTGAATGTCACGGCAGGGAGCGAGAATTTCCATTTAGCCGGAACTGGCTCGGCTCTCTACAATGTTGGAACAGATACGACTGGCGATGCAGCCCCCTTAAATTTCACAACTGACATTGATGGTGAAACTCGGGATGCGACTTGGGATATTGGGGCGGATGCGGCAGTGACTTCCCTACTCAAACATACGGTAACTCCAGCTGGACAGGGGGGCGATTTTAATACTCTTGCGGATGCGATAGCGCATCTTGTTGCGGCTCATACTGACCTTGTTTCTCTTGATGTCTATGCAACGATTGAGATTGATGGAGATTGGACTGGGGTATCGGATACGGCGGCAGTGACGATTAGCGGACTCACTACTGATGCAACGCACTATCTCTATATCTACACGACAGCGGCGGCTCGTCATGCTGGAGTTTGGTCGACAAGCAAATATAATCTTTCTGTATCTAATGTTATAGCATTGGATATAGAACAAGATTATGTTCGTATCGACGGGTTGCAAGTCTCGCAAACTCCCAATTCTTATGACCAACATGTTATATATGCCTATAGGGCTATATGTTGGATTTCAAATTGTATCATAAAGGCAGGAAAAAATAATGATCACAGACAAGCTGGGGTTTTTTCTTACCTTGATAGTGAAATTTACATATGGAATTGTATAATTTACAATTTTGGCAATGCGAGTAGTGACTATAATTCCGCTATAGTGATAGAAGGAACAGAATCTTATCCTGCAACGGGTAATGTATACAATAGCACTTTAATTGGAGGTGTGCATGGACTTACGGGCTTTTACGTCACACTAACTGCAAAGAATGTTTACGCGAGGGGTTCTGGGGTAGCCTATTCTGGCGTAGATACGATGGTGACTTGCGCCTCATCGGATACATCGGGTTCAACGGGACTTCAAAACATTGCCGTAAATACCGATACATTCGTCAACGTTTCTGCGGGGACGGAAGATTTTCACTTGGCAGCAGACGGACTTTCACCGCTTCAGGGGGCAGGGACGGATACCAGCGGCGATGCCGCACCGATGAATTTTACGACCGATATTGGCGGTCAGACGCGGTCAGGCACTTGGGACATTGGGGCGGATGAATATGGGGCGGCTAAAGGTTGGCAGATAAAAAACGGCACGATTAAAATAAAACACGGAACAGTGAAAATAAAATGACAAAAATAATCTCTAATCTCGAAATTCTAATCTCTAAACAATCTCAAATATTAAATCTCTAATCTCAAAAAACTAATCTCTAATGGACAATCAGAACCAAAATAACAAACCATACGACTTAGAAGAAAGAACCGCCAAATTCGGCGAGGATGTTATTAGATTTTGCAGAAAAATTGCCAGAAGTCCTGTTGCGGATCCATTAATCAATCAATTGGTTAAAGCGGGAACGAGCGTAGGGGCAAATTATTGCGAAGCTGATGACGCAGAAAGTAAAGAAGACTTCAGGCACAAAATTGGAATTTGCAAAAAAGAATCCCGGGAATCAAAACATTTTGTCAGAATGATTGCCGTCGCAATCCCCAGCCTAAAAGAAGAAGCCGGGCCGTTATGGCAAGAAGCAAAAGAATTGAATTTGATTTTTAATAAAATTTATAGAAAAGTTAGATAATTTGGTCATTGGGACTTGGGATTTGATTAGGTCAATTAGGTCAATTAGAATAATTAGAAATTAAAAACGTGCCAAAAAATATCCAAAACATATTTAAGGTAAAAAAACTTCCTATTTTAGCGGGAATAATTTTAGGTATATTTGTGGCAATCTTTATTTTTGGCGCGGTTTTTAATTCTTTATCCGGCAATTCGGCAATTAAAGTGGTTTCCGCGCAAAGCGTTTTTCAATCAAGCGAAAATCCGCAATTTATATTTGTTTATAAAAAACAGGCGAATATTTTTAATCGGTTTTTTGCCATTTTTTCAAATCTTTTTTCAAGCGAAAGCAAAAAAATCGAAGCCACAGCCACGATTTTTAATAAGTGGGGCGAAGAAGTTGATACCATTATTCCGCAAATAGAATATCGGTCAGGCGGAAAAATATCGCTTATTTTGGACCACAGCCATTTCCAGCAAGAACTAAGACCGGGAAAATACAAATTGGAGTTCGAAGTCAAAGACGGCGACAAAATCTATACCCAGGAACAGGATTTTACCTGGGGAGTTTTAGCCATCAATACCAATAAATCAATCTATCTGCCGGGCGAGAATGCTTATTTGCAATTCGCGGTTTTGAAAGACGATGGACATACAATCTGCGATGCAATTTTAAAACTGGAAATTACGACTCCAAAAAAGCAAAAAATTTATCCCGAAGTCCAAGAAAGCGGAAAGTGTGCCGGGGACAATGTGACCGATGTGCCGGATTATTTTGCCAATTATTCTGTCGATGGTCCGGGTAAATACCAAATGAAACTGACCAATCTTGATAATGGCTATGAAATCATTGATTATTTCGAAGTTCGGAAATCCGTGCCGTTTGAAATTGAAAGAACCGGTCCGACGAGAATTTTCCCGCCCGCCCAATATGAGATGAAAATAAAAATCAAAGCCAATTCCGATTTCGAGGGAGAAATTGTCGAAACCGTGCCCATGACTTTTGCCGTAGAAGAAAAATTGGGGGCGAAACAAGAACCGTTCGTGGAAAATTATACCAAAGTAATTACCTGGCATGTCAAAATCAAAAAAGACCAGATTTATGAAATAGTTTATCAATTCAGAGCGCCCAATATCAGCCCTTACTTTTATTACTTTGGACCGTTGAAAATCGGCGACTGGCAGGAAGCAAGAGAGTGGCAGATTGCAGCCGATTCTGATACGGGATTTCATACCTATGCTGCCAATGCTGCTGTTACTTTAGCCAATACAGCCGGTGACGATAATGGTTTTCAGGGGACTTCCGGTAACAGTCCCGCAGATGCCACGACCTCCAATGACGGTTATCTTTACGACCAAAACTCCGGGGACGCTACTGCTTCCGATGGTTGCGGTGGCGATGCGCAAATAGAAGATGACCAGCATGATTTTTATCAATTTGACTTTGATGGTCTGACGGGCAATACCATTACCGGAATTCAGGTTTTGACAGAGGGGTTTGCTGATAGTGCCACCGGTCCCAACATATTCTGCATTCTTCTTTCTTGGGATGGGGGTGCTGCCAGCACCAGCTGGACTAATTCTTCCGGCTCAACAGCTCTTGCTGCCACAGATTCGACTATTTATCTTGGCTCTGCAGACGATCTTTGGAAAAAGACTTGGACCTCTGCCAGTTTTAATCAAGCCAATTTCCGGGTGAGGGTGATGAATGATTCCACAGCGAGCAACAACCGTGATTATTCATTGGACCTCCTGCAGGTAAAAGTTTTTTATGACATAGTATATACGATTTCCGGCACTTGCCAGTTGGCGAACCAAAGCGATACTTGTGCTAACGGCATGACGGTTAAAGCGGCGGTGAATGCTTCTCTGGATTCGGCCAGCGGCACCACTGCCGGCGGTTCTTGGACTATAACCCTGGCATCAAGTACCCCTATTAAGGGAGACGTAATCACTGTTTTTCTTGACGGGGCCGATGACCCGAACGAGGCAGTGGCAGTAACCAAATGGGGTAGCACAACCACTCTGTCTGGTGTGATTTTATATCAAAATCATTTAGTCATTGGAAATAATAACGGCGCGCAGACAATCACCAATGCTAATTTAGCGCAGTATGATCCCACAAAAAGCGACGAAGATGTTTTTTATAAAGCCACTTCTACTACGGGTCTGACAGTTTGTTTTTTTGATGGCTGTGAAAGTGCGGAATTATACATAGTAGCCGGAAATACTTATCAACCGCGTTTTAGTGGTAATTTCTATGTTAAAGCCCACGATATTGAAATTGACGGCACTTTTGATATGACCAGTGGTGGTGTCAATAATTATGCTTCAATCTCCGGTTCGTGGAATAATGACGGTGTATTTACCGTTGACAATACTTCAATGATTTATTTTACCGCCACTGCCAGCACGGAATTGGTTTCCGAATCCCAAGGTTCTACCGTTGCTTTCAATTATGTGCAGTTTGGCAGCGATGCCACTTCTTCCGCTCATACCGCTCACTGGGATTTGAACGGCACCTCGACACCTTTTGATGTTAATGGCAACCTAATCATTGCTGACGGAACCTTGCACGGATTAAAAAATATCAATTTGGGCGGTGATTTGACAATCAACACCAATGGTGACTATCTTAAAGATAATTACACTTTTACTTTTGACGGCAATATCCAAACCTGGACAGACAATCGTACAACCAAAGCTGATATGGGAACAGTGGTTGCCGCCGGCACTGTTTGGACCGGGCTGGACGAAACTAATTGTGATGCTATTCCTGGCTGGTATTGGTATACCACCAATAGCCGGTCAGCTTGCTGGTCAAAAACCTTAGATAGTTATGTTTCTTGGAACTTGGGAGTGGGGAATGATACCGATAACCCCGGAGCTTATACTTGTGCTTCCGGCTATAACTTACCGCAAAGAATGCAGGCAGCGACAAATCAAGAGTGGTATAAAATTGTATCGAATGTCAACAGTAGGGCTATAACCAGTGATGACAATGGCGATGCTGGGATATCCTATATTTCTGCTTTGGCTATTGCCGATTGCATAGACGGAACCAGAGATCTTTGCACCGGAAATGGCTGTACCGGAGCCACTGACTGGGCTTCTTGCTGTTCCTATTATCGCACTTGGGCTGCCGCTACCGGCAATAAATCTGCTATTCCTTATTGCGATGATGATGCTTGTACAACCGGCACGGGTAAGAATGACTATGATGCCGCTTGTGACCAATATGCCAATGCAGATAAACCTTTAAATTGCGCAAGCCCAGAAACGTTTTATTATAATCGGGAGAAATGCTCTGGCCTCGGCGGCCAGGCCTGGATTGCTGCTTGCGGTGAAACTGGTGGCGCTAGCTGGGCCACCCAGGCTCGGGTAGCCGGCACCAGCACCTGTGACACCCAAAACTGGATTACAACCAGCAACTTCCTTCCTTTTCGGGTAGTGGTTCGTCCGTAATAATGCCTGTTAAATAATTTTAAATTTTTACCTAAGATTAATGGTCAATAAAATCACAAAGTATCTGTTCTTGCTGTTGCTTTTTTTCTTACCGGTTTTTTTGCCGGTTAGAGTTTTTGCTTCGGTTTATCTTGGTGCGTCGGTTAAAGCGACCACGGTCAATATAACCGCTGCTTTGGATGCCAGCAGTTCAAATACTTTGACTTTATCCGGCACCGGTGCTTCGGTTTTAACCAATTCCGGCACTTTTACTTGCTCAACCGGAACCGTAGCCTATGAAGGAACTGCGAATACGGATGTGGGTGCTTTAAACGGCGCAAGTCATTATTATAATCTCACTCTCGGTGCTGCCAGCGATAATAATACGGTTGTTTTTACGGCTGGCGGGGAAATTGAAGCATCTGGGTCTGTAACCATTACTTCCGGAGGAACCGGAATACACACACTTAGTCAGGGCAACAATGATATTGGTGCCGGCGCAGTCACGGTGCAAAGCGGCGGTGAATGGAGCAACATGGGGACAGGAGACTTGAGATTGGGAGGAACCTTTGCTAACAGTGGTTCGGTGTCTTTTGACAGCAGTGATGCGGGCTGTACCGTTGGCAGCGATGATATTCTTATCCGTTCTAATTCAACCAGCACCCAGAGAAGCTGGACCAGCAGTGGCGGCACATTTTATATGTATAACGTAGATGTCCAAGACCAGGCAGGAACCGCCAGTATTACGGTGTATAAAGGAACTGGCGCTGCTCAAAACAATGGAACAAATTGGACTTTTACGGATACTTGCGCCGGTCAAAGTGGCGGCGGCGGTCCGCCCATAAGACTTGAAGGTAAAATCAGAATCAAAGGTGGAACGAGATTGAAATAGGACCGATAGAACTATAACTCTTGTAAAAAAACAAACGACTTTGTCGTTTGTTTTTTAAATATGTTAGAATATACTCATGTTGCTGAAATTAGAAAAATTCCTTTTTTACCTTTTTCTTTTTTTGATTCCTTTTCAGATTAGGGCGACAATATTCTGGCAGGGGAGCGAATGGAATTCTATATTTTTATATTTGACCGATTTATTGCTAATCGGATTTTTATTTTTCGGGATTATCAATAAAAGAATATCAATCAAAAAAACCGATATTCTTTTATTTTTGTTTTTGCTGATTGCCGGTATTTCTCTGATGGTCAGTTCAAATCTCAATATCAGCATTTATCGTTTTGTTAAGTTATTGGAGTTTGCCTTCCTATATATATATGTAAGGGAGAGCTTACATATATATGGCGGTATATACAAGGTATTACTGGCTTCCGGGGTTTTTCAGGCAATTTTGGCGATTGCCCAGTTTTATAAACAATCAAGTTTGGGAATAAAATTTATTGAAGCTGGCAAATATCTTCCCGGCGCAGCCGGAGTTGCTACGTTTATTTCTAATGACGCGAAAATAATGCGCGCTTACGGCTCTTTTCCTCATCCTAATGTTCTGGCAGGATTTTTACTATTGGCAATCTTCTGTTTTTATTATTTATGGATTTCTAACGCTATCAAAGGTAGATTTTGTTACATGTTACATGTTATATGCTATGGGTTGATGGTTTTTGCTCTTTTTGTCAGT
>Ga0315285_10000851_pt1 | contig 31763 bp, 21 predicted proteins | sample YL17G09_36_MG_FD_203698 | JGI IMG/M metagenome (GOLD analysis project Ga0315285, IMG submission 203698) | Sediment microbial communities from Yellowstone Lake, YNP, Wyoming, USA - YL17G09_36 | ecosystem: Environmental > Aquatic > Freshwater > Lake > Sediment | place: USA: Wyoming | collected...
GCTGTTTTACCGGTTGGCCCAGCAGGCCGTGCAGGTCGAGCCGGCCCCGTTTTCAACCCTCATCAAACCACCACCTATTGGGGGCGGTTGAGTGAAGTAAATATCCCTATCTCTGAATGGGACTGGGCCGTTCCGAATCGGAATTCGGATCTACATTTGCATCGGAATTGGTATTAGGAAAAGAATCGGTCTTCCAGTTCCGGTTTTTTTGCTTTTCCTCCGGACTCCAGACTCCGATCTCCAGCCTGAAAACGGCGCGCCCCGCGCCGCCTGGGGGAAGGCTAAACGGCGGCGCGAGGCGCTTCTATCGAACCTTATTTGCCGGCAGTGGTAACCGGTGGTAACCGGTGGTAACCGGGGACAGTCACCGTTTATATTGACATGAGGCGGAAATGGTGTTAAGGTAACGGCATGGCGAGAGTGGCGCGCATAGTCGTCCCTGGTGCGTCGCACCATGTCACGCAGCGGGGAAATAACAGGCAAGACGTTTTCTTCGTTGCGGACGACCGCCGGGTGTATTTGGAGTGCCTGCGGGAACAGGGGGCGCGGTTTGGTTTTCGGATCGAAGGCTATTGTCTGATGACAAACCACATCCACCTGATTGGCGTTCCGGCACGCGAGGACTTGCTGGCGAAAGCCATTGGGCGAACGCACTTCCTGTACACGCAATATGTCAACCGCATGCACGGCCGGACCGGTCACCTCTGGCAGAACCGTTTCTACTCGTGCGCCATGGACGATGCGCATGCGTACCGGGCGCTGTGCTACGTCGAGCTCAATCCCGTGCGCGCGGGGATGGCCAAGCAGGCATGGGAATACGCCTGGTCGAGCGCGCCGCTCCACTGCGATGCCGCCGCAACGCGCGGTTGGGGAGCCGATGCGGGCGCCGCGCTTTTGGACTCGACCGCCTGGCGCGCCGAAATGCCGCCCCGCCAGTGGCGCGCCACGCTCAAGGAATTTGCTCGCGAAAAGGCGGTGCAGGAGGCTATTCGGCGCAACACCTACACGGGCCGCCCTCTGGGCTCCGACAGTTTCCTCAGCAAAGTGGAACACCTCATCGGCCGCCGCGTCCGTCCGTTGCCCATCGGCCGCCAAAAAGGCTGGCGTAAGAAAAAGATGAAGGAAAACAAAGTGCCAAGGAGAAAATAAACGGTGACTGTCCCCATTTAGCCGTGACCGGGTCGGGAATGTCGCTACTGGCGTTTGTGACGGCGCCATGGTCATTGGGCCTGCTATATCAGGTGCTTGTTGGGCGGCGGCCGTTGCGCTACCTGATCGTCGCCGTGGCCCTCTGCCTTTTCTCGAGCAGTTGGTTTTACGATGGCTATTTGCTCTGGCGGGACGGCTACTACACGCAGCGCTGGGCGGGAAACTTAAGACTCTCGCCCATCATTTACGTAGCTGCGGGCCTGTTATGGAATTTAGAAGTTAAGACTGGTGGCGGATTTCGCCTCTCCTTTACCAGGCCGGACTGGCCCAGCCGCCCGGCGGATGAACGGTTTGGTCCCCTCCTCCTGATCTCCATTCCACTGATTCTGATTGCCGCGTACGTCCTGCTAGCTTTCGTCCGCTGGACGTTCTGAGAGAAAAAGTCATTGCTGATTCATCATTCCGCATTCATCATTCATCATTAAAAAGATCGCGCCCCGCGCCGCCTGGGGAAGGCTAAACGGCGGCGCGGGGCGCTTTGGTGAACCTATTATGCCGGCCTATTGTGCCGGCCGGACGGCGCTGGCCTATTGGGCCGAGCCGGGTTCGCTGGTGAGGATGATGCGTTGCCGGGTTAGGTTTGCGCGGGCTTCGTGGCATTTTTTGTAGTCGGCGTACACGTCGCGTGGAGCAGTCGGCACCTTGAGCTCGTAGGAGTCAGCAAACGTGATGGTCTGACCATCAGGTTTCAGTGCCGCCTCATACGAGGCCGGCCCGGAATCGAACTTGACGCTGTCGGGGATGGCGTAGGGCTTGAGCCCGTCGGGCAGCCGGATGACGCCGGATGTGGTTTCACTGACGATCTGACTCCAGAACAGGTCGAACTCGCGTGTGGGCCTGCCGACATCGCCGGCGTCATAGGTGACGCCGGGGATATTCAACAGGAGGAGGTCGCCGGCTTTCACGGCAAACCCGGGAATCGTCATCTCCATGGTGATCGCCGGCGTGACCTTGAGATCGGTGAAATCGGTGCAGGTGAAGTTTTTGAGTACGGCGGCGTGGTGGAGGCTCGATGCGACCTGCTGCAACTGGTTGCGGAGCTGCTGCTGGTCGAGGCTTTTCATCCCGCGCATCCACGTGCCGGTGTTCCCCTCGCCGGTGAAGGCGACTTTCAGTTCGAGGGTGCCGTCGGACTCGAGGGTGGAATCAAACGTGGTGGCGACTTTTTCCTGGTCGAGCGATGAAAGCTGCGTGTTGGCCACGGCTGCCGGTTGAGCCGAGTCGGCGCGCGCGTGCGCGATCACGAGCGCGGGACTGTCCTGGATACCGGCAGGCAGCGTTCCGTACGGGATCAGATCGCTGGCCGCATTGGTGAATGCTTTTTCGCCGGCCAGATAGACGGCCGACCGGTCGAACGCCCGGATGGAAGGTGCTTCCTGGCAAAGCGGGCCGGCGTCACGGCTTCTGACAAGCGCAAAGGATGCGGTCACGCCGGCCGCCTCGAGCATTTTGCAGTAGAGGAAATTTTTGTCGAGCTCGTTGGCCATACCCCTGCGCACGGTCTCGTCGGGCGAGTGTGGCACGACCCGGTAGCTCTTGTGCGGCACGGGCAGCGTGCGAATCGAGCGGGCGATAAAATTGTGGATGGCCTGTGGCCCCCCCTGCGCCGCAAGTTCGACCGCCTTGGCTTTGACGCCGTCCGACAGCGGCGGTACGGCGTCGAGCGCCTGGGCGTAATCGCGGACGATGTCGTCCCACGTCTTGGCTTCTGCGAGCGTGACCGTGGAAGCGAAACTGGTCACCGGCGGCATGAGCGGCTCGGCCAGAATGCCCGGCTGCGGCGCTGAAAGAGTGTACGTGAAACGAACGACGCCGCCTTTTTCTTCGCGCGCCTCCTGAACAGGCGCCGACTCGACCGCGCGGACATTTCGCGCCAGTTCGGCCTCGCGCGCAGCCGGGATCAGGACAACGATTTCTTTGCGCAAGAGGGGCGCGTCGTAGCGGAACACTTCGTATGTGTAGAACGGTTCGAGCGAGGTCTCGCGCTTCCGGACAATCGTGTATTGGACATCCAGGATGCACCCGGGCGCGGGTTCTTTTGCGGCAAACCGGTAGCGGTTGAGCCGGCGGTAATCGGGCAGCGAGGCGTAGACGGACTCGTTCTTGACGGCCGCGTCGGACAGGTGGAGCACGCGGCCTTCCGGCGTGACGGTGAGTGCGAAATCGATTTGAGGCTGATCGGTGTCTTCAAAATACGGCACCAAATTGGAGCCGGCATCCTCGCCGCGTTGCCGCAGGATCTTCGTGATCACCCGGTTGGTGTCTTTGACGACGCCGGGCGTGCAGAGGTCGATCGTGCGGCGCTGGAGGAGCGTCACGGTCCCGTCGGCGGGAAAATCGGTCTCGGCCGGCTGGGCCTCGATGCACGCCTTGAGGTCGGGGTCGGTGATTTGATCGGCTGACTCGACTTCATCGAACAGGCGCGCCCGCTGAAGCTGGATTTGGTTGACTTTCTCCTTCGGAAAGGTCTTCAGTTCGCCGCCGCGGATTTCGAACACGACGTTGTCCTCGGTGATCTCGCGCAAGCGCCCGAGCTGCTGCTCGCCGTCGCGCAGGTAAAGGGTGTCGGCCGCGGCGTAAAGAGCGACAGCGCAGGCGGCAAGAACGGCCGCGAAAAGTCTTGCGGAAAACGTTTTCATACGGTCAGCCCTTTTCGGTTAGAAAGATTTCTTTTTTGGAGAACGCGCTGATGGACCGGAGCGCGTTGCGGTAGCCTGCGTAGTCCTTGACGGGCACGATCCGCTGGAGCCGCTGGAACGATTCACGGAACACCACGTGCCCGTCGCGCTCGTCGTATTTGGCGGAATAGTCGAGGTACGGGTTCTTGATTTCGAGCGCAGGCGGCAGCCATTTGGCTTTGAAACCATCGGGCATATCGAGGTCGATCTCGAGAATGCGCTCCTCGGTGGTCATGTACTGAATGGGATACTTGCGCGATTCGAGCGAGACTTCGCCGTAATCGCGTTCGAGCGTCGGCATTGTGAGGTACATGACGCTGCCGGTGCGTATGGCGTGGCCGGGGAGCCGGTAATCGAGCGTCATCACGAGCGGCTCGGCGAGATCCTCGAGCTTCGAGAGCGTGAAATCGTCGAGGAGGGCGCCGGGGCTGATCGAGTTGACGTACTGGGCCATCAGCATGGGCCGGCTGTCTTCGCGGGCGCTTTTCCAGAACCCCCGCACCCCTGCCTCGACGCTGCCGTTGTATTCGGTTTTCGTTTTGACTTCGACGTCGCCCTCGGGGCTGAGCTTGATGTTCAGGCGCGAGAGCCGCCTATTGTCCGACGGCGCGGGAACGGGGATTTTCTTGATGTCGCCGCGGATCGCGTTGAGGGCGAAGATATCGTGGTCGTCGGACCGGAAGTAGGGGTACCGGTAGTCTTGGGCGGTGGTATCGAGGTAGAACGACCGGTCGCCCACGCAGACCTCGTTAATGCAATGGTTGCCGCTCAGCGCGGGGATTTCCGTGATGGCGGTTCCGGCGTCGTTGGTTTGGACGATCAGCGGGTAGCTGTCCACGCCAACCACTTTCAGCATCGTCGCGAACAGGATCGCCTTGTCGGTGCAGTCGCCGTACCGGTTCTCGAAGGTTTCGTCGGCGGTGTGGCCGGAAAACCCGGCGCCCAGGCTGCCTTTGATCGAGATGTACCGGGTCTTTTCCTGAACCCAATGATAGATGCGTGCGATCTTGTCGTCGACCGAGTTGGCGCCATCGGTGATTTGCTTGACGGCGGCTTGGATCTGGGTGGTGGGGACCATGCGCGCCGTCTGGAGCTGGCGGAGCAGGTCGTAGACTTCCTGATGCGATTTAAAAATCGAACTCTCCATCATCGGCACGATGTCTTCGTTGGGCGGCATGGCCGGCTCGGGCGTGATGGGCGGCATGTCTTCGAGCGTCCAGCAATAAGTTTTGACGCCGTCTTTTTCCTCGACCACCGGCTCGGCAAGAGCGGGATCCGGGAAGTTGCGCGTCATATAGTTGTAGGTGGTCCCGGCGGGGACATAGACCTTGACGCGCGAGAACAGCACGGGTTCGGCGCCCTGGAATTGAAACCCCGGGCTGAACAGGCGCGGGTCTTCGGGGTTGTAATAATCGTGCTCATATTCATACTCGACGACCGAGCCCACTTCGACGCCCCGCACCACGCCCGAGAGTGTTTTCAGGTGGGGATTGAAAAACACCATCTCCTGCGTCGGGCTGGCCACCTTGATCTCGTCCGGCGACAGTGTGGAAACCGTTCCGTCGGGCGATACGGAGCGGGCATAGAGGATTCTGGCCCGGCTCCGCCCTTCCGTAAATCCCACCGACACCTGCGCCCAGCCTTTCTGCTCCTCTTTCAAGACCAGCCCCGCAAAATGGTAGCGGTACGTATTGGAGCCGTCGGGGCGCAGCGTGAATTCGCCGTCGTCCACCAGCACGATGCCCGGCACGCCCGGGAACTGTTTCACCGTCTCCCCTGCCGCATCGAGCTTGCTCTGAGCGAGTGGGGATAAGGCTTCGGGACCCGCCTCCGCCGCGCCTTCCTGGCGGTTGTCGGGCAGGCGGAACTCGACAAGCTGGACCTCGTTGCGGGATATCGGATCGCGCCCGGGAATGGCAAAGTTCTCGCCGTCGAATTTGACTTTCCCCTCGATCTCGATTGGGTCGCCCTGGAACAACACCAGGTCTTCAAGGACGGGCGCAGGCCGCGCGGGCGCCGGCTGCACTTCCGTGGAGGCAGTCGGCTGGGTGGGCGCCTCTTGGGCGACCGCCGTCGGGCCGGCTGAGTAGAGGACAACGGCAAACAGCGCCGCCGCTGCGGCGCCCATTGCGGCGCCCGCTATGGCAATTCCGCGGGGCATTTTTCTCAAAACGGGTTCCTCCGGTGTTTGACCAACAACGGTTTGGCTCCATGCGGCCCGGACGGCCGCAGACGCCACAAAATACACGTAGAGAATACCACAAAGAGGGCGGGAAAGTGGGAAGCCGTCTTGTACGCGGTAGGTCCGAAATTATTTCGGACCTACGCCGGGCCCGGGCTTGTGGCGGGGGAGTCATCGGCGCCGGCGAGGCGGCTGTCGTACCAGGCGGAGCCGTAGGCGCGGGTGAACGCGATGAGCAATTGGGTGTCCATGTCGTAGGAGAGGACGCCTTCTTTGACTCTGTTGGCTTTTAGATAGGCGTCATTCATGGCCCGGCCGGCCTGGCTGAGTACGCCAAGGTGTTTAATGACGAAATCCCTGCTGGCCTCGCGGTCGCGTTGAACGCCGGGGTATCTTTTTTCGGCGATTTCGAGGGCGCAATCGGGGTCGAGGTCGTGGAGTTCGTTGAGCAGTTGCTGTTGGGCGGCGAGATAGCCCGAGTAGCGGACGTACGGCACGTCGCTGAGGACGCAGGCCAGCACGCCGAAAAAGTTGGCCTCGTCTTCGCTGGTGATGCACCGCTGGTGGGCCTTCTCGTGGGCGACCACCTGGGGCAGGTTGCACTCGGGCATTTGCGTGTTGTAATGGGACTCGCCGGTCCACGGGCTGTAGAAACCCAGAATGAGTAGCCGGCTGAGCAGCGGCGAAACCGCCGCCGGCTTGATCCTCCCGCGAGCGATGGCAAAATGGTGATTGAGGTTCAACTCCCGCGTCAGCCGCCGGTAGCCTTCCTCGACGGCGGCATTCAGGTCGGCCATGGTGAGCGGCGGCTCGCTGGGTGCGCCGGTGTCCTGTGAGTTGAACGAGCGCATGTAGTCGTCGTTGGCGGCGCGGACAAGCCCGTCGCAGATAGCGGCGAGTTCGTCGGCGAGTTCATCGTTAGCTTTGGTAGTGAGAAAACTCTGCCACCCGAGACGGGCGATCATCTTCGGCCTGGAAAAACTGAACCCCCAGCCGGCGTAGAAAAACGCGATGATGAGTGCGGCCGCGGTGCCTGAACGGAGAAGGCCGCAGGCGAGCGCGTTGGCCAGCCGCCGCCGCCGCCGCGCGACGTGGTACAGGCTGGCGACGGCCGCTACGCCATAGCACAACACCAGCAGGCCCGCCGCGACTTCCACCAGGCTGAACGGGGCAAGGTTCGAGAATTTCGCCAGCGTCAGGCCGATCCACGGGCCGACGCCTTCCGAGTAGACGGCGTCGACGATGCCGGGGGTGGCATCCAGTATTTGCGCCAGCGCGACCACGATTACGCCGGCCAGCATCACGGCCACCCGCCAACGAATACGCAGCCGGCGGTCTTTGTCCAAGGCTGGCGGGTTCGACGTGGGCGGTGTTGACTGCATGCACTACTTCCTTGGAAGCCGCCGGTTTAGCGGGGCGGCCCAGCGCTCTTTTTCCCCTGCGCGCGCCGGCTTTGGACTCTTCGCTGGCGCCCGCTTTCTGCGGATACTGAATTTTCCCTGATACCGGCAATGATTACCCGTATCAGCGGGGCTCATGTTACACGTACTTGCCCCATAAGTCCAGTGGTTAAAGAAGATAAAGAATTGGCCGATAAACGGTATAAAAGTTGCACCACGTTGGCGGGGACAGGACAGGAAAACTCTGCCACGGCCCGACAACAGCCAGGAGATTGCCCGTGGGGACTTTGTTCAGCACGTTCAGTATCGCGCAGTCCGGTCTTTCGGCGGCCCAAATCCAGCTCGAGATAGCCGGCCACAATATCGCCAACGTCAACCGCGAAGGCTATACGCGGCAGCGGGCCCAACTCGTTGCCCGCGAATCGCTCATGCAGTCTTACGGGGCGCTGGGCCGGGGCGTGGCGGTTGTCGGGGTGGAGCGTCTGCGCGAGACGTTCCTGGACGAGGTTTACCGGCAGCAGTCGCCGGCGTTGGGGAGCGCGGAAATCCGGGCGTCGTATTTTACGCGGATGGAAGACCTTTTTCAGGAGCCGGGGGAGAACGGTTTTGGCATGCAAATCGAGAGTTTTTTCGATTCGCTGCACGATTTTGCGGGCAATGTCGAGGAACTGCCCGTGCGGATGTCCGTGATCACCGAAGCGCAGAACGTCTGTGCGAGCCTCAACCTCATGGCCAGCCAAATTTACGCGCTGCGCACCAACGCCAATGAAGAAGTGCGCAACATGGTGCCCGAGATCAATTCGCTGACGGAACGGATCGCCGTACTGAACGAGCGCATCAGCGCGGCGGAGGCCGGCGGAGGCACCATGAACGACCTGCGCGACGAACGCGACCTGCTTCTGGACCAGTTGTCGTCGTTCGTCAACATCAGTTGCCGGGAACGGTCGGACGGCCAGGTGGACGTGATAGTCGGCGCCGACACACTGGTGGAAGGCGTGTTCGCGCGCGAGTTGGTTGCACAGATGGATGCGTCGCTCGATCCGTCGCGCCCGGACCTCGTGCGGGTGACGTTCGCGGACAGCGGGCTCGACCTCAATCTGCAGAGTGGCAAGCTGTACGGCGCGCTGAGCATCCGGGACGGTGATCTCGTGGAACTCGCCAACCGGGTTGACGAGTTGGCCGCGACAATGATCGCCGCGATAAACCAGATCCACAGCACCGCCAACGGCCTCGAGAACTGGAGCGGCACCGTCTACGGAACAAACGCCGTCGCCGATCCCGCCGCCGCATTGGTTTCCGCGGGACTGCCGTTCGACGTGCAGGCGGGGACGCTGGACCTGGTGGTGTATGACAGTTCGGGCGGTTACACGACGCACACTTTGTCCATCGGCAACACCACGACGCTCAACAATCTCGCGGCGGCGATCAACGGCCTTCCCAACTTCAACGCCAGCGTGACCAGCGACGGCCGCCTCCAGTTGCAGGCCGGCGCCGGCTATTCGTTCTCCTTTTCGGACGACCAGACCGGCGCGCTGGTGGCGCTCGGCGTCAACGGCCTGTTCACCGGCACCAAAGCGGGCGATATCGCCCTGAACGCGGCCATCCTCAACGACCCCCGGCTCCTCGCATCCGGCTACAGCCTCGACCCGCTGAACACCGGCGACAACACCGCCGCACTCGACATGGCAAACGTCCGCACGGCAATGCTCATCGACGGCACTTCGACCATCGGCGATTACTACGAGACGACCATCGTCCGCGTCGGCATCCACGCCCGTGCCAACGAGCAGACGCTGCGCATGGAACAGGCGTTTGTCGAAGACTTCCAGCGGCGCCGGGAGGAAGTGTCCGGCGTGTCGCTCGACGAAGAAGTCACCAACATGCTCCAGTTCCAAAGAGCCTACGAAGCCTCCGCCCGGGTCATCAGCGTCGTCGACCGGATGCTCGAAGCCCTCCTCAACGCCTTCGCGTGAGGAGACGTTAAGCAACGGGGGTAGCCAGTAACAATCCGCAGGGTGGGCCCATTTTACCCATGCAGCGGTTCAGATATTCCAGCGCCGATTTGCGCTGTTCTTCGTTCAGTTGAAGGAGCAGGGCGCGTTCGGCTGCACGGTAGCATTCGCCGTAGCGGCGGAACCCGCCGAGGCAATACGCCAGGTCGACGAACGCGTCTCCGTATAACGGGGCGCCCGCTGTGGCGATTTCGAACTCCGCCAATGCCTCTTCACGCTTTTCGTTATCACGCAGCACGCAGCCAAGCGCGTAATGGGGATAGGGTTCGTCCGGGGCCATGGCGACAGCTTCTCGGGCAAGCTGCAGGCCTTCATTCTTACTGGGTGTTGAGATGCTCAAAAAGGCCAGCGTTATCGCCCGGAACCGGTGGTAAGTCGACAAGTCGGACCAATAATAATTGTCAGTCCAGCGGTCGCCGACGGCATCAAATTGTTCGCGGGCAGTGGCATAATCATTGGCTTTGTACGCGAAGTATGCGAGTTCAAGGTGCGGCTCGATCAGGTCCGGATAACGTTCAAAGACTTTTGCGTAGGCTTCCTTGTATCTGCGCCAACACTCTTTGTTTCGAAGGAATCGGTAGTACTTTGATCGGAAGTCCATCTCCGCCCGCGAGTAGGCCTGGATGACACCGGCCAGCGGCCATTTCTCACTGTCTCTGGTGCATTCGTCTACGAAATCACTCGTTTCTTCCCACGAACCTGACCATTTCAACGTGAGATAGTCGAATTTACGGGCGCGAGCGCCGAAATTCATGGGGCACCGTTTGATTGCAGCGGCGTAGTGTTCTTCCATGACCTGCCGGGGGAACGTCAAACCTTGTGCGACCGCAATCAATAGGCTTGGCGGTTCAGGATCGTTCGCGTTCAGCGCCTCGGCCTGCTTTAAGGCCTCTGACGCATCGTTCAGCAGCTTTACAAACACCGCCATCCGCTCGGCAGGCACTTCCTCCGACCAACCCGAGCCGCGGACCTTCCATGCCGCATAGGTCAACACGTAACCTTTCAGCAGCAACGGGAAGTGGGACTTTGCATCTTTTGTCGCCCATTCGTTGAGCGGGTCCAGCATCTCTTCAACTTTTTTGTCGCGCACTTTGGTCATGGCCGCGCAGAATCGCGTGTAGTCATATGCACCAGGTTCAGAATTGCACTTGTCAAGCAGTTCTTGAAGATGCGCGCCAACGGCATCAAAATCACGCTGCAGGTAAAGGCGCGGCCGCCACTCTGCTACTGGATCAATGACCGTATAGCGACCCAACAATGCGGAGTCGATGGTTGGCTCCGGCGGGGGTTCGGGAAGTAACGGGCTCCCAGGGACAGACAAGATTTGCCTGCCGCACTTCACGCAGATCCGGCGAAGCTCATTGGAAGGGCCACATTTCGGACATTCAAACTTGCCGAGCAAGGACGGCAGCTCGATTCGCAACGACTGAATCCGCCAGTCGCCGTCGACGGTCTGTGCTCGAACGTGCGCCTTGCAGGTCCCCTTTTCAAATTCCATGAACAATTCGCCTGTCGCGGAATAAGGCGGAGCGGTAAACTCAGTTTCAAGTTGTTCTATTTTGACGCCCTTCGCCGCCCCGAGATGATTCAAAAGCCATTCGGAGTACCACGCAAATTCGTCGAGCGTTTGCTGACTGATGAAATCAGGATGGGCGAGTCCATACGCCGTTTCGATTTCGATATCGCAGACCTTCCCGGCAAACTCTTGAACTGCCGCGGTCAATTGACGCGTGGCAGTGGTCTGTACAATATAGGAGCGTGCTTTATAAGCGCCGGCGGCGACGATCACGGTAATCAGCGCCAGCAATAAGAGAACCGTTCGCTTGGCCATTCCTGCCTCCATCGTCCTTAGAACCGCAGCCCCATCGGCGGCGGCGTTGCAGGATTCCACACCTGAGTGCCCAAACCGTCTTGCCGGACAGCCGCTTTGAACGCCGCCGCGCATTTTGGGCAAAACTGTTCAGTCTTGGCGTCATGTTCTTCGAGCGAGTTTTGGTACGACACCGGGCAAGAAGGGTCGGAGCAGGTGTCGAAAGCGAACATCTTGCCGATGCACTGCAGGACCTTGACACGAATGCGCCGCGCCAGGCGCTCGCGGTTGGGCGTCTCGCCGGTGAAGTCTGCGGTGAACCGGCAATACGAGCCGACGGAACATCCCGGCAGACTGTACGAAAAAAGGAAGTTGTATTCGCCGCAGGTCATATCGGCCTTTGTCACGCCCATATAGTAAACATTGGGCCGCTGATACGGGAAGGTCCGTTTGTCAACCAGGTCCAGCAGGCTTGTCGCCGACCACTGCTTGAGGTCGGCCAGTTTCTCCAGTTCGGCTTCTATTTGGTCGTGCGGAACACCCTGTTCCTTCATCATTTCCTCGTAGATGAACCGACCGTTCTCAGGAGCCGCAAGATCTTCTTCTTTTAACTTCTTTTCACTAAGCTTCTTCACGACGAACTGGCGGAGTTGCTGGTTCGCGCGCATCTCCCTCAAGATGGCTTTTGAGAATTGCGTGAACGCATTAGAATCGGGTTCCGGCAATGCAAGCCGTGCATCCTGAACCAGGATCGGGATCTCGAGGAGCTTGGAAACCTCCCGTGCCGCCCCCTTCATAAGTACGTTATCGACGGCGCCTATCGGAACAATAACGACGGCATGATGTGTCCCGGGAAGTTTCTCCACCGGCGGCAGCGCCGGGTCGACAGGCTGGTCCAGTTCGCGGCACCCCTGGACGTAATCGGTGTCCTCTTCCATGTAGCGCAACAGTGGAAGAAGTATCTTCTTCGCTCCCTCCATGTCGCCCTTCTTTTTCAGGATGTGCGCGGCGCCAAGCTGGCAGTCCATTTTCCAGGGAAGAATCTTTGCCCCTGACAAATAGTATTTCAAAGCCTCATCTTCTTGCCCTTGTGCGGCAAGCGCATTGGCATATTCGACGACATCGTTAAGGTTTTCAAGACGTGCTGCCTGCGTGTCTTTTAGTGCCGTATCCGCTTTTTGTTTAACCACGTCAAGATCCGGTTCGGCTCCAAACAAGGTCATAGACAGCGAGCACAGTACCAATAGAAAAGAATTCACAGGATGTCTCCCCCGGTCGAACGTCAAATCGTCCGCCAGCACATGTATAGCATGTAAATACACCTCCCTGCAACGGGAGCTAGCCAATCCCTCCTCAACGCGTTCGCATAAAGCAACAGGTGTGCGCGCGGGTGAGACCCGGCGGCTAGGTGGCACGGACGAACACGGACCCCTCTTCACTGCAGGGGCAGCTACGCCACGGTGAGCACCAGGCCGACGTCGGCGATGTCGGCCTACCAGCAGGCGAGACGCCCGCACCACAATTTGGCCGACGTCGGCGATGTCGGGCTACTTCGATTCAACTGTGGGTGGGGTACTGCGTGGAGCTTATGGGGCCCAAAATAGGTGGCTGTTGAGCTGCGTCTACTGCCCTGCCGCTTCTGCCGCTTGCGCGCAATCCAACATTTCGTTGCGGAAGGCATTGTAGATTGTTTCGTTCATACTGGCATCGAAGACGTAGCGGGCGAGACCCAGCCGGGCTTCTTCAAAAGTTTTGTCGATGAGGGCGGGGAGGCGCACTTCGATGAGCGTGCGGATGCGTTCGCGGACCCCGGCGTCGAGCTTGCCGTCCTCGAGTCGTTCGCGCAAGGCGGTGAGGATGCGGAAGTCTTCGAGACCTTCTCGCACGGCCTCCCAGCGGCGGCTGGTGACCGGCTTGGTACGGCCGGGGTAGACGAGCGGGTATTCGAACTGGGTGCGCGCCCACAGGCTGTCGCCGATGTTGTAGGACCAGTAGCCGAGCCCGGTGGCGCCGTGCCGGAACGTAAACAAGGGCGCGGCGAGGAACTGCGCCGTGATGTTGGTGTTCTTGATGTTGGGGCCGACCGGCCGCGAATAGCCATAGGCGCAGTCGTACGACCAGAGCATCTTTCCGGAACGGCGGACCACGTCCATGGTTTTCGACGATTCGGCCAGCATGGAATTGGCGGGACACCAGATGTCGACGTAGGGCGCCATCGCTTCGAACATCGTCAACTCGCCGCCGCCGTCTACATAGAGCATGGCGTTGGGATTGGCGGCGCGCAACATCTTGCCGAAAGCCACCATCGAATTGATGTGAGCCCAGCCGTAGCCGCCCGGTTCATCAATGGGGTAAAAGGCGAAGTGGTCCGTATCAAACCCCTTTTCGGCCATGTGGGCGACCGTGGCGTTTACGAACGGGCCAAACTTGCGTTCATACTCCGGCGATCCCAAGTCGCCGGGGATGTTCGGGAGGCCGTTGAGGAGCACGATCACATCGTTTCCGCGGAGCAATTCGATATGCGCGTCGAGGTCCGCAAAATCAACGCCCGCGAGGGCCCCCGCGGCGTCGTATCGGGGAACACCGTTTGGGGCGATGAACACGTTGTTGCCATGCGCGAGCAGATCGGCAACGGCCCCCTTGTCATAGCGGGCCCACGCGCAAAGGCGAACAGCGCCGGGCGGCGCCATTTCAAACGGGAGAATCGTCAAGGCCACTTGGACGACGGTTTCCTCAGGCGGCGCGTTTTGCGGGCTCTTGGGGCCGTCGAACACACCCGTGCCGGTGAGCGCCTGCACTTTCAGGGTCACGTTATGATCGCCTTCGTCCAGGCCGGCTGTATCAATCGACACAAACACCTCCGCCGTGGCGAGCGGCGGAATAGTCAGCACGCCGGATTCGTCCAACTCCGGCAGGGGGTCCCAAGACCGGTCTCCTTGCGAAGTGGCCACTTCCACGGATCGGAGCAGCGTGACCTTCGGGCCTTGGACGTTGGGTTCCACAAACACCCTCGCTTGCAGCGGGGCATCGAGCATATTGAACAAGCCCAGCGACAGGGACTCTCGCTCGCCCCTCGTGAGGCGCCGCTTGATCGCCACGGGAGTTACCACCGCGGCCTGAGGCGTTTGCTGGTCCACGCGGCGGCTGTCCCACAAACCCATCTCGAACGCGAGCAAGCTGGCTCTTTCTCCCATGCCTCGATCTTTCGTAATGGCGTGGGCCGCCGCGCGCGCGTGTCTTGCGCGTTCATTCAACGCGGCGGTCTCGTCAAGGGCTCGAGTTTCCTCTTGAGGCCCTGCCGCGGCGGCGTCCTGTGCGGTTTTCACCGTCCCAAACATTTCCGCGATCGTTTCCATTTCATGGCGCAAGGCCGACGCCGAACGGGGCCGAGTCAAGGCGATTTCCTTCGCGGTTTGGTCCAGCATCTCCAGCGTCGTCTCCGTCAAGGCGCGGTCGTTGGCGAACGGCTGGACAAAAACCGTCTTGCGGCCTTCGAGCAGGGTGTTGTTGTCCGCGCCGTGCAGCGTCCAGGTAAAGGAATAATAGCCCGGCAACGAGGCGTTTACGGCCAGTTCGAGCACCCCTTTGCCGCCCACCACGCGGGAAACCGCCGATTGGCGCGATTCATCCGGCCGCACGCACTGTGCCGCGGCCTTGAGCGGCGCTGTGCCCGGTTTGGGAACCACAATATCAAAGCGAACCGGTTCATTAGCGTACAACTGGTCCGATGCAAGATTCGCGGGCGTCATGCGCGCCGACGTCGGCTGCGTCAACCCAAACCACGCGCCATTCTTTTCGGCATTGGCCCGATACGCGCTCCAGGGGCCGGCGGCGTTTAGCGGCGCGGCCGTGGCGAACACATAGATCAACCCCGCTTCCCCTCCGGTGATTGCCATCTCGAGCCCCGCCGATTCGGGATCGATTTCGCCAAACGCCGGAGTCACATTGATCGTGCGGTGGTTAAATTGATAGTCAACCACAAACGTGCCGGCCTGGTTCAGTGCCTGCAAATGGCCGTCCTGCGTGCAGAATACATACTCGACTGCGCCGTCGTTATCGAGATCCACGATCGATCCCGCCGCCAGGCTGCGGCCCTGCATGTCCATTTCCCACATCATGGCCCCGTCTTCGTCGAAACGGTACAGCACGCCCAGTTGCGTAATCAGGAAAATGTCGGCCCGCCCGTTCTGGTCAAAATCGCCCACCGAAACCGTGGCCGCGACGGGCCCGCGCACCGCGTGGCGCCATAGGATGTTTCCTCCGGCGTCGAGACAGGCCGCCTGGCTGTCGTTTGATCCGGCGGCAATTCGAATCTGCCCCGTGGATGCGCCGAATAGGACCGGCGCGGAAGTGCCCCAGGTCTGCGACGTGCCGCTGATGTTGGTTTCCCACAGCACGGCGCCGGTGTGATCGACCGCGGACACGTTGCCGAGATCCGTCACCACCACGACTTCCGGCTGGCCATCTTTGTCGATATCGCCGATCGCCGGGCTCGAAGGCTTTCCGCTGACTTTGCCGGTCCCGACGGTCTTGCCCGTAATCGCATCGAAAGTCCAGATCGCGCCCGTTTCATCGCATTGAACCACCACGGGCGCGCCATCGAGTGTCGCGAGCGCGGCGACGGACCACGTAGCCGGACCATTCAGATTGACGTCCCATACGATTTTCCCGGCGCCGTCGACGCACATCATGAACCCCCCCGCGTCCGCGGCGTAGATTAGCGCGGGCTGTCCCGGACGCGGCAAGACCGTGGGGACCGTCATAAAGCGTACATGGCCTTTCGTGCGCCAAAGAATCTTGCCGCCAACGCCCACCGCAATGATTTCCTCGCGGCCCGCCACGACGACTTCGCACACGCCGTCGTCATTGATATCCGCCACGGTCGCCCCGGCTTCCGTGAAAGTAGCGGCATCGGTAACCCACAGCGGCCGCAGCTCGATGAGCCCATCCGCGCACCATGGCGTCATAATCGCGCCAAGGAAGAGGATCGTATGCCAACCGCGCACGTATCTCCGTAGGCCTTTCACTCGCGTGCCCTCCGTAGCGTTTTCTTCTAGGGAAATAGGGGACGGCACCTATTTCCGCATATGCAGGAGAAGACAACTTATTGTGGCATATGTGATGCGGGCGTCTCGCCTGCGGTTTCCTCCAACAGCTTGATGCGCCCCAGGTCTTGCAGTCCTCCCGGCTGGATAGTCACTTCACCTGTCTCGGCAAATGCACCGGATTCCGTTTTCAGCTTCAGGGTGAAAATGCCCGCGGGGACGGGGCCGAAGATGGCCACGCCTTTTTGGTTGGTTGTGGCTTCGGTTGGCCACCATGGGCCTTGGGTGGGGTGGTATAGCATCAGAGCGACTTTTTCTGACGCGGCGGGTTTTCCGTCCGGCGCTACAAGTTCGGCGCGAAGGGTGCCGCCGAGGACCATGACGAGTTTCATGACGCCGGGTTCGGTTACGGGGCCTGGAAAGACGTCGTAGTAGTTGTTTGCGAACATTCCCAGGGTGAAATCCCAGCCGCGGATGTAGAGGCGCTGGTCGGGCGGAACGAACAGGACGGCGTCGCCGTTTTGGTTGGCGGGCTCGCCGATGGCGACGGGTTTCTCGAACGCGTTGGGTTGGGCGACGGCGACGGGCGCAACGCCCGGCAGGGGATTGCCGTCGAGGTCGACTATTTTCACGCGCACGGGCGCCCAGCCTTCGTGGGGTGGCGGGGGCACGGGCGCGATATCGGCAGGCTGGGCAGGTTGGGCGGGTTGGACCGGAACGGCGGGCGGCTGGGGCGGGTTTGAACAAGCGGCCAAGGCCAAGAGAAGGACAAAGGACAAAGGACAAAGGACGAATGAAAGACAGGGACAAAGGATGAAGGATGAAGGATGAAGGATGAAAACGGGGTTTGGGGTTGAAAGGATGAAGGATGAGGGATGAAGGATGAAACGGTTGGCCGGGATGAGTAGCAGGTGTTTCACGGTTGGGTGGACCCGAACTGGACGTCGTACAGGCGCCTGTAGAGGCCGTTTTGGGCCATGAGTTGGGCGTGGGGCCCCTGCTCGACGATTCGGCCGCCCTCGACCACGAGGATCCGGTCCGCCCGCTGGACGGTGGAGAGCCTGTGTGCGATGACGATGGTGGTGCGGCCGACTATGAACTCTTCGATGGCCTTTTGAATGGCCTGCTCGCTTTCGGAATCGAGGCTCGAGGTCGCCTCGTCCAGGATGAGAATCGCGGGGTCTTTGATGACGGCGCGCGCAATAGCCAGCCGCTGGCGCTGCCCGCCCGAGAGCGTTGCGCCGGATTCGCCTATCGTGGTGTCGTACTTGAGCGGCAGGTTTTCGATGAACTCGGCGGCGTGCGCGGCCAACGCGGCCTGGTGGATGCGCTCGAGTGCGTAGGTCTCTCTGCCGAACGCGATGTTTTTTCGGACAGTTTCGTTGAACAGGATGGTGTCCTGTGTGACGATGCCGATTTGGTCGCGCAGGCTTTTGAACGTGGCCTGGCGGATGTCGACGCCGTCGATGGTGACGGAGCCGGCGGCGACGTCGTAAAAGCGGGGGATCATCTTGACGATGGTGCTCTTTCCGGCGCCGCTCGAGCCGACGAGGGCGACCATCTCGCCTTTCTTGATTTCGAACGACACGCCACGCAGCACCTGGTCTTTGCCGTTGTAGGTGAAATGGACGTTGTCGAACCGGAGCGTGTTCTTGAGGGGCGGCAACGGCACAGCATCGTGCGCCTCGATAATGTCTGACTTGGCGTCGATAAATTCGAACACGCGCTCGGCGCTGGCCACGCTCGACTGGATCATGTTGTTGACGGACGACAGTTTGCGCAACGGGTCCACCATCATCACCAGCGCGCCGAGAAGGACCGCCACATCGACCACGTCGACGCGGCCCGCTTCGATCCGGCGGTTCGCGAGCAGCATGAACATCAGCAGGCCGACTACGAGCAGGAATTCGGTTGCGGGTTCGATGGCGGCGTCGTACCGGACCATCCTGATGAGGTATCGGCGCAGTTTAGCGAGTTCGGTTTTGATGCGGGAGGTTTCGTACTCCTCCATGTTGTAGGCTTTGACGACCATGATGCCTCGGACGGCCTCGGCGGCGACGGTGGCGGTGGACGCGATCTTCTGCAGCGACCGGCGGACGCTCTTTTTGACTTTCCTGCCGACGGTGACGATGACGTAGGCTACGGCGGGGAGGACCAGCAGGACGATCAGGGTGAGCTGCCAGTCCATGCTCAGTGCGACGCTGAGGAAAAAGACCAGTTTGAACGGTTCGCGGAACAGTTTGACGAAGGTGTTGGCGAGCCCGCGGTTCACCATGAAGATGTCGTTGGTGAAGCGGGCCAGGATCTCGCCGGTCGAGTGTTGCTCATAGAACGAGATGGGCATTTTCATGATGTTGGTGAACATGTCTTCGCCGAGGCGCACGCTGATGCCCGCGCCGATCGATCCGGCGAAATACTCCTGCACAAAACGCGCCGCCCCGCCAATTGCGGCGAGGGCCAAAACGACGCCCGCGAGCAGGGCCAGCGCAAACGCCCGGTTCGCCCGCATGTCCAGCACCAGCGCAGCGGCCCGCGCCTGCGCGTTTTCGGGCACAATCCAGCGCGTGACGAAGCTTTTGTCCGCCCACTCCTGCCCCACCGCCGCGTACTTGCCGACCTCCGCCATCACCGTGGGTTCGTCCAAGTAGAGCAGCTTCAGGACTGTCAGCGCCGCCAGGAGCATCGACGTGAGCGAGCCCGCCACGGCCACGGCAAACAAAACCGACACCGCCAGCCGCAGCTTGTAGTGCCACGCATAGGCCAGCACCCGCGCATAAGTCTTTACGGCGCTTTGACGCGGTTTGAGCAATTGGCGCGCGCCCGCGCGCGGCGCTTCGTATGTGGCGTCCGGGGCCAGATCCTGCATTGAAAAACCTTTGCCGGCCAGAGGTTTGTGTTTGGCGGCGAAATGCTAACACAGCGGGCGGAATCTAATCAAAGGTCGCGGGTTTCCGTGAGCTGGCACTCACCGGCCAAATTTGCCAACACTCTGCCATTTTGGCAAAAGCAGTTGTTCCGGGGCAGGCACGACTGTTCCCAAGCTGCGGGATCCACGACGGCGCCCTTCGCCGCGAATTTCACTCAAGTTGGTTAAAAGCAAGAGTTTAAAAGGGATTGACATGGGAATGGGCATTTGGTATTATGGTTTGTGTCTGCCTTCCGTTTGGAATGGTGGAAAGGCAGGTCGGTTTTTGCCAAATTGGCACAAGGTATTTAAAGCGCGTGATCAAGTTGCATTAGCGACAGAAAAAAGGAGAATGGACGATGAAGATTAAACCGCTTGCAGATCGCATTCTTGTGAAGCGTGAGGAGCCCAGCGAAACGGTTCGCGGGGGCATCATCATCCCGGATACGGCGAAAGAGAAACCGCAGGAAGGCCGTGTGATGGCGGCAGGCCCTGGGAAAATTGACGAGCAGGGCAAGCGCGTGCCGATGGAAGTGAAGAAGGGCGACCGGATCCTGATGGGGAAGTACGCGGGTACGGAAGTGAAGATCGACGGCGAGGAACACCTGATTCTGCGCGAAGACGACGTTCTCGCGATCATCGAGTCGTAACGGGAACTCACGGCAACAATGCGCAACCCCCACGGGGTTGTCTGATATGGAGGAACAGCGAGCATGAGTGCAAAACAACTTGAATTCGGTGAAGACGCCCGCAGAGGCGTGCTGGCCGGCGTAACCAAGCTGAGCCGCGCCGTGAAGGCGACGCTGGGGCCGAAGGGCCGCAACGTCGTGATCGACAAGAAATGGGGCGCCCCCACGGTGACCAAAGACGGCGTCACGGTCGCCAAGGAAATCGAGCTCGAAGACAAGTACGAGAACATGGGCGCCCAAATGGTGAAAGAAGTCGCCTCAAAGACGTCGGACGTCGCGGGCGACGGCACGACGACGGCGACGGTTCTTGCGGAAGCCATTTTCCGGGAAGGCCTGCGCAACGTGACGGCGGGCGCGAACCCGATGGCGCTCAAGCGCGGGATCGACAAGGCGGTGGAAGCCGTCGTCAACGCGCTGGCGAAGATGAGCAAGAAGGTCAAGGACGACCGGGAAGTCATCAAGAACGTGGCGTCGATCAGCGCGAACGGCGACCCGGAAATCGGCAAGATCATCGCCGAGGCCATGGAAAAGGTTGGGAACGACGGTACGATCACGGTCGAGGAAGCCAAGGGAATCGAGACGACGCTGGATGTTGTGGAAGGTATGCAGTTCGACAAGGGTTATCTGTCACCGTATTTTGTGACGGACGCGGAGTCGATGGAGACCATCCTGCAGGACGCGTATATCCTGATCCATGAGAAGAAGATCTCGAACCTGAAAGACCTGCTTCCGCTGCTCGAACAGATCGCGAAGAGCGGCAAGCCGTTGCTTGTGATTGCGGAAGACGTGGAAGGCGAGGCGCTGGCGACTTTGGTGGTGAACAAGATTCGGGGGACGTTCCAGGCGGCGGCGGTGAAGGCGCCGGGTTTCGGCGACCGGCGCAAGGCGATGCTCGAGGACATCGCGGTGCTGACGGGCGGCATGGCCATTACGGAAGACCTTGGCCGGACGCTGGAGAGCATCCAGTTAGCGGACCTGGGCCGGGCCAAGCGGACCGTTATTGACAAAGACACCACGACGATTGTCGAGGGTGCGGGCGCGAGCGAGAAGATCATGGGCCGGATCAACCTGATCCGCAGGCAAATCGAAGAGACCACGTCGGATTACGACAGGGAGAAGCTGCAAGAGCGGCTGGCGAAACTGGCGGGCGGCGTGGCCGTGATCAACGTGGGCGCGGCAACCGAGATCGAGATGAAAGAGAAGAAGGCCCGGGTCGAAGACGCGCTTCATGCGACGCGCGCGGCGGTCGAGGAAGGGATTGTTCCGGGCGGCGGCGTAGCGCTGCTGCGGTGCCAGGAAGTCGTCGAGAAGATGACGCTCGATGGCGACGAGGCGGTGGGCTCGAAGATTGTTGTGAGAGCGCTCGAGGAGCCGCTTCGTCAGTTGGCGTCGAATGCCGGCGCGGAAGGCGCGACCATCGTGCAGAACGTCCGGTCCAAGCGGGGCCCGTATGGCTATAACGTGGAAACCAACGAGTACGAAGACCTGCTCAAGGCGGGCGTGATCGATCCGACGAAGGTGGTTCGGTCGGCCCTGCAGAACGCGTCGAGCGTTGCGGGGCTCCTGTTGACGACGGAAGTCCTGATTGCCGAAATCCCCGAGCCCGAGAAGGCGCAGGCTCATCCGGGCGGCGGCATGGGCGGAGAAGGAATGTATTAATCGAGGCCCGCTGAAACACGTACGGGGCGCCGCCTGATGTGCGGTGCCCCGTTTTATTGTTTGATCAGGCTATGCCTTCACCGTTGTGCGTCTCTCCAGTCCTCTAAATTCCGGGCCATCCGCGTCCGGAACGTGGGGAACAAAAAAAGAAAGGCCAGAACGGCCGCGGCAACAGCAAGTACGGGGATGTAAAGCCTGACTTCAACCAGCCCCTCGCCAACCAACATATACCCGGCGGCGACGAACAGCGCGTTGCCCGCCACCAGGCAGGCCGCATAGGCAACCACCGTTTTCAGGCCAGACCACCTTCGCGCGGTGAGGCCGTAGTGTGCGATGGCAGGTGGAGCCGCAACGGAAATCAGAAACAACAAGGCCAGAATCAGCCACGGAATCGTGCCCGACCCCTGAGCTTCCGCAAGCGCTCGTATTTGCCAGGCTGAGCAACCAATGCTGCCCCCGATCAAGCCGCCCATGGGACCGCGGATAAGACCAACAAGACTGCCTGCCACTGCTTCTTTCATTTTGATGGCCCTCCCTTGAAATAAGATACAACTGAAGTTGCACGCTTATTCGGTGTCTGCATTATTATACAGCAAGTTATGGCAAAGTGGAAGAGTGGGATGTGGGTTTGGGACCTAACAGGCTGTTGAAAAAGTCTTTGCCGCGAAAAGCGGGGCCGCAAAAAGCGGGGACAGACACGTTTTCAAACTGCCGAAAACGAGTCAGTCCCGTTTTTCGCTCAGTTTTTGCAGAGTTTTTATGAGGCGGGGCTGCTTTTTCAACAGCCTGTTAAAGGACCTACAGGGCAGGTAAAACTTTTTTGCCGGCTGCGGCGGGCTGAGTCATTGGGTGTTTTGGCCGAGCCGCTGGCGGAGTTCGGCCTGGATTTTTTCGCGGACGGGGTTGAGCAGGCCTTTGAGTGTGAGGGTTTCGGTGAGGACACTTCGGAGGAAGATGCCTGTGGTTTCGCCGACGGAAACGGGCTTGTTGGGCAGATCATCGATCGTGAACGGGGCGAGGTCGAGGTTCACGATTTTTCGGGGCAGGAAGCCGCCAGCGAGGCAGACTTTGACGTCGCGGCAACGGCATGCGTCGACCTGGAATTGTCGACCGAGAGCCCGGATTGGTTTGCCGGGTGCGGCTTGGTCGGGGGATTTGGCGAGTTGGGCGAGGTTGAGTCCTCGGGCGAGGTCGTAGCGGAGATTAACAGTGGCGCCGCGGATCTCGATCGAGGGAATCCGGGGTTTGTCGGAGAAGATGCTTTTGGCGTCGAGGTTAACCAGGACCGACTTGATGTCGACGGCGGGTTCAGCCTTCCACCCGGCGGGGTTATCGAGCACAAGCCCTTCTATTAGGATGCACTGGCGCATGGGCAGGATCTGGAACCGGTCGATATGGGCGGGTGCGCCAGCCGCCTTTGTAATGGCCTTCTCGACGCCCCATTTGAGGTAGGTGTCGGCTTGAGATGCGAGCAACAGGGATGCCACAGCGCCGAGGATGAGGCCGATCCCGATTAGCGTGACGGCGGGTTTGAGGCAACCTTTCACTGGCCGGGCCCCGGGTTACTGGCGTATGGTGTATGCGGTGCGGCCGGATTCTTCCTCGTTCAAGGGGCACGAGGTGTTTTGGCCGCAGCAGCCGCGGGCCGCAGCGTTGCTCTCGGAATCGGCGTCAAACGAGTGGCAGCACCTGTTGCGTTCGCCCAGGTTTTTGTGGGCGAGCCGGTCGATGCCCACCCAGACCAGCACCATAATGAAAACGGCCGCGATGGCCGTGAAAAGCGTTAACAGCGTCGTAAACATGCCAAACCTCCCATCGAGTAATTATAGCACATGGGAAGACGGCGTTTTGGCCGACTTCGGCGAAGTCGGCGGCGAAGTCGGCTTATGGCTTTATCCGCCGAGGCCGGTGAAGCCCATGAAGGCCATGGAGAGGATGCCGGCGATCAGGAGTACGATGGCGGTTCCGCGTGCGATGGACGGGACGTCGGTGGGGTTAATCCTGCTGCGGATTCCCGACATGATGATCAGGGCGAGCGTGAACCCGAGGCCGGAGCCAAGCGTGAAGAAGAAGGATTGGACGAAGTTGTATCCGCGGGAGGTTTGCAGCATGGCGACGCCGAGTACGGCGCAGTTGGTGGTGATGAGTGGCAGGTAGATGCCGAGCGCGCGGAACAGTGCGGGGCTGGTCTTTTTGATGAACATCTCGACCAACTGCACCATGGCCGCGATCACGACGATGTAGGCGATGATTCTGAGATATTCGGCATTGAAATGGAGGAGCACCAGGTTAACGCCGTAGGCGAGGGACGAACTGACGATCATCACGAAAATGACGGCGATGCCCATCCGTGAGGCGGTCTCGAACTTCCCGGATACGCCGATGAAGGGGCAGATGCCGAGGAAGACGCTGAGCACGAAGTTGTGGATCAGCAGGGCGTCGATGAAGATGAAAGCGGACGAGACGTCGTTCATAGTCCGGCGGCCTCCACGCGGCCCGCCTCTGGGCGGGCGGCTTTAGCGCGTTTGTCTTTTCTTTCCCGCCACCATGCGAACACGAGCAGCCACGCGGCCAGGGTGAAGAACCCGCCGCTGGGCAGCAGGAAGATCACCCAGGGCTCGTAATTGGCGCCGAACAACGGGTAGCCGAGGAACGTGCCCGCGCCGAGGATTTCGCGGATGGATCCCATGAACAGCAGGGCTATGCTGAAGCCGAAGCCCATGCCGAACCCATCGAGGATCGAGCGGAACACCCCGTTTTTGGAGGCGAAGGCTTCGGCGCGCGCGAGGATGATGCAATTGACGACGATGAGGGCGATAAAGGGCCCCATGGCCTGGTAAATGGGAATGCTGATGGCTTTGACCGCGTAGTCGACAACGGTGACGAACGTGGCGATGATCAGGATGAACACGGCGATGCGGACTTCCTTGGGCGTCGTTCGCCGCACCATTGACACCAGCGCGTTCGAGCATACCAGCACGAAAATCACGGCGATGCCCATGGCGATTGCGTTGCGGACGCTGTTGGTGATGGCGAGGGTGGGGCACATGCCCAGCACCTGGACAAACACGGGATTCTCTTTCCACAAACCGTTGAGAAAGGTGTCTGCCGCCGGTGGATCGGCGGGCGCCGTGGGACCGGCGGGCGGCGGGGGTTGGTGTACGTGGGCTGTGGTCATGAGGCGCCTTTCCGGATCTGGTCGAGATTGCGCTGAATCAGCGGAACCGTTTTTTGCGCACTCTCGTTGATAATCCTGCCAACGGCGTTGGACGACACGGTCGCGCCGGAGATACCGTCGATTTCCCAGGGATTGGCCTTTGTGCCATGTTTGACGTTCTGGATAGGGTGGGCAAGTCCGGAATCGGCCGGTTTGGCTTCCAACTCGTTGAAGTTGGCCAAGAAATTGGTGTCTGTCCCTATTTTATCGCCGAGTCCTGGGGTTTCTTTTGCGTCGACGAGTTTGAAGCCTGTGATGGCCTGTTTGTCTGGCGAGTAGGCGTACATGACGCGGATAAGGTCGCCGTAGCCGGGTCCTGCGGCCTCGATGGCGACGCCGAGCAGGTTTCCGGCGCCATCATAGACGGCAAACAGTTTTGTGTCGCTGCCGCTGACGTCGGGGACAGGTTTAAGCTCACCGCTGGGCTGTATAGCGAAGATGGCCTGGCTGTCGCCGCCGGGTACGACCTGGCTGACGGCGGCGTTGGTGATGATGGCGAGGTTTCGCGCGATGGGCTGCACGGTGAACGTGTAGGCGAAGACGATGATGACGCCGCATATCGTGGAAACGAGGCTCAACACGGCGATGATGTAGAGGCTGCTCGATGGCTTTTCTGCGGTCAATGCATGTGCTGAAGCGGAACTCATTTGTTTGCTTCCGTTTCTTTGGCGGTTTTTTGCGGGAGAAGACGTTTTCGAGGGGCCCCGTAGATTCGCGGCTGGGTAAGGGCGTCGATGAGCGGTGCGACGCCGTTGCCCAGGAGGATGGCGTACATCACGCCTTCAGGTAGGCCGCCCTTGAGGCGGATGATGACGGTGACGGCGCCAATCAGCGCGCCGTAGATCCAGATGCCGAGCGGCGTGGTTGGCGAGGTGACCATGTCGGTCGCCATGAATACGGCGCCCAGCATCAAGCCGCCGCTGAACAGCATGAAAAACGGGTCGGGGTACTTTCCGTGGCCGGCAACATAGAAGACGCCGCTGAAAATGAAGACGCTGCCGAGCACCGCGGCGACGATGCGCCAGTCGAGCATCCTGCGTATGGCGAGGTACGCCCCACACAGGAGGATCAGCAGGGCCGCGGTCTCACCGGCGGAACCGGCGGTCATTCCAAAGAACAGGCGGAGATTGTCTGTGTCGACGTGTTGGAATTTGAGCAGGGCGAGCGGCGTGGCGCCGGTAAACCCGTCGACGGCGCGGGCGACATAGTCGGCGACGGGCGCGGGTTTGGTGAACGGTGCGGCGAGCGTTGACGGGATGGTCTCGATGAAGCGGCCGGGGATGAAAGCGGGCGTCCAGGTGGTGATGGCCACGGGGAACGTGGCCTGCAAGAAGGCTCTGCCGACGAGGGCGGGGTTGAAAATGTTCAAGCCAAGCCCGCCAAACACGGCCTTGCCCAGCGCGATCGAAACGAAGCCGCCCACCGCCGCCATCCACAGCGGAAACCCCGGGGGCAGCGTGAGCGCCAGCAGGAGGCCGGTGACGGCGGCACTCCAATCGCCGACGGTGGTGTCGCGGCGTGACAGGCGGGTGATCGCGTGTTCGGTGGCAACGCAAGCGGCTGTGCCGGCGAAAACCAGCAGCAACGCGCTGAGGCCGAACTGGTAGATCGAGAATACCACGACGGGCAGCAGGGCCAACACAACATTTCGCATGATAATGTCGGTTGACACGGGGCGCTTGAGGTGGGGCGAGGAGTATAGCTCGAAGATTCGCTGCTGGTCGGCCATTTAGCGTGGGGCTTTCTTTTCCCTGTTGAGGGCCTTTGCGACGCGGAAATACTGCACCAGCGGGATGTTGGACGGGCAGACGTAGGCGCAGCACGCGCATTCGAAACAATCGTTCAGGTGATATTGCTCTTCCATGCGCTTGTACTCGCGTCTGCGCGCCATATCGCCCATCAGCGACGGGTTCAGCGCCGCGGGGCATGCCTCGAGGCACTGGCCGCACTTGATGCAGGGATAAATCTTGTTGAGGCGGGCGGTGGTTTCCTCTTCGGTGAGGACAAGTATGCCGCTGACGCCCTTGGTTACGGGCACGTCGAGCGAGGCCACGGACAGGCCCATCATGGGGCCGCCGAGTATGATTTGCCGGGCGCCGCCGCTGAGGCCGACCTGATCGAAAATGTAGCGCAATGGCGTGCCCAGCGGGACCAAATAGTTGCCCGGTTTTTGGACGCCGGGCCCGGTGATGGTGACGATGCGCTCGATGAGGCCGCGCCGCCTGGGCATGAGTTCGGCGAGTTGGGCGAGCGTCGCCACGTTGAACACGGCGGCGTGCACGTCCACCGGAAGGCCGCCCGACGGGACCTCGCGCCGCATCAGGGCTTTGATGAGCATTTTTTCTGCGCCCTGGGGATACCTGGTCTTCACGGGTTCGACGCGAATGGGGGCACCCGCGGAGGGGGCATTGTTGAGTCTTGCGCGCAAGGCGTCGATGACGTCGGGCTTGTTGTCTTCGATGCCGATGATGGCTTCGCGGGCGCCGGTGGCCTTAAGGGCGATGGCAATCCCGCGGAACAGGTTTTCGTGCTGTTCGAGCATGAGCCGGTGGTCCGTGGTGAGGAACGGTTCGCACTCGCACCCGTTGGCGATCACGGTGTCGACGCTTTTTCCCTGTGGCACGGCCATCTTGACGTGCGTGGGAAATGCGGCGCCGCCCAGCCCGACCATGCCGGTGTCCTGGACGGCGGCGACGATCTGGTCGGGCGTCATCGCGTCGATATCGGCTTCGCCCGTATACAAGACTTCCTGGCTCGAGCCGGGGTAGGGCTTGATGATGATGGCGGGGGCCAGATTGCCGGTGGCCATGACGACCTTATCGATTTTCACGACAACGCCGGTGGCCGGAGCGTGCATGGGCACGGACACGAACCCGGCGGGAACCGCGATGGGTTCGCCGCGAACGACCTCCTGGCCTTTGCGGACAACGGGCCGGGCGGGCGCGCCCAAGTGCTGCTGCAACGGCACCACCAACTCGGGCGCGAACCCGAGCCGCTTGACCGCGAGGTTTTTTGTGGCGTCCTTATGCTCGGGCGGATGTACACCGCGCCCAAATGTTTTGGCGCTTCTTTGAATCATTGACTGGGGCAACTGCTTCATTCTTAAGGGGTGCGGCGGCTAATGTTGCGCCGCCGCACCTCGATTTGAACCGACGGATCAGACGGATCGGACGGATCGGACGGATAATGTCAGTTTAGTTTTTCGCCGCGTTTGACGAGCTCGGCATCGTTTTGCTCGGCCGGATTTGCGGGTGTACCGGGCCTGATGGCCTTACCCGGGCAACTTTCGGCGGCTGTGACGATGTCTTTGTACGGCCCGCCTTTGGGATCTTTGACAACGGCGACGCTGTCTTCGTTCAGAGCGAAGATGTTCGAGTTGACATCGACGCACACGCCGCATCCGCTGCAATCGTCCTTGTTGATGGTGGGCGCGGTGAACCTGTTTCCGGCGCCGGCGGCTTGTTTGGGGCTCGGCGTTGCCTCCGGCGCGGCCGCGGGGGCTGGCGCGGGAACCGCCGCCTGCTTCTTATCTTTGCCCGCGAGCGACTTCAGGAGTTTCCAGAAGTCCCTGCGCTCTTCGCATGCTTTCACCAGCGGCTGGGCAACGATCAGCCTGCCGAGGGTGTGGTTCTTGTCAATGACCCACACGTACGGGAACTTGCCTTTTCGCTGTTCCTTCGGTAGTTCGAGGAACTCGGCGATCGGCACCATGTTTTCGTTCCAGGTGTCGGCGGGGGCCTTCTTGAACTGCTTGCGGAACCGGGCTTCGGTGACCGCGAAATCGGCGAAGGTGAGGGGAAGAGTCATTTTGGCCGGCTTGTTTTCGGCATCGACGTAGTCGATCGAGTAGGTCGGCCAGTCTTGGTCGGCCCTTGGGTTGCCGCTGATGTCGATGCATTCTTCGAACGTGGGGCCCTTGTCCGGGTTGAACCGGTACAGCGGGAACGCCCTGGATTCGAGGGCGAGCTTGGCTTGCTGCTTGGCGACGTCATCGCCGATTCCGTGTTCGGGCATGCACGGCGAGTAGACGTTGAACACCGCCGGGTGCCGCGAGTTCAGGCCCTGCACGAAGCTCTCGATCAGGTGCGCCGGATTCGAGAGGTTGCCGTTGAGTACGTAGCTGGTGCGGTGGGCCATGGCGATAAGGGCCATTTCCTTTCTGATTTCTTCCTTGCCCTGGAACGCCTTGCCGTACTCGGCCATGTCGGAGATCTGGCCGGTGAACCCGGAGGTGCACGCCTGGCCGCCGGTATTCGAGTAGACCTGGGTGTCGACGATGAAAATTTTTACGGGCTTGCCGGACATCAGTACGCGTGACACGTTCTGGAACCCGATGTCGAACATGGCGCCGTCGCCGCCGACCGCGACGACCGGCGGGCACAGCAGGTATTCGTCGTCGGTGAAATTGCGCCAGTTGAAGTAGGTAAAGAACTCGTCGTGCTTGGCCGGGTCGTACTTGCCTTCGAGTTCGAGTTCGGCAATCCGGATCGCGCGGAACCCGTCGGCCATCTTGACCATGTGTCCTTCGAACACGCCCATGGCCATGGACGAGCTGTCCTGGAACAGGTGGTTTGACCAGGGGAACGGGTAGGGGTTGTAGGGGAACGTGGAGCCCCACACGGACGTGCAGCCGGTCGAGTTGATCATGCCCATACTCGACCGGCCCTTGCCGGTGACGCCGGTCGCGTAACACCACTTGAGGTGCTTGAGCTTGGCCAGCGAGGTGGTGACGCGGCGTAGCCAGGTGCTGTCGATGGGCGTGTTAAGCTTCTGGGCGTCGAGCGCAGCGGTGAGGTTTTCGAGCGTGAGGTCTTTGCCTTCGAGCGACTTCATGGCCTTTGTGATGGCGGCGGTGTCGCTGGTATCCATGGAGTCGAACAGCTTGGTCCGGATATGTTCTTCGAGCTTCTTGATTAACTCGTCGACCTGCTTCATGTGCGCGTTGACGCGCGGCTGCATGAGCGCCTCGGCCGTGGCGGTGAACAGGTGCAGCACGGTTTTTTCGCCGCAGCCCACGCATGCGCCGTCGCCGCCCACCATCGAGGTGTAGGTTTTCTTGTCGAGCAACATGGATTCGAGGGTGCCCTTGGCCTGGTTGAGGTCTTCGTAGAGCATGTACTCGGGCCGGGTGGTGGGGAGCTTCATCCAAAATGCCCAGGCGCTCCGCATGGCATTGATGGTTTCGGGCGTCTGAGTGACCGGTTTCAGTGCGAAATGGGGGCAAACGCGCACGCATTCCATGCAGCCTTTGCACGAATACGGATTGATCGTGATCGAGAGCAGGCCGCCGCTGCCCTTGGCCTTCTTTTCCTTGACGCGGAAGTAGGGTTTCGTCACCGAGAACTTGAACGAGGCCAACTGGGCGGAGAGCAGGTCCATCTCTTTCTGGAGCTGGGCCTTTTCCTCGCCGGCCAGCGTGGTTTCGGCCATGACGGCGGCAATCGCCGCTTTGAGGTGGTTCGGGAACGGGTCTTTTTCGGTGCCGGCGATGATGGCGTCTCGCAGCTTGGCTTCGAGCGTCTTGAACGACTTGCGCAACAGCTTGACGGCGTGCCCGTCTTCCTCGAGTTGCTTGGCGGCCGTTTCGAGCACGTCAGCGAGGGTGTTTACCAGCGGCGGCAGGGCGCTGTCGGGGCAGATGGTCCAGCATGCGGCGCAACCGACGCACTTTTCGGGATCCCACTCGGGGTGCTCGAACCGGATCTGGGTCATGTCGCGGATGATACCCGTCGAGACCGGGATGCAGCTCAGCCCGATGAACGGGTCGGTCAGGTTGTCGTTGCCGTTGCCCGTCACGTAGAAATTGCCGGTCTGCTCCCAGAACCGATGGATGTCGGTGTTGGGCATGCCGCTCGACGGCTGAACCTTGAGCATGGGCGGGACATCGGCCTCGTGACGAACAGGCGCCCCCGTATCCTTGCGCATGGGTTTCTCGACGATTTCGTAGACCTCGGTGTAGCCGCGGCGCACCACGCGGACGTTGTCTTCGACGATGCGCTTGCCCTTGGCGCCGAACTTGTGCTGAAGCTGGTCGGTGATGGCCTTGAACAGCGTCTGCTCATCCAGATTGGCGTTGGCCGCGGTTGGAGACGCCTTGAAGAAGGCGCCCTGGAACGCGTTGCCCTGCATCCGGAACTGGAGTTCGGGGTCGCTGGCTTCTTCTCGGGCAATCTTGAACGCGTCGAGGTAGAACACCTTGATGTCGTTGTCGACGATGATTTTCTGGAACTGCCCGGGGATCCGGTCCCAGACGGCCTGCGGCGAGCCCAGATCGCTCTGGATGATGAACACGCCGCCTTTTTTCAGGCCGGCAAGCGGATTCGAGTGGCCGAACACGTTGGGGTCGGGCGAGAGCACGAGGTCAACATAGAAATATTCGCAGTTCATGCGGATGGGTTCGGGCGCGGCCGCCAGGTAGTAGGTGGTTGGCTGGCCTTTTTTCTCGGAACCGTATTTGGGGTTGGCCTTGATGTGGTAGCCGAGCAGGTCGAACATCGTCATGGCGAGGTTTTTGCCGGTGGTGATGGCGCCCCACCCGCCGATCGAGTGGAACCGTACGGTGATGCAGTTGGGCGGCATCAGGTTGGGGTTCTCGCTGCCGTGTACGGCGAGTTCCTTCACATTCGGGTAGCCTTCGAGGATCTTCTGCTGATGGAGTTCCTGCTTGGGCGTGAAGGGCTTGTCGTGGATGAAATCGATGCCCAGGTAGAAGAACTTGGTTTTCTTGCCACCGGGCAGCATGTTTTCGACGGCGCCGATGATGCCTTCGGCCTGGAGGTCTCTGCTGCCCATGCCAAACGAGCCCGAGTAGAGGGGCGGCGCGTCGGCGGCCCTGGTGTACGACGCGAGGCCCGGGAACGGTTTTTCGCCTTTGCTGAGGCCGTTTTCGAGGCATTTGTTAAGCGAGGCGCGTATCTCGCGCACGAGCGGCAGGTCGACGGCAAGCGGCTGGTCGGT
>Ga0315285_10000853_pt1 | contig 31714 bp, 32 predicted proteins | sample YL17G09_36_MG_FD_203698 | JGI IMG/M metagenome (GOLD analysis project Ga0315285, IMG submission 203698) | Sediment microbial communities from Yellowstone Lake, YNP, Wyoming, USA - YL17G09_36 | ecosystem: Environmental > Aquatic > Freshwater > Lake > Sediment | place: USA: Wyoming | collected...
CCGGAGCTAATGCGGCATCAGTTGTGCCGCCACCTGGCACTTGTGCCCAACCGCTCCAGTTGGAGGTGTCATATGTATTTAGGTAGATACGCTTGTCGTCGATGCCCTTGGCGAAGAGATAAAGTTTGTTGTTGAAGACAACCGGAGCTAATGCGGCATCAGTTGTGCCGCCACCTGGCACTTGTGCCCAACCGCTCCAGTTGGAGGTGTCATATGTATTTAGGTAGATACGCTTGTCGTCGATGCCCTTGGCGAAGAGATAAAGTTTATTGTTGAAGACAACCGGGGCTAATGCGGCATCAGTTGTGCCACCACCTGGCACTTGTGCCCAACCGCTCCAGTTGGAGGCATCATATGTATTTAGGTAGATACGCTTGTCGTCGATGCCCTTGGCGAAGAGATAGAGTTGATTGTTGAAGGCGGCTGTGGCTAAAGCGACATCAGTTGTGGCACCACCGGGTACTTGTGTCCAGCCACTCCACTGGTCTGCTGTAACCACTGGTGGAGTTGTGCCGCCGTTTGGTGCTTCCCCTGATGGTGCTTCCCCCGACGGCGCTCCTTGTGGTACTACACTGGACCCTGAAATACAACTAGAAAGAAAGAAAGCCGTAATTCCAATTACAACTAGCAGTTTTTTCACCATGACCTATCCCTTCTTTTTTGACTTTTATGGTAAATGACAAGGTAAACGACGCAGTAAACAATGGAGACCGTCACGCACTACGTCAAAGATCTTCACAACTTGCTTGGCGTTAGCCATCTCATGAAGAGAAAATCGTTTATCAAAAGTTTTATAAAAGATGCAAGAATAACAGGCGCTGAAGTATCACTTATCTACACAATACCGATGTCGCCGCGCAGAATAACAAACGACGAACTAGCAGTTCTGCCTACTGTACAGTATGGTGGGCAGTACTGGACTTGAACCAGTGACCTCTGCGATGATATGTAAGCGGTTTTCCCGGAATATCAATCCGGCTCCCGTAGCCTGGTAAAAGCATCCCGCCCATCGCGGGCTCTAGTTGCTTACTATTATGAGCTCTTGCCATCTCTCCGTTCATATTATCAATACTCTCGGTTATGAGATTTGTGGTTATTAAGCTTAAGTTATCCTAAGTTTTTTGGGTTAACTGCCACTACATCCCATCAATATCTTATCGTTATGGTCCTGGGACAACTATCGTCTTATTTTACCTCACTTTGACCTACCCTTCAATAGGATCGTAAAAGGCGTAATTAATACAAGTTTGGCGTTGCCGTGCTTTCGGATCTAGGGGTCTCCTCTTTATGGTGAGCTAGGGACTTAAGATCCAGAGCCTAGGAAATAGAGATCCAAGCTCGGACTTAGCTCTAAAGCTTAGGAGCTAAAGATCCAGAAACGGAGCTTATGATAGAAGCTAGAGCTTATGATAGAAGCTAGAGCTTCTTGGGAAAAAGGTAATAAAATGCCTGGGCATAATTTGAAATAACGCCAAATATAACGCCAGGTTAGCTACAATCTACGGGTCACCCACGATGCAAAACAGCGGTCTACTAGTTCTATGTAATAGTGGAGGGAGGCTTAAAATTACATCGATTATCTGAAAGCAGGCGTGAGCAAGGGTCATAAATATTGACCTTGCCAGTCCTCGATGCTATTTTGCGTTACAGTCAATCTTTTCACTACAATGAGGCAGTTTTTAGGAGGCAGGAATGACAAAGATCAATACCGTCCTCGGCACAGTCCCCGCTGACCGGATGGGACCCACACTAATGCACGAGCACATGGTACTGGCCTACCCGGGATGGGAACATGATGCACTGGCACAACCACTTGATCTCAAGGAACTAGCAACTACCTGCGCTGAGGCCCTGGGTGAGGTCAAGAAGTATGGGATCAAAACCGTAGTGGACGCCACGCCCTGCGACCTATGGAGGAACATAGAGCTTGACAAGATGGTTGCGGAGAAGACCGGGTTGAATATTATCTGCGCCACGGGCATGTACTACGAGGCCGAGGGCATGCCGGCCTATCTCAAGTTCCGCAGCCAGGTAATGGATATCACGGCTGAACTGCACGAATCTTTCATGCATGAACTTACGGTGGGCATAGGCAAAACTGGTGTAAAAGCCGGTGTAATCAAGGTGGCAACGAGCCATGGCTGCATCACTCCTTACGAGGAAAAGGTACTCAAGGCGGCTGCCAAATCCCAAAAAGAGACCGGGGTGCCGATATTGACGCATACGCAACAGGGCACTATGGGGTCCGAGCAGGCATCGCTGCTGACGGGCGAAGGTGTGGACCCGAAAAAGGTAGTAATCGGGCACATGTGCGGCAACGCCAGCCTGGACTACCAGATGTCGGTGATCGATAAGGGCGTCTACGTCGGCTTCGACCGGTGGGGTATCGATTTACTCTTTCCCGATAACCTGCGCAGGGCTACGGTGCTTGACTTGCTCAGGCTGGGGTTCGCCGACAGAATTCTGCTCTCTCAGGACTGCAACGCACGTGTCCTGGGGCGGAAATTGGTCATGCCTGATTCCATACAGGCACTCCTCGCCAACTGGTCTTATACCCATATATTCAAGAACATCATCCCGCAGCTTAAACAGGCTGGAGTGACCGATGCACAGGTAGGCCAGATGCTGGTGGAGAACCCAAAGAGGATCTTCGGCGGGTAATTATTATTGGTTGCGCGAGTGTGGGGCGATTACACGACCCTATCTAAGTTTAACTAATCCGTTAAAAATTAACTCCGGCTGGGCAGTATAACGGTAGCCGTGCCCGGAGTCGTCACCTCGCCCTTGCCGTTTTCAATCCAGATATCGCAGTCCACGTAATGCTGACCGCCCTCGTCGTATTTTTTGGTCACCTTCCCCTTGCAGTGCCAGGTATCACCCTCCTCGGGTGTAAACGGTGTCGCCATTTTGCGCGGCCAGTCCATCGCCCGGTAGCTACAGGAGAACTTCTTAAGCGTACCCTGCTCGCCCATCCAGTCGGTCATTAGCTGGACCAGCCACTGGCGTTTTAAGGCACCGTGGACAATCGGGCTGCCCACTCCCTGAGAAGCCGCAAAGGCGGCATCGTAGTGAAGCGGGTTGAAGTCTCCCGAAGCGCCAGCCCATTTAACCAGCATCAGGGTGGTAGCTACTTTAGGTAACGGCGTTACCTCATCGTTGACATTAACATCTTCCCAGAATTTCTGCTTTACCATCTATTTCCTCCTGAAAGTGATGGGGATTTAGCGATAAATCGCAGTGGCACGCGCCATAGCTGCCAGCTCGTTACTCTGATTATGATAAGCCGTCTCGATAATCATGAAAGCCATCTTGCCTGTTTTGCCTTCCCGCTCACGGATGTCTTTAATGAAGGATTTGGCTGTCAGAACGTCACCGGCGCGTACCGATCGGAAAAATTCGTACTCTATGCCGCCGTCGACGACACGCCAGAAGCCGGCTTTCGCCAATGCCGCCCTCAGATTTTCTGCCACCTCAGGAGGGTCGACTATTTCTGCGGGTGTTTGTAACGTCATACCTCTGGGCAGCTCTATCGGCCATCCGAAGAAACCAGGCGGCGCAATGATGGAACCGTGACTCGATTTCTCGGCGAATTTTTCGTCCCAGTAAAATGGATTCGGGTCATCCACGGCATCGGCAAATCTCTTAATAGACCCCTTCTCCACCTCGCAGGCCACAGTGCCGATGCTTCTCCCGATGAATTTAGTTACCTCGTCAGGCAGCATGTTACACCTCCCTTTTGGAAACTGGAAACCGCAGTAATTTTATGTTTGTAGCTGTCTATTGTCAAAGGTTTTATTAATTTTCCAGGCTCATATACTTGGTGCAAATGTATATTGCGACAGAATATTATGGTGCACCGCCTATTTATCCCATCCATTGTCATTAACGGGACCGGTTTCGACAATTTTTAAACAGAAAGCCTTCAGACCTATTGACAAGGTGTTCGCTTTATGATATTCTCGATAAACCGCTTGGTCTAGACCAAGCGTTCACTCTATAATATTAATTTATTATTAACATGCCCACTTCTATAAGAACCTATAGCCGAGATAAAGACTTGGTTAATTTGCGCAGAGAGCAAATTGCTCGATCTGCAGCCCTTCTTTTTGTTAAGAAAGGATATGATAAAGCAAGTATCCGCGAAATAGCCAAAGTCTGCCATATGAGCATTGGCACTCTGTACCACTATGTCGGAACAAAAGAGGACATTCTCAGCCTCGTTTTTGATTATGTTATGGCTCGTGAGGCACAGTTTACCGCGATTATTTCCAGCTATGACATTCTTCCCCCGACTGAAGCTCTCCAAAAAGCCATAGAAAATTACTATCGGGGTATCGACGACATTCAAGACATGGTTCTCCTTGCATATCAAGAATCAAAGAACTTGCAGCAAAAGGTTCGGGAGCGAACTTTTGAACAAGAGATCAATATTATCAAGGTGTTTGAGGAAATATTAGCTAGGGGGTGCGAGACTGGGGAGTTTAAGGTGAGTGATATTACTCTGGCTGCGAATAACATAAGGGTTATCGGCGATACTTGGGCCTTTAACCGCTGGTTATTGGCAAAACGCTATACCATAGAAGAGTACATAAGAGAACAGACCAATCTTATTCTGGATGGAATACGTTCTCACAGCCGATAGCGTAAACGAAGAAGACTCAGAGGGCATAGGCCGTTTACAAATCCGCTCCAAAACTAGCAGAAGTGGAGGAAGGAGTTAAAATGAACTTTGAGACGAGCGATAAAAATGTGCTTGGTCAGCTGCTAGATGAAAAGGCCGAAAGAAGCAAGGATAAGCCCTTTCTATATTTTGAAGATGAGGAAATAACCTGCAAAGAAATACGTGAGAGAGTAAATAAGGTTGCAAACGGTTTTGTCCGAATGGGCATTAAGAAAGATGATAAAGTTGCAATCATAATGGAGAATTGCCCAGAGTACGTCTATACATGGTTTGCTCTCTCGAAGATTGGTGCTATTGAGGTCCCAATTAACACCTTCCATAAAGGCAACATGCTTGAATATCTAATCAACTATTCAGATGCAGAGACTCTGGTGATAAGTGACAGTGTGATCCCTCAGGTTAAAGCAATAGAAGATAGTCTAGAAAATCTTAAGAAAGTGATAGTTCATGGATCTACCCAGGAAGGGGAAACTCTGCGCTTCGCTACAGAATCATACCTAACTTTGCTTAATAATCCTTCGTCTTTCCCTCAAATGGATGTTCGTCACGACGATTTGATGGCAATTATGTTTACATCCGGGACGACAGGGCCTTCTAAAGGGGTTATGATAACACACAATCAAGCCATCTTTGTTGCAAGCCAGTACGTTGATTTTCTTCAGTTAAGAGGTGATGACCTCTTCTATCATTATATACCCTTATTCCATGAGGCCGGGCAGTTCGCCGGAGTGATAGCACCGCTGCTTGCCGATAGTGCTTTAGTATTGAAGAAGGGATTCAGTGCAACTGGCTTTTGGGATGACATTAGGAAATATGGTTGCACTATTTCAGGTATGTTCGAGGCGGTTCTGAATATACTTTATAAGGCGTCCGAAGGGGACGATGACGCCAACAACCCTTTGAGAGTATGTGCGACTGCACATATCCCTCCTAATATTCATGAGCCATTTGAAAAGAGGTTCGGAGTGAAGTTGGTCAATGTCTATGGGATGACCGAAGGTGATTGTACCGTGAGCGCAACATATGATGATATCAAGGTCGGCTCTTTCGGCAAGCCAAGAGGATCTTTTGACGCAAGGATATTCGGTCCAGATGACAAGGAACTTCCGTCAAATAAGGTGGGTGAGCTTGTTTTACGCCCTCTTCAGCCGCACATCATGTTTGAAGGGTACTACAAGATGCCCGAAAAAACTTTGGAAACATTCAGAAACCTATGGTGGCATACCGGCGACCTGGCATATAAGGATGATGAGGGATATTTCTACTTTGTCGGTAGAGAAAAGGATATGATCAGAAGAGGAGGAGAAAACATCTCTGCGCTCGAGGTTGAAGGGGTGATTATATCACACCCAGATGTAAAGGAATGTGCAGCTGTAGCAGTGGAATCGGACATTTGGGGCGAGGAAGTCAAGATAGTTGTGATACCGAAAGAAGCGAGGCAAATTAAACCTGAGGAGCTTGTGGCTTATTGTGATGAAAGAATGGCTTACTTTATGGTTCCAAGATATATTGAATTTATTGAAGACTTTCCTAGAACAGGGGCCAGCCAAAGACCTATAAAAGGTTTGCTTAAAAATATCACACCAACGACATGGGATAGAGTACGAGCGGGGGTTAAAATTAAAAGAGAAAGGGAGAAGGGAAAGAAAAAGTGAGTCAGTGATATGACTGAATGCTCCTGGGAAAGAAATGTTCAGATATGGGTAGCGCGTTCCAGAATAACACATACTGAAAAAAGTTACTTTTTGTCAGGGCTATAGGGCTGGCAACACAGAAATATGTTCATCTAAGGAGGGTGAAATGAAGGCACTTGTATTAGGTGGCTGTGGAGTTATGGGCTCGTCAGTTGCTCGAGATCTTATTAAAAGCGATGACATTACCAAAGTTATTTTAGCCGACAAGAGGATAGACATGACTAAAATGCCCAACTCTGTCCGAAATAGCAAGAAGGTGTCGGCACAAACTATAGACGTCTCTGACTTCCAGGCCTTAGTCAAATTGATAAAGGGGAGCGACGTTGTAGTCAACTGTGTCGGACCATTCTACAAATATGCTATCTCGATCATGAAGGCTGCCGTAGAAGCAGGTGTCAACTATCTTGATATCATGGATGATTACGACACCACTATAGCTGCTTTTAAAGAGATGGATAAGCCAGCTAAGAACGCAGGATTATCTCTCTGTATTGGCTTTGGCAGTAGTCCTGGCTTTGGTAACATAATTGTGAAATACGCTGCCGATAAGCTCGATGAGGTCGATGAGGTTCGCATATTGTGGCTAGGTGCGATGAACGATCCATCGGGCATAGGTGCGATGGCGCATGCTTTCCATTGTCTCAAAGGAGAGCATCCACAATACCTAGATGGCAAACTGGTAAATGTCGCTGGATTCGATGGCGAAGAAGAATTCGACTTCGGAGAGCCATATGGTAAGTGTCCTGTTTATTACTTCGGACATCCAGAGCCAATAACCATTCCCAGATATATCAAGGGGGTAAAGACAGTGGTTAATAAAGGAGGCTTCCTTCCCATATGGTTCAACCAACTGATCAAAGACTTAATCGCACGTGGTTTCACTGAAAGCGAACCCATACTGGTAGACGATGCTTCTATAAGACCTATAGATTTTGTGACTGCGTTAATAGGAAAATCACCGATTCTAAGAAAGCAGGTGGAAAAATATACAACCGCACCGTTTAGTGCTGTTATAAAGGGCAAGGAAAGAAACCAGGCTGTAACTTATACTTATAGCTCCGGTGGTGGAGCAATGGCCGCTGGGACTGCAATTCCGGCCTCGATATGTGCACAGATGCTAGTCCGCGGAGATATTAAAGTAAAAGGTGTAGTGGCTCCGGAAGGTTGTATTGACCCTAAGGCTTTCTTTGGAGAGTTTGCTAGGAGGGGATTCCGTCTCAGTGAGACAAAGACAGTGACAGAGGAGATTAAATTCTGATTAATGGGTATTTAGAAAGTAGATATGGATAGGAGCAGATTTTTAAGGGGAATCCATGAAGCTGGCAAGAGTAAAATAGATTTCAGTGAGAGTTAATATAAGAGGAACGTTAGGTCTAGACTCAGATCTGTAACAAAACTAAACAGTCCAAACAAGAAAAGGTGGGGAGAATCAAGAGTACAAATTTAAAGCATATAGGCATTGAGGGCTCTACTGAAAGAAGAAAATTGATCTAGTCACGTATGCAAGAACTAAAAGGGCAAGCGGGGCAGAAATATATTTAGCCAAGGAGAGTGAAATGAAGGCACTTGTATTAGGTGGCTGTGGAGTTATGGGCTCATCGGTCGCCAGGGATCTTATCAAGAGCGATGTCGTTAGACAAGTCATCCTTGGTGACAAGAAGATAGACATGGCTAAGGTGCATGAATCTGTCCGAAACTCCAAGAAAATATCTACACAAACACTCGATGTCACTAATTTTGAAGCATTAGTTAAGGCGATAAGAGGAAACGATGTCGTTATCAATACAGTTGGACCATTCTATAAGTTCAGCACTCAAATCATTAAGGCCGCAATAAGGGCAGGTACAAATTACATTGATATTTGTGATGACTATGATGCAACTAAAGACGCTCTCGCCCTTAATGAATCAGCGATAGAAGCGGGGATCTCTATTTGCATCGGTTTTGGTGCTGGTCCCGGCGTTAGTAATTTGTTAGCCAAGTATGCTGCTGATAAATTAGACGCAGTAGATGAGATTAAGTTTTTTTGGGCGGCCGGACTTAATGATCCCGTTGGTTTTAGTGCGTTACTCCACGGAATGCACATGTTTACTGGATTAGTGCCCCAATACCTAGATGGCAAGCTAGTAAATGTGCCTGCTGGGTCTGGTGGCGAAGAGGTTGAGTTTGTGGAGCCAACTGGTAAAGCTGAAGTCTATTATGTTGGGCACCCAGAGCCAATAACCTTACCACGCTACATAAAGGGAGTAAAAACTGTTATTAACAAAGGCGGTGTGCTACCAACGTGGGCAAGCAAAATGATCATGGAATGGGTTGATCGAGGATTCCTTGACCCAGAGCCACTCAAGATAGGCGACGTGCCAGTATCACCTCAGGATTTTATGGTGATTATTCTAAAGTCCGCGCCCAAATTTAGGAAGCAAGTGGAACACTATACAGACGCGCCAAGCATTATCCTCGTTAAGGGTAAAAAAGGGGATAAAAGCATAACCTACAGTTATAGTTCTGGCGGCCGTCAGGCTGCAGGTACGGGCATTGCATGCTCAATAGCCTCACAAATGCTTTATCGAGGGGATGTAAAGATAAAAGGTGTGGTGGCACCGGAAGGTGCTTTGGATCCCAAGGCTTATTTTGCCGAGTTCGCCAAGAGAGGTATGAGAGTTTTCGAGGAAAAGACAGTGGTTGAGGAGGTTAAGTTCTAATTAGAGAGCCCCAGATGCGGGGAATCTTGAAAATCGATAAAGATAAAGATCAAGAAGGCTATCTATAAACAGAGTAAGGGTTCATGATTTCTAAGTGATTGCTACAAATGAAGAGGAGGAGAAACATATGGTGGAGTGAAAACATAGACCGTTCACTAACTTAATACAAAGAAGGGGGTAAAGTAAGTATGAAAGAAACTAAAAAACGAACGCGGAAAGTAGCTACGCGAATAGAGCCTTATTTAATGGCACTGCTTGCGCGGAGATTCGAAGTCATCAACAAAGAAATGACCAATACTCTTTTACGTACAGCACGATCTGCTGTTTTAAATATAGCCAGGGATTTTTCCTGTGCCATAACCGACAAAGACGCCCGGCTTGTTAGCGTAGCGGAAGGCCTTCCCGTCCATACCGGGACCTCTCACATGATTGCAGAGCCAGTATTGGAGCTGCACAAGCATGAACTGAAGCCAGGTGACTGCTACTTTAATAACAGTGCCTACTACGGCGGGACTCACCTAGCCGATTTCACTCTTGCTGTACCGGTCTTTTACAAGAATAAACTAACTTTTATCACCGTGAATAGGGCGCACCAGGCAGATTGTGGACATCCCGTACCGACCACTTATAGTTATTTTGCCAAAGATGTATATGAAGAGGGGCCTCACCTCCCTTGTGTAAAGATACAGCAAGACTATAAGGACGTAGAAGATATTATTCGGATCCTAAAGACGAATATTCGTGCATCCGATGTATGGTACGGTGATTATCTAGCCCAACTTGGTGCTGTTAGGATTGGAGAGAGAAGAATAATAGAGCTCTGTGAAAAATATGGCCTTGATATCATAATGGCATTTTCCGATGAGTGGCAAGAGTATGGCAAGCGCAGGATGATTGAGGCGATTAGAAAGCTGCCTAAAATAACCGCCGCCGGCGAAGACTGGCACGACCCTATTCCCTTAGTAGCGAACGAAGGTTTTCCAATAAGGGCAAAGGTTAGCGTGGATCCCGATGAAGGCTATATAACCATTGACCTAATAGATAACATCGACAACCTTCCTGGTGGTGTCAATCTGAGTGAGGCAACAGTTACTGCTGGTGCGCTGTCAGGAGTATATTATGTACTCGACCCCACCCTACCGCATAACGAGGGTGCCAATAGTAGGGTAAAAATCCTAACCCGCGAAGGTGCCTGCATAGGCAGGCCTAAATTTCCCGCTGGGACAGGCGTGGCAACAACCGATGCATATGATCGGCTTGTACTCCTCATTGCTAGACTACTTACTGAAGCACTGGGATATCCCTACGGAACAGCCCAAGGTGCCACCGGCATGAATGGGGCTCCTGTTGTTTCTGGAACGGACTTCCGCCGGGGTAATAAACTCTATGTTAACCAAATGATCCCACAACTGATTATGGGTGGAGGGGGTCATTATGGGGCAGATGGATGGGTGACCTATGCACTACCAGGGGTGTCAGGGATGATGACATCTGGTTCCATTGAGATCCTCGAGCAACTCTACCCTATTAAATATGATATGTGCCAAGTTGCGACTGACTCATTTGGCGCTGGTCAGTGGGACGGTGGGCCATCTATGGAATTGGCCCTAGGGCCCAGGAAAGACCCGGCAATTGTTGTGGGCGTCAGTGATACCAACAAGTTCCCAGTGAAGGGCGTTCTAGGTGGCCAAGATGCTCCGCTATCTCGGAATCAAAAATATAGCATCGAGAAACCGGCAGAAAAGACTGATGTAACTCCCACTGGGGTTGAGATGCTACAACCTAACGAGAGGATATATTATTGGAAGAGCGGTGGTGCTGGCTATGGCGACCCATTGGAACGTGATCCTGAGTATGTAAGACACAGGGCTAGAGAAGAATGGATAAGTTTAGAGAAGGCGAGGGATGTATACGGAGTAGTGCTCGACACCAAACCTGAGAAATATGCCGTAGACTATGAGGAGACAAGAAAGGTTCGCGAACAGTTAAGAAAGGAAAGGGGGAAGAAAAAATGACTTATCGGGCTAGCATTGACGTAGGTGGAACTTTTACTGACCTAGTTTTTACTGATGAAAATGGGGAGCTGGCGGTGTTTAAAGCGTCAACAACGCCACGGGAAACCTGGAAAGGAATGCTTGATGCTCTGGAGTTAGCTGGCAAATATTACCAAATGCCGCTGAGTAAACTTTTAGCAGAGACCGCCGCAATTACTTACAGTGGAACAACTGGTACTAACGCAATTATTACAGGTACGGGAGCTAAAGTTGGTCTTATATGTACTAGAGGTTTTAGAGACATACTCCTTGCGAGGGAAGCGCCAAGGAAGGAGTCTGCTTACGATTGGCCGCCGTTTCCCGAGCCCTACGTTCCCCGATATTTGACCTTGCCAGTAACTGAGAGAATAAATGCTGAAGGCGGTATAGACGTACCTCTTAAAGAGGACGAAGTCCGCCATGGGGTACGCCAATTTAAGGAATGGAAAGTAGAGGCAATAGCGGTATCGCTTTTATGGTCTATTACCAATCCTATACACGAGGAGAGGATCGGAGAGATCATCAAAGAAGAACTGCCCGGAATACCCTACGTTTTATCGCATGAATTGAATTCGATCATCCGCGAATATAGGCGAATGATCTCAGCTGCTATTGATGCTTCGTTGCACCCCATATTAGTGAAAGATATTGATCAGCTCGGCAGGCAGTTGAAGGAAAAGGGGTTTAAAGGAAATCTGCTGGTAGGTACTGCAAGCGGTGGCGTACTAACACCGGAGGAGGCTTGTAGCCGGCCCATCTATACCATTGGATCGGGTCCAGCGTTAGGTCCTGTTGCAGCTAAATACTTCGCCCTAAAAGAAGGAGATAACAATGACGTAATCGTGCTCGATATGGGAGGAACTAGCTTTGATGTCAGTATAGTGACAAAGGGCACTATTGTTGTGACAAGGGAGACAATGGTAAAGGATGAAGTATTACCCATAAGTAGGGTAGACGCGAGAAGTGTCGGAAGCGGAGGTGGTAGCATAGCCTGGATCGATCCAGGAAAGCTCGTGCATGTCGGTCCACAAAGCAGTGGGGCCGAGCCCGGTCCGGCCTGCTACATGAGGGGTGGCAAAGAAGCAACAGTAAGTGATGCCAACCTCGTCCTTGGTTATCTTGACCCTGATTATTTTCTTGGTGGTAGAATGAAATTAAGTCCTCAGTTGGCACAGGAGGTCATTCAGGGCAAGGTTGCTAAGCCACTTAGCTTGGAAGTGCCCGAAGCAGCCTTCACAATTTTTAGCACAGTGACCCACTCTATGATCGCTGCGATACGTGATATAACTATATGGCAAGGCATTGATCCTCGGGAGTATCTTATAGTTAGCGGAGGTGGGGCCACTGGCATGCACATCGTGCCCATGGCCCAGGAGCTCGGTGTGAAGCAGGTCCTAATACCTAAAGTTGCGGGGACACTCAGTGCTCTCGGGGGCCTGGTAGCTGATATAACTACCGAATATAGTGCCAGCTATTTCACGAGCAGCGATCAGTTCGATTATGAGGCGGCTAACAGTGTATTGGAGTCTCTCCAAAAAAAAGGTGAGGCATTTTTAGCGATGTCTAAAGGGTCTTCCCGAGAAGGTAGTCTCGAATATTTTGTGGAGGCGAGATATCCGTACGAAGTATGGGAGCTCTCCATCCCGCTTAGAAGCAATCGAATTAAAGGAGAAAAGGAGCTGGCAAAGCTAATCGAAGACTTCCATAATACACACGAAAGGATTTTCGCTGTCAAAGAACCTGGGCAATCTATCGAGTGCATAATCTGGAGAGTAGTAGCAACGGCTAAGATAGCACAGATAAAAGCAAAGGAAATGGCAGCTGGTGGCAAAGATCCATCAGCCGCAATGATTGGCAAGAGAGATGCCTATTTCAAAGACATAGGAGGCTTTGTGAAAACGCCCGTTTATAGAGGTGACAAGCTAACGAATGGGAATAAGATTGCTGCGCCAGCAATAATTGAGGAGCCTACAACAACGATAGTTCTGTTCCCCGGCTCTAAAGCGACCATTACTAGATTCGGCAACTATCTCATTGATGTAGGTTAATAGGTAAGAGAAGACAATCTCTGAACTATAGAGCAACACGTTGATGCTGCAAGTTAGCAATTTAACCAAACACTTTGGTGGCTTAGCTGCTGTGAACGATCTTTCTTTCGGGGTAGAGAAGGGAGAAATCGTGGGGTTAGTAGGCCCTAATGGGGCTGGCAAAACTACTGTTTTAAACCTGATTACCGGTTTCTATGAGCCTTCCAAGGGAAATGTAACATTTGAGGGGCGTGACATAACTGGCAAAAAGCCAAGCGCGATAGCTGCTCTAGGATTAACGCGAAGTTTTCAGTCAAGCGTTCTATTTGATCATCAGACCTGCCTCGAAAATATGCTTATAGCACATCATTTGCAACGAAAGGCCAACTCTTTCGCCAGAGTATTTGGTACCCGATCCAGCCGAGAAGAGGAGAGGAAAATACGAGGCTTTGCCGAGGAAATCTTGGAGCGCGTGCGCTTAGTTCAAGTGAACGATCAGCTTGCTGGAAGCTTGCCCTTAGGGTCAAAGCGAGTCTTGGGAATGGCCGTTGTCTTAGCCACTAATCCCAAAATGGTTCTATTGGATGAACCAGTAGCTGGCATGGGGCACGCGGAAATCCAAGTTATGAAAAATTTGATTGAGCAGTTAAAGGACGGGGGCCTAACATTTATATTGGTAGAGCATAATATGAGATTGGTTATGGACATATGCGACAGGATTGTAGTGCTCAATTTCGGCGTAAAACTTGCTGAAGGCACGCCTCGGGAGATAACCAGCAACCGACTTGTAATCGATGCTTACACAGGAGGTACAGAGAACAGGGGACATGCTACTTGAACTAAAAGGCATAGTAGCACACTATGGTGGCGCTGAAGTTGTCAAAGGCGTTTCTCTGGAGCTTGAGGAAGGAAAACTGATCGGCCTAGTCGGGCCGAACGGAGCAGGTAAGACAACAATTTTGAGAACTATATCCGGGCTAAAAAAGCCCAGCTCAGGACAGATTCTGCTCCAGGGGGAAAGAATAGACGGGGCATTGCCTGAAAGTATTGTAGCGAAAGGTGTTAGTCAAGTACCCGAAGGTAGAAGAGTCTTCCCTTACATGACGGTGTATGAGAATTTGAGGATGGGCGGATATCTGCAACAGAACAAAAAGCGCTTTGAAGAGAACCTTTGTTACGTGTATGAGTTGTTTCCAATACTCAAGATAAAAAACAGACAAATGGCAGGAACCCTAAGCGGTGGCGAGCAACAAATGTTGGCTATAGGGCGCGCTTTGATGAGCAATCCAAGGATAGTTTTGATGGATGAGCCAACAATAGGATTAGCTCCATATCTAGTAGAAGCGCTTGCTGAAGCCATTGTTGGGCTGCGGCACAAGGGCATCAGTGTAATACTAGCAGAACAAAATGTAAAAGTTGCCCTTGACGTTGTTACATGGTGCTACGTGATGGAGTTGGGTGTGATTGTTCTGCAGGGGCCACCTCAGGATCTCACTCATGATGAACGCATACTGACAGCCTATCTCGGAGGATAGGGTCGCTTTTGGTGAAGAATTACGAGAGAGAAAGGAAATACCTAATATGAAAGGAGGGAGAAGGGGATGAAATTTCAGAACTCTAGGTGACTAGAAGGTTGACTTCTTAGATGACTACGGAGTGCTACAAAGAAATAACACGCACAAGGAGAAAAATGAAAAAAAATTTTGCAATATGGTTAACGATTGTACTAGTTGTCACTTTGTCTATTGTGGCTTGTGCCCCAGCAGCACAGGAAGTATCTTCTAAGACTCTGAAATGGGGGGTATGCTTACCTCTTACTGGTGTTAATGCGGGTTACGGAGTGCCCACGCTCGCTGCAATACAAGTCGAGGTAGCTAAGATCAATAGCGAAGGCGGTGTCAAGATAGGAGGAGTCAATTACCAAATTGAGGTTATTGCTGAAGACAACGGGTTTACTTCTGACGGAGCCAAAACCGCGGGTGAAAAATTAGTTTTTCGTGATAAGGTCAAGTTTATTTGGGGTGGTACAGAATCCAACGATACTTTGGGACTGCAACTGGTTACCGTGCCGAACAAAGTGATGACCTTTAACACAGCATGGGCAGATACTGTACTAAGGGACCCGGCGACAAAGCAGGCCATTCCTTATTCTTTTAAAGTACTACAAGCTCCTCACGAGACGCTCCGGGGAGTATGGGGTTCTATACAGAAAGCCTATCCTGAGATTCACAGGGTTGCTTTGTTTACACCTAATACACTAAGTGGCCATTATGGTCAAGAACTAAGCGCGAAATTGGCACCGTATCTCGGCTACGAGGTAGTCTATAACGACTATTTTGAGTTCGGCACACCCGATTTCACTTCCTACCTAAGCAAGATACTTGCGACAAATCCCGATATTATCCACGGTTCGGCCACTGGTTTGGCGGACTGGGGCTCAATCATCAAACAGTCCCGGGAGATGGGTTACCAGGGATATTTTATGTACGAACTAGCTCTCGGCGGGGATTTGCTTTTCAGCGTAGCGACTAAAGAGGCTGCAGAAGGCTTCATTGGGCTTGATTTTCCTTGGCATGGCCCCAACACAGTGCCAGAGTTAAAGGATTTCCGTGATAAATACGTAGCCGCAGCTGGATTTTGGTTTCCTGAGTTATGCAATCTGCCCATAGCCGCAGAGTGCCTTGTTCAGGCGATACAGACCGCTGGCAGTATAGACGATACTGACAAAATCACACAAATCCTTGAGACTTCGACCTTTAACGTTATGGGCCAAAGTGTTCAGTTTGCAGGAAAAGAATATTATGGGGCAAACCGTGTTCTGGCTGTACCCTTGACGGTAGCTGTGATAAAAGGGGGTGAACTTGTCCCTATAGGAGCCATCTCCGTGGCGGAGCAAGTCTCTCCTTGGCCGCCAGGCCTTGACTAGGTTGACATTCATTGGTTTCAGTTTTTCGGCAATGGGTCATCCTTGCTCTTAATGTACCGTTGTGTGTAGGTCTGTCAGAAGAACTGAATGGTGTCGTTAAGTTGTTCGCAAGCGATGACTTCGACTTCGTGGTTTCATTCCACGTGTTGAGGGCAGGGTGAGAATTATGTACATATAAAGAGATATTACGTATCAAGTTCCAGCTAAATGATGCGCAGGGATGCATAAGCTGAATCTCAACAGCGCTGTGGTTTTCAATCACTAATGCTGCAAAGTGTTGAGTATCGCTATTGTCCTCCTCAAAACAGCTATGAACGTATAGTCCAAGAATCGCAATTAATATAAAGGGGTAATACAGCGCCATGGTAACTTCGTTAGCCCAGGTCTTCATTAACGCATTAGAACTAGGTTTGATTTATGCTTTAGTGGCTTTGGGTTTTTCTCTAATTTATGGTGTGGGGAGAGTAATATTCTGTACTCACGGTGCAGTGTACATGGTTGGCGCAATGTCCTCTTATTTCTTGACCACGAAACTGGGCTTACCGTTCCCTTTAGTGCTAATTTCAGTCGGTCTAGGTACAGGTGTCTTTGGCTTATTAATTGAGAGGTTCTTGTTTCGCCGGCTCCGCGGCAATGACTTCGCTATTTTTGTAGTATCACTAGCGCTAGCTATGATTATCCTCAACTTGTTCTCAGAAATATTCGGGACTGAACCCGTTCGAGCTAACGAGCTGTTTTCTGGGTACATAACTCCAATGGGTGTGAACCTTTCACTAGACAAGATGATAGTAGCACTAATCTCTGTTGGTTTGATACTGGGTTTACACGTCTTCTTTCAGCGAGTAAAGGTTGGGCAGTCCATGCGTGCCGTAGCGCAGGACCCCGAGGCGGCAGCTTTACAGGGAATTAGCATCAACAAGACCGTTTCACTAACCTTTTTCCTTTCCCTTTCCGTGGCAGGGGTGGCCGGAGTACTTGTGGCGCCTGTATTTATCATTAATACGGGGATGGGTACTTCTGCTCTCATGAACACTTTTGTGGTTGTAATCTTAGGTGGCATAGGAAGTTTTCCCGGCGCTATCGCTGGAGGTCTCTTTTTGGGTATTTTACACGTCGTTGGAGGCCTTTTCATAGGAAAGTTTACCTTTCTCCTTAGTTTTATGGCTGTTATCATTTTCTTAGTAGTAAGACCACAAGGATTCTTTGGCCATGAGTAAATATGGTTTAATGAAACGTATCTCTGTTTTGACCCTGACGATCGTCTTGCTAGTCTTGCCAGTAGTGGTGCGTAATGACCAGTTCCTAGTACACGTTCTCATCATGGCGGGCGTTTACTGCATACTTGCTGTGAGTTTGCGTTTTGTATACTTGGCGAACATATGGCTTGTTGGTCCGGCTGCGTTTTACGCTATAGGAGCTTACGGCGTAACTTTGCTGATGCGTGCAATAGGGCTGTCATACTGGATTTGCCTTCCCTTGGTCGGCGTTGCAGTGGCAATTATTGCTTGGGGATTTGGGTACGTGACTATAAGAGTACGAGGCCTGTATTTCGCCATATTAAGTATAGCGTTTATCGAAGTTGTCAGATTGACATTTGTAAACACACTGGGTAACCAAATGCTATTAATGGTTCCTGCTCCTAATCCCATAACAATTCCACATTTGTTTACAATAGATTTCGCCAGCAAGATGGACTACTACTACTTCATGTTGGCTTTGTTTGCGATAACCCTATTTATTCTATTCAGAGTGGAAAGGTCACCAGTCGGTGCAAACTTCAAGGCTATTACAGAGAGCGAATTATTAGCCGAAAGCCTTGGCATAAAAGTCGTACGACATAAAGTCTTAGCACTCTGTATAGCAGCTTTTTTTATTGGCATAGCAGGTGGTTTTTTCGCTCCCTATAACCAAACTATAAGCCCGGAGTCTTTCACAATTGGGGCTTCAATGTTGGTCTTGATTCTGATGGTCGTTGGAGGGACAGGTTCCATTTGGGGGCCAGTGATCGGTGCTACTGTTCTAACAATTTTACCAGAGTATCTCCCTGTTAGCCCTATTGTCGAGAATTCAATTTATGCGGTGTTTGTAATCCTTATTCTTTATTTTCTGCCAGGCGGTCTTGTAAGTCTCCCTAATGTTATTACAGGACAGGCTTGGTGGCAAAAAACCAAGGAGGCAAGAAACAACATGCTAGCTCGTATACGTAGGGGACTCTGATAGTCACTAAGATCTGTCATATTAGAGCGCCTTGTGGGTTCCTTAGTGAATTTGCAGGCAGCTTATAAGTGGAATCAAGTTTTATGAAGTCAAGGAAATCAACAAGATTAAGGAGGTTAGTAGTATGAAGAAGATTATAGTACTGGGTGGGGCGGGTTTTATGGGGTCTGAAATAGTATACCAATTAGTCCAACGCAGCGATGCCAAGATAATTATTGCTGATGCTAATCTAAGTAAGTTACAGCAGATTGGTCAGACTAAGCACGAAGCTAGAAAGATAGCTCTCAATGAGCTGAAAGAGAGGGTGGATACACTGGCTATAGATGTCGAGGACTTCGATAGCTTGGTTCATTTGATTAAAAACGCAGATCTGGTAGTCAGTGCTATTGGGCCATTCTACAAGTATGCCAGTAAAGTAACTAAGGCTAGCATCGCGGCTGGAGTAAACTTCATAGACATAAACGACGACTATGATGCAACCAAAGAGGTGCTTTCTCTCAATGAGGAGGCAAAAAAAGTAGGCGTTACTGCGGTAATAGGATGTGGGGGGAGCCCAGGAATGACAAACATACTAGCAAAATATGGTGCCGACAAAATGGAGAAGGTAGATGATATTCGCATATTCTGGGCAGAAAGTGGCATAGACCCAACAGGACCTGCAGCTGTAAATCATTGGTTCCATATCACATCAGGAGACGTTCCCATGTTTATTGAGGGGAATTGGGTTAATGTTAAAGCTTTATCGGGGCCCGAAGTTGTAGAGTTTTCTCCGCCGCTTGGTAAGATTGAAGTGCGTTATACAGGCCATCCCGAACCAGTGACTTTGCCACTCTATATAAAAGGGGTGAAAAACGTAACTATTAAGGGTGCGCTTTTTCCGACTCGTATGATGGAGCTCTATAAAATCTTGACTGAAGTTGGCTTTACAAGTCTAGATAACTTCACAGTGGCAGAGAAATTGTCTGTGCCTCTTAGAGAATTAACGACTAGGATTGTCCGGGCTCTTGGGCATTTCAATCCAGCATACTTCAAAGCCATGTCTGAGGAGGCATCAAAAATATACAAAGACTCTCCGGGAACAACAAGGGTCGAAGTAACCGGCGAAAGGGATGGAGAAAAAGTGCACTATGTTTATGAATGCACGATTGATTCAGTAACTCTTGGTACAGCTATACCCGCGGCAATTGGTGCGCTTATGATTTTGGATGGTAAGGCTAAGGGAACGGGTGTTTTGGCTCCAGAGGGCGCTTTTGACTCTGGTCTATTTATCTCGCTGGCCACTAAGGACGTGCGGGTACACGAGACAGAAACAAGAAAAAGGGCAATATGAACTTTGTTTTGGAAATAGTCATGACAAGCGGGTCAGGCGTGAGCTGGTCCGTGTTTCGAAATTACGCGTTTCTTACAGAAATAAAGAGAAAAGGAGGTCGAAAGGAAAATGGAGTGTTATCCATGGTGGAACGAAACTCAGAAGAAGCTTGCTGAAGAGGTAAAGGCGGTTACAGACGAAGTACTGATTCCGTTGGGTGAGAGATGTGCCTGGAAAAAGGAGTTTCCTTGGGAAGCGATAAAGGAGATGGCTAGAAGGGGGTGGTTTGGGGCGCAAATCCCGGCCGAGTACGGGGGTCGGGCAGAGGAATGGGGAGTCACCGGGGCCTGCATAATACTGGAGGAGACAGGACGGGCTGGTGAAATATCTTCACCCTTAGCATGTACCATGCAAGGTGGTATTCACCAGATTATTCACGATGGAACCGATGAGCAGAAGAAGCGATGGCTCCCAAGGATTGCTAAGGGAGAATTACTCGGTGCTATAACTATGACCGAGCCGTATGCTGGTTCAGACATAGCAGGTATAGAGACCACTGCTGTCAAGGATGGCGATTATTACATCGTCAATGGAAAGAAGAGATTCCAGACCTCGGCTGCAGCAGCAGATATATACATGACCTACGTAAAGACTAGCGATAAAGCCGAGGATATAGCCAAATATTGTCACCTTACTGGTTTGATCATTGAGAAGGGGACACCTGGGTTCACGATCGAAAAGGTCAACGATCTCATGGGGATTGATGGAATATATAATTGCTACCTTAACTTCGACAATTCAGCGGTACCGGTAAAGAACAGAATAGGTGCAGAGGGTTCCGGCTGGCAAGTGATGACAAGTGGTCTGAACGTAGAGAGAACTCTCGACGCGGCTGCACCACTGGGTTCGATGCGAGAGGCGATTCGATACGCCGTGCAGCACTTACAACGGAGAGTCCAATTTGGTCAGCGGACGGGAGACATGGCAACAAATCAGTTTAAGGTTGCCGATATGATCTGGAAGCTGCAACTGTCAAGACTACTGACATATTATACGGCGTACTGCCTTGACCTTGGCAGAGAAGTACCATTGGAAGCAGCAATGGCAAAGATGTACATTACCGATAGCACCTTGCAAACTGCAATTGAAGCTATCCAGTGTATGGGAGGTAATGGAGTTACCCGGTACTATCCTGTCGAGAGGATTATGAGAGATGCAAAGCTAATGCAAATTGCTGCTGGCACAAACGAGGTGGCGAGACTTCTCATTTACAGGCAGGGGTTGAGGAGCCTGATGGCAGATTTGAAGGTTCCAGCCAGAGTTATAGACGATGCGCTTAAGGTGCCAATGCCTTTAGGAAAGGCACCGCCACCAAGGTTATGCTCAAGTGAAGATGATGTCATAAAAGTACTTGGAGAGGAATACCGGATTAATCCAGGGCTGCACATGACAATAGAGGACATCAAAGGGCTGTTGGCTGTGAACGATGAAGACCTTAAAAAACATCTTGTCAGCCTGGAAGAGAAGGGGTTGGTCAGTCTATATCGGGATAGACGTGGCACAATCGCCTTAGCTAGGGCAACCTATAAAGGATTAGCTCAGGCAAATCCCCCAGAGTATTACAAATACATCCCAGAATGGGTTGCTAAGAAGGACGTATTCTAAGTTAATCTCAGTAAAGTATGCCTGGTCAGGTTGAAAATACAGCCTTTTCCTGTAAGTGATATATCCTAAGGAAGTTCGGGAACTCTCCATGCTGCTCAATAATCAATTGATACAGAACGGGAGCGAGCACTGGTTCCGATCGACCACCTAGTGACCTATCGGCAGGCACTGGAGGGAAAACTGGCCGTAATGTTCATTAAGAGTTGAATTGAGTATTATTCACGAGGCGCGACTGCAATTCTAAATCGTACCAATTCTGTTTCAAGGAGATATTAACATGAAAGGTGCACTAGCAGGCGTTACGGTTCTAGATCTCACTCAAGTTCTGAATGGACCTTTTGCGACAACAATGCTTGCCGATCTGGGAGCCGAGGTCATCAAAGTTGAACCTCGTGAAGGAGAAGTGGCAAGAGCCGCCCCTCCCAAGATTGGAAATGAGTCCTACCCATTTATGCAACTTAATCGCAACAAGAAAAGTGTCACCCTGGACCTCAGAAGCAAGCAAGGGAAGGAAATCTTCAACAGACTGGCAAGAAAAGCAGATGTGATAGTTAACAACTTCTCACCGGGAACAATGAGCAAGATGGGGCTCAGCTATCCAAAGTTGAAAAAAATAAATCCTCAAATTATCTATGCATCCAGTTCTGGATTCGGGCAGACTGGGCCCTACTCTTCGAGAAGAGCCTACGATGCAGTGATCCAAGCTGCATCAGGTATAATGAGCCTTACCGGCTATCCAGACAGTCAGCCCACTAAGGTTGGGCCCAGCATTACTGATTTCATGGGTGGCATGATGACCGCTTTGGCTATTGTATCTGCGCTGTATTATCGAAAGGAAACTGGGAAAGGTCAGGAAATAGACATCTCGATGCATGATATTGCATGCAGCGTAACCCTAGAGTTTTGGGCAGATTATCTTACAGGCGTTAAGGTCCCCCGGCGAGTAGGAAATGAGGATCCTAACGTGGCACCAGCCAACGGATATGCTGCTCGGGATGGATACGTGATGATTTTTGCAGGTTTCGATCACGAGTGGGCTAGGCTAGCGAAAATTATGGGAAAAGAAGAGCTAGTCGATGACCCGAGATTCTCAAGTGCAGAAGCTAGAGTGCGGCACCGAAAAGAAGTAGATGCCATAGTGGCGGGATGGGTAGCGAGCAAATCTGTCGAAGAACTACTGAGTGAGCTTAATGATGCAAAGGTGGTCTCTGGGCCAGTTCTTAACCTTGAGCAGGTGCTTGACGACCCTCATGTCGAGTATCGGGGAATTATTTCTGAAATTTACCACTCCGCCGTGGGTAAAGTGAAAGTACTTGGCCCACTGATGAAGTTTTCAAGGTCGCCAGTAGAAATAAGGTCTCCAGCTCCTCTATTGGGGCAGCACAATACGGAGATTCTTAGCGAACTAGGCTATAGTAATCAGGAGATTGCGGAGCTTCGAAAAAGCGAAGTAATCTAAAGCTCTGGCATTCGAATAAACATTTCCTGAGACCTACACCAAAGACTATTTTTTACGTGATGTTCCCTTAAAAGCACGTTGACGTTTTATTAAGCCCTAGATTTGCCCTTACTTTTTTGCCAAGAACCAACGCCTATTAGAATGACCGACAAAGGAAGTCCCACGCCCCAAAGTATCGTGTGAACCTTGTAATATCCCTGAACCCATCCCTGTGCCCTTTCAGGATAGAATGTGGAGCTTCTTTCAGTAGACTTCTGCTCACCCTGTTCATATGTATAAGGTGGCCCAAACACTTGTTTGCTTGCAATAGTATCAACTATAAAAAGACCAACGATAATGACGATACCTAAAATTATTAGCACTGTGCCCCTATTCATTCTTTTGCCTCCCAGTTTATTGTACTGATTGGCTGGGGGGTGTCAAGTATTAGGAGGAAAATAGATGCAAAACACAGAAGATATACCGCAATATTTATGGGGAAGATACAGGGAAAGGGAACGAATGAGACAGCGTTTATCCCCCGAACAATTCCAAGATTGGCTAGTGTACTTTAATGCTTCGATTTCCCGCTTAAGAGAAGAACGATTGATTGCAAGCAAGATTCAATCCGCAATACAGATGCTTCAATCTCTCCTAACCTCTCTAACTCCTTAGATGCTTTTGAATTGTGCTGATTGGCGTGAAAATGCATTTCGCAAGTCATTACAGTAGTCCCCAAATTATAACAGACCTCATATGCGGGGCACTTACGTACATTATTTATGTCTACCATATTTCGCCTCCTATGTGGCAATTATAGCACTAGGTTAAGGAGTGTCAATGCTATTGTATGTATATTTAGTGAGTGATAGAATTGGGGCGTGGGAATCCCTTCGTGGTTGGCAGGGGTCAGGAAAATATTTTGGTGGCCTGTGTTAGTTATTGGTTGCATTTTTAGTGTTGGTGGGGCGTATTTAACTGGTAGGGATTTTGTATTATTTAATTGGCCAGGTTGGTTATGGTTAACCATCGGCGTTTTTGTTTTTGTCATATCAATCACGGGTATTTTATACCAGTTCCAGCGACAATTTGATTTAGTTGCAGCAACAGTACAAAAAGGACAAACAAGTAGTTTTCCGAAGCTACCAAGCTATAGTCAAAAACAAAAACAAGCGGCGACCAAATTTCTTGATGAATCTATAAAGACTGCGGAGAGCTTAAAGTCCTGCATTGAACCACAGTCATTAAAAAATTTGGCACAAATACGGAGTGAAATAACTAAGTTAGAAAATGATACGACGAATGGAGTCTGGAAACTAATACCAGAATATAATTCATTTCTTGCTAGCCCCACTACTGGGCTAAATGACACGAAATATAGCGGTTGGTATAAAGACACGGTATATGAAGCCAAGAAAATAGATGGTTTGTTATTCAAACTTAAGAAGATACGTTTACAGCTTCAATAGTCTTTGACAAATTGCTTGAACGATGTCATAGTTAAACTAAGATGCCAAAGAATAAGAAAACAGATAAAGAGCCTACTAAATTAGAAGAATGTGAACCTGGGGCTACTAAAGATCAGGTATTTCAAGCCTTGCGTATATTAGCCACTACTAAGGTTACACCGAAGCCCGCTCCAAAGAAGAAGTCTTAACCACCTGTTCTAGCATAGTTAAGAACATCGGTTTTTCATCGTTCCTATGACTATATCTGAAGCTGTATTCATCAACGTAACCTTGCAATTGCCTTGCGGTTACATGATGGTATGTACCATCAATACTACGCTTTAATTGAGACCAGAAGCCTTCTACGTTGTTAGTGTGTATATCTCCGGCAGACACGTAGACTTTTTCAGAGTGTGCAACCGTCTTATGGTCGAATCCATTATTATCGAGGTCGTTATAGCTTGGTAAGTCATCTGTATAAATAGTAGCATTTGTGTCAACGTTGGCTTTAACTTCTGGTATTAGGGTTTTAGTTTTAACATCAGGGATAATAATACCTTTAGCTCTACCTTGTCGCTCAACGATGCCTAGCACTACAGTTTTATTCTCAGCACCACGACCACGTTTACCTTTAGCCTTACCACCAATATAGGTTTCGTCAATTTCAACATGACCAACGAATTTAATACCTTCACCCTCTGATAATGCGAGCCTGATTTGCTTCCACATCCGATAACCTGTCTTAACAGTTACGCCAAGAATACGGCTTAAATTGCGAGATGACATGCCACATCTCGTAGCGGACATATAAGAGATAGCCTTAAACCATAACTTGAGGTGGTCGAATTTAGTAGACTGAAAGATAGTACCAGACATAGGATATATATGATTGCCACAAATGTCGCAAGAATAACATGGGCGGTACTGGACTTGAACCGGTGACCTCTGCGATGTCAACGCAGCGCTCTAACCACTGAGCTAACCGCCCATCACTTTGGCATTTTATCAGTGCTTCTAAAGGCAGTCAAGATTGCACCATCTTGAATAAAGAGCTGGTCTCATCTATACTTTCACAAAATAGAAAAAATAAGCATAATTCATAAATTCTGGTTGATTGGAGGGAAATGTAAATGGGTAAAAAGGAAGACGAAGCCAAGGAATACGTCCTTAAAACGACAAAGGAGCAAAAAATTAAGTTTATTCGTCTGTGGTTCACTGATATTCTGGGCTTTCTGAAAAGTTTCACCATCACTGCCTCGCAACTCGAAGAAGCATTGAAAGATGGCATGGGTTTTGACGGCTCTTCTATCCAGGGCTTCGCCCGAATTGACGAGAGCGACATGATTGCCCTACCCGACCCCAACACCTACCAATTGATACCCTGGCGACCCAAAGAGCACGGGGTAGCTAGAATGTTCTGCGATATATACTGGCCCGGTGGACAACCTTTTGACGGCGACCCGCGGTATATATTGAAGAAAAACCTGAAGCGAGCTACTGACCTTGGCTACACCTTCTATGTCGGCCCTGAGCTGGAATATTTCTACTTCAAGAACTCCGAGAGTACAGAATTTTTGGACCTGGGTGGCTATTTTGACCTGACACCCCCGGAGATAGCCTCAGACATACGGAGAGAAACGATTCTCTTCCTCGAAGAAATGGGCATCGATGTCGAGTACAGCCACCATGAAGTTGCGCCGAGCCAGCATGAAATAGACCTCCGATACACCGACGCCTTGACTATGGCCGACAATGTGATGACCTATCGCTTAGTAGTAAAACAGGTAGCCCAACGACAAGGTGTTTATGCTACCTTTATGCCTAAACCGGTAATCGGCTGTAATGGCAGCGGCATGCACGTTCACATGTCCTTGTTCAAAGGCAACAGGAATGCCTTTTTCGATAAGGATGCGCCCTACTACCTGTCGGAAATAGGCAGAAGTTTCACCGCCGGCTTGCTGAAACATGTCCCGGAAATAACTTCAATCTGCAACCAGTGGATAAACTCCTACAAGCGCATAGTCCCGGGCTATGAAGCTCCTTGTTACATCACCTGGGCACGAAGAAACCGGGCTGATTTAATCAGACTCCCTGAATATAAACCGGGAAGAGAAACCGCCACCAGGATAGAACTCAGGTCTCCAGACCCGGCATGTAATCCATATCTCGCCTTTAGCGCTATGCTGGCTGCCGGGCTAGAAGGCATTCAAAAGGGATACAAATTACCACCACCTATAGAGGAGAACGTCTTTGAAATGAGCGAAGAGGAACGCGAAAAGAAGAAGATAAAAACGTTGCCTGGCAGTTTATACGAAGCTATACAGCTTACCGAAAAAAGCCAACTGGTCAGAGAAGCTCTGGGTGACCATGCCTTAAATAGCTTTATCCAGAATAAAAAGGTAGAGTGGGATAGATACCGGACGTACGTAACTGATTACGAACTGAAGAATTACCTACCGATTCTGTAGATACCTTTTAAGGGAAATAACGGAAACATGGTCCACGCTGGCATGATTCCCGAATCGGAAAATAGCTTAACCCTTGCCAATGGTCTTTGTGTTGCTAGTGAGCATAATCTGGACAACACTACCACACTTAGGACAGGTGACCTCAATAGTGACCGGCTGCCTCATTACTCGCTCCACCAAAGCAGTAACCACGGAATCGATGTTGTCCAGCCGCTTGTCTAACATCTCCAGGCGTTTTTTCGTATGCTCCAAGTCCACAGATATGCTTTTCTTTTCAGTCTTTTCAGGCATCCTATCCTCCAGCATGAAAACAAAAGAGGAGAGGTTCTCGGAAATCCTCTCCTCGATATAAAGTCAACTTGCTTGCCATGCCCCTCACAAGCTCTTCTCAGCCACTCCCATAGCGGACAGATAGTCCTTGTCAGCTTTTATCAGGTTGTCTACTTTGCCGCCAACCGTGCCCTCCAGATATTTTCGGAAAGCTTCACGGGCGCCCGGAGAACTCTGGAGTGCTTCCTTGGCCCGCTGCCATTCCTCACTGGTCAATTCACCTATGCGCTCCGGGCTCAAGGGGAATTCTTCCCCCATCACACGCTCAGCTCTATCAAGAACTCGGCTGGTAACTGCCCGCTTCAGGCGGTCAAAAGAGAGGAATTCCTCATTAGCATAAGGCCTTGGTTCCCAACTTTCGTCTTTCATCTCACAACCTCCGGGTGATTGTTTCTTATAATTCCTTTATCGACTATAATATGCCCCCCAAACTGCCATGTCAAGTCCATACGGGTTGCAAACGACACTAACATAAAATGGGACTCTCCATATGACTCGATGCCAGTGGTTTATAAACCTACTCCCGAATCTCATAAACCATCTGCACTGTGACTTGAATTTCGAGCTCTCCGGGGCTGATAGGAGTAGGTGACGGAGCCGCGGCTTCTGCCTTCATCGTGTAGTCTCTAACTGCTATCGGTACATAAGGAGTGCTTTCAGACATATAAATCAGCTTTCCCAGCTTAACGTCCGCTGAGCTTGCCATCTGTTTCGCCTTGGCTATGGCATCCTCTACTGCCTTGGCTCTGGCCTCATTATAATAAGGCGTTGGGTTATCGATGGTAAAACCTATATTATCAATCCGGGTTAAATTACCGCCAGCTTCAGCTACAGCATCAATGACAGGGCCAGCTTTATCTATCTGCCTTATCTTGGCAATTACCACATTTGTCACTCGATAGCCGGTGATTATCTCCCTCTGCTCATCCTCAATCCATTTACGCACCGGATAGATGCTGAATCTCTGCGTTTGAATATCCTTATCAGCCACACCGTTAGCCTTAAGTGCTTTCATAACCGCATCCATAGCCTGAGCTGCATCTTGCTGTGCCCGCGCCACAGTCTTAGCTTCAGCTTCAATGCCGAGACTGAGCATCGCCACGTCGGGTGTTGCCTTCGACTTACCTTCACCGTTTACCCACAAACCAACTTGCTGCTGGCTGGAAGCTATTACCGGTAAGCCTAGATAGCCGGAAATAGAGGGCGGTGAAACCTGGGCACCCTCACCATATACACAACCTACTACCCCAATCAAAATCACCGCCAGCATGACACCTGATAAAATTAGCCAATGTTTCTTCATTTAGACCTCCCAGAATTTCTTAATGGTGTTGTTCAATTCTTAACTAACGGAATATCACCAACACCCCTCTTATTATAATAACATTTAGGCGCTAATTACCACCATATATAACGGTAAACCTGGTGCCAAGTTTAGTCTAGAATGGCAGAAAAGTAGGGAATGGACTATAATAGCACGAGCTTAACTGCAAGAATCGATGAAAATTTTCCGCGATATCATTGCTCCTGTACTTCTTGGACTCGCCGTCTTCGCCCTTTTTCATGCTACCGTCGGAAGCTTCAAAGTATATGGCTCATCCATGTTGCCCACCATCGAAGAGGGCGAATATATCATGGTCAGCAAAGCTGCTTATTTCTTCGGCGAGCCGCAACGCGGGGATATAATTGTCTTCGACTCTCCCCAAGACCCCAAATCAGACCTCATCAAGCGAATCATCGCTGTACCAGGCGATACTGTTGAAATCAGAGACGATAAAGTTTCTGTAAACGGTATTCCTTTAGCGGAACCTTATACCCTCGAGCCGCCCCACTACCTCATGATGCCTGAGGAAATTCCTCCCGGTCACTATTTTGTTCTAGGTGACAATCGCAACAATAGCTCCGATTCACACCGGGGCTGGACAGCACCTCGCCAAAACATAGTTGGCAAAGCCTGGATTACTTACTGGCCACCGTATAGATGGAGGCTAATACCAGACTATACAATCAATGTGGGTACGCAAACGGCCGATAGCAGCAAACTCACTCTGACGCTGAAAACGCTATGTCCGACGAGATAATACAAATCTTCAGAGATGCCGGCGCCATATTGGAAGGGCATTTTCTGCTGACTTCAGGATTACACTCACCGGTATACTGGGAAAAGTTCCGCGTTTTACAATACCCGCATTACACTGAAAGACTGTGCCGGCTTATTGCCGAACACTTCAAGAAAGACAAGGTACAAGTGGTAGCCGGCCCGACCACAGGCGGCATTATCCTGGCCTTCGAAGTCGCCAGACAACTAGGCGTAAAGGGCATATTTGCCGAGAAAGAAGATGAGGTGCGGGTTTTCAGGCGCGGCTTCACCATCAACCCCGGCGAACGCGCCTTAATCGTAGACGATATTTTGACTACCGGTGGCTCTATCGTTGAAGTCATTGAAGCCGTCAAAAAGCTGAAGGGCAATATCATCGGTGTCGGTGTACTGGTTGACCGTTCCGAGAAAACGCAGGACTTCGGAGTTCCCCTTTTCAGCTGTCTCCGTTCAGCCACAGTAACTTATCGCCTAGACGAATGCCCTTTATGTGCTGCTGGCATACCTCTGGTCAGACTCGGCGGCTAGATATAAACCCTATACTTAGCATCTTGACACCTAAAGGCTAAAAATCTAAAATGTCGGCGCGCCGAGGTAGCTCAGCTGGTAGAGCAGCGGACTGAAAATCCGCGTGTCCCCAGTTCGATTCTGGGCCTCGGCACCATCAATCCCGAATTACTAAGTCAGACAAGCTCACTTTTTCCCGTGGCTTGCTTTACGAGCTACCCAAAACGAGACCGCTTCCTTTTGCCCTTCAGGTGACAGGTGATGTGTTGTCCACAAGTGGGCGAGACCGGACAAACAGGGCAAAGCTGCAGAGTAGATTATCAAGGATACAGGCTTGCGGAAAATCAAGCAAAGCAATATCAGGGGAATAAACATCGCTACCCCGAACCAAATGCTACTTCGCGTGGCATAAAGTACCACCAGACCTGTGGCTGCGGCGATTAGCATCACGATAGGAAGTAGAGCCAGCAGGGCGCCTATTACCACCGCCAGACCTCGCCCACCCCGGAAACGCAAAAACACGGGCCAGTTATGGCCGATAACAGCCGCCACACCGGCACCGAACATCACCAGTTCAGGTACGGAAAGCAGCTTGGCCACCACGATAGCTAGCGCTCCCTTACCTACATCAGCTACAAGAGTAGCTATACCGGCACCCAGCCCGGCATGACGAAATACATTGAATGTTCCTACATTGCGGTCGCCGACTTTGCGAACGTCAAGGCCACGTAGCTTACCGATAATATAAGCAAAAGGAATAGAGCCCAGAAGATAGGCCATTACTATACTTAGTACGCTTAATGCCACGTTCATGTTTGCCCCGAAAATACCTCGCTACACTAGGTTATCTCATTCTACCATATACGAACCAAAAAATCTTAGCGAAGTACTGCACTTTTGCATCCGTGTCTTCTATTATTTGATATAATATAATCAGATAGATAAAGTTGCTCGCTAATGATTTGGGAAGTAAGTTTCTACACGATTAAAGGAAGAGAAAATGAGTGATAAAAATTCAGGACCTGGGTTCGGCATCGGGTTAATCTTTGGACTAGCCGTTGGTGCAGCTCTCGGGTTTCTTTTCGCGCCACGCTCCGGAAAAGAAACAAGGGAACTGGTAAAGGACAAGGCAGTTGACGTCTCCGAAACGGTAAAAGACCTTACCGCCGACCGGCGAAAAGTTTACACGGAAACCTGGAAGAAGCGTAGAGGGCAACCTAAAGTAAGCGAGTCTTACTTTGAATCGTAAGCTCTTTGTCCATTATCAGCTTTTCGCTAAAAACTCGAAACTGATTGAGATGTGTATGTCTCCATCCTCGCTTCTGGAGACAACACATGATGATAGTCAACCTCGTTTTGGTCAGATGTATAATCAAAGCAACTCTCAGCTGTGATTGAGATGAACAGAAAAGCTCATCTTCGACCGGGACCGCAACTGATCAAACAAAGTCAGAAGCTAACGAGTGACACAGTCATTGAAGCGCTGAAAGTGACCTACCTGGCAAAGGAAAAGGCCGAACTGTTAGTGTCAGACCTGGAAAAACTGAAGGCAGAGGCATCGGCTATAGAAGCTCAGTACAACATATTGAAGGATGACTATTCTAAAATGTGTGAGGATGCTATATCGAGGATAACTGCTGTAAAAACTGCCCTCGAGAAGGACATAGAAAGCAAGGTAGGAGATCTGGAGATTTTCCGGTCAGGGATGAACAACCTGGAAGCCAGATTTAAGTTAGGCTTAGTACCGCCCGAAACATATTCCAAGGAAAATGAAGCTCCAGGTGAGTATGCTGCTCCGTCAGCGGACCCACAGCCTGCCATCGATAAGGCAGCAGACTTAATTGGACTTGGCCTTGATGGGATAGGAAATGGAATAATATTTCTGGGCAAAAAAATGGCTAATGCATTCAGTGCCGTATTGAAAATCGGCGTCCCGAAACAGTGACAAAAGTATTTTGTCTTTCCATTCAATACCACGAATTATGTTGCATGGCCACAGTAACGATGATAGAATTCCAACGCAGCTAGCAATATAGATTTCTTGCCGAAGTGGCGGAATGGTAGACGCGGCAGTCTCAAAAACTGTTGAGGGGCAACTCTCGTGTCGGTTCGAATCCGACCTTCGGCACCAGGCTTAGAACTGCCGAGTTGTGTAGTGGTAGCACAGGGGA
>Ga0315285_10000860_pt1 | contig 31623 bp, 36 predicted proteins | sample YL17G09_36_MG_FD_203698 | JGI IMG/M metagenome (GOLD analysis project Ga0315285, IMG submission 203698) | Sediment microbial communities from Yellowstone Lake, YNP, Wyoming, USA - YL17G09_36 | ecosystem: Environmental > Aquatic > Freshwater > Lake > Sediment | place: USA: Wyoming | collected...
CGGAACTTCTGAAGGCCTCAAGAACCGGTTCTCGTGTTCTGGATTGGAAGGTTCCGAACATGCCATCCATGGCGGCCTTGGCGTCATGGCGGTTCAAGGTTTTTCTCGGATCAGGGTTAGCGAGGGTTGCTGCCGGGCTGCTACCGTGTGGAGCAATCCCCACCCTTGTTGTGCTGAGGCAATGACCAGCCTACATCGCCCAACCCCCCGGCGACTACAAACCGCGAGGCTTACCAGTTGCGAGTCGTTCTGCTGGCGACCGACCAGAGGGTGCGGAGTCATTCCTGGCATCGCGCTCCCCGCCTACCTGCTCTCGCCCAGCTGAAGGCAAGGGCAAGCGTTCTCCGCTTTAACTAATACCTTGGTGGCTATAACAGGATGATCGTGGCTTCTCGCCCGTCCAGACGCACGCTAACGCGAGAATCCGGGGCATCCGGAGCCAGTCACGGATTGGTGTAGGGAACCCACGCCAGGCATCCGCGGTGGGACTAGGGAGAGCGGAAGGAGGGTGAATGGAGTCGGGCTCGCGCAGAGTACTCCCCCGCGATGAGACGGAGTGGTGGCGATGCCTACGCCGGCTCCCCCAGCAAGAGAGCCAGGGATAGCGACGTGGACCAGCCGAGGGCGGTAAAGCGCACGCCGTGTCGGATGGGCTCCCCAAAGGTTTGCCTGTGTGGCGGGTCTACCCAGACGACCTCGCCCTCCGCTGTGACCGGGCCGCTCGGCGGAAGCAGGGTGACCTCCAGCACGGTGCCGGGCGGCAGCGCCTGGGTGAGGCGGAGCAAGAGCCCCCCGCGACTCATGTCTCCCATCCGCCCCTGGAGCGGTGAGCCGGCTTCCCCCTTGGGCTGAGACGTGACGGCGAGGTCGACCGGCAGCCGCACCCCGGCTCGCCGCTCTCGTCGCTGGGAGAGGAGCAGGTCGCGGAGGGCCTGGAGTTGGTCCGGGGCGAGGGGGGTGAAAGCCAGCCCATGGAGGACGCCCCCCTCCACTGAGCCGGCGCCACCCCCGCCCCCCTCTCGTTCCAGGTCCCAGACCACCTGCGTCTCCACCTCGATGGCACCGCAGTCCGTCTGGAAACGGACCTGGAGGCGGGTCGGGGCCGAGAGGCGCCTGTCTAGCTCCACACAGGCGCCCCCCTCGCTCAGGTTGTGGGTCCAGCCGGCCCCGGTCTGGGTGGGCGTGGGAGTTCTCGGCGCGTGCAGGAGCGGGAGCTGAATCGCGTACCGGGGGAATCGGCGTTGCTTCGACCCGTCGGGCATACGATGGCCTCCTAGACGGTTCAGGATACGACGGCTGGCGTCAACTTCGCAAGGATGATCTCACGGACCTCGCGTCCAGACGGCGGGCCATGGCGTAGCCGATTCCCATCCCCCCCAGGGCAGGCACCCGTCAGAGATCGCCCAGCGAACCCACCTCATCCGCCTCCAGGCGCAGGGAATCCTCCAAGGCCAAGCGCATGGCCTCCATGTCGTCAACCACCAGGAGGCGGCGGAAGCGGGGCGAGGGCGGTTCACTCATCTCAGAGTGTGTGAAAACATCGCTGAATCAGCGCCGTTCGGCTGAGCTCACGACGAAGCCAAGCGCATTTTTCACCCACGGAAAATCAACCTGTCTGCCGTCGCCCGGCGACAGGCAGGGAGGTTACAGTCACGCCTGCCTGCCGGGGCGGCGCAGGCAGGCTCTCGGCCCAGTGACGATTTCTTCACACACTCTCAGGTGGCTGGGGGCGGGGTCGGCCGCTGACCGGGCGCGGCGCAGACCCGGTTTCCCCCCTGCTCCTTGCCGAGGTACATGGCCCGTTCCGCGAGATCCACCACTGCCAGGGCGTCCTCAGCATCCTCGGGGCAGGTGGCCACCCCGAGGGTCACCGTCAGCCGGCCGCCGGGCTGTGTGTCCCGGCCGGGGAAGGGGTGCTGCTCCACGGCAGCCCGGATCTTCTCCGCCGCCACGGTTGCCCCGGGCGCGGTGGTTTCCGGGAGGAGCACCACGAACTCCTCCCCCCCGAAGCGGGCCACCACGTCCGCGCGGCGGGTGTTCGCCAGCAAGAGGCGGGCGAGCGCCTTCAGGGCCTCGTCCCCCTGCAGGTGGCCGTAGGTGTCGTTGTACCCCTTGAAGTCGTCCAGATCCAGCAGGAGGAGGGAGAAGGTGCGGCGGTACCGGCGGACCCGTTGGACTTCCTTCTCCAGGGTCTCGAAGAAGTGGCGCCGGTTGAACAGGCCCGTGAGATCGTCGCGGGCACTGAGCTCCTTGGTTCGCTGGTAGAGCTGGGCGTTCTCCAGCGCCACCGCCACCTGATTGGCCACGCCCTGGAACAGGTCCAAGTCGCCCGGGCCGAAGCTCTGGGGCTCCGGTTTGTGGGCATTCAGGACCCCGATCACCTCGCGCCCCTTGAGCCGGAGCGGCACGCAGATGAAAGAGCCGCGCTGCAGCCGGAATACCTCCTGCTCCAGGCAGCGGGGCTCGGCGCGGATGTCGGGCACCCGCATGGCCTGGCCGGTCTGGGCGACCAACCCGGAGATCCCCTCTCCGAGGCGCAGGGTCAGGCGATCCTCCTCCGCCTCGGGGAGGCCGAAGGCCGCCTTGACCACGAGGCGCTCCTGGTGCTCGTCCAGCAGCATCAGCGAGTACGCATCCACGTGCAGGGACCGCCCGATGAGATGAAGGGCCAGGCGGAACAGCTCCTCCATGTTGAGCGTGGCAGAGAGGGTCTTGCTCAGGTTCAGGAAGGTGTGGAGCTCCGCGACCCGCTCCTGGAGCGCGCGGTTCTCTGTCTCCAACTCCCGGCTGCGATCCTGGAGGGCCTCGATCTTCTCCAGGGCGCGGATCTCCCGCGCTTGGGCCTGCGCCCGGGCCTCCAGATCCCGGAGGCGCTGCTGGAGGGCTTGCTCCTCCTCCCCCACCCCTGGCTGCCGCCCGCCCGCCCCACGCTCCGCAGCTCGCCCCTGCTGCGCCGGTTGTCTGGACACTTGTGACCCCCTTCACGCCGGTCGGGGCGCCCGCAGGGTGGCAGGAGGCCGGGTGAAGAATGAACCGGGGACGCGGCCGTCACCGCCATCCCTGCCACTCTCAAGGACTCCCAGGCCCGCGCGCCGTCCCCTCCAAGATTTCTGCCCTAGAGAATTCTCGAACGATGCCGGGCGGGCACCGGCCCTACAAATACCACGAGCGCTAGGAAAGCGCCTGGTGATCGCGTCCGACCTGACGGATGATTTGCTCTTCGCCTAGCACATGGGTCCAGCCAGAAGCAATTCCGCTGGTATCAGGCCAGCGATATGGGGAAGGCCAGCGGCTCCGAGTTAGAGGGTCCGCCGGGGGTCGGGCAGTCAGCCTTCGAGCGCTCCTTGCTGCTGGGGGACGATCACAAACGGCTGGTGCCGGAGATCATCATCGATGGTCGGCGGGCGGCGGCGTTCTTCCCTGCGCCGCTCGGGTTCATACGTCTGGACTTGCTGCCGCAGTTCCCGCTGTCGTCGGTCGAGGAGGACCTGCAAGCCCTTGAACTCGCCGAAGTCTCGCGTCATATAGTGCCAGAGGTCAGTCTCGTCTCGCGCCACGATGATCAGGTACCGAACCGTGTGTCTGGTCGGCTGGGCTTTCAACGACCTGCCTTCGTCTGCCATATGGTCCCCCTCGGTGGCGAAGGGTATTTCGAGAACGCGATGCCGGAGGGTGGCGCCCCCTCTGTTGGATGTGAGACGACTATCTCCGACGGGCCCGTCCCCACGCCACCCCACCCAGCCCGGCAAGGCCGGAGCCGAGGAGGAGGGTGGAGGGTTCGGGGACGGGAGCGAAGGCCGGACTCCCAATGGCGATGACCTCCCCGCCTGTCTGCGCGAAAACCAGCCCGTCTGCCACAACCGGAGCGAAAGCTCCGCTGTGACGCCAGAGGAGGGCGCCGCTTGCCTCGTCCAGTGCAAACAGGCCGTCCGCGCCCGAGGAAAACACCCGCCCGTCCGGCGAGGCGGCTCTGGCAAGACAGCAGTCACTGCCTTCAATGGTCGGCACGGCAGCAACGCCTGCTGATGCGAACAATAGGCCAGGACGTGACTAACCGGAAAGGCCGGGATCACGCCCGACAGGAACAGTGAGATATCGGCCGATTCACTCAGCACTCCAACCAGCGTTCTGGCTGTCGCAGGCGCTTACGCAGCCCCTCACCGAGCGGGACGCACGCAGTCTCATTCCGCGAGTGTAGACAATTACTGTGTAGCAAACCTATACGATGAGATGGTGGCCGCTACGCCCACTTTCCCGTTGCTTGGCTCGACCCGCACAACTTGTCCCTCGCACTCGAGGCGAATCGAGCGGCTCCAGGACATGCCTTCGAACACCAGGGTAAAAGTAATCGGCTCTTTGGAGGAGAACGGTTGCTCCGTTTCGAAGAATACCCCCGAGAGGCTGACGTCGCGGGTGATGCCCGCCCCCTCTTCCAGTTCCACGGGAAGCGCCATCGGAAGCCGGATCGCCCGGCGTCTCTCGGTGAGATTCGCTGCGCTCTCGGTGATCATGTCACAAAATTTAGTGACTTCACCCAGAGTGCACAATTCATCAGAGGATATAATCCTGCTATTACTTTCGATATACACCCATGCGCTTCATCCGATCGGGAAGTACCCAGATGGGTGGTCGCACCATCCCGTTTACGCCAGCCTAGCCTTTCTTCCGCTTGCACACACCGCGTCTAAACGGGCCGGAGGCTACGTCGCACACCGGTGGCCGGGTGGTTGGGGGGGGGCGGCGGAAGATCTCGGACCCTCAGGTAGCGTGATGGTGAGGTGAGGGTGATAAGAATTTGCTTTTGGGCCGCGCGGCCCAGCTGGCGTCACGAGGTCAGCGCAGGGCCCGCCCACGCCGAGACGAAGGGGAGCATACCGCAACCGGGGGGCGCGGTGTCAAGGGAAACCTTTTCAGGCGAGAGGCGGCGGGGGCCATGGACAGGCCGAATGGGTGGGGGGGCATACGGGGCGGACCCGGATGACACCGTTCGGTGAGGCCGCGCAAGAATCTCGAAGCTGGGAGTGGGGACAACCCGCTGATTTCTAACCCTGATCCGAGAAAAACCTTGAACCGCCATGACGCCAAGGTCGCCAAAGATGCGATGTTTCGGTCTCCCGATCCAAGAACGCGAAAACGCGTTCGTGGGGCCTTCAGAACCTTGGTTTGTCTCACCCAAGGAGCTTATCCGGTCTTGGCGTTCTTGGCGCCTTGGCGGTTGATAATTTCGGATTGGGGCTAATGGAGCCGGCGCTCGGACTTGAACCGAGGACCTGCGGTTTACGAAACCGCTGCTCTGCCAACTGAGCTACGCCGGCGTTACCATGTAGTCTAGTCAACTCGCCGAGGGATGGCAAGCCATTTCAGGGATTCGCCCTTTCGAGGCCCTGTGGCTGGCCGGCGGGAACGCCCCATTGGCGCCCCTGGCTCTTGACCCCGCCCCTCGTCGGGGATAAGCTTCCACCTCACGCCTCTCACGAGGAGGAGGACATCGCCATGCAGGAGCGGGTGCGCGTCGGTGCGGCGCAGGTGGCGCCGCAGTTCTTCGACAAGGGGAAGACACTGGAGAAGACCGTCGGCATCATCGAGGAGGCAGGACGGCTGGGCCTCGATCTCTTGGTCTTTCCCGAGACCTACTTCGCGGCCTATCCGTTCTGGCGGGGAGCCGTCTCGGTACGCCGATCGACCGAGCTGATCGTGGAGATGCAGCGGCACGCGATCCGGGCGGACGGGGAGGAGGCGCGAGTCATCGCCGACGCGGCGAGACGGGCCAAGGTCCATTGTGTCATCGGCTGCAACGAGCTGGATGACCGGCCGGGGAGCCTGACGCTGTACAACACGCTACTCTTCGTGGGGCGGGATGGGAAGGTCCTGGGCCGCCACCGCAAGCTCATGCCCACCCACTCGGAGCGGGTGTACTGGGGTATGGGGGACGCGGCCGATATCCGGGTCTTCGATCTGGACATCGGATGTGTGGGCGGCCTCATATGCTACGAGCACCACATGACGCTCCTCCGGGCGGCCATGGCCATCAAGGGGGAAGAGATCCATTGCGCCGTGTGGCCGGGCTGGTGGAAGGTGGACAAGCACCTGGGCGGGAAGAGCCCGGAGCCGGGGTCAGAGACCTGCGACATCGAACCGGCCATTCGCGAGTACGCCATCGAGAACCAGGCCTTCGTGGTCAGCTCGAGCTGGATCCTCAAGCCAGAGGATGTGCCGGCCGACCTTCGCGATGTCATGCGGTACAACCTGGCAGTGGGCGGGAGCTGCATCGTGAATCCGGCGGGGCTCTATCTGAAGGGCCCCATCTTCAACGAAGAGACCATCGTGTGGGCCGACATTGACGCCGAGGAGCGGCGGCTGGCCAAGGCCTACTTCGACTGCCTGGGCCATTATGCCCGGTTCGATCTCCTCTCGCTCCACATCCGGGAAGAAGGGTACTCGCCCAGCGGCCCGCGGCGGCCCGCGCCTGAGACGCCTGGGGCCCGCGCCGATCAGGACCTTCGGCGGCTGGCGTACCGGTACGGCGTGCGGGTTGAGGATCTGGAGGCGTACCTCGCCCGGGGCCTGGATCATGCAGAGTAGGCATCCGGCGCGGGATGCCAGGCGGATGCGGCGTTGGATCGGGGCGGTCGTCTGCCTGGCCGCCCTCGGGATCGCCGCTCTGGTGATCCCCCGCCTCGCGCCCCGCTCTCCCATAGCAATCGTCGTGCTGTGCATCCTGGCGGTTCTCACCATGAAGCTCGTGGAACGCCGGGTGCGGCAGTGGTTCGAGCGCTGGGCGGATCGGCAGGCGGCCCGGACCACGCGGCCTGATCGGCGGCTATAGGGGGGTGATCGTGCGTCGGCCTCGCAGAGGTTCGACGAAGGGTCCTGGGGAGGGGAAGACCATGCGCAGCGTGCAGATCGGAACATCCAGGCTGGAACTCGTGGAGGGGGACATCACCCGGCAGGATACGGAGGCCATCGTCAACGCCGCCAATACCACCTTGCTGGGAGGGGGAGGTGTGGACGGCGCCATTCACCGGGCTGGGGGCCCGCAGATCCTGGAGGAGTGCAGGAAGATCGGTGGCTGCCCGACGGGTGAAGCCCGGGTCACCACGGGGGGACGCCTGCAAGCCAGGTGGGTGATCCACACCGTGGGTCCCGTCTACCGCGATGGGAAGCATCGGGAGCCGGAACTCCTGGCGAGTGCCTATGGGAACAGCTTGCGACTCGCGTCCGAGCGGGGGATCAAGAGCGTAGCCTTCCCCTCCATCAGCACCGGGGCCTACGGCTATCCAATGGCTGAGGCCGCGCGCATCGCCCTCCGCACCGCCATCGAGTACCTTCGTGAGCATCCAGAGATCCCCCTCGTGCGCTTCGTGCTCTTCGGTCAGGCTGCGCTTCGGACCTATGAGGCGGTCCTGGCCGACCTCTTGCCCAGCGGAGCCGCGGGTACGTCCACGCCTTCCGTCTGAAAAGCGAGTACCCATGCGTCGGGCCTGACTCCTCTCGAGTCAGGCCCGACGTTTTTGACAGACACGGAAGCCGAGATCAGGCCGCGGCAGCCCCGGAACGGAACCGGCGGGCCAGCGCCGGCAGGAACGGCGCGAGCCAGGTGAGGATGGTCAGGACGGCCAGGATGGCCGCGGCCGGGCGAGTGAAGAACTGGGTGAGGTCCCAGTCGCTCTTGATCATGCTCACCATGAAGTTCTGCTCGACGATCGGGCCCAACACCATACCCAGGACGATGGGGGCAACTGGAATGCCGTTGTTCTCGAAGAAGTAGCCCAGGATGCCCATGACCAGCATGACCCCGACGTCGAAGAAGCTGTTGTTGATGGCGAAGGAGCCGACGATGCAGAACATTAGAATGGCCGGCATGAGGATGTTGCGGGGTACCTTGAGTATCGTGCCGCTCAGCTTGATGGCGAGGTAGCCGAAGGGCACCATCAGGATGTTGGCGATGATGAAGGAGATGTACACCGCATAGATCAACTCGGGCTGCTGCTGGAAGATCATGGGGCCCGGCCGCAGGCCCTTCATGAACAGGACGCCGATGACGATGGCCGTGATCGAATCCCCGGGGATGCCGAAGACCAGGGCCGGCACCCAGTCCCCCGCCAGGCAGGCGTTGTTCGCCGTGCCCGCGTCCACGATCGGCTCGATGGCCCCCTTCCCGTAGAGCTCGGGCTCTTTCGAGAAGCGCTTGGAGACCGCGTAGGCGATCCAGGCGGCGATGTCGGCACCCGCCCCCGGCAGGATTCCGATGAACACTCCGATCCCGCCCGCCCGGACCATGTTGAGCTTGTACTTCCACAGTGTCTTGGCGACGCCGCTGAAGATCTTCTCCGCCTTGACCGCGGTAATCGGGTACTGCAGGTGAGAGCTTCCCATGTTCCGCAGGATCTCCGACACGCCGAAGAGGCCGATCATCGCCGGGATGAAGTCCACGCCGTTGAGCAACTCAGTGCTGCCGAAGGTGAAGCGGGGATACCCCAGCGTGATGTCCAGGCCTACCGTGGAGAAAAAGAGCCCCACCAGGAGGGCCAGGCCAGCTTTGAGGGGAGAGGTGCTGGCGATCATGACGGTGGCCGAGAGACCCAGGGCCGCCAGCCAGAAGTACTCGAACGACGTGAACATCAGGGCCACCTCGGCCAGGAGCGGGGCCGAGGTCATGAGGACCACCGCCCCCATCAGGCCCCCGATGGCCGACGTAACCACGTCCACGCCCAGCACCAGCTCGGCCTTCCCCTGCTTCGTCAGCTCGTAGGAGTCATCCGTGTAGGCGGCCGACGAGGGGGTGCCCGGAATCCGCACCAGGGCCGCCGGGATGTCCCCGGCGAAGATGGCCATGGCCTCCATCGTCACGATGGAGACCAGGGCCGGCAGCGGGTCCATGAAGAAGGTGAAGGGCACGAGCAGCGCCGCCGCCATGGTGGCGGTGAGGCCTGGCACGGCGCCGACGAACAGCCCGTAGATGCTGCAGATGGTGATGGTGAGCATGAGCTTCCAGCTCGACAGCATTACCAGGGCGGTCCAAATATGATCGATCATTGCCCTACCACCAGAGAATGCCCATGGGCAGCGGCACCCGCATGATCTTGGCGAAGAGGAAATGGACGATGGTGTTGAACACGACGGCGACGATCAGGGCCTTCACCGGGGAGACTTTGAGGCGCCACATGATGACAAAGAGCAGCAGCGCCCCCATGACCAGGAACCCCAGCTTCTCCACCAACAGGATGTAGGCCAGGACCCCCACCAGGACAAACATGGCGTTGATGAAGGCGGTATTCTTGTAGAGCAGGAGCCACTCCACGTCCTCGGTCGTGTCCCGGTTTCGCAGGCCCTGCACGCTCACCAGGCCGCCAAAGACGGCCATCAGCCCCCCTAGGATGCGGGGAAATAGAGAGGGGCCGGGGTGGCCGGCCGCGAGCGTCGGGTAATTCAACGTCCCGGCGATAATGAGGGCGCCGGCCGTAACGAAGCCGGCGCCCACCACGGTGTCGCTGATCTTCATATCCGGATCGGGGCTACTTCGTGATCCCCACCTCTTTCATGAGGACGCCAAAGGTCGCATCCTGCTCGGCCAGGAACTTGCCGAACTCGGCCGAGGGCTTGTACAGGATGCCGAAGGGCCCGGCCTTCATGAAGTCCAGGTACTCCTTACTATTCACGATCTTGTCGAACGCCTTCTCGTATGTGGCCACGATGTCGGCTGACGTCCCCTTGGGCAGGGCGAAACCACGCCAGGCCCCCATGGTCCAGTTCAGACCCTGCTCCTTCAAGGTCGGCACGTCCGGGAAGATCGGGTCGCGTACCTCCGCCATGTTGGCCAGCGGCCGCACCTTCTTGGCATCGATCAGAGAGCGCCCTTCGACCAGGCTGGCGGTGACAACCTGCACGCCGCCCGCCACCAGCTCCTGCAACCCGGTCGCCGCGCCGGTGCTTGGAACCCACGGCATGGCATCCACCGGAATCCCGGCCGTCTTCAGCATGCCGGCGCGGGCCAGGTCCCAGATCCCGCCCCACCCGGTCCCCGAGGCCTTGGCCTTGCCGGGGTTGGCCTTGACGTAATCGAGGAGCTGCTTCAGCGTCTTCCACTCGGAGTTCTCGGCCACCTGCACGCCCGCCGCGTCGATGTTCACCAGGGTAACCGGCGTGAACTCCTTGTAGGTGAGCGGGGTAAGCCCCATCCAGTGCATCATGGCCAGCTCGACGGTCACGATGGTGAGCGTGTGGCCGTCCGGCGCGGCCGTCGCGCCGGCCGTATGGCCCACAGCTCCGCTTCCTCCCGTCCGATTCACAACGGTCACTGGCTGGCCCAGCTCCTTCTCCAGGAGAATGCCAACCATCCTGGCGATGCGGTCGGTTCCGCCGCCGGCTGCCCAGGGGCAGATGAGCTGCACCGGGCGGTTAGCGGACCAGGCCGCTTCCCCCTCGGTGGGCGACATGACGACAAAAGCGCCCACAGCCAAGAGCACGACGAGTCCGGTACTGATCCAGCGTCGCATGACTCCACCTCCTTTGAAGTGCGGTTCCCTACGATCCTGCCTTGCGATCCTCTGCTATAATACCATTGGGGGTGGCGGTATCATAGAAGTATCGTGGTATCAAGGCAGCTATGGTTGCGGGTCCGCAGAAGCGGACGACCGCTCGGCGCAGCATCCAAGCGCCGCAGGCCACGAGGCTGCCCACTGGAAAAATCCGGAGCCCTGTGCTACGGTCCTTCTCGTGGGGAGCGTGCGCCGCACACAGTCCAAAACTGCGGGGGTAACCGGCCGGGGGTCTGGGCCCGGACTGGATTCACGGAGATATCTGACCAGGGGACGACTGGGGTTTCTCGCGGTGTTGGAGGGGGGACGATCGCTGACGATCATGGTGGGTCCGTTGCGTGGGCCAGAGCACCTGGAGCTGATCCGCCGCGCGCGGTTCTATCACGTCCCGGTGTCTGCCATCGCCGCCTCGCGAACGGCCGTGGCCTATATCGCGTTTTACGAGGGGGCCTCGCGCTTTCACGCGAAGACGGGGCTGATCCGGGAATATGCCGCAGTCGTGCGCGTCTCACGCGTGCGCCGGTGTGACCTGCCGGGCCTGAGCTGGCCGGCTCGGGGTGCGCCGGACGCCCCCTACTATCGTTTTGACCTGGGACCGATCCAGCAGCTCGCTCGACCCATCACCAACCCGGACCGGCTTCGAGTGGCGTTCCGGTTCCCGGACTTCGAGCGACTCTGCGAGGCTGCAACGCTCCGGGAGTTGGGGAAACCGGAGTCCAGGATCAGAAAGCGGGAGAGCGAGAAGAAGAATCGGTGATGGGATGCAAGGACGTGTAGGGGGACACATGAGTCACAGTGTTGGTTCGCCCGCGGAGCTGCAGGCGAAAGTCAATCTCACCAAGAACGAGATCGCCCACCTGTGGAACGGCGGAGTCCTGTCGCTCAAGGTCGAGGGGTCTGGAGTAGAGGCAGACCTTGAGCTCCGATGTCCAGAAGCCGTGTCGGACCGGGGGACCCGCATCCTCATCAAGCGCGTGACGGCCGAGTGACCCCTCTCCCTGGCCCTCTCCCCAAGTTGGGGAGAGGGCCAGGGAGAGGGGCTCGGACACGCGGAAGGAGCACCCCATGCGCCTGAAGAAAGTCGAGCGGGAGTTCGTAGCGTTCCAGCGGGTCTGCCGTGTGGCAACGGTCGGCCGGAACGGACGCCCCCACAACGTGCCCGTCTGCCCGATTCTAGAAGGGGATCGGATCTACTTTGCCTCGGCCGCCGACGGGGTGAAGGTGGAAAACGTTCGGGCGACGACGGGTCAGGTGGCGCTGGCCTACGACGAGTACACGGAGGCGTGGTCGGGCCTGAAAGGCATCCTGATCTGGGGCGCGGCCCGGGTCATCGAGGCCGGCCCGACCTTCCGGCGGATCCGGAAGCTTCTCTACCAGCGGTTCCCTCAGTACGAATCCCACGCGCCCTTGGAAGAGAGGGAGTCGGTCATTATCGAGGTGACACCCACCCGATCGTTCAGCTGGGGTCTGTGACCGTATGCCGGGACCTCGGCCGAGAAGGAAGAACCCCCTCCAGGTCGTGCAGGCTGACGTGGTGGCCTGCCGCCGCTGCCCCCGGCTGGTGGCGCACCGGGAGCGGGTCGCGCAGGAAAAGGTCCGGCGGTACCGCGACGACGAATACTGGGGGAAGCCGATCCCGGGATTCGGCGATCCGAATGCGCGACTGCTGATCGTTGGCCTCGCCCCCGCGGCCCACGGGGGCAACCGGACGGGACGGATGTTCACTGGCGACCGGAGCGGGGACTTCCTGTACCGCGCCCTGCATCGCGCGGGCTTCGCCAATCAGCCCTGGTCTCGCCGTCGAGACGATGGTCTCGCGCTCTACGATTGCTATATCACCGCAGCCGTCCGGTGTGCCCCACCAGGCAACAAGCCCATCCCGAACGAGCTTGCCACCTGCCGGCCCTACCTGGTCGAGGAGATCCGCCTCCTCCGCCACGTGCGCGTCATCGTGGCACTGGGTCGGATCGCTTTCGACGCCTTCCTGAAGGCGTGGGTGGACGTCGGGCGTCCCCTGCCTATCCCCCGACCTGCATTCGGCCACGGTGCCATGGTGAAGCTGCCGGAGGGTGTGTGGCTCCTGGCGTCCTATCACCCGAGCCAGCAGAATACGCAGACCGGCCGCCTCACTCCCGCGATGTTCCAGCGGATCTTCGATCGTGCCTGCCGCGCCTTGGAGACTCCCACTCGTAATCGCAGACAAGAGGGACCGCGTCAAGGATGATTGAGCCGTCGCCTGAACTCGGAGCCGGCTTGCCAAGAGCCGACTCGTCTGCTATATATTTATCGGTTGAGAGTTGGGTGCGAACCTGAGGAGGTTTCCGTGGACGAACCGCTGGCTCAGCGTATCCTGGACCTCATCTATCAAGATCCGGACGTGCGGCGCCTGTACAAGGAGTCAGTCACGGACTGGATCTTGGATACGCAGCCCCACACGGCGCCGCTGGATGCGGCGCCCCTCCTGCAGTACCTGGGCGCACACCAGCCGGACCTTTTGAACCGGCTGAAGATCAACGTGCGGATCAAGGAGGATCTGGCCCGCGCGTTGGAATCCATCGAGCGCAACTGATCTCCCGTAAAGCGCCTGCCTTCCCCTCGCCCGGCGTTCCTTGCAATCGAGTCGTTTCGAGTTTCTTCGTGATGCGTCGGTGTGATCGATCCGCGGCGCACGAAGATTCTGATCCGTTGCCCAGGCATTCGCTCGACTTGCTGTGCTGACGTTTCGGGGGGAGAAGAGGGTCATGAGACGACGAATCATCCTGGACGCGGACACGGGAGTGGACGACGCCCTGGCCATCATGCTGGCGGTCCGGTCGCCAGAGCTGGAGGTGCTCGGGATCACCACGGTGAGCGGGAACGTCCCGGTCGCCCAGTGCACGGCCAACACGCTCCTGGTGTTGGAGGTCCTTGGTGCGCCCAACATTCCCGTCGTATCGGGCGCAGCCGCGCCTCTCGCGAGAAAGGCGTTCACCGCGGCCGATGTCCACGGCAAGGATGGCCTGGGCAATGTAACGGCCAAGCACCCCGCCCCGGCGCGTCAGGCCACGCAGGGAGCGGTCGAATTTCTCCTAGGGATGATCCGTCGCTTTCCAGGGGAGCTGACCCTCATCGCAACGGGGCCGCTGACCAATGTCGCCACGGCGATCCAGAAGGGTCCGGACGCGATGCGCCGTCTTCAGGGCGTTACGGTCATGGGGGGCGCCATCCGGGTGCCGGGCAACGTGGGACCCACGACGGAGTTCAACTTTGCCGTGGACCCGGAGGCGGCGGCGATCGTCCTCGGGGCAGGACTTGCCCTCAGACTCGTTCCCCTGGATGTGACGGAACAGGTCGTCCTGTCCCGTGAGGCAGTGGAAAAGGCGAGCGCGGCCGGCAAGCTCCAGGCATTCATCCGGGACATGACAGCAGCCACGATGGCCTTTCACCGAGAGCACGAGGGCTTTGATGGGATGTTCCTGCACGATCCGCTAGCGGTGGGGATTGTGGCGGACCCATCGCTGGTCCGGACGCAGCCCATGGCCGTGGCCATTGAGCGGCGGGGGGAACTGACGTCCGGTATGGCGGTGGCGGACCTTCGGCGTCGAAGCAGGGCCACCCCTACGGCGATGGTCTGCATGGAAGTAGAGGCGGCCCGATTCCTGCATATGGTTACAGAGCGCACCCTGCAATGAGCCAAGATATTGCTCCATGAGGATTTCAGCTGCTCCCGGAAGCCCGAAGTTCGCGCAGCGGAATCGGACGGTATTGGTACCGACTGGCCGGAATGCCGGCAGGTCAAGCCATTGAGGTTCCCAGTGGAACTGAAACAAGATACTACCACCCCTGGCTTGGTCACCCCCCGGAACGGGGAGGTCGGCGAGCTGATCCACAGTCTGGTGGGAGAGGCTGGGGGTTCCCCCCACGCCGAATTCCTCCAGGAGATGATTCAAACGGTCCTCCGCTTGGCCGAGGATCACGCGGACCGTGGGGACATCAAGATCCTGAATGTTGCCCTGCGTGAGCTGGTCCAGGCCTTCCGGGTTTTCGCCCCCTATCGGGGCATCCGGAAGGTGACGATGTTCGGGTCGGCCCGGACGACAGAGGACCAGCCGGAGTACCAGCAGGCTCTGAGCTTTGCCCACGGGATCAGCCGTCAGGGCTGGATGGTGATCACGGGCGCCGGCGACGGGATCATGAAGGCGGGGCAGGGCGGCGCCGGTCGCGAGCGGAGCTTCGGCGTGAACATCCGGCTCCCCTTCGAGCAGCCGGCCAACGAGATTATCCAGAACGACTCCAAGCTCATGACGTTCAAGTACTTCTTTACCCGCAAGCTGATCTTCGTGAAGGAGGCCGATGCCATCGCCCTGTTCCCCGGCGGGTTTGGCACGCTGGACGAGACCTTCGAGCTTCTCACGCTGATCCAGACGGGAAAGAGCAATCCACTGCCCGTCGTCTGCGTGGATCGGCCAGGCGGCGATTACTGGAAGACATGGGACAGCTACGTGCGGGATGTTCTGGTGGCGCGCGGGCTGATCTCCCCCGAGGATGTTTCGCTGTACCGGGTGACAGACCGTGTGGAGACGGCCATCGCCGAGATCACCGGGTTCTACCGCAACTACCACTCCAGCCGCTACGTGGGGGACCGCTTGGTGATGCGTCTTCAGTATGCGCCGACTGGCGAGGAGCTGGCTCGCCTGAATGAGGAGTTCCGCGACATCCTGGTGGACGGCGCCATGACGGCAAGCCCCGCCCTCCCCGAGGAGGTGAACGAACACGCCCTCGCCCACCTGCCTCGCCTCGCGCTGCACTTCAACCGGCGCGACATCGGACGGCTCCGCCTGCTCATCGATGCCCTGAATCGGCTTCCCCCTCTCTTCTCTGGAGGCTGAGGGGCCCCCCGGAACAGCGGTTTCTCTGCGCCACTTCGCTCGGCTTGTGGTCCCTCGCCGTCGAGCCATCGGCCCCCTGCCCCCAGGCAAGCCGTGGAACCCTCCGGGGGGGGAGGACCCCGGCCTCTGCCCCGGCCGTGTGACTCTTCACCCGGTGGTTGGAAAGGCCGGACAGGAGGCACGGGACACTTGACAGCGCCCGGCCAACAGGATAGCCTGCGCTGCATTCCCAGGTAACCACTGTCTGCTCGGAGGAGTGAACGACCATGGGCGACGAAGAGAAGCAAGGATTTCTCGGGTCCCTGAAAAACAAGTTCAAGGATTACATCTACGGGATGGCGGCGCACGAGATGACCCGCCAGGCCCTGAAGACCCGCGGGAGCATGGAGCACCTCTTCATCCTCATCACCATGGGGGACCTCTTGGGGGTGCCCATCCTGCCGCCGTACTACTCCCTGCGCCTGCTGCCCTACGTGGTGCCGCAGATCTCCACGTGGAAGCGGCGCATGCTCCGCGAGAAGGATCTGACAGACGCCCTGGCCTAGCGACCGCTCGGGGACACACACCGCTTTCGATCCGTTGGACGGAAAGGACCCAAGTATGAACGGGGGACTCGGGCGCATCTTCAAGGAGCATCCGGACCGACGGTACATCATGTTCGGCGGCAAGGGCGGTTTGGGCAAGACGACCTTCTCTGCCGCCACGGCGTACTACCTGGCGAAGCAGGGGCATAAAGTCCTGGTTTTTTCCGTGGACCCCCAGGCGTCCCTCTCGGACATCTTCCAGCGCGACATCTTCGGCAAGGGCGCCGTCGAGATCATGCCGAATCTCTTCGCGCAGGAGATCGACGCCGACCAGCGGATCAAGGCCTATCAAGAAGAGATCCGGAAGAAGATCTTCGACATGTACGGCTTCGACAAGATCCCCGACGAGATCGAAAGCTACATCCAGGCCGCCGCGGCCGAGCCGGCCATGGAAGAGAGCGCCATCTTCGACGAGGTGGTGGATATCGTGGTGGCCGGGCAGTACGACTATTACATCTACGACCTCGTTCCGTTGGGGCACGCCCTCTACTACCTGTCCATGGCCAGCGTGTACGACGAGTGGATCGAGCGGATCACCAAGCTCCGCGAGGACATGCGGCAGTACGAGGAAATGGCCGCCGCCATCACCAAGAAGAAGGAAATCGAAGAGGACATGATCCTCAAGGAGCTCCAGTACATCAAGCACCGGATCAGCACCTCGTCCGGCATCCTGACGGATCGGCAGAAGACCGCCTTCTTCTTCGTGATCATCCCCGAGGAGATGATCCTCATCGACACGCAGAAGGCGGCCCAGCTCTTCGCCAAGTTCAATGTGCCGCTCAGCGGGTACGTCGTCAACCGCGTCATCCCCGAGAGCCTGGCGACTCAGGACATCCCCGAGTACCTGCGGAACCGGCTGCAGATGCAGAAGGGCTACCTGAAGAAGATCCAGGAGCTTTTCGGAAACGAGGTGCTGGCCCAGATTCCCGAGTTCGAACGCGACATCACCGGCCTGCCCATGATCGAGAAGATGGCCGAGGCATTGTTCGGGCCGAGCCGCTAAGGGTGGTCCTATCTCGCGCGGGAGCGTGATTCCATGACCCAAATTCAGTCGCATCCCTTGGTCCAAGAGAGCATGCAGGGGTTCCTCCAGAAGCACCCCAGCCTGAAGTACAACTTCTTCGGCGGCAAGGGAGGCGTGGGCAAAACCGTGCTCGCCGGCGCCGCCGCGGTGGCCTTCGCCCGCCTGGGGAAGCGGACCCTTCTGGCCTCGACCAACCCGGTCCACAGCCTGAGCGGCCTGCTGGATCAGAACGTCTTCGGGCAGGCGGTCCCGGTGACCGGGGTCCCGAATCTCTTCGCCTACGAGATCGACACCAAGGACACCATTGAGAAGTCCAAGCGGGAAATCAAGGAGAAGGTGAACTGGTTCCTCAAATTCGCCGAGATCCGGACCCAGGCCGATGCCTTCGTCGAGTCCGCAACCATGAACCCGGCCTTCGAGGAATCGGCCATGTTCGAGAACATGATCGACATCATGTTCAAGGACGAGTACGAGGTCTACGTCTTCGACACGGCCCCTACGGCCAACGCCCGACGCCTCCTGGGCATGTCCTCCGTGTACTCCCTCTGGGTCGGCAAGATGATGAAGAGTCGGGAGGAGGCCCAGTCCCTCCGGAAGGTCCTGTCCTACAGCAAGAAGAAGGAAGAGAAGGACCTCCTCATGGACTACCTCCTCACGTTCCAGGAGCGGATGAAGCAGGCCAAGACCCTGCTCACCGACGCCCAGAAGACGGCTTTCTTCTTCATCACCCTCCCCGAGGCCCTGCCCATCGCGGTCATCACCCGCTTCATTGCCTGGTTCAAGGATTTCGGGATCCCCGTGGGCGGCGTTGTGGTCAACATGCTGATCGACAAGGCGCAGGTGCGGGAGGAGTCGCCCGAGTTCGTGCGCAACCGGGTGGCCATGCAGGACAGCTACATGAAGGAGATCGAGACGGTCTTCCCGGGCATGGTGCGCGCCGTCCTGCCCCTCTTCGAGACCGAAATCCGCGGGGTGAAGATGCTGGAGCGGACGGCCAACGCGCTCTATATTAGTTAATCGAGCCATTCCTGACGGGGGACACCGTCCCCGACCCTATTTGATCAGAGCGGCCCGTCCGGGCCGCTCTTCTTTTTGCTGGCGGGTAGTTCTCGACCGATCGTTCAACCAAGACGCCGAGGGGGCTCCGAGTCATGGCTACCATCCAGCGCCAGCTCATCAGCTACATTGCGCCCAGTGCCCCCGCCACGCGCCGCCCTGCCACCGGAAATGAGCCGTTCCTCCGGCCCGAGATCGGCTTCACGCCCAGATGGTTTCGCGAGGCGTTGGGCATCGACTTCGGCAGACGCTGGCACACCGAGCCTGCCTACCGGCGCGAGACCGTCATTGCCATGCGGGAGGAACTCACACGGCGGTTCCCGGGAACCCGGATCGGCGGAATCGACCGCGAGGGCGGCCCGCTGGATCTGCTCACGGGCGTTTTCGGGGCCTGCACGGTGGCCGGGATTTACGGCATCCCGCTCATCTACGCAGAGGACAACTGGCCGAATTGCGAGCATCGGTATCTCAACGATGAGGAGGTGGACGCGCTCACGCCGCCTGACCTTGGGGAGAACGCCTTCTTCCGGGATCTGATGCGGCAGGTTGACTGGATCGCCTCCAGTGGGGGGCGCGTGGAGGGCTTCGTCAACTGGCAAGGGGTGCTCAACAACGCCTATCGCTTGCGTGGCGAAACCCTCTTCTACGATACGATGGACAATCCCGGCCGGGCCCGACATCTGTTCGATTGTGTCTGCACCACCATGATCGAGGCGGCAGGGCGGATGTATGCGCGGCAACACGAAGCAGGCGTGGTCGTGGATTTTGTCACGGTGAGCAACTGCCTCGTGAACATGGTGTCGCCGGCGCAATACGCGGATCTCCTGCTCCCGTTCGACCGGCGCATTGCCGAAGCCTTTGGCTGTATTGGGATGCACAACTGTGCCTGGCGGGCCGACCCCTACTTCGACCACTATGCCACGGTTCCCCACCTTGCCTACATCGACATGGGATTGGATTCGGACCTCCGACGGGCACGAGGAATCTTCCCGCGGGCCCGACGGGCGATCATGTACACGCCCATGGACGTCGCCAACAAGCCCCTCCAAGGGATCCGATCTGATCTCGAGCGGATTGCCCACGACTACGCGCCGTGTGATATCGTGTTTGCGGATATCGAGGCAGGCACGCCGGACGAGCGGGTGCGAGACCTCCTCGCCATCTGCGAGGAACTCAGCCACACGTGAGGCAGTGAACGCCCTTCTTTAGCTGGCGGCCGAAGGCTAACGGCTGCTCAAAAGCCGATACTCACCCCGCCGTCCACCGGCAGGACGACGCCCGTGACGAACTTGGCGGCCGGGGAACACAGGTACACGGCGGCATGGCCGACGTCCGCCTCTTCGCCGAGCCTCCCCAGGGGGGTCCGCGCCAGGATCTTCTGCTTCCGGGGGGGATCCGCGTCGAAGGCTTTGCGGTTCAGCGCGGTGTTGAAGAAACCGGGGGCAATGGCGTTTACGCGCACCCCATGGGGCGAGAACTCCACAGCGAGCGCCCGAGTCAAGCCTAACCCCAATCCGAAATTACTAACCGCCAAGGCGCCAAGAACGCCAAGCCGAAATGGCTCATTGGGCAAAAACGGACGACACTTCTGAAGGCCCCATAAGCACGTTCTCCCGTTTTTCGGTGGTGAGATCGAAACATCGCATCCTTGGCGACCTTGGCGTCATGGCGGTTCAAAGCTTTTCTCGGATCAGGGCTAACAGTGCAGACTTGGCGGCGCCATAGACGGAGACCAAGGGGATGCCGAAGAGCGCCGTCATCGAGACGGTCATGACGATCGATCCCCGCTTGCGTTCCATCATCCGGCGTCCACACTCCCGGCTCAGGACGTACGAACTGAAGAAGTGGGTCTGAAACAGATTCATCAACTCGTCGTCCGTGGTTTCGATGGCCGGCTTCTTCAGGTAGTTTCCGGCGTTGTTGGCCAGGATATCCAGGGGGCCAAGCCGGTCTTCAACTTGGGCCACCAAACCGGGGAGGCTCGGCAGGTCCCGCACATCATGCGGGACGTAGCTCGCGGCCTTTCCCAGCTGGTCGCACGCCCGCCTGAGCGTCTCCTCGGTGCGACTCACCAGGACAACCCGCGCCCCGGCCCCCACCAGCGCCTGAGAGATGCCGAATCCCAGGCCCGTCCCGCCCCCCGTTACCAGCGCCAACTGCCCGTCGAGACGAAACGCATTCTGCTCCATGTCACCCTGCTCCTATGATGGTGAGCGCCGCCCGCATGTATCCCAAGGCGAACGCCATACCGGCGTGCCAGGGGGCGGCGCAGGTCATCTGAGGGGTGTGGCCCAGGCTGATCACGTCATCGTTCCCGTTTTGCTTCAGGCTGTGCCGCACCAACACCATGTCCACGTCGCCTTCGGGTCACGAGCATACCCGGGGAGGACCGGTGAATCAAGTTGTGGGCTGGTGGATTTCAGCGCCTGGAGCCGCGGGACAGGACGGTTTGCGCGAGCTGTGGAAGGACGGCAAAGATCGGGAGGGGGCTCCTGGTTTCCGTGGCCGAGACCGGGAGGCTGAGGGTCAGATGCGGTGCCTCGGGGCGGAGACCGACGCGCCAGATCTCCATCCTTCCCAGCAGACCCATGATCTCCCGCGCTAGGGCGTGCCCGTCGGCGTCCGGAGCGGCACAGAGCAATGGCGGTCGCCCAGCCAGCGGTTCCTGGCGCCATTCCTTGTCCCGGATCTCGGACGCCACCTGGAAGGCACCGCGCCTCCGAGGATGGTACACCTCGAAGCTCGACGCGACGCGGCCGCCCAGCGTCACGGCGGCGACCAGCCAGTCCCGGCGCCCTCTCAGGCGGCCGACCGCCCAGAGAAAAAACGTCTCGCGGGGCTCCAGCACGACGCTGATACCCAGGCGGACAAAGGGAGATGCCAGTTGCTCGGCCTCGATCCGGAACGCGCTGCGCCCGAACCACCGGATGGTCGCCGTCCCGCCGAAGGGCTGGAGCGACTCGCGGACCTGGCGCACGAGGGCTGGAGCTCGTCGGCGGTTGATCTGCATCCCGACGACGTACCAGAGAAGCAGGAATCCCGCGAGGCCGATGGCCAGGTCGGTCCCGGTAAGAGGCCAGTTGAACATCAGCGTGAGTCCCCTTCAAATCGGGGGCCAGGGGTTGGGGGTCGGGGGGCTGAGATGGGGGTTAGGGGCTGGGGGGCAGGGGTCAGGGAAAAGACGTGAAGCTCCGTCAGGTGCCTGCCGGCGTCAAATCCGCAATCGGGTACCCTCTGGGTGTTCCGCAATCCGCAATCGCCCCGCGTCATCCCGCCCCCGCCAGGTCGGTGAGGTCCTTTTCCCGCAGCATCCGCCGTTTCCAGTTGCTGATGGCGGGGACGATGTAGGGGAGCAGGCGCAGCGTGTAATAGGGGGGAATCACCGGGACGCCGACGATGTCGCCGAAGACGATGAGCACGAACAGATGCTCCAGGTCCCCGCGCTGTTTCCGGAACATCACCACGGCGTCGTAGAGGACCAGGCCGTAGATGAAGCCCCGGAACCACTTCCGCCAGCCGTCCAGCCATTCCCGAAACGTCATCGCGCGCTTCCTGTCCTCTCTCACGACATCCCCACCGGGAGTATCCTCTCCTCCCTCGGACAAATCAAGCGCCCCCATCCGACGATCCGCCCGACAGCGAGATCCGGGCACCCCCTGGGTGGGGATAGCGAGACAACTCACCGCGCTGTCGGACATCGCTGTCGCTGTCGGCTCTCCATCACCCTTTGACCGCGCCGAAGGTCAGGCCGGTGACGATGTGGCGCTGGATGATCAGGGTGAGGATGATGACGGGCAGCGTGATCAGGGTTGCAGCCGCGGCCAGGGGTCCCCAGTTGATCTCCTCGTAGCCGATCATGTTGAAGACGGCGATGGGCAGGGTCCGGGTATTCCGGCCGGCCAGGATCACCGAGAACAGGAAGTTGTTCCAGGAGAAGATGAAGCTCAAGATGGATGTCGCTACGATCCCCGGCTTGACCAGGGGGACGGCGACTCGTAAGAAGGCCCCGTAATAGGAGCAGCCGTCGATGAGAGCGGCATCCCGGAGTTCCGGCGGGATGTCCTCGAAGAAGCCGATCATGACCCAGATGATGATGGGCAAACCCACCACGAGATGGGTGAGGATGAGGGCCTGGTAGGTATCCACCATTTTCAGGTTGCGGAACAGGATGTACCAGGGGATGAGGTAGCTGATTCCCGGGATAATGCGTGCCGCCAGGACGACGAGGGCCAGGCCATTCTGGCGCCAGTGTGCGATGCTGTAGGCCGCCGGCAGTCCCACGATCAACCCCAGGAGCGTGCACCCCGTGGCCACCACAAAGCTGTTCCAGGTATAGAGGAGGAACGGGTGCTTCGAGAACACCTCGACATAGCCCTTCAAGGTGACGGAGAAGCGGAAGAAACTCGGCGGATAACCGGCCGCCTCCACCTGAGGCTTCAGCGAGAGGGTGATCATCCAGTAGAACACGAAGACGGTGGGGAGCATGACGATGATCACCAGGGCGTAGAAGCCGATCTTTCGTAGTGCCGCCTTTAGCGCCTTCGTCCTGGCCGCTTGGGCGCCCGTCCCGGTTTGCGCGTGCCCTACCATCCAACCCTCCGAACCTTCATCAGGATGAGAGATGCCCCCATGACGATTGCGAAGAGGGCGACCGCCATGGACGAGGCGTAGCCCATGTTGAAGTACGAGAACGCCTGGTTGAAGAGCAGGATGTTGATCGTCTCGGAGGCGTTGGACGGGCCGCCCTGGGTCATCACGAAGATGATGTCGAAGGTCTTCAGGGCATCAATGGATCGGAACAGGATGGCCACGATCAGCGTCGGCCGGAGCAGCGGCAGCGTGATGTACCAGAACGATTGCAGGTTCGAGGCCCCGTCAATGAGGGCGGATTCGTACGGTTCCTTGGGCAGGGCGGCCAGACCCGCCAGGGCGATGAGCATGATGAGAGGGGTCCACTCCCACACGTCCACCAGGGCGATGGCGTACAGGGCCGTCTTGCTGCTGTAGGTCCACTTGAACGGCGACAACCCAGTGAGGCTAACCAGGTAGTTCATCACCCCTAGCGTTGGGTGGTACATCATGACGAAAACCAATGAGATGGCGGTGGGCGTGGCCATCATGGGCAGGATGGACAGTGTCCGGACCAGCCCGCGACCCCAGAATTCCCGGTTGAACAGGAGAGCCATCGCCACGCCCAGGACCGTCTCCACCGACACCGCGATGAGCGTGAAGTACAGCGTCCGGAAGAACGCATCCCGGAACCGCGGGTCTCCGGTGAGGATCCTCTGGTAGTTCTCCACCGCGATGAACTTGGGCGGGGTGAGGCTGCTGGCGAACCACTCCGTGAGGCTCATCCAGCCGGTGTAGAGGACCGGGTACACGATGATGCAGGCCACCGCCAGGAGGGCCGGCGCAGGAAAGATGAAGCGCGCGTAACGGTGGCCAAACCGCGAGATCCGGATGCCGAGGGACAGGGGTGCCCCGGCGATGGACTGGTCAACGACGTCGGTGCGATTCGCCATGGTGGGCGACCTCTGTCTGTCTCTGCGAAAAGAGCCCGGCCCTCCCGCCACGTGACGCACCATGGGCGGGAGGGCCAGGCTATTCCGTGCCGGTGGGTAGAACTCCTACTTCTCGGTCTTGTCCAGCATATCCTGAAACTCCTTGTGGGCCTGGGCGACGAGGTCTGCTGCGTTTCCTCCTTCGATGGCCTTTTGGATGGCCACGCCAAAGATGTCCCGGTACTGGGTGACGTCCACAATCTCGGGGAGGCCGGCGCGCCCGATCTTCAGGCTCTCCAGGTAGGCATTGTACCAGTCGGCCGGCATCTTGGGCTTGGCCTTCACCTCGGGGTGGCTCCAGGGCGAAATACGGCCGACGCCGACGCCCGCGAGCAATTCCCGCACGCACATCTGCTTGGTGGTGGCCCACTGGATGAACAGGTACGCCGCCTCCTTGTTGCGGCTCTGCGCACTGACGGCCATGGCATTGGTGTAGGTCGGGGCGACGTGAGCGACCGGCCCGGCCGGCAACACCGCGTAACCCACCCTGCCCGCGATCTTGGACTTTTCGGGCACCTCGAACTGATTGGCGAAGTTCACGCCGTCGTAGTAGATGGCGACCTGCTCCTGCATGAAGGCGGAGCTGCACTCGTACCAGTTGAAGTTCACGACGCCGGGCGGGCCGAACCGGCGAAGCATGCCCGCGTACCACTCAAGGCTCTTTACCCAGGCGGGCGAGTTTATGGCGGACTTCCCGTCCTTGGTCATGTATTCCCCGCCGAAGGAGTAGATCACGTAGGCCCAGGGCGTGGCGTTGGCGTTCTTCAGCCCCCGGGCCACAAACCCGTACATGCGCGGCGGATCGTGGAGTTTCTTGGCGGCATCCTCCAGTTCCGCCAGCGTGCGAGGGACACTGATGCCCTTTTGCTGGAAGAGATCCTTGCGGTAAAACATGGTGAAGACGTCGACAAAAGTGGGGATGGCGCTGATCGAATTGTCCGGCTGGGTCACGTCGCTCTTGGCGCCCGTGGTGAGGTCATTCCAGTCGAAATCGGGCGCGGTCAGGCTCTTGTCCTCGAGGAATGCGTTGATGGGCTGGAACCAGCCGTTCTTCCAGAACCGTCGCTTCTCCACGTGCATGCTGGCGTGCCATACGTCCAGCCCGCCGCCGCCGCCGGTCATCTCCACGGTCAGCTTCTGCCGTCCCTGGATCTCCGGTAGGACCTCGTGGTTGACCTTGATCCCGGTGAGATCGGTGAATTCGGGGAAGAACTTGACCATCTCGTCTATCCACGGGTGCTTGTAGAAGATGCAGTAGAGCTCCTTGCCCTTGAATCGCTGCCAGTTGAAGGCCTGGCCGTGGCCCGGCGTGCTGATGAATGGGCCAACCGCCGCTCCGGCGGCCATCGTCGCTCCCAGCCGGAGCACCTCCCGCCGGGTCATCCCACTGGAACCGATACCGCGTCGTCGTCGCTGCTTCATGATGCCCTCCTCTCCGTCTAACGGCTTATTGCGAGTCCCCCGATACTATGGAAGGTATCCAATCGCTGGGGCCGTGTCAAGCTCCCCGTTTTGAGTTGTATTCCCACCGCCGGCCAGGGGTTGGCTGACCCGGATGGAGTCGGACCGGAGGGATGGCGGGCCTGGTCCCGTCACGCCAGGCTCTGCTCCAACTCCAGGACGCGGGCCACAAGGCCGGCGGCGAACCGCTCCTGCACATCGTCAAAACGGAGGATCGGCTCGCGCACGACACTCGTACGAAAGACGCCCTTGGCCACCAGCACCCGCTTGAAGAACTGGACGGAGACATCAATGTGCTGGTTGGCAAACGCCAGAACCGGCAACAGGCGCTCGAACAGGTCGCGGGCGCTTTCCCGATCCCCCGCCAGATAGCGGGCCATGATCGTCCGGTAGATGGCGACCATGCTGCCCTCGGGCGTAAAGGCGTGGACGCCCCGCTCCAGCCCGTCGAGCATCTGGGTCACGGCCCACCCGCCCGAAACGTGTATGCGGCCGTCCGTGGCTGCCAGGATCCGCGAATACTTCGGGCCGGCCGGCACCGTCTCCACCTTACCTTTCTTGCCGATAGTCTCGAAGTGCCTGCGACCATGGCGACTTTTGGTCGTCTCTCCTCCTTTCCTAACGATCGCCTCATAAAAACTGGGCCCGTGGCGATCACGAGTGGTCTCCCCGCCCCGTTGCCCGGCTGCTCTGATGGTCACTTCTTCGGGGGTTTCCAGGCTTGCGTCCCCAGCTTCCGCTCCTGCGTGGTTTGCGCGGGACTCACGTGGACCGCAAACATCACCAGGGGCACGTTGCCCGTGTTCCGCACGGCGTGGGGCGTGTTCGCGGGGATAATGACCACCGCGCCCTTGCGGACCGGGTACTTTTCCCCGTCGATGGTGAACAGCCCTCGGCCGGATTCGATCCAGTTCACATGCCATCGGGTCTTGTGGATTCCTGTCTCCTGCCATCCGCCCCGGGGGACGCTCATCTCGATGACGTCCACGGGCAACCGCTGCAGGGGAATATCGGACAGTTGGGCCTTCCTGACCATATCGCGCACCCCCCAGCCCCCGTGGTGGTGCGGGAGATCCGGCAACTGCTCCCACTTCACCTCACTCGGACGCAACACATACTTCCGGTCTTTCTTCGCCATGCTTCATCTCCATGTCTCACTGATCGAAACCAGGTCCTGCCTCAATGCCATGACGCATCAGGTACCGGCCCCCCTTTTCAAGAGCGGCCCATGGCTCCATATCGGGATGGCGTATTTTCAGCACCAGGGGGCCCGTGAACGGGACGGCTCCCGATCCCTGCCGTGGGTCTTCGCTGTGCCCTCCGTGCCTCCGTGGTGACCCATGCGGCGCAGCGGCTCAGAGTGTGTGAAAATATCGGTGAATCAGCGCCGTTCGGCTGAGCTCACGACGAAGCCAAGCGCATTTTTCACCCACGGAAAATCAAGAGGTTACGGTCACGCTCTCGGCCCAGCGACGATTTCTTCACACACTCTCAGCGGAACCCGAAGAAGTGGGGCACCGCCAGCACGGTCCAGGGCACGTAGGTGACCATGATCAGGGCCGCCAGCATCGGCCAGATGAAGGGGATCGTGGCCCGGACCACCCGCTCGAACGAAATCTTCGCCACCTCCGTCGTGGCGTACAGCACCACCCCCACCGGCGGCGTGATGAGCCCGATCACCGTGTTGAGGACGAACATGACCCCGAAGTGCACGCGGTCGATCCCCATCTGGTCGAGAATCGGGAGGAGAATAGGCACCACGATGACCAGGATGGAAATCCCATCGAAAAAACACCCCATAATGAGGCCCAGGATGTTGATGAAGAGCAACACCACGACCGGGCTGGAGGTCATGGACAGCATGAACTCCGCGAACCGCTGGGGCACCTGCTCCCGGGCCATAATCCAGGAGAACAGCGACGCGGTGGTCATGACGAAGACCACCACTCCCGTCATATCCACGGTCTCCCGCAACATGCGGGGGAGATCGTGGCCTCCCAGGCGACGATAGACCAGGATCCCCAGGAACAGGGTGTAGAAGACGGCGACTACCGCCGCCTCGGTGGGGGTAAAGATCCCTATGCCGATCCCGCCCAGCAGGATCGTTGGCGTGAGCAGGCCCGGAATGGCGAGGCGGAAGGTCCGCCACACTTCCCTCAGGCCCGCCCACGGCTGCAAGGGGTAGTTCCGACGAATGGCCACGACGTAGGAGTAGGCCATCATGAACAGCCCCATGAGCACGCCGGGGACGAAGCCCCCCATGAAGAGCGCCCCCACCGACGTGCTGGCCAACACCCCGTACACCACCATGGCGATGCTGGGCGGGATGATCGGGGCGATGGTGGAGGAGGCGGCGGTGACGGCGGCGCTGAAGTCCACGTCGTAGCCGTTGTCCACCATCGCCTTGATCTCCATGGCACCCATGCCGCCCACATCCGCGACGGCGGCCCCGGACATCCCGGCGAAGATCATGCTGTTCAGGATGTTCACGTGGGCCAGGCCGCCCCGGATGTGGCCCACCAGGGCCTGCGCAAAGCCGAAGATCTTGTCGGTGAGTCCCGCCTCGTTCACCAGCTTCCCCATGAGGATGTAGAAGGGAATGGCCAGCAGCGGAAACGAGTCGGCGGCGGCGGACATCCGCTGGGACACCGCCAGGAGGACCTCACCCCGCGCGATGAGGAACCCCAGCGAGATAATTCCCAACGAGAAGGCGATGGGCACCCGGAGGGCCAGGAGCAGAAAGAAGCAGGCGAAGAGGAGGAGGATCACCATGCGCGATCCTCCCCCGGCCGCCCGGCGAGGTGCCGCCATAGGGCTCCCAGCATCACCAGGACCATGGCCGCCATCCCCAAAAGGATGCCCAGGTAGACGAGCGTCCATGGAATGAGGAGTGCTGCCGTGGGGACCGTCCAGACCATCAGCGCCAAGCGCACGCTCTGCACCAGGACGATCCCCACGAACCCCAGGAGAAGCAGGTCCACCAGGACCGCGACGGCCCGCCGGAGCCCGGGCGGCAACTGCTCCACGAAGAAGCTCACCTGGATGTGGCCGTCCCGCCGCAGCACGATCGCCGCAGCGAGGAAGACCAGGTAGATGAAGAGGTACCGTGCCAGCTCCTCGGACCAGAAGAGGGAGTGGTTCAGGACGTACCGGGAGAAAATCTGCCCGCCCACCACCAGGAGCAGGATGGTCAGGAGGACCAGCGTCACCTGGTCCAGGATCCAGTCCAGAGCCCGCATGAGGTGCGTCATGGGGTCGGCCGTCTCACCGGATCGCCGTGATCTTCTCGTACAGGCCCTTGCCCCACTTCTCTTCCAGCTTGGGGATCGCCGTCATGGACACCTTGCGGAAGGCCTCCACATCCGGGGTGATGACCGTCATCCCCTTCTTCTTGAACTCGTCCACCAGCGATTGCTCCTGCTTGATCAAGAGGTCGTTGCTGAAGGCAATCCCCTCGTCCACCGCGTCCTGCAGGATCTTCTGGTCGCCGGGGGAGAGGCTCTTCCACAGCTTGTCGCTGATAGCGTGGAACTGCGGCACCATGATGTGCCCGGTCAGGATCAGGTACTTCTGGACCTCGTAGAACTTCCCCGAGTTGATGGTGGGGATAGGGTTCTCCTGGGCGTCCACCGTGCCCTGCTTCAGCGCCAGGTACAGTTCGGCGAAGGCCATCGGCGTGGGGTTGGCGCCCCAGGCCCGCGCCATCTCCAGGTACAGGGGCACCTCGGGGACGCGCAGCTTCAACCCCTTCACGTCTTCAGGCTTGTTGACCGGTTTGTTAGCCGTCAGATGCCGCACGCCGTAGTACAGCACCCCCAGCGAGCGTAGGCCTCGCTTGGCCACGAGATCGTCCAGCATCTCCTGCCCGATGGGGCCCCGCATGACCTTGTACATGTGGTCCACATCGCGGAAGATGTAGGGCGCCTCCATGATGGAGAGCCGGGGCGACCACTGGCTGAACATGGCCGCGCCCTCGGTGGCCATGGCCTGACTGCCGAAGACCACCGCCTCGATCATGTCCTTGCCGGTGCCGAGCTGGGCCGAGGGGAACACCTGCATCTGGATCCGGTTGTTGGTCTTCTGGGCGACGGTCTCCGCCGTCCTCTTCATCCCCAGGACGAAGGGGTGCTCCGGCTGCAGCACGATGCCCCACTTCATCACCAGGGGCTTGTCCTGGGCCGACACCAATGGGGCCACCAGGAGGAACGGAACGATTGCCAAGAGTGTCACAACCAGCCGAGTCCTCATGTGCGCAACCTCCTTCCTGCATCAGGGCAGTATCAACACGTTCGGATCCACCAATCCCGTGATACGTCGGCGGGCACTTCGGATCTTTTTGGCCCCTCAGAGACATTGGCGGGCTATCCCGGGCGGGCCTCGCGTTTTCCACACTGGAAGCGTATCACGAAATTCGTCTGGAAGAAATTGCTGGGGGGATGAGTTTTGGCTTGACCCACCATACGCACGTATGGTATACGACTAAGACGATGAGGCGACGAGCCAACAGTGTGTTGAGAGGAAGGACGTGAACATGAGATTGACGCTGACGGCCAGACAACGCGAGGTCCTCGACTTCATCCGCCATTTCATGACGCAGGCCGGTTACCCGCCGACTGTGCGGGAGATCGGGGCGCACTTTGGCTTCGTTCCTCGCAGTGTGTTCGACCATCTCAAGGCGCTGGAGCGGAAGGGGTATCTGCGCCGGACGGCCTCGAAGTCCCGGTCCCTCCAGATCCTGGACGCTTCGGGGGCGTTGCAGCCCGTGCCCCCCGGCAGGGCGCCCGGAGCCTTCCGGGAGCTGCCCATTCTCGGCCGGGTCGCGGCGGGTGAACCGCTCCTCGCCGAGGAGAACGTCGAGGGGAGCTTCACCATCTCTCGCGACTGGGTGAACGGGGACGAGGCCTTCCTCCTCAAGGTTCAGGGCGAGAGCATGATCAACGCGCACATTCTCCCCGGTGATTACGCCCTGGTCCGCCGCCAGGCCACAGCGGAAAACGGGGAGATCGTGGTGGCCCTCGTGAACGACGAAGCCACCATCAAGCGGGTCTTCTTCAAAAAAGACGTCGTTGTCCTCCAGCCGGAACATCCCACCATGTCGCCCATCCAGGTTCGCCGGGGCGAGAAGAGCTTCCAGATCATCGGCAAGGTCATCGGGATCCTGCGGAGGTTCTAGGCGCGCAAGCTGAGGGCAGAGGTTGGCGCGCGTATGTCGCAGAACCTGGGAGCGAGAATGACGGAACGGAGACGGGTGGTTGACGGCCGGGGCAGGATCTGGCTCGTTTCGAAGGTACCGTGGCAGGAGGCGGAGGAGGAAGACTTCCGGTTCTGGTACGAGAGGCTCACCCCCGAGGAACGGGTGGAGGCGGTTGCCGAAGCGCTCGAAGGCTGCCTGAAGGCACGAGGTCTCGATGCCGTCCCAAGACTACGAAGAGTTCATCGCCGCATTGAACGCACGCGGGGTACGGTATCTCGTGGTCGGCGCACACGCGGTCGCCCTCCACGCCCGCCCTCGCGCAACCAAAGACCTTGACATCTTTCTCGATCCCACCCCGGCGAACGCGCAGAGGGCGCTGGCGGCGCTGCGAGACTTCTTCGGGGGAGTCGAATTGGGGTACACGGTCGACGACCTGACGGACCCGCGGTGGATCATCCAACTCGGGGTTGCGCCCGTCCGGATCGACCTCCACTCGGCAGTGCCAGGACTGACGAGCTTCGAGGTCGCGTGGAAGAATCGAGCCGATGCTCGCTTCGGGTCCGTGCCTGCCCACTACCTTGGGTGTGACGATCTGATCCGAGCAAAGGAAGCGGCTGACAGACCGCAGGACCGGGCCGACGTTGGCGTTCTACGTCGTGCCCTGGCCCACGTTACAAGACGGAAATGGTCAAGCCGAGGACGGAGGACGCGGAGAGCCCAAACCCCGGCCTAACGTGTGACTGGAGGTGGCTTCGGTTCATCAGACGGGTGGCGGGCCGAGCATCCACAGTCCTGGAGACGCCGTTTGAGGACACTGCGAACCAGGGTGTTATTCGGAAACCATCTAACCACCGATCGAGGCAGGGCAGCACGTGACAACCGCTTGATTGCACTTTGCCCCTGAGCGACGACCAGGGTGGCTCTTATGCCGACCAGCCGTCGCAGGCGGGTTGATATACGGAAACCATATACTCATAGGACGCAAAAGAGGGACGCAAAAGAGGAAAAGAGGGACGTAGGTAAGTTATAAAGGATATATCTTGACAGGCTGGTCTGGCGGGGATAACGTCCCCCCATGCCTCGTGGCCCCCGGCTCGACGCCCCCGGGACGCTGCACCACGTCATGGTCCACGGGATCGAACGGCGCCGTCTCTTCGCGACGACGACGGACCGGCGCGACTTCGTGGCGCGCCTCGAAGCCGTGGTGGGTGCGACGGGCGTGCGGGTCCTCGCCTGGGCGCTCCTGCCCAATCACGTGCACCTCCTGGTGCGCACGGGACACCACCCCCTAGCCACGGCCATGCGCCGGCTGCTCACCGGGTACGCGGTGGCGTTCA